>ERZ1643251.189-NODE-189-length-106560-cov-13.812741_pt1 | contig 106560 bp, 115 predicted proteins | sample MGYA00579261_ERZ1643251 | MGnify/ENA primary metagenome ERZ1643251 (study PRJEB29033, sample SAMEA4952267) | chicken gut metagenome | biome: Broiler Chicken; feature: Gastrointestinal Tract; material: Caecum | place: Ireland | collected 2018 | study: Broiler... | reverse complement strand
CTGGCATTAAGGTAACAATACTTACGCCCACTAATATTAATAGCACAATGATTGTGATTACCAGTGCTATTAATGTAATACCATTTTCCTTTTTATCAAATTTCAATTCCATGACTATTTTTTCCTCCTTAATCCATCTCTTTTGTAGCTATACGATTTCTATTAAATTTACAATACATAATATATTATGTATCCAATTAATAATATAACATACCCTCTATTGGTTTTCAATATTTGTAGCTTTTTGTCACATAAATGTAATAATTTTTTATAATCTATTTTTATTCCTATACATAATTTTTAATGTATAATGCTTTCTATTTTTATTTTTTTGTTAAGATATATTTATATTTAGCGTAACAAGGAGGCTATTGTGAAATTTAAAAGAATTAAGGATTTAAGGGAAGATAATGATAAACTCCAAAAAGATATTGCAAACCTATTAGGTATATCTCAACAATACTATTCCGAATATGAAAATGGAAAAAGAACAATCCCTATTCAACATCTAATTACCCTTGCCAATTACTACAATACCTCTATTGATTATATTGTCGGTTTATCTGATTTAAAAGAAAAGAAAACAAGTTAAAATTTAAAAATTTATAACTTGTTTTTTATTTTCTTCTTCGTATTTAATTTATTTATATCTTATCTTTAGAGTTGTTAAGTCTGTCCCTTTTGGACAAAAAATGTCCATTTTGGCACGTCCCTAAATTTCCATTTGGGTTCCTAAAAATGTTGCAGCTGATTGTGCTACTTTTTTCTCGACATCATCCATTTTTTGATTTGCTTCTTTAGACATTAATATGACGGTTCCTATTGTATCTCCATTTGAAATAATCGGATATACGACTTGTGCATTATATTTTCTCTCTTGGTTATCGTTTTTAGTTATTGGCATGGAAATATCACTATTTTCTTTACTTGTATATACTTCTTTGTCTTCCATTAATTGTTCTAATTCAGGACTAACGTCTTGTTCTAGAAATTCTTTTTTAGAACCTCCTGATACTGCAATTACTGTATCTTTATCTGTAATACAAGCAATATGTCCTGTCGTTTTTGATAATGTTTCTGCATATCCAGCTGCAAATTCTGATAATTCTCCAATTGGTGAATATTTTTTTAATATAACTTGTCCTTCTCTATCTGTAAATACCTCTAAAGGATCGCCTTCTTTTATTCTTAACACCTTTCTAATTTCTTTGGGTATAACAATTCTACCTAAATCATCTATTCTTCTTACGACGCCTGTTGCTTTCATATTTTTCCTCCCTTTTGTTTTATAATTTTGTTATACTTTTATTATTTCTTATTGTTTCTTTTTTATTCATTTTTTGTCAAAAAAAGATTAGTTCTTTTTTGAACTAATCTTTTTTAATTTATTCTTCTATCTTTTCTTCTTTTTTAGGAAATAATGTTGGTTTATATTTGTCAATAATATATCCCAAATCCTTTGAAAATTCTTTTAACATAACTATCTTTATGGATGGATCTTTTCCATTTAAATAATCATCAATAATTTGTTTCAATTGTTTTACATTTTTTATTTCAGGTTCTATTTGTTTTGCATATTTATCAGCTCTATTAACCAATTTTTCTTTTATTAAAACAATATCTTCATTACTTGCACAAGAAATTCTTTGGAACATTTGATATGGGTCATAATATTTAAATATTGGTATATCCATGCATTCTTTATCAAATTTTTCATAGAATAGTTCCATCTTCATAGGAATACATTTAAAGATTTCTTCTGCTTTTTCTTTATACATTTTGTCATGTAATTGACCATTTAATGTATTGAAATGTTTTAAAATATCATCCATATCTTCTGCTACTTCATCGATTGCTATTTTTCCTAATTCTTCATCTACATTTGCACAATATTCTGATTTTAATGATGCTAAATTCATACCATTAAAAAATACACTTTTTATGGTTTTTATATCATAATCAATAAGATTTTTCTTAGAAAAATAGCTAAAATATGCATATATTTTTACATTATCAATTAATCTTAGATTACCTTGTTTTACATCTTCAATAATATCTGATATAACTTTTCCAAATTCATCATCCGATATTTTCCAATATTCTTCAGTAAGAAGTCTTTTATATGCTGGTAAATTTTCTGTATCTACTGTATTTCTAATTGTTTCCATATTTTCTTTAAATATCTTCATATCAAAAATTCTGGTTCTTACATAATATTCTATAAATTTAAAAAATCTATACTCAGATTTAAAATTATAATAATAGTTACTATCAAATTCTTTTATATAAAATTGTCGGTTGTCCATTAGTATTCTTGAAGATACCAATATAGATTTATATTCTTCATTATCTTTTATGTTCTCAAACTTATCTTTTGTAATTTTTCCTGCTTTTATTTCAAAAGATACTGCTATTGTAAATATTAACATTGTTTGCATAACTCTATGACTTGTATTTTGATAAGATTTATTTACCATCTCATAAATCTTTTTAAAATCATTTAATGCATGTTTTAATATTCTTAAGTTTCTAGTACCGCTTCTTTCAAATGTCGAAATAATCAATCTTGTATTTTCTCTTAAAAATCTGATTAAATCTGGATTATTCTCATAGCGCATCAAGATTCCATTTATGATATAATCAAACTTTGGAGCATATTCAAAAGTTTCTCCTATTAATTTTTCTTTTATTCTTTCATAATCATTTGCTTTATCAAATACATTTTCTATTTTTTGTTGAATTTTCTCTACAATTGGTTTGTCTGATTTATTGAGTTCATCTTGCTTATCCAATAAATAGGTGGCTATAAAGGTTTTCATTTCTAAATTAGAACTCTTTAGTTTTGTTGATAATTCTTTCTCATTACAAATAATAATGGTTTTTATATGGTCATGCTCAACAAAATTATTAATATATCCTAATATATCAATAACATCTACATTTGCTCTTTCTAAGTCATCAAAACAAAGTACTTTATCATCTGTTGAAAAAAATTCTCCATAATCCACTTTATCTCCACTTTGTGTAACACCAAAAAAGTTTGCCATGTCTATACCTGTTTTGGCATATTCTGGTATTGTTGTTTGCTCATGTGCATCCATATATTTTCTTAAATTTTTGTCCATAAGTTGTGTTGTTTCAATAAAGATCTTTTTGCTAATATCCTCTAAATTTGAAATCCCATACAAAGACATATAAATGGTTGTATATCGTTTTCCATTTAATTGCATAGATTCTATCTTTTTTCTTATTTTATGATTCCAGAAATGTGTTTTTCCGTGACCCCCATTCACCATTTATCATAATTGCATAATCTGTATAATCTGATCGAATATAGTCTAAAATGCTTTCAATTAAATCTTCCATTTTTTCCTCCTTTGTTTTAATCTTTTGCTATTGTAAATACATCTATTTTTTTAGGCATTGCCTTTTGTAACATTTTACAACATTCATTTACGGTATTGCCTGTTGTGTAGATATCATCTATTAATAAGATTTTTTTATCTTTTAGTATTTGTTCCTTTTTTAGTTCATATACATTTTGTATGTTTTGTTTTCTTTGTTCTCTATTTAATTTGCTTTGTTCAATTATATTTTTTGTTTTTATTAAGCAATTTTCCTGTGATTCTATATTTAATGCTTTACTTAGTTTTCTAGCAATTAATAAACTTTGATTATAGCCTCTTTCTTTCATTCTCTTTTTACTAATTGGAACTGGAATTATTGTATCATAACTTTTTAATTTTTCAAATATTTTTTTATTTTTTAGAATAAAATTTACAAAACTTACATAAATATATGATTTTTCATGAAATTTATAATCTAAAATTAATTTTCTTATCACTCCTTCATAATGAAAAACATACATGAAATTTTGAAAATTTTTATTTTCGAAATGTGGTTTTGTTTCTATCATCTCAAATTTTGCAAATGTTTCTAATATCTTTGTACATTTCACACAAAGACTATTTTCATTTAAATTTCCACAAATTGCACAAACTTGTGGAAAGAATATATCCATAATATGTATGAATTTTTTAATCACCTCTTTTTGATATTTCTAATTTGACTTTTCAAACTTATATATGAAATAATTCAATTAACATTCTTTTTTCTATAAATTTTTCAATTTATATTCCAATCCTGTGTTTCTTTTTTTGCTATCGATATTTTGAATCATAAATTTTATGATATTTTCACTTCCTAATATAATTAACAATTTTTTAGCTCTTGTAATTCCTGTGTATAAAAGGTTTCTTGTTAATAATATAGGTGCTGATGGTGGTATTACCATAATGACTACATCAAATTCACTTCCGTTGTGCTTTATGTATGGTAATTGCATAACTATGTTCTATTTGTTCTAATTCTGTGTAATCATAATAAGCTGTTTTTTCATCATCAAATTTGATTTCTATAATTTTGTTTTTTTCACTCACTTCTGTTATGGTTCCAATTTCTCCATTAAATACACCTTTTCCAACTTCTACATTTCCGCTTATTGTTTCTTTTTCCCAATCGATATCATAATTATTTTTTACTTGCATAATCCTGTCTCCAACTCTGTATACTGCTCCCATGCTGGCTTTTTCTGGTAAATCATATAGATTTGGATTTAGTCTTTCTTGCAAGGCTCTATTTAGTTCTCTGGTGCCTAGCATACCTTTTTTGGTAGGTGTTAATACTTGTATACTTTGAAAAAAGTCATAATCTCCATAGTTTTTTAATCTGCCTGTACATAAAGATAAAACTTGTTCTAATATTTTTTCTTGTGATGACTCATTGATATAGAAGAAATCTTCCATTGTTTCTTCTGTATAATCCTCATCTTCTTTTGAAATAAATGGTTCTCCATTATTTACTCTATGTGCATTTAAGATTATTTTTGATTTTGCAGCTTGTCTAAAAATTTTATCTAATTGTATGGTCGCAATTCTTTCAGATGTCATTAAATCTTTTAATACACTTCCAGGTCCTACTGACGATAACTGATCACAGTCACCTACTAATATTAATTTTGTTCCCTTATATATACATTTTAATAAATAACTCATGACAAACATATCTACCATAGATAACTCATCTACAATAATCAAATCTGCATCGATTGGTGCCCCTTCATATTCTGTACTCGTTTGATAAAAGTTATTTTCATCTATTTTTCCAATTTCTAATAGTCTATGTAATGTAGATGCTTCTTTACCTGTTGTCTCCGTCATTTTTTTAGCAGCCCTACCTGTCGGTGCACATAACACGACTTTATTTCCTTTTTGTTCATAAATATCAATTATGCTTTTTATAATCGTCGTTTTTCCAGTACCTGGTCCACCTGTGATAATTGTTACATTATTTTCATTTACCAATTCAATGGCTTGTTTTTGTTTTTCTGATAATTCCATATTTGAAATTGCTTCCAATTTTTTTAATTGGGTTGTTATATTTTTAATTTTTTTCACATTAGAAGCTTCTTGTAATCTTTTGATTCTAATGGCTATTTCTTGTTCTGTATAATAAAAATTCGATAAATAAATCCATGTTCCTGTCCCATCATTTCTTTCTTCTATAACAATTTCATCGTTTGCTCTTAATTCTATTAATCCATCTTCAATATTTTCTGTCATGACATCCAATAAAGAAATAACAAATTGTATTAAATTTTCTTTTATAACACAAGAATGCCCGTTATATGTCGCACGAATTAATGCATATTTGATTCCACTTCTAATTCTTTTTTCATTGTCATATCGAATTCCTAAATCTAATGCCATTTTATCAATTTGTTTAAAATCCACACCTCTTGCAATATCAATTAAAATATAAGGATCCGCTTCTATTTGTTCAATCGCATTAATTCCTAATAATTCATACACTTTTTTTGCAAATTCTGCTCCAATTCCAAATCTCTCTAAAAATCCAACAATTTGCCATACTTCCCAATTTTCTAAAAAACTTTCTGCAATATCGATTGCTTTTGCTTTTGATATTCCTTTCACTTCTGCCAATCTTTCAGGTTCTGTTTTGAAAATTTGAATTGTGTCTTCTCCAAAATGATTTACAATTCTTTTGGCTAATGCTTCTCCTACCCCTTTTATATTGCCATTTGCTAAATATTTTTCTAATGCACCTATTGTTTGGGGCATTAATTTTTCAAAAGTTTCTACCTTAAATTGTCTCCCATATTTTTTATGTTCAACAAAGTTTCCTATTACCTTTAAATTATCTCCACTTCCTATAAATGGTAAATAGCCGACAATTGTTGTTTGCTCCTCTTGGGTATCAAATTCTGCTATCATATAACTATTTGTTTCATTGTAATAAATAATGTCTCCTACTTCTCCTATTAATTCCATTTATATCTCCTATTCTTTTTTGCGATACATTTATGACATTAAGTGAAGGTATATTTATTTTATTTTGTAATACCGCGTAAGCGACCAAACGAGCCAAAAGCGAGTGCGATTGGAGCAACCTACATTTTCTTATTTTCTTGGTTGCGACACACAAGGTATAAAAAATAAAATAAATATACCTTCACTTATTTCTTAAATGTTAATATGTTTTTAAACTAACTCTTCCATTGCCATTTTATACTGTTCCTCATTAGGGGCTTTTCCATGCCAGCCTACTTGATTTTCCATATAAGATATACCTTTTCCTTTTATCGTTTTTGCAATAATACATACAGGTTTGTCTTTTATATGTTTTGCCACATCAAAAGCATCCATAATTTCTTGCATATTATGACCATCAATTTTTATAATCTCAAATCCAAAACTTCTAAATTTTTCATCTATTGGATATGGACTCATAACTTCTTCAATCGTTCCATCTATTTGTAAATTATTATTATCCACAATTACACAAAGATTATCTAATTTATATTTTTTAGCAGACATTGCTGCTTCCCAAATTTGTCCTTCCTCAATTTCTCCATCTCCTAAAATACAATAGATTCTATAATCTTTTTTATCCATTTTTCCTGCAATTGCCATACCTACAGCGCTTGATAATCCTTGTCCTAATGAACCGGTTGTCATATCTACACCTGGCACTTTATTCATATCAGGATGACCTTGTAAATAGCTATTAATATTTCTAAATGTTTTTAAATCTTCTACTGGGAAAAATCCTCTGTTTGCTAAGCAACTATATAAAGCTGGTGAGCAATGTCCTTTAGATAATACAAGTCTATCTCTATCTTCCCATTTTGGATTTTTCTCATCTATAGCTAATTCATTAAAATATAGTACTGTCAAAATGTCTGCTATTGATAGCGAACCTCCTGGATGTCCAGATTGTCCACTGTACACAGCCTCAATAATTCCCTTTCTTATTTCTTTAGCCATTTTTTCCAATTCTTCTATCTTTTCTAATTTCATAACACATACACCTCTTCAAAAATATTTCTATTTATTCATACTATATCATTATATCTTCTATTTTTCCAGACTTTTATACAATTATTCTATTATATTTTTATGACTTGATATTTTTATTTTTTTACTTTCATTGACAGTTCTTAAAAAGAATGTTAAATAATAAGTATTAAATAAGACTTTTTAATTTTCTATTTAGAAAGGAGTTTTTTATGATAGATAATTATATAAAAAATCATAAAGATGAAATGATTCAAAACCTTCAAGAACTAATTCAAATCCCTAGTGTATATGCCAAATCCAAGAATCCTTTAATGCCTTTTGGAGAAAATGCCAATAAAGCTTTAGAATATATGTTAGATTTAGGACATAAATTGGGATTTAGAACTAAAAACGTGGATGGCTATTGTGGATATATAGAATTTGGTGAAGGGGAAGAAATGCTGGGAATTATTGGACATTTAGATGTTGTTCCGAGTGGTGATAATTGGACATATCCGCCTTTTTTAGCTACGATTTTTGACAATAAAATCTATGGTAGAGGTGCTATTGATGATAAAGGTCCTGTTATGGCTTCCCTTTATGCCATGAAATATGTATTAGATAATTGTAAAGTTAATAAACGTGTTCGACTAATTTTAGGATTAAACGAAGAAAATGATTGGAAATGCATTCATTATTATAAAGCACATGAAGAATCTCCTGCAATTGGTTTTAGTCCTGATGCAGACTTTCCTTGTATTTATGCCGAAAAAGCGATTTTAACACCCTATTTTTCAATAGATTACTCTCAATATACAAATGCACCAATTTCTATTGAAGAAATCGATTGCAATCATAATGCCATTAATGTGGTTCCTAAAATCTGTAGTACCATATTAAAAATTGATTCTAGTATTCTCATAGAAGATTTAATAAACATTCTTAAAAAAATCATTGATGAATATGATTTTGAAATCGATATTTATAAATTAAATGATGAAAAAATTAAATTAACCTCTCATGGTGTTGGCGCTCATGCTGCACATCCTGATTTAGGAGTTAATGCTATTTCCAGATTAATTGTTGTTTTAGATACTTTATTTAAAAAATATGATGTTTCTATTCCATTATTTGATTTTTTTACAAAATATATTCATACAGAATATGATGGCAAAAGTTTGAGTATGAATTACAAAGACGAATCTGGTAATTTGACTTTAAATGTTGGAAAAATTCTTTTTGAAAATAACATTTTAAAAATTGGATTAAATTTAAGAATTCCTATCCACACGTCTATTAAAGAAATTGAAAGTACATTTCTAACTTGTTTAGCTCATTATCCAGAAATTCAGTATAAAAAGGTTGATTCTAAACCTGCACTATATATTCCAAAAGATAATTATTTAGTAAAAACACTTTGTGATATTTATAATGAAGAAGCCAATTCTTATTTAGAACCGATTGCTATCGGCGGTGCTACTTATGCCAGAGCATTTGAAAATTGTGTTTCTTTTGGAGCCAATCTTCCTGGTCAAAAAGATATGTGTCATCAAACAGATGAATTTATCTCTATTGATAATTTGCTATTTGCTTGCAGAGTGTATGCAAAAGCAATTTGTGAATTAGGAAAATAAATTTGTATTTAGATATTTTAAAAATTCTCAGTTTGCTCTATAAATCAACAATTATTCTATAATTGTTGATTTATTTTTGCTTTCATGCTAAAATATGTATTGGTCAACATAAAAATTTATTTGTAAGACAAAAAGGAGGAATTGCGATGACTACAATGTTTTCACTAAAACTCACATACAAAGGTGAGAATAAAGTAACATATTGGAGAGAGTCAAAGATATGTGCTAACCGGAATGATATAATCGCAAAAGCTCAGGAGCTGGGTGGCTTTCCGGTAAGTAACTTTGAGATTTCTTTCGAAAGTGAAGAAAATCTCTACAAACTTAACCAGTTTATTGCCACACTTCTTTAATGAAAACCCCTCTTGAGGTGTTCTACTTCAAGGGGGATTTTCACTTTATAATTTTTTATTTTATTCTTCTTCAAAAATTTGATTAAATTCTTGTTCATTAATCTTTTCTTTTTGTAATAGTGTCTCAGCAATTTTATCTAATTTATCTCTATGTTCATTTAATAATAACATTGCATCATTATATGCTGTATCAATTAATGTTTTTACTTCTTCACCAATTTTATCTCCAATATTTTCTCCAAACATTTGCATTTCATAAGGTTCTTTACCTTGGAAATCAATTGGTCCTAATTTATCACTCATACCATATTTGGTTACCATATCTCTTGCTATTTTCGTTGCTACTTCAATATCATTACTTGCTCCAGTAGATATATCATCCAATACTAATTTTTCAGCAGCTCTACCACCTAAAAGTGCTATTAATTTTTCTTGCATTTCTGTTTTTGAAATATAGTATTTATCTTCATTTGATTTGTACATCGTATATCCACCAGCAACCCCTCTAGGAATGATTGATACTTCTTTTACATTGGTTTGTGTTGGTAAATATCTACTAACCACAGCATGTCCAGCTTCATGATATGCTGTTAATCTTTTATCTTTATCAGATATCACTCTTTCTCTTTTCTCTAGTCCTACTGTTACTTTTTTTACTGCTTCTTCAATATCTTCATTTTCAATTTCATCATGTTTATTTTTCGTTGCAACAATGGCTGCTTCATTTAAGATATTTTCAAGTTCTGCACCAGTAAATCCAGCTGTATCTTCTGCTATACTTTCTAAGTTTACATCATCTGATAATTTTTTATCTTTGCTATGAATTTTTAATATTTCTAATCTTCCTTTTAAATCTGGATTTGGTATTGTAATTTGTCTATCAAATCTTCCTGGTCTTAATAATGCTTTATCTAACATTTCTGGTCTATTGGTTGCTGCTAAAACAATGATGGTTTCTTCTGAGCCAAATCCATCCATCTCTACCAATAATTGATTTAATGTCTGATTGTTTTCTGTTTCGGCACCACTATTAGATGTTCTTCTTGAACCTATTGCATCAATTTCATCTATAAACACTATACAAGGTGCTAATTTTCTAGCTTTTTCAAATAGCTTTCTAACACGAGAAGCACCTAATCCTGCAAACATTTCGATAAATTCTGAACCACTCATTGAAATAAACGGAACATCTGCTTCACCTGCAATGGCTTTTGCAATTAAAGTTTTTCCAGTTCCAGGTTTACCATATAAAAGAATACCTTTTGGAACTCTTGCTCCCATTCTTGTATATTTTTCTGGTCTTTTCAAGAAATCTACTATTTCTTTTAATTCACCCTTTTCTTCATCTAGTCCTGCCACATCATCAAATCTTACTTTTGTTTTTCTTTCTGTTTCATCATATACTTTACCTTTTTCACCTAGTCCTTGCATTTTAAATATCATAATAAATAATGCAACCATAATTAAGGTTGGAAGTATTGAAAATATTGTACTTGGTAACTGTGTTAAAAAACTTTGTGGTTTTTGAATTAATTCTATTTCATTTCCTTCTGCAACTTTTGTTTGAATTAATGTGATAAATGCTTCTGTATCTGGAATAATTGCTGTTTTTTCTTCATCTTCATTTCTAAATTTTATTTTTGCTGTTCTACTTCCTGTTGTAAGTTCTACTTTTTCTATATTTCCATAGGATATTTCTTTTATTAAATCTGTATATGCCAATGTATCTTCTTTATTACTATTTTGGTTATATATAACAATTCCTACTATGATTACTATTAGCAATAAAATAAATCCTACTAGTGATAAAAGTAATTTTTTGTTTTGTTCTTTTTCGTTATTTTTATTCTTATCTCTACTCATATTTCTTCCTTTCTTCTCCTTTATGCATTAGAACCTTCAGGTTCATCCCCTTTTAAATTACCTTTATTTTCTTCTTTCTTTTTCTTAGTTTTATCTTTTGGTTCTTGATCTTTTTCTTCTGGATTTTTCTCTGAATTTTCCTCTTCTTGTTTTTCTGTTTCTCTATCTTCTAATTCTTTTTTTACCATTTGTTGTGCTTCAACAATTTTCATTACTTCGACCTGTTTTTTTATTAAATCGGATTTCAGAATAAAAATTGCTGCTAACAAGTAAATCGTTGCTACTGTCACATACATAATACTAAAGTATTCTATCGTAAAGTTAAACAATATATTTATAATTAAATATAGTATATTCAAAATTGTAGAAAGCGTAAGTGCATACACTGCCATATTAAATACAGCCACATATCTCATTCTCATCTTTAATACCCACATTGTAAAATATCCAACAATACCTATAATTACGGCATACCATAATGTATTGATAAAATACATTGAAAAGCTATATATGAATAAAGTTATAAATATACTAAAATATAAAGTATTAATTTGTCCATCTTTTACATAATTTACAACATCTTGTTTATTAAATTGTGTTAAATTCATACTTTCTAAAGATTCTTTGTAGTTATATGAAACTTCTCCAACCATTGCAACATTTTTTAAAACAACTCTATTTTTTAAAATTAAAGCACCTGTGCCATACTCATTAATAGAATTTAAATATTGATTAACTGTTTCTTCTGAATCCGTATTGGTATCTATTATAATTTTTCCAAATTGTTCATTGTCTATCTGAATTGCTTCTTCTGAATTAACTGTTAAAATGCCATCATTATATGAAAAATCAGGAAATTCATTTTCCAAATAATTCGTTCCTTCTCGTATCATTTGATTGGTCTGGTATAATGTCCATATACTTAATATAATTGCTAATACAACTATTAATTTTGCAATATAAGACATTGCTTTTCCAAGGCCTTCTGTTGCCATTTCTGGGTACTTTTCTATATTTAAAATCGAATATTTTAATTTTTTGAAAAACCCCATTCCCTTAAGTTCCTTATATTCTTGTTTTTTTTCTTCAACATTATTTTTATTATCTTCTTGAGCCATTATCTGTACTCCCTTCTAATACTAGAATCCACATACTTAGGATTGATATTAAACATCACCTTTTCTCCAATTTTTACATCTTTACCTGTTATATCACAAACAACATGATAGGTTCCTATTCTTCCTAACACTTTACAATTATTATCACCAATTTTCACATGCATATTTTGATTTTTAAAGAAATCTTTTATATCTCTCACAATATATCTTAGCTTGTCCACCCATCGGAACATATCTCTTCCAGTTTCCAAATGAATACCATCCATATATCCTGCTGGTATTAATGCTATCTTAGTTGTTTTAGTAGTTTTATATGTATTAGAATATCCTATATTAAATCCTTTTGGTAATTCTTTAATTTCTGAAACTTCTGATTCTAAATGTGCAATTCTTTTTAAACCTAAACGATTTTTAAATGCAATTCTTCCTAAGAAAGCTGACCCTACTCTTACTGCATTTAAATGCATATTCGGAAATTTGATAAATGCTGATGAATTACATATATGAAGCATTCCTGTTTCAATGTCATTCATTTTTAAAACTTCTATTACATTTATAAATCTATCAAATTGTAATTTTGTATATTTATCATCAAAAAAACTAACAGAAAAATGTGAAAATGTACCTTCTATTTTTATATTTTTGATTCCTTTTAAGGTTTCCACCATAGAATCTCTATCTGAATAAATAAAACCATATCTTCCAAAACCTGTATCAATTTTTAAATGTGCTCTTATTTTTTTATTTTCCTCTTTTGCAATTTCTTCTGCAACTTCTATATCCTCTTTTGAACCAATAGTAATGATAACATTGTTATCTACTAATGTTTTCACATCTTCTTTGATTGCTGTTGTGGATAACATTAAAATATCTTCTTTAATTCCTGCTTCTCTTAATTTTAATGCTTCCTCTACTGTTGAAACTGCAAAAAAAGAAATCCCATTATCAATCAACAATTTTGTAAATTCTACTAACCCTAAACCATATGCATTTCCCTTTACAACCGCAATAATTTTCACCTTTCTACCACGATCATCTGGTCCATTTATTTCAGCATGTTTTTTTATCTGTTCTATATTATGTACTAAATCCTTTTTTTCTATAACTAAAGCTTTCATTTCTATCCTTTCCTTTTGGGGACGTGCCAAATTGGACATTTTTTGTCCAAAAGGGACAGTCCTTTAATTACACACACTTTGTCATATTTTATTTCATTTTTTCAAATTTTTAATCATACCTAGTTTTTAATCATACCTAGTTTTTAAGCATACCTAGTTATATGGATATATTAGGTCCGTCCCTTTTGGACAAAAAATGTCCAATTTGGCACGTCCCTAATGAATCATTTTTGATTTAAACTTTTTCTCTTTAATTGTCTTAATGTTCTAAACGCTTTTTCTGAAAATTTATATAATTTATACTTTAATGGTTTAAAAGGATAATATACTTCTCCTATAAATTCTGTAAAGGTTGCTCCAAATCCTTTCTTAAATCTGTATAATCCATATTGTGGATGACTTTCATCTACAACACCTGATACTCCTCTAAAATCATAAATATCATCATGTCTTGCAATTGCCATTTTTATCATTTCCCATTGTAATAAATAGTTTGGCATTAAATTTCTATGTTTATTACTACTTGCACCATATAAATACCATGTTTTATTACCATAAAAAATAGGGATAACACCTGATATTGGCTCTCCATCATAATATGCCATTAACACTTTCATATGTTCTGGTCCTAGGCAATCATACATTTTTTCGAAATATTCCAATGGTCTGATGATAAAGCCATCTCTTTCCCCAGTTTCCACCATTATCTTATGGAAATCTTTTAAATCTTCTTTTGTTCCCTCTTTTACTGTTACACCTTTTCTTCCTGCTAGTCGAATATTATATCTCCATTTTTGATGAAATCCTGCCATTATTTCTTCTTCAGTTTTACCTTTTATATCTAAACGAAATACATATCTTGGTTGTATCTCATCTTTGAAATCTTTGGCATCATCTTTTATTTTATATCCTAAATTTGTAACCACTTTTCTAAATTCTTGGTCATCACTTACAATATCTGGTTCTGTTCTTAATACAAAAGCATTATATTTTTTTGCTAATTCTTTTGCGCCATCTGTTAATTGTTTCATCACATTTTCATCATGGATATCACAAACTGGTCCTCTTGATGAGTACATCATATTTCCAAATATAGGCATCTTTCTTACCCATACACATAAAGAACCAATGATATTTTTATTTTCATCTTCAGCTAATATCACTTCTGGTTTCCAATTTGGCTTTTTAACTTCCGCCCATTCTAATGATTGTTGAAAGTTACATCTTTCATGTCCTTCTAAAAATTTTTTATATTCTTCTTTTGATTTTTCATCTGTTACAAATCTCATGTTTTTTATTCCTCCTAGTATATTTACAATACATGAGTATTTTACACCAATATATGGTTTTTTACAAGTAATTTATGTTATTTTTTGGTGAATTCTTAACGAATATTATTATTTTTATCAAGTTATTTTTATCTACAAAAATAACTTTTAAAACCATATTTTTATTTTTTTAATTTATAAACAAAAAAAATTGATATCTATTAAAAAATATCAACTTTTTGTAATTATATTCTTTTTTATTAATCTGGTGGAGATGAGGAGAGTCGAACTCCTGTCCATAATACCTTCCAAATAGATTTCTACAAGTTTAGTTTATTTTTTATATTCATCTAACTCACACCAATAAACAGGTTTAAATTAGATATAGCTTTTAAAATACCCACTACCTCCAAAGCAAAAGTAGCTTTGTTTCCTACTAATATGACACTTTATCTAAATGCGTAGGAACATTTAGGAAAGCGTAGCTGCAACTAGGCAGCTAAAGCATACTCATTATTATTTTCTGCGTTTATATTTAGTTTCCCGTTTTTTTAAGTGGCCAACGAGAATCCACTACTTGCCATCTATCCTTCTAGTATTATGTCGAAACCAAGTACATCCCCATGTACCTATCTATTATACAATATCTAAATAATTTTAGCAATAAGTAATTTTTGTAAGTGGTTAGCTGATTTCTTATAGAACGTTACTTCCTAATCTTATTTTAAATCAAATTTTCAAAATTTCTTCTTGAATATAAAATTCTTCTTATCTCCATTGTTTCATCTTTAATAGTATAAAAAACTGTATAATTTTTTACATAAATTCTATAATATATATCTTCTCTTTTTATAATTGATGTATATTTTCCATAAGACTCTGGATTATATGCTCTTTGTTTTATTTCTTTTTCTAGTTCATTAACAAAATTCTCAGCAGCTATTTCATTTTCTAATTGATATTTGATGTAATCAGTAATTTTATCTAAATCATTGTAAAATAAAGGTAAATATGTTATTTTATATTTTTTCTCCATTCAATTTTCTCCTTATCTTTCCAAAGAGTTCCTCATGACAAAGATATTTTGTGTTTGGATCTTGTGCTTCTTTTTCCGCCTCATCTAATGCATTCTCAATATATTCATCATATTCTCTAATACTGATTAATTTTGAATATTTTTCTAAACTCATTACAACCATTGAACCATATCCATTTTTTGTTAAATATACTGCTTCATCCTCTTTTAAAACTAACTCTTCAATCTCTGGATATTTATTTCTTAAATCTGATACTGGTCTTATATTAATCATATTAATTCCTCCCTCGAAACAATTTATCATAATATTATCATAATTTTATCTTTATTTCAAGATTTTATGCGAATTTTTTAGATATTTAATAAGAAAACCTAACCTTGTTGTATACAAAAAAATCCATATAGAAAGATAAAAGTTGATTTTTCTATACAATAAAAAAGTTATAGAAAAAAACTTAATCTATAACTTTTATAAATTTCTAGTTACTCTCCTTTATATATTTTTTAAAATAAATTTGGAAATTGTTTTACAATACCATTGACAAAAAATTGAGACATTTTTAAAATTTCTCTTTGTACCATATCATAACTATTGATATCTGCTACATAATTTCCTTGCAACCTGTTATTTACCTCGCTTGTCGTAAGACGTAAATGTTCATATAACATATTTCGAATTTCTTCTTTTGGATAAAATGGATTGATACTACTAAATGCTTCTGCCATTTCATCTGCATTTTGATACCATTTTGTATTTAATTTGGTTGCTTCTTCTTGATTTTTATTTTTTAGTGCAACAATTAAATCTTTGCCAATTCCTAAATGTTCTGTTAGTAATTGTTGAATTTTATTTCCTATGACATTTCCATAATATCTTCTAAAAATATCTGCTATATCTTTCGGATTTCGTAACAAACGTGCTTGTGTTGCATCTAAGTCTTTTAGGTTTTCAGCAATACTGATTAACAGCATTCGTGTCCACATGATATGTTGCTCCCAAACTAAATTCATTTGTTTTAACAATTGAACTTGATTCATACTTATCCAATAACTTGTATCCTGTTCATAATTTGGATAAATATAAATTTGTTGACCAACTCTTAAATTATATGGATTTAAAGCTATATTGGTATCTATTATGTTTTGTACAGTTGTTCCATATTGTATGGCTAAATTATATAATGTATCTCCTGGTCGTATGGTATACAAAATTGGGTTCATTTCATTCATAATTCTATCTCCTCCTATATAAGATATTATAAAGAAACCAATTTGTTTACTCCTGTATCTAACTTTTATTTATTTAAAATTTGTATAGATTTGTTTCAAAATAAATATATTATATATAATTGTGTTTTAACAAATTTTATAAAATTTCATATAATATTCTAGGTGATAAAAATGAATATTGTTCCTACAAATGTCTTATACAATTCTTATCTATTAAGACAAAATCTAATTTTATTAAATCATACATATCCTTTTTTAAATATCCAAGTTGTCGGAAATAGTGTATTAAGAAAGCCTATCTATGTTGTAAAACTAGGAAAAGGACCTAATAAAGTCTTTTATTCTGGGGCCATTCATGCCAATGAATGGATTACCTCTGTTTTACTAATGAAATTTATAGAAGACTATTGTAATGCATATATTACCAATGGTTTCCTTTATGGATATTCTATTAGAAATCTTTTTAATAGTACCTCTATTTACATTATGCCTATGGTAAATCCGGATGGTGTTGATTTAGTAAATGGCTTTTTAAATAGAAATTCCCGTGCTTATCAGAATGCTGTCGCAATTAGCAATCAATTTCCTGATATCCCTTTCCCTTCTGGTTGGAAAGCAAATATCAATGGTGTGGATTTAAACTTACAGTTTCCTGCTGGCTGGGAGCAAGCTAGAGAAATTAAATATGCACAAGGATTTAACCAACCTGCTCCTCGTGACTTTGTTGGATTTGGTCCTTTAACAGAACCAGAAGCTTTGACAATTTACAATTTTACTTTAATGCATGATTTTAAATTAGTGCTTGCTTATCATACACAAGGTCAAGAAATTTATTGGCAATTTCAAAACTTTAATCCTCCAAATAGTCTAGAAATTGGTCAAAGATTAGCCGAAGCTAGTGGCTATAGACTTGCTGAAACGCCTTATAATTCTAGTTTTGCAGGTTACAAGGATTGGTTTATTCAAAATTATAATCGTCCAGGATATACAATTGAAGCAGGTATTGGGGAAAACCCTCTTCCTATTTCTCAGTTTGATGAAATTTATAATGATAATATTGGAATTTTAATTTTAAGTGCAGTTTTATAAAGTTTTATTATATAGCAAAAATACTAAGTTCTCACTTTTGATTACTTAGTATTTTTTATCTAATATTTTATATTCCTTATATATTTTTCAATTCTTATTTCAAATTTATCCAGTATCTTAAATATGTATAGTTATCTTCTTCATTGTAATAACTGTTTTCATATATTCCACCATTCTTTTCTATCACTTTTTTTGATGCAATATTAAAATCTTTACAAGTAATTAAAACTTTTCTTTTATTTATTTTTTTGAATTCTTCTAATGCTAATTGCAACATTTTAGTAGCATAACCTTTACTTCGTTCGCTTGGTCTCACACTATAACCAATAAGTCCTCCAAATTTCAGCAATATTGGAACTTCTTTCCATCTTAATCCTATGGCTCCAATTATTTTATTATTCTCATCCAGAGCTAAATATAGTGTGTGTGTTGAATATTCTTCTGGCAGTTGTTTTTCATCTTTATTCTTTTCTAAATCTTTTCTCCACTCATCAAAACACATTTTATCCAAATTTTCAAAATCTCTGATTCCTTCAAATATGTCTATTCCTGGTATGATTTCACTATTCATATATTCATCATACATTATCCTTATTTGACTTTCATCTTCTTTCCTTACTTCTCTTATTCGTATCTTCATAGAATTAATTTCCTTTCATTTTTATCATATACAATAAACCTTTCATCTTTTTCAACAATATATACTATTTCTTCAATTTTCCAAATTTCAATATTTATCATTTAAGTGTTTATAAACTCTCTTATAAATAAAGCTACGAAAAAGAAGTTCAAACTTGAACTCCTTTTAGAAAATTCCTACAACTTCTCCATTTTCATCTATATCAATACTTTCTGCCGCTGGTACTCTTGGTAATCCTGGCATTGTCATAATTTTTCCTGCAAGTGCTACAATAAAGCCTGCTCCTGTTTTTAATTCTAAATCTCTTATTGTAATAGTATATGCATCTTTACATTCTAGATTTTTAGGATCATCTGAGAAAGAATATTGTGTTTTCGCAATACAAACTGGAAGATTTGCATATCCTAATTTTTCTATTCTTTCTATTTCTTTTTGTGCTGCTTCTTCAAATACAACACCTTTTGCGCCATAAATTTTTGTTGCCACTTTTTCTATTTTTTCTTGAATTCCTTCATTTAGTTCATACATATATTGGAAATTTTCTTCTTTTTCTGTTAAGTTTACTAATTTTTGAGCAATATCAATAGCACCTTCTCCACCTTTTGCCCAACCTTCTACTAAACTTAATTCTACACCTTTTTCTTCCAAATGTTTTCTTAAAACTTCAATTTCTGCTTCTGTATCAGAAGTAAATCTGTTAATGGCTACAATGACATTTAATCCAAATTTGTCTTTGATGTTAGAAATATGTCTAAATAGATTGTCCATTCCTTTTTCAAGACCTTCTATATTTTCTTCTTGAATCTTATCTTTTTCAATTCCTCCATGATATTTCAATGCTTTTATAGTTGCAACAATCACAACTGCATCTGGTTTAATGCCTGCTTTTCTACATTTAATATCTAAGAATTTTTCTGCTCCTAAATCTGCTCCAAATCCTGCTTCTGTAATTGTATAATCTGCTAATTTTAAAGCAAGTTTTGTTGCTACAACGCTATTACATCCATGTGCAATATTGGCAAATGGTCCTCCATGAATAATCGCTGGTGTATGTTCTAAGGTTTGTACTAAATTTGGTTTAATTGCATCTTTTAACAATACTGCCATTGCGCCTTGTGCATTTAAGTCTTTTGCGTAAATTGGTTTATTTTCTTCATTATATCCTATTAAAATGTTTCCTAATTTTTCTTTTAAGTCTTTGATATTTTCTGATAAGCATAATACTGCCATAATTTCAGAAGCAACAGTTATATCAAATTTATCTTTTCTTGGAACAATTTTCTTTTCTCCTGAAAGGCCTGTCTCTATCACTCTTAATTGTCTATCATTTAAGTCCACACATCTTTTCCATACTACTTCTTTGAATTTTAATTCATTTCCAAAATAGATATGGTTATCTATTAGACTTGCCAATAAGTTATTGGCAGATGTTATAGCATGAATATCTCCTGTAAAATGTAAATTAATATCTTCCATTGGAGCCACTTGTACATGTCCTCCACCTGTTGCTCCCCCTTTGATTCCAAATACAGGACCTAAAGATGGTTCTCTTAATGCTAAAATAGATTTTTTATTAATTTTTCTTAATCCATCTGCGATGGCAATAGACATGGTTGTTTTTCCTTCTCCTAATGGTGTTGGACTAATCGCTGTTACTAATATCAACTTTCCATTTTTTCTATTTTTTACTTTTTCGTATAACTCTGAAGAAAATTTTGCTTTATATTTTCCATATAATTCTAAATCTTCTTCTTCTACATCTACTTTTTTAGCTACATCTACAATATTGTCTAATTTTGTATTTCTTGCAATTTCAATATCTGTCATTTTTTTCACTCCTATCTTTATAAATGAACAATTATCTTTCGATATTTTCATTTATGATTATATTTATATTTATTAAATTTAATAACATCTTTAATAAACACTTCAAAAATGCACATTTTTCTTTTATTTCTTATACGATTAGCCCTGCTACTACACCTATCAAGGCACCTACAATTACTTGTACAGGTGTGTGTCCTAATACTTCTACTAATTTTTCAGATACTTGTACACCTGTCAGTCCTGGTGTTTCTACTAATTTATTTAATAAAGCTGCTTGCTTCCCTGCAGCTCTTCTAACCCCACAAGCATCATACATTACAACAAAAGCTACTATAAAAGATAAAGCAAATAGCGGTGTCCCAACACCTTCATATTTTCCTATTAATGTTGCTATGCTTGTAACTACTGCTGAATGAGAACTTGGCATTCCACCTGCGCCTAAAATTCTTTTAAAATTAAATTTTTTTGTTTTTACCAAATCATATATTAGTTTAAATAGTTGTATTCCAAACCATAATAACAATGGCACATATATATATTTATTTTGAATAAATTCCATAAATCCATTCATTGTGTTTTATAATCCCCCTCACATATTATTTAAATTATTCGGCATTAAAGTCTTCTTCTTTCAATTCTCCATTTTCACTATTTAATAATATGGTTATTTTCTTTTCTGCATTTTCTAACATTTTATTACATTCTTTTGAAATCTTCATACCTTCTTCAAATTTTACAACAGAATCATCTAAATTCAAATTTCCATTTTCTAATTCATTTATTATTTTTTCCAACTCTGTTATTTGTTCTTCAAAACTTTTTTTCATTTTCATTTTCCTTTTTTATTTATTTGCAATACTTTGGGTTATTTCTTGTATTAATAAAGTCATTGCATAAGAAAATTAATACAAGTTCTTTCAAAATCATCTTTGCTTCACTCATTGTTGTGTAACAGTATTTGTTGATATATCTACATTATACCATGCTAAAACTGCGGTTGTATTTGCATCATTTACAGACACATGATATATATTTCCATCTTTATTGACAATATTAAATGTTACACCTTGTTCTATGCCATATGTCCCTTTGACAAGTTCTATTACTCTTTCTTCTTCTGTCTGCTCATTATTGGTTGTGGCTTGTTCTTCTGTTCCTACATAATCACTGTTAATTTCTTCTTCTGTTGCATTTGGTTGTATTACTGGTGTCACCGTTTCATTTTCTATATTTTGTGTATTTACCTCATTTTCTTCTGATGATGTATTTGTTTGTGATGTTTGATTCAAATCTATTTCATTGATTATATTGCTATCATTTCCGTGCCTCATCTTTTTTGTTATATAGATTATAGCAAGCCATTCCTATCATAACCACTAACAATATTATGGTAATAATCATTAGTACTTTTTCCTTTATTCCCATTGTTTTTTTATTCTCCTTTATCTTATATTCTTGTCCTATATCGTTTTATATAATTTTTGCTTGTTTCTCACCGTCTTTTAATTTTATTGAAACTTTGTCATCTGGTTTCAAGTCTGTTACACTTTTTACTATTTTCCCGTCTTTTTCAATAATTGAATAACCTCTTGTTAATGTTTTTAATGGACTTAATGTATCAAGCTTAGATACTAATTCTATATATTTATTTTTATTTTTTTCTTTTACTTTATTAATCAAATTTTCTAGTTGTTTTACATAGGTATCTATTTTTATATAATTTTCATTGATTTTTCTAGTTGGTTCTTTAAAAACAGAACTTGACATACATTTTTCATATCTTAGTTTCATAATTTCTAGTTTCTTGGTTAATGCCATTTTTAATCGATTTTGATATGTATTTATTTTTTGTTTTATCTCATAGATATCTGGTACTGCTAGTTCTGCAGCAGCTGATGGCGTGGGTGCTCTTAAATCTGCTACAAAGTCTGCTATAGAAAAATCCGTTTCATGCCCCACAGCAGATATAATTGGGATTTTAGAGTTGTATATACTTTTGGCTACTATTTCTTCATTAAATGGCCATAAGTCTTCTAATGATCCTCCGCCTCTTGCCAAAATTAAAACATCTGCCAATTCATTTTTATTCATATAATCAATCCCATAAGCAATTTTTTCTGCTGCTCCTTCTCCTTGAACAGGTACTGGTAGAAGTCTAATATATACATTTGGATTTCTTCTAGTCGATACATTTATAATATCTCTGATAACAGAACCTGTTTGAGAAGTTAATACACCGATTACTTTTGGCATCACTGGTATTTTTTGCTTATGACTTTCATCAAATAGTCCCTTTTCTTCTAATTCTGCTTTTAGTTTTTGATATTTTGTATATAAGTCACCTAGTCCGTCTTCTTCCATTACCTTTGCATAGATTTGATATACACCATCTCTCTCAAAAACAGAAACACTCCCCAATATATATACTTTCATACCATCTTTGGGTTCAAAATTTAATTTTTGTGCATATGACTTAAACATAATACATTTGATTAAAGATTTTTCATCTTTTAGTGTAAAATACATATGTCCTGTATAGTGATGCTTAAAATTTGATATTTCACCTTTTACTAATATATTATTTAAGTATTCATCCTCTGCAATTTTATCTTTTATATATTTATTTAAATCTGTTACACTTACTGCAAATTCTGCGTATTTCATATACTACTTCCTCTATTTAAACTAGGGATATTTTTATAAAATTTTTTTCTATAAAATATCCCTGCTACATATTATTTATTTACAATACTGGCCAATATTCCATTAACAAAATTCTTAGAAGAATCTTCTCCATATTTTTTAGCTAATTCTACTGCTTCATTTATGACAACTTTAAATGGTAAATCTTTATATTTAATTTCATAAATGGCAAGTTTTAATATAGCCAAATCAATTTTAGAAATCCTCTCTATTTTCCAATCCGATTTTAAATTTTTCTCTATTAGTCCAATAATCTCTTTTTTGTTTTTTTCTATTCCTAAAACTGCATCTTCTATATATTCTTTTGCTTCTATATTTTCAATATTTTCGCTTTCAAAATATAAAGCAATTTGATCTTCTAAATTATCTTGTTTTTGTATTTCTAAACTATATATTAATTTAAAAGCTTTTTCTCTTATTGCTGTTCTATTCATTTTTTTCCCCTTCTAAATTACATTTTATCTATAAATTTCTTTAACTTACTTTTTACATCTTCTTTATTTCTTTGTACATAATTTCCTATAAAAGCACCTAAGAATAATACGACAATTGCTAAAATTAATTTATCTAATCTTGTTATTAGAATTAATATAGCTATTATAACACCTATTATTGCTCCTTTGTATAAATTCCAAAAATCCTTAAAATTGTTCATATTTTCACAACCTTTCCTACTTTAGACTAAGAATTTCTATATTGTGTTTCTTGCTCTTTGTCTGCCACTTTTCTTACTGTTATATTTACTTCATTTACCTCTAAGTCTGTTGCTTTTTTTATTTTCTCTTTAATACTTTCTTGAAGTTTTGCAGATAAATCTTTAATAACTGCTTCTGCGCTTACCACTAAATTTGCATATACTCTTACATTATTATCTTTATCTAATTCAACTCTTGTTGTAACCTCTTCTGTACTCTCAAAACCTTTCGCTACTGAATTTACTAAATTTTCAATTGTTTCTTTAGAAATCATTAATTTTCCACTTTCATTTTCTAATAAAACGCCTTGTCTTTCTTTTATTTGTTCTTTTGATGTTGAACCAAAAAATATACATTTTATTGAAAGTAAAATAAATACAACACTAACACCTAATATAATTTTTCCTGAAACATCTCCTACTAATATATTATTAATAATTGTTCCTACTAGTTCCGGATCTAACCATCTAAAAACTAATAAACATGCTAAAATAGCTAATATTAACATAACATAAGAATATATGATTAATGTGATTTTTTCTAAAATTTTCATTTTTCCTCTTCTCCTTTATTTCTTACTTTATTTTTTATATAAACATAACTGCTTATTTTATTATTTTCTTTTCAAATATTTTTATTGATATGCAAAACTTTTTTATTTTCTAGTTTTCATCAACTGTATTTTCTTCCGTTTCTTCTGTCTCCTCTGTCTTTACATTGTCTTGCTTTTCATTCATAACTGCATCTGTATTTACCCCTTGTACATGAACATTAACTTCTTCTACTTTTAAGCCTGTCATACTTTCTACAGATTTTTTTACTCTATTTTGTATTTCAAAAGCAACGTCTGGAATTCTTGAACCATATTCCACAATGATATTTACATCTATTTTAGCCGTATCTTCATTTATCTCCACTTTGATACCTTTCGCTAAATTTTTCTTTCCACTTAATACTTCTGTAATACCTCCTGCAAATCCTCCAGACATTCCAGATACACCTTGTACTTCAGATACAGCTACACCTGCTATAACTGCTACAACATCATTTGAAATCTGTATTCCTTCATTTTCTGTTTTTATTTCTTCATTTAATTCTACAACTTCCCCATTTTCTACCTTTTTATTCTCTTCTTCCATAATCTTTCCTCCTTTTATATACAAAAAAAGATATACTTAAAATTCTATATAAGTATATCAATTTTTTATGAATTTTACAACTGTTTTCACAATATTTACACTTTTTTAAGAAATTGAACGATAGGGACATACCAAATCGTTCAGTTTTTCTTTCTTTATTTATTCAAAAATATCAAATTCTTGTATAGGATTTCCTCTTAAATAGTCTTGTATTGTCATTTTCTTAGCATTTTCCCCTTGTATTTCTAAAACTTTTAAAATACCTTCTTTACATTTAATATAGATACCATCTTTCGAGTCAGATGCAATGACTGTTCCATTCGTTAAAAAACCTAAGTTTTCAGCATATATTTCATCTTCTCCTGCTACTTTTACTTTCCAGAATTTTATCTTTTTTTCGTTTAAAAATGTGTATGCTCCCATAATTGGATTTAAGCCTCTAACTAGATTTTTGATTTCTTCAGCTGTTTTATGATTCCAATCAATTTTTGCCATATCTTTTGATAGCATTGGTGCAATTGTAAAATTTTCTCCTTGTTTTTCTCTTGGCTCTGTTCCTTTTTCTATTTGTTTTAACGTTTCTACTAAAAGTTCACCACCAATTATTTTTAATCTATCCCATAATTCTCCTGTTGTTTCATCTTTTCCGATTTCTACTTCTTGTTTTAAAATCATGTCCCCTGTATCCATGCCAATATCCATATACATCGTTGTCACACCAGTTACTTTGTCTCCATTTAATACGGCCCATTGGATTGGTGCTGCTCCTCTATATTGGGGTAACAACGAAGCATGTACATTGATACAACCATATGGTGGAATATCTAAAATTTCTTTTGGTAATATCTTTCCATAAGCCACTACACAAATAACATCCGGTTTTAATGCTTTCAATTCATTTATAAAATCTTCGTTATTCTTTACCTTTTCTGGTTGAAGAACTTTTAGATTCTTTTCCATTGCAAATTCTTTTACAGGACTTGGAATCATTTTCATTCCTCTTCCCTTTGGTCTGTCTGGATTTGTTACCACACCTATAATTTCATGACCTGCTTCATAGATTGCTTTTAAACTTTCCTCGGCAAAATCTGGTGTTCCCATAAATACAATTTTCATAAGTTTCTCCTTTATTTCTTATTTTTCCGGTTCAATATATTCTAATGTTCCTGGAACAATTTTATCAATAAATAGCTCTCCATCTAAATGGTCTAGTTCATGAGCAATGGCTTGTGCTAATAATTCTTTTGCCTTTACTCGCATTCTTTTTCCCTCTCTATCTGTATATTCAGCTACGACCTCTGCTGGTCTAATCACTTTTGCAAATTCATTTGGAAAACTTAAACAACCTTCTTCTACTTCTTGTTCTCCTTTTGTTTTTATAATCACTGGATTAATTATTACAATTGGTCCATGGTCGTCATATAAATCTATTACGACAATTCTTTTTAACACACCAACTTGAACAGCCGCTAGTCCCACCCCATTATATTTGTGCATGGTTTCTATCATATCATCAATCAAAGATTGTATTTTTTCAGTTGAAATGTCCTCTTTAGGAACTTCTCTTGATTTTTTCTTTAATATTTCATCTCCTTGATATCTTAAATTTCTAATTGCCATCTATATTCATTCCTTTCCTTGTTGTTTAATTTTTTTATATTTATCTATTAGATTAACTCATATTATTTGGATTTATATCAATTGCAATTCTTGTATCTTTTATATTTTGCTTATATATATTTTTTAAACACGCATTTAGAACAGCATTTGCCTCTTCTGTCATGTTTCCTTTTATAATCATTCTCCATCTATATCGATTTTGAATTTTATCAATTGGACAAGGCATTGGTTTGAAGGTTTTAAACTCTTCCTTATCTAATCTTTGTTCTAAATATTGATATATTGTATTTGCTATATTTTTTATTTCTGCTTCATGATAACTATTAAATCCAATTACTATTATATCGCAAAATGGTGGATATTTCAACTGTTTTCTAAGTGCAATCTCTGTTTCATAAAACATATTATAATCCTGTTTTTGTGCACAAATAATGCTAAAATTGTCTGGATTATATGTTTGAATGACCACTTTTCCTGGTAAATTTTCCCTACCAGCCCTTCCTGCTACTTGTGTTAAGATTTGGAAAGTTCTTTCGTTTGCTCGATAATCATCAATATTCAAAGAACTATCTGCTGCAATAACTCCAACTAAAGTAACATTTGGGAAATGATGACCTTTGACAACCATTTGTGTTCCAATTAATATATCTATATTTTCATTTTTAAATGTATTTAAAATTTCCTCATGCGAATTCTTTTTTGTAACGGTATCTATATCCATTCTAATGGTTGATGCATTGGGAAATTGTTTGTGGATTTCTTGTTCTAGTTTTTGTGTTCCTGTCCCAAAATATCGTATTTTATCACTATGACATTCTGGACAAGTTGTTACTAATTTTTCTTCATGTCCACAATAATGGCATTTTAATTTTCTTTCATAACTGTGATAGGTCATACTAATATTGCAGTTTGGACATTTTACAGTATACCCACAATTTCTACACATAATAAAGGTTGAATATCCTCTTCTATTTAAAAACAAAATGGTTTGTCTTTTTTGTTTTAAGTTTTCCTCTATGCTATTGTATAATTCCATACTAAGCATCGACCTGTTGCCATTTGCCAATTCTTGTTTTAAGTCAATAATTTCTACTTTTGGAAGTGAAGATTGATTGGCTCTTTTGGTTAAGGTTAATAATTGGATTTTGGTATTCCTATTTTCATCTTTATTTGTGGCATTATAAAATGTTTGGATATCTGGTGTTGCACTCCCCAATACCAATGGTGCTTGATTTTCTCTTGCTATGATTTTTGCTATTTCTTTTGCATGATATCTCGGATTCGTCTCTGATTTATAGGAACTGTCATGTTCTTCGTCAATGATAATAATACCAATATTTTCGATTGGCGCAAATATGGCAGACCTTGCACCTATAACAATTCTAGCTTTTTTTTCTCGAATCCTTTCCCATTCATCATGTCTTTCTCCAATTGATAATTTACTATGTAATATAGCAATATCTTCTTTTCCAAATCGAGAAATAAATCTGTCTAACATCTGTGGTGTTAAAGATATTTCTGGAACTAAGACTATTGCATTATCTCCTTTATTTAGCACTTTTTCAATCAGTTGTAAATACACTTCTGTTTTTCCAGAACCTGTTACACCATATAGCAAAAATTGCTTATATTCTTTATTATCGATTGCTTCTTCAACACATTTATAAGCATTTTCTTGTTCTTCTGTTAGGTTTAGCTTATCTGTTTTTTCACACGCTCTTCCTAGCAATGGATTTCTTTCTACCTTTTTTTCTACAATTTCTAAATAGCCATTTTTTACTAATGTATTTACAATTGCCCTTGAACAATCTGTAAACATTTCTATTTCTGGAACTGTTGCACCTTCATTATCTTTTATAAAGTTTAAAATCTTTTTATGTTTTTCTGATTTTATTTTATCAGTTTCTATTTCAAATTCAATTTCTTCTATATCTTTTTTTAAATACACACAATTAATGGTTTTATCTTGTATTCGTTTTTCTTTATTTTTGTTTCTTGTTCCTGGTGTTAGCATTAATTTTATACAATCTGATACATTGCAAAAATATCGTTTTGCCATCCATTTGGCTAAAGCAATTTGTTTATTGCTCAAATTTTCTTCTAATTTTGCAATATCTTTTACTTCAAATGCCGATTTTTCTTTGATTCCTACAACAAATGCTTCTGTTAATTTTCCGCCATTGCCAAAGGGAACTAATACTTTGCTTCCTACGAGTATTAGTTCTTCTAATTCTTTTGGTATGTTATAGTCAAAGGTTCTATTTAGTTTTTTTGCGCCTCTATTTATGATTACTTCTGCTACCATTTTCTCTCCTTTTTACTTTTTCATGTTTAGTATATCAAATTTTTTTTTATTTGACTAGTAATTCCCTTATAATCTTACTTTATCTTTACTACCAAAAATTTAGAAAAGAAAAAAGTATTGCAATAATAATTACAATACTTTTAAAATGATATCTTGCTTTTATCTATTTCTTTTAATTAAATAATTGCGTAATTCTTACAAGACCATCCCCATATCTTACATCTGCTTGCATTGTTATATTTTCAAATACGTATCCTGAATAATGGATAGGATTTCCTGAAGGTGTTGAATCTGTTTGACTTGTTACTGCATTACACTGTGAATCTCCAGAAACAAATCCTGAGCCTCCTGAACCTGGATTTCCTGTATAATATTTATATGCCCCTGTTCCACCAGTACCGCCATAGTAACCGCCTCCTCCGGCCACCACACCATACATTTTCTTTCAGTAATCCATTGTTGTACAATATTTCTCCCTCTCCTCCTTTTCCAAAAGATCCATTTCCTGAAGTATTTGGTATTTGTTGGCCTGCATTGGTTCCATTACCAGAATATCCTCCCCCAGCATACCCACTAAGTTGTCCATTTCCTGATCCATATCCTGAACCACCGCCACCACCAGCTACAATAATTCTACTACATAATCCTTCAAAATCATCCCAATTACCTTCTCCAGATACTAATCTTACATCAGAAGCACCTCCACCGTCTTCCGCCCGTTCTATTGCCTGCACCGCCGTTATATCCAGTCATATTTCCAACAAAAATATATAACTCTGTTCCTTTTTCTAGTTCTAAATCTCCTGCTGAATATCCTCCTCTTCCTCCGGAACCTCTTATCAAATAGGAAGATAATCCAGTTTCTCCTTGTGATCCATAAACTTCTATCTTATATTTTCCATCTTCTGGAACAATAAAAGTTTGCATTTCTCCTGTATAATTAAATTCTTTAACAACTGCTATATTGGTTATATTTACTTTTAATTCTTCACTTATATTTCCAGCATTATCTTTTGCTTTAAAAATATATTCTCCATTTTCTGTTACACTATACTCTATGGTTGCTGTTGAACCTGTTACAGTTTTTTCTTCTGTTGGTGTTGTTATACTTGCTATTCCACTTTTGTCATCCATAGCTGTTATTGTAATAGTTACGATTTGAGCTCCCATGGTTTCTGTATCCACCTTATACACCAATGTTGGTTTATCTTCATCTATTATTTTTATACTTATATAGTCACTTTCATTTTTTCCATCATATAATCTGGCATATACATTTGAATTATTGGCTATATTACTTATTGTTCCTCCGTTATTTATTGTAATCCATTGCCCATCTATTCCATTTATTTGATATTGTATTTGTTCATTCGTTGTTGTTTTTACTACAACATTTGCTGTACCATTCCCATTCCATGTTTCTTCTCCAAATGTTAAAACGCCTTCTTCTATCTCTCCTAGCCTTACATTTATTTCTTTTGTATCTATCACTTCTCCTGACTGAATAATGTCTACTTTGATATTATAAATTACCATTGATTCCAAATCATCAAAAGTATATGTATTACTATTTTGTTCTGCATCTACTGCATACTGTTCTTCATTTTGTTTTTTAAGTGAATATCTATAATTCACTTTTTCTGCTCTTGCCGCTGTTACTTCTATGGTCACACTAGATAAAGTTTTATTCACAACATCAATTTTTCTTATTCTTGCTGGAAGGTTTCCACTTTCCCCTATATACTCCATTAACCTAGGGACACTTCTATCTAATTCAAATGTATAACCATCTAAGCTTATTTCTTCATCCATCACTTCTGCTTCAGGTTGCTCTTCATATATAAAATCATCTAAAAATTCATTTTGATTATATTTTTCATTCGTATATTTTTCTATATAGGCATTTGCTAATGTTATTTCTAGTTTTTCTCTAGCCTCGGCTTTTTCTTCTTCTGTTTTCCCTTTTATTGCTTTGTTCAACAGTCCGTTTTCCCCTAATAAAAATGACATAGAAACTGCAGCTAATATTAGTAAAATTATTATTGTAATTACTAATGCAATTAGCGTTATCCCATTTTTACTTTTATTCTTAGTTTTTTATACTTTTGCTTATCTTCTTTTGTTTCTTGTAGCATTTTTTCTATCCTCCTTTTTCTATTTTTCTTCTATTCTAAAATCTTTTGCATTTGTAATATCAGAAGTTATACGTGCATTTAATTGTATCGTTTCTCCTGATTCTACTTTTCCGAATACTGGCTCTATCTCTGCTATGACATTTCCGTTTTCTCCTAATATCATGATCTTTACAATTTCTGCTTCATGTGTCGTATTTCCTTTGTTCATGATATCTGCTAATAAAGTACTAGTTCCGTTTTCCTCTATAAATTGTATATTACTTATTTGTAAATCTTTATACGTTTTTGTAGAATGGAAATCCTCACTTACATTTATATTCTTTCCATCCTCTAAGGAAACTGTATATGTATCCTCAATCATATTAGCATTTTCCTTCACAGTATTGCTTACTGCAATATTTCCGTTTTCTTTATTTTTTATTAGTACAATTATTAAAATTACAATTACAATTATTACAAAAATCATTAAATATTTTCTTTTATTATCTCCCATTTATATTTTCCTCCTTTTTCTAGTAATACTCATAACATTTATCTTTACTTTTTCTCCAATACGAGTCGTTTTTAATTTTTTATTCATTTTTTCATCTCCTTCTATTTCATATTCATTTCTTTAAAAAGAATATCAATAAATTTTTTAAAAAAATACCTTACTTTTGTCTGGTGTTTTTTAATGTTTTTTTGTGGGACAATTAATAAAATCGATTATTATTTGGAGGAATATGTATGTTTGAGATTTCTAAATATAAAAAAAGTAATGTAAAGATTTCTATCAGGTTACCTGAAAACATGAATGAAATGTTGAAAAAAATTGCTAAAAAGGAAAATATGAGTTTTAATAATGTTATTGTTAGTTGTATTCAAAATTCTTTAGATGAAATGGAATTAGATAAATATAAAAATGTAGATATTTATAATGATACAGAATTAAAAGTTTAAAAAAAACGAATACTGATATTTATTTATATCAATATTCGTCTTCATATTTATGCCGTTTCTTTTTCTTCACTTTCTGGCACCTGTCTTTTTTTCTTTTTATTTTTTTGTTGTTTATTGTTATTTACAACAATATCTGGTGCTTCATTATCTAATATTGTTTTCTTTGTAATAATACATTTTTCAATATTTGGATTTGATGGTATATCAAACATGATATCTCTCATTCTTTCCTCAATAATTGAACGTAATCCTCTTGCTCCTGTTTTTCTTTCAATTGCTTTGTCTACAATAGCACCTAATGCCTCTTCTTCAAATACTAATTCTACACCATCTAATTCAAATAACTTTTGATATTGCTTAATTAATGAATTTTTAGGTTCTTTTAATATTTGTATTAGAGCATTTTTATCTAATTCTTGCAATGTTGCTACAATTGGTAATCTTCCTATAAATTCTGGAATTAAACCAAATTTTAATAAATCTTGTGGTAATAGTTCTTTAAATACTTCATATTTACTAATATCTTTTGTACTTTCTATTTTAGAACCAAATCCAATTGATTTTTTACCTGTTCTATCTTTTATGATATTCTCTAACCCCTCAAACGCACCACCACAGATAATTAATATATTTTCTGTATTGATTTGAATTAGTTCTTGATTTGGGTGTTTTCTTCCTCCTTGTGGTGGTACAGATGCAATCGTTCCTTCGATAATTTTTAGCAAGGCTTGTTGTACACCTTCCCCACTAACATCTCTAGTGATAGATGGATTTTCTGATTTTCTTGTTATCTTATCAATTTCATCTATATAGATAATTCCCTTTTCTGCTTTTTGTACATCACCATCTGCTGCTTGAATTAATTTTAATAAGATATTTTCAACATCTTCTCCAACATACCCAGCTTCCGTAAGTGTTGTTGCATCTGCAATTGCAAATGGTACGTCTAGTATTCTTGCAAGTGTTCTTGCAAGTAATGTTTTTCCACAACCAGTTGGTCCTAATAATAAAATATTACTTTTTTGAATTTCAACATCATCACCTTTGCTAGCATTTTCTTCATGCGCAATTCTTTTATAATGGTTATATACTGCAACAGATAATGTTTTCTTCGCATCTTCTTGCCCAATAACATAATCATCTAATACTTTTTTAATTTCTCTTGGGCTTGGAATATCATGTAATTCATTTAAAGTATATCCTGCTTTATCGTCATCATATAATTCTGCTTCTATAATACTATTGCAAAGGTCTATACATTCATCACAAATATATACACCTGGACCTGCCACGATTTTTCTAACATTTTCTTGTGCCTTACCACAAAATGAACATCTTACACTTTTTGGTACATCATTTTTTGCCATTTCCTTTTCCATTCCCTCCTAAAGTCTTTTTTTAGTAGACCTTAATTTTAAAATCTCTTATATTATATTAATTTTTATAATTATTATACACTTGTTCTTTTAATATTTAAAAAGATTCTATTTTCTTTTATCCATAATTCCATCAATTAATCCATATTTTAATGCTTCTTCTGCTGTCATGTAATTATCTCTTTCTGTATCTTTTTGAATTTGTTCAACTGTTTGTCCTGTTCTTTCACTTAAGAATTTATTTAATTTTTCTCTTGTTTTTACTAAATGATCTGCATGAATTTTGATTTCTGTTGCTTGACCTGAAAGTCCGCCACCACCGATTAATGGTTGGTGGATTAAGATTTCTGCATTTGGTGTTGCAAATCTTTTTCCTTTTTCTCCAGCTGCTAATAAAGCTGCTCCCATACTAGCTGCCATTCCTATACAGATGGTTGATACTGGGCATTTTATATAATTCATAGTATCAATAATTCCCATTCCATCTGTAATAGAACCACCTGGTGAATTAATATAAAGGTTTATATCTTTATCTGGATCTTCTGATTCTAAGAATAATAATTGCGCAATAATTAAACTTGATGTTGTTGGATTAACATCTTCTCCTAAAAATATGATTCTATCTTTTAATAGTCTTGAGAAAATATCATATGATCTTTCTCCTTTACTTGTTTGTTCTATAACATATGGTACTAAACTATTTTTTTCTAACATATTAAATTCCTCCTTTAAAACCTTGTTTCTGACAATTATATTTACTATATGCTACCTAATGATAATTGTCAAAAAAGTTGGGGTTAAAATTTAACTATTACATTTAACACCCCAACCTTTCCATATTTGTTGTTTTATTTTATTTTTGCATTTTCTACTAAAAATTCAATTGCTTTTTCTGATTCTAATCCTTGTTTAATATAACTTCTTACATTTTCATTGTTTAAGAATTCTTCATCATTTTCTTTTCCATAATTTTTAGCCATTTCTTTCATTTTTTCATCTATATCGATGTCTGCTACCTCTATTTTTTCAGCTTTTATAACTGCTTCTAATGCTAAACGAGATTTAATTGCTTCAATTGCTTGAGGTTCATATTCTTTTTGCATCTCTTCTTTTGTTTTTCCCATCATTTGAAGATATTGGTCTAATTTTAGTCCTTGATATGCTAATCTTTGTTCCATATCTTTTAACATATTTTCTGTTTCTGTTTCAATCATTCCTGATGGAATATCAACTTTAACATTTTCACATACTGCTTTTATAACAGCATCTTGTGTTTCATATTTTGCTCTTTCATCATTTTGTTTTTGTTGTTTTTCTTTAATGCTTTCTTTTAATTCTGCAATAGTATCAAATTCACTTACATCTTTAGCAAATTCGTCATCTAATGTTGGTAATTCTTTTTTCTTAATTTCATTTACTTTTACTTTAAATGTAGCATCTTTTCCAGCTAAGTCTTTTGAGAAATATTCCTCTGGGAATTTTACCTTTATATCTTTTTCTTCTCCAATTTTCATTCCAATGATTTGGTCTTCAAATCCTGGTATAAATGTGTTACTTCCAATTTCTAAATCATGATTTTCTGCTTTTCCACCTTCAAAAGCAACGTCATCTACAAATCCTTCAAAATTAATATTGGCAATATCTCCTTTTTCTACAGGTCTGTCTTCTACAGATATTAATCTTGAATTATGTTCTTGCATATGTCCTAATTCATGTTCTACATCTTCGTCTGTTACTTTGTATTCTATTTTTTTGATTTCTACACCTTTATATTTTCCAAGTTCTGCTTCTGGTTTTGTTTGGAATACAGCTGTAAAAATTAAGTCTTGTCCTTTTCCAATTTGTGTTACATCTATATCAGGTCTACTAACAACTTCTAATTTATTTTCTTCTACTGCTTTTTCTAGTTCTTCTGGTACAATTTCATTAAAAGCATCTTCATAAAATATTTCTTTTCCATAATATTTTTCAACAATATTCATAGGTGCTTTTCCTTTTCTGAAACCTGGTATATTAAAATATTTTGCACTTTTAAAATATACTTTTTTAATCGCTTCATCAAATTTAGCAGCTTCTATTGTTACATTTAATTTTACTTCATTTGCATTTTTCGTTTTTTCTACTTTACATTCCATTCTTATTCAATCCTTTCTTTAATCATATAGCTTAATTATTATACCACATTTTTCCTATTTTGCAAGGATTTTTAAATATTTTTTGAAAAATACTTGTTTTTTTCATACTTTTGTGTTAAACTTGTTAATAGTCAGTTTATTTTAAGAATTAGGAGGTGCAATTAAGAATGGCTAAATGTGCAATATGTGACAAATCAGTTAATCATGGAAATAAACTTAGCATTACACGTTCTCACATCAGTAAAAGATCACCACGTACATGGAAACCAAATTTAAGAAGTGTTAAAGTTACAGAAAATGGTGAAACAAAAAGAATGTATGTATGTGCTAAATGTTTAAGAGATGGAAAAGTAAAGAGAGCATAAGCTCTTTTTTTGATGTTTTACTTTTTAATACAAAATGTTTAATATACAATTTTTAATATAAAGAGTTTGAGGAATTGAAGTGAACCCAAATTATTAGACAAAAAGTTAACATTTTGGGTACATTTCAATTCTCGAACTCTTTTATCTTAATTTTTATCTTTTATTCCAAATATCAATTTCACAAATCCTCTTAAAAATTTTGGAACTTTTTTAACTACAATTGTCATCTATGTATCCCTCCTTTTATATTAGCATGCTAACCACATAAATCCAACGCATACCACTACTATACCTATGATAAATAACCACCCAGTTATAGGAAGTAATAAAACTAATAATATTCCTAATCCTAAACCTATCAGGCAAACCGCTAATGTTTTCCTAAATAACTTTATCATGTTTATTACCTCCATTCTCTTTTGTATATTATATTCTATTGTTTTTTAGATGTTACATTTATGGTAACTATTCTAAAAACACATCTTCTAGATACTTCATTCTCGTTTAATTGACTTTTTTGCACTTTTTCTTTACAATATAGTTATAAGTTATGAAAATAAAATGTTATAAAATACAATCATAAGAAAGGATTTATATATGAACAAAAAAGACGCTGTAAAAATGATAGAAATTTTAAAACAAACTTATCCAGATGCTACTTGTAGTTTAGATTTTAACACACCTTTTCAAGCAGTCGTTGCTGTTATTCTTTCTGCACAGTGTACAGATGAAAGAGTAAACAAAACAACACCTGCTCTTTTTGAAAAATGTAAAACCGTAGAGGATTTTGCAAATATAGATATAAAAGAACTTGAAAATATCATACATCCCTGTGGATTTTTTAAGAATAAAGCAAAAAATATTAAATTATGTGCAAACCAAGTATTAGAAAAGTTTAATGGACAAGTTCCCAATAATATGAAAGATTTAATAAGTCTTGCAGGTGTTGGCAGAAAAACTGCTAATGTTGTTTTACTTGAAGTCTTTGGAATTGCTGAAGGCATTGCTGTTGATACTCATGCCAAAAGAATTTCGAATTTAGTTGGGTTATCAAATGAAAAAGAACCTGAAAAAATTGAACAAGATTTAATTAAACTCTTTCCAAAAGAATATTTAAAAGATATTAACCATTTATTTGTCTGGCATGGTAGAAATACCTGTATTGCCAGAAATCCGAAATGTGACATTTGTACCATTAATCGTTATTGTAAATACTATAAAAAAAATATACATTCATAAAATTGATAGTTTTTACACTATTGATATTTTTAAAATATTTTCATATTTTGTATATTTATTTATCTTTTTTACATACTACTATGTAGAGGTGATTTTTTGACAAATATTAATTGTTCACTGAATTGTATTTATCAAAAAGATGGAAAATGTTCCTATTCTAACATTACCCCTACCATCTTTTCTACTACAAGTGAATGTGCTTACTTTGTTGATAAATCAGAAAAAGAAACTAATTCATAGCAATTAGTTTCTTTTTTGTTCAATTGGGGACGTTTCTGTTTGAACATATTGCATTGACAAAATTTGTTTTACGTTGTATATTTTTATTGGTAATAAATTTAAGAGGAGGTTATTATGTTAAAAAATAAAATCAAAATTATTTCTTTAATTGTTTTACTTATAATTTCTTTATTTTCGCCTATTGTAAATGCTGAAAATGAAACAAATGCTGATCAAGCTGTTCCTATTAGTGAAAATCAAGAAACCATAACAATAAAAGATGGTGACGAATATTTATTTCAAGAAAATGTAACAATTGATTATCCTGTTGATGGAAATTTATTTATTTTTGCTAACAATGTTACAATTAATTCTCAAATAGGTGGAGATGCTTTTATTGTTGCCAACTCTATTAACATAGAAGAAAATGGTTATATCTTAAGTAATTTATTTGCTTGCTCAAACAATATAAATGTTAAAGGGTCTGTATATAATATTTATTCTGTAGGAGATACCTTAACGATTGATGGTTTTATTTATAGGGATATCAAAACAGTTTGTAACTCTTTAACTATAAATGGTATGATAGGAAGAAATGCTTTTGTTAATTGTTCAAATATTAACTTTAAGGAAAAACCAAATACTGAAGAAACACCTAGTATCACATCTTATGGTACTATTCAAGGAGATTTAAATTATCTTTCTGATGAAGAAAAAAATATTCCAGAAGGTGCTGTTGCAGGAGAGACTCATTTTACATCTTTAAAAAATAACAACAACAATGTGAATCTTTCAGACTATATATATTCTTTAGGTGCTGTATTAGTTTCTGCTGTAATCTTATGGTTAATTAGTTTATGGATTGCTCCAAAAATATCACATAGTCCATTAGCACCTATGAAATTAAAGAAAGCCTTACAAATAATAGGATTCGGAATATTGGTACCACTTGTTCTTACCTTGTTGTCTATCATTATTCTATTTATTCCTATAATTACGCAATTTACTATATTACTATTTTGTGTATTGGCTGTATTATTCTTTGTTAGTACATTTGTTACAATTATTAATATAAATGATATGGTTTGTAATCAATTAAAAATTTCTCAAAACTTACATAAGTTAGGATTTTTAATTATTACTGCATTAATATTCTGGCTATTAACATTCATTCCTTATGTAGGTACTGGCATTTCATTATTAGCAATTATATGGGGAATTGGTAGTCTTTCATATAGCATTTTTATGAAAGAAAAATCTGATGATAATATTATTGTTAATAATCCTAAAGAAAAAGAAGTTGAAGCCAAAAAGGAAAACGAAGTTAATGACACTACAAAGGTAAAAAAAGAAGATAAGTCTAATAAGACCGCAAATAAAGAGAAAGAACAAAAAAATACAGATAAGAGCAATAAATCTAAAAAAGAAGAAAAATAAACAGAAGGAATCTGCATCGTCAGATTCCTTCTGTTTTCATAAATTTTCATACTCAATTAAAAATGTCCTAAACAGAAACGTCCCCAATTGGACATTTTAATTCATCAATAATCACTTTATAATCGACTGCATTTAGAATGGCTGTTCCTGCAACTAAAATATTCGCACCTGCTTTTTTTACTTCTGGAGCTGTTCTTAAATTAATTCCTCCGTCCACTTCTATATCTATTTCTAAATGATTGTCATCAATATATTTCTTTAATGTCCTTATTTTTTCTGTCATTTCACTTAAATAGCTTTGTCCACCTTTTCCTGGTTCTACTGTCATAATTAAGCACATATGAATATATGGTAAATATTTGTAAACCTCTTCTATTTTTGTGTTTGGTTTTACAGATATTCCAATTTTGCAATTGTTTTGTTTTATATAATTTATTGTTTCCAATATCTCTTGCTCATTTTTGCAAGCTTCCAAATGAAATGTAATAATATTAGGTTCTACTGCACTAAAATCATCTACTGCTTTTTTGATGTCTTTTACCATTAAATGGACATCTAATGGTGCATTTGATATTCTTCTTATATATGATGCATATTCTAACATCGTTTGATATGTGTTTTTTTCTACAAACTCACCATCCATGACATCTATATGAAAATAATCTGTTTTAGATGCTTCTAATGCAAAAAATGTTTTTGACTCCTCTCCTTTTTTTACTGAAAGAATGGATGTTGAAACCTCTACCATTTTCTTTCCTCCTTTTCTTTTAATTCTTGATATATTCTGCAAAATCTATCATATCTTGCTTTATCAATTTCTCCATTTTCAACTGCTTTTTTGATTCCACAGTTTTCTTCCTTTATATGTGTACATCCTATGAATTCACAATTTTCTTCAAATTGTCCAAATTCTTTGAAATAATGGTACAACTCTTTACTTTCTATTTCTGATATATCAAAAGTCGAAAAACCTGGTGTATCTGCTATATAGGTATTCTCATCTATTTCATATAATTTAATAGCTGTTGTTGTATTCTTTCCTCTTCTATTTTTCTTACTAATTTCTCCTTCTTGTGTAACATCTCCATTAAATATACCATTAATTAAGGTAGACTTACCAACACCAGAATTTCCGGAAAATGCATTGACATTATTTTTTAATATATTCTTTAGTTCATCAATCCCTTTTCTTTGTTTCGCATCTGTCAATATCACTTTATAGCCTATTTTGGTATATATTTGTTTTATATTTTCAAATTCTTGTTGTTTATCTAAATCTGTTTTATTTAGTATAATCACTGCATTTACACCTACATATTCTGCAAAAGCCAACTGTTTATCTAACATTAGTAAATCTGGTTTTGGGTCTTTGCTAGAAACCACAAATACAATTTGCGTAATATTGGCAAGTTTTGGTCTTTTGATATATACTTTTCTTTCATAAATCTTTTCTATAACCGCTTTTTTCTTATCGTCATCTGTAATCGTAATTTCTACTAAATCTCCAACAACTGGCGTAATTTCCTCTTTTTTAAATTTTCCTCTTGCAGTAGTCTCATATATTGTATCTTCTACTTTTACCTGATACAAATTTGATATATTCTCTATGATTAATCCTTGCATGTTTCCTCCATTTTTTGTCCTTTTGGGGACGTTTCTTTTTGGGACATTTTTTATTATTTTAATCTTTCCTTTTCTATTATATATGAAAAAAGTTCAATTCGCAATTATGAATTGAACTTTTTTACCTATTTTTATTCAAATGTACATGTCGTTGTTGTATTCATATTAATTTCCTTTGTTCCTTTCAAAATGTCATCTACATAAACTCTTATTGTAACAGTTCCTTTTGCACTAAATCCTTGACTAATATTTGTAGTCGTTTTTGGTACTTCTTTTTCATATATTGTATCTTCTCCAACTTTTATTCTTACATTCCCCTTTTCTACTACGTCATTACCTTCTTCATCTTTTGTTGGTGTATAGTTTAGTAGAGATTTTACATTCACATTTACAGTTCCTTGTTTTAATTCATCTTTCTTATTAACAGTTATCGTTATCGTTGTTCCTTCATCTACAGTTTTTCCACTCTCTATACTTTGTTTTAAAACAACTCCATTATCTTTTGATGTATCTTCATCATAAGATACATTAACTTTTAATCCTAAATTAGATAAATTCGTTTTAGCTGTTGCTTCATCTTGTCCTATTACGCTAATTACATTTACTTGTTTAATTCCTGTTCCAGTACTTACATGAATTTTTATTGTATCTCCTGCGTAAGCTTCTGCGTTTGCCTCTACTTCTTGAGAAATAACATATCCTTCTTCTACTGTTCTACTTGTTTCTTCAACAATTTCTGCTTCTAGATTTGCTTCTTCTAATGCTTTTTCAGCCTCTTCTCTTGTCATTCCAACAACTTTAGGTACAGTTGTCTTTTCTTGCCCTTTACTAATCACAACTTTTACAGTACTTCCTTCTTTTACATTATAATCTGCTATATATGTAGGGTCTTGAGAAATAACATACCCTTCTGGAACATCTTTATTAAATTCTTCACTCGATACTTCAAAAACAAGTTTTAAATCCTCAATTGTTTTTTGCGCTTCTTCTTTTGACATTCCTACAACATCTGGAAGTTCCACTTCTGCTGGATTTGTTATATTTAGAAATGCTAGTGTTCCAGCTAAACTAATAGCAAATAGTAATATTAATCCAATAAACGCACTTAATACCTTATGTCTTTTAATAAATGCAATAAATTTATTATCCTTTTTTCCTTTTTTGTTGTTTCTATTATCATCCATATCTACATTGCCATATAAATCTGTATTAATTTTTTGTGTTCTGGCTGTTGCATCATATTCTTTATCTTCTACAAAATCACCATTTGGATTTTTTAGGGCTTGCCTTAAATCAGCTAACATATCTGTGGCAGACTGATATCTTAAAGTTGTATCTTTCTTTAAAGCTTTCATAATAATTCTATTGACGGCTGATGGTAAATTTGGATTTAATTCTATTGGTTCTTCCGGCTCTTCTTGCATATGTTTCAATGCCACAGAAACCGGTGTATCTGCATCAAATGGAACTCTTCCTGTTACCATTTCGTACATAACTACCCCTAGAGAGTATAAATCTGATTTTGCATCTGTATATCCCCCTCTTGCATGTTCTGGTGAAAAATAATGTACAGAACCAATTGTAGTTCCAAAAGCTGTTATTGTAGAATTTGAAACTGCTTTTGCAATTCCGAAATCTGTTACTTTAGCAATTCCATCTTCAGTTATAATAATATTATGTGGTTTTATATCTCTATGAATAATATTGTTTTTATGCGCCATTTCTAATGCTGAAGCAATTTGTATTGCTACATTTACTGACCATTTCCATGGAAGCGGTCCTCTTTCTTCTACAATAATTTCTTTTAATGTCTTTCCTCTAATTAGTTCCATTACAATATAATATAAATTATCTTCTGAACCAACATCATAAATAGATACGATATTAGGATGAGTAAGTCTTGCTGCAGATTGTGCTTCAATTTCAAATCTTTTGATAAACTCTTCATCTGTTGTGAACTCATCTTTTAAAATTTTTACAGCTACATTCCTTTTTAATACTTTGTCCTCAGCTCTATATACTGTAGCCATACCTCCATTACCAATTTTTTCAATAAGTTCATATCTATTCCCTAATATTTTTCCTTCTAAAATCATATTTATCTCTCCTTAATATGTTTAATATGTAGATTGCTTTTTGTCATTATATATTTTTAATTACAATTACGGTAATATTATCATAACCACCATTATCATTTGCTAATTTCACTAATTCTTTAGGAGCTTGTTCTATATCTTTTTTTGCCCATTTAAATATATCTTCTTGTGAAACTAGATTTGTTAATCCATCTGAATTTATAATGATGATATCATCTTTTAAAAAGCCTTTTACCATAACATCTGGTTCTACAAAAGCATTACACCCTAGAGCTTTCATTAACATGTTTTTTTGAGGATGATGTGCTGCTTGCTCTTGTGTAATTGTCCCATCTTTTACCAACTTTTGTACATAACTGTGATCTTGTGTTAATTTTCTCATAAAATCTTTTCTAATTCTATATATTCTACTGTCTCCAACATGACCAATAAAGGCTCTATTATTATATATTAAACAAATCTCTAAAGTAGTACCCATTCCTTCTAATTCTGGATCTTCTTTCGATTTTTCATATACAATCATATTTGCATATTCCATACTACTTCCCACTAATTGGATAATACTTTCTTTGTCTTTTGGAATTTCTTTAAAATTGTTTTCTATATAACTTTTAGCTGATTGGATAGCAAGTTTGCTTGCAATTTCGCCACCTTTATATCCACCCATACCGTCTGCTAACATATATAGTTGAACTTCATCTAAAGAATTGGATATATAATAGTAGTCTTGATTAATTTCTCTTACCTTCCCTATATCCGATTTTGCATAAGCCTTTATCATGTTTTCACCTCGTCTTCCTTTTGTTCTTTCTTAAAAATTTATATAACTATACTTGTATCCTTTATATCACAAGTTTATGATTTTTGCAATTAGTTTACTAAAATTTGTTCATTAGGGACGTGCCAAAATGGACAAAAATTGTCAAAAAGGGACAGACCTAAAAAAGTCAATTTGAGTTTCTTCTCAAATTGACTTTTTAAATTATTTTTATATTATCTTTTTTAGTCTATTCCTTTGGGGTTAATTTTAAACAATTTAAGGATTTTAAGCCTCTCCCAAATTCCCGATTTATTGATTTATTTTTTCAATTCTTCTAAGAACATTTGATTTAACATTTGTGGATTTGCTTTTCCTCTTGTTTCTTTCATGGCTTGTCCTACTAAAAATCCTAATGCTTTATCTTTTCCACCTTTATAATCTGCTACTGATTGTGGATTTGCTTCTAATACTTTTAATACCACTTCTTTGATTGCGCCTTCGTCAGAAATTTGTACCCATCCTTTTTCGTCTATGATATCTTCTGGATCTCTTGGATGTTCAAACATTTCTACTAATACTTTTTTGGCAATACTTGAGCTTATCGTTCCTTTATCAATTAAGATGATTAATTTTCCTAATTGCCTACTATCAAATGGAATTTCGATTGGTTCCATTTCTGTTTCATTTAAGATTCTTGATATATCAGATATAATCCAGTTATTAACTGCTTTTGGATTATTACATACTTTGATTGCCCCTTCAAACAAATCTGATAAATATTTTGAAGATGTAATAATGTTGGCGTCTTTTTCTGATAATCCATATTGTTGTAAATATCTTTCTTTTCTACTTTCTGGTAATTCTGGTAACCCATTTTTGATGTTTTCAATATATTCTTCTGAAAGTTTTATTGCAACTAAGTCTGGGTCTGGGAAGTATCTGTAATCTTGTGCATCTTCTTTATCTCTCATTGGGAATGTTTTTCCTGATACATCATCCCATCTTAATGTTTCTTGTTCTACTTCTCCACCATCTTCAATGACATCAATTTGTCTGTCTATTTCATATTCAATGGCTCTTGTGATACTTCTAAAAGAGTTCATGTTTTTCATTTCTGTACGAGTTCCTAGCTTTGAATCTCCTTTTTTTCTAACAGATACATTGACATCTGCTCTAAAAGACCCTTCTTGCATTTTACAGTCAGACACTTCAATATATTCTAATATAGATTTTAGCTTTCTTAAATATGCTTCTACTTCTTCACTACCTCTTAAATCTGGCTCTGAAACAATTTCGATTAGTGGTACCCCTGCTCTATTTAAGTCTACTAAGCTTCCTCCTGCAAATTCATCATGATTTAATTTTCCCGCATCTTCCTCTATATGAATTCTCGTTAATCTTATTTTTTTCTTTCCTTCTTTTGTATCAATTTCTACATATCCATGCTCACATAATGGTCTATCATATTGTGAAATTTGATATGCTTTTGGTAAGTCTGGATAAAAATAGTTTTTTCTATCATTTTTACTATTTCTAGATATCTCACAATTTGTTGCTAATCCTGCTTTTACAGCATATTCTACAACTTTTTCATTTAATACTGGTAATGTTCCTGGCATCGCCATACAAATTGGACAAGTTTGTGTATTAGGAGCTGCTCCAAATTTTGTTGGACATGAACAAAATATTTTTGTTTTTGTGGAAAGCTCTGCATGCACTTCTAGTCCTATAATTACTTCATAATCTTCTCTAGACATTTATCTTCCTCCTCTTCTTATATTTGTGAAATACTGCAAAACCGTTTTCACATCTGTACGTTGAAATCTTTAATTTCGTTAACATACGCCTTTTTTATTTCTTAAATTCTGGTTGATAGTTTTCTCTAAATTTCAAATCTTGCTCAAATGTATAAGCTGCATTTAAGATGGTTTCTTCACAGAATTTGTTTCCAATTAATTGCATTCCAATTGGCATTCCTTCTTTATCAACACCACATGGAATAGAAATTCCTGGAAGTCCTGCAATATTTACTGAAACTGTACAAATATCTGCTAAATACATTTCTAATGGGTTATTAGATTTAGAACCAATATCAAATGCTACTGTTGGTGATGTTGGTGCTAAAATCACATCATATTTTTCAAACGCTTTATTAAATTCATTCATAACCAATGTACGCACTTGTTGTGCTTTTTTGTAATAAGCATCATAATATCCTGATGATAACACATATGTTCCAAGGATAATTCTTCTTTTTACCTCTGATCCAAATCCTTCACTTCTTGATTTTTTATATAATTCTTTTAAGTTTTTAAATTCTCCTGTTCTATAGGTATATCTGATTCCATCAAATCTTCCTAAGTTTGAACTAGCTTCAGCACAGGCAATAATGTAATAAGATGCTAAAGAATATTTTGCAATGTCTAATGAGAATTCTTCAATTTCTGCTCCTAATTTTTTATATCTATCAATTGCCTCATATAATTTTGCTTTTACTTCTTCATTGATTCCTTCTGCATAAAATTCTTTTGGAACACCAATTTTTAATCCTTTTACATCACCTTTCAAGCAAACTGTATAATCTTTTTCTTCTCTATCTACTGATGTTGTATCTTTTTTATCATGACCTGCAATGACATTTAATAACATAGCAGAATCTCTAACATCTTTTGTGATTGGACCAATTTGGTCTAATGATGATGCAAAGGCTACCAATCCATATCTTGATACCAATCCATACGTTGGTTTTAAACCTACAACACCGCAAAAACTTGCTGGTTCTCTAATAGATCCACCTGTATCACTACCCAATGCCCATGGTATCATGTTCGCAGCTACGGCTGCTGCACTTCCTCCTGAAGAACCACCAGGTACTTTATTTAAATTCCATGGATTTTTTGTTGGATAGAAATAGGAATATTCTGTTGAACCTCCCATAGCAAATTCATCCATATTTAATTTTCCAAGATTAATCATACCTTCTTGATTAACTTTTTCCATAACTGTTGCATCATATGGTGATACAAAGTTTTCTAACATTTTAGAACTACAGGTTGTTTTTACACCTTTTGTGCAGATATTATCTTTGATTCCTATTGGAATTCCTGCAAATTCTCCTTTTACTTCACCTTTATCTATTTTTTCTTGCATTTCTTCTGCTTTTTTATTAGCATCTTCTGCTAATACTGTTACAAAAGCTTGTACATCTTTTTCTTTTTCAGTAATTCTATCTGTATATGCTTTTGTAATGTCTTTTATCGTTAATTCTTTACTTTTTAACTTTTCTTGTAATTCGTGAACGGTTAATTCTGTAATTTCCATGCAATACGCCTCCTCTTTAAATTATTTTTATTTCATAGTTTCCTTATAGCTTTCTATTTTTTGATATAGGTGTGGCCAAGAATATACTCTTTCTATATTTTCATTTTCGAAATCTTTATTAACAATTGTATCCATCATATATGTTTTAATTTCTGCATTTGCCATTTGTGTACAATTCTTTATACTATCATCGATAAATATATCTATTTCATTTTCTTGTGCCACAATGACTTTATTTTGAGAATTTAATATTAATTTATCATATGGTATCTTATACTTTTCTAACCATTCTTTGGTTAATTTCTCTACATCAAATTTATCTGATAAAAATCTTGCGGTAATTAGATATATACTATCTCCATTTTCTTTTAATTTTTTTATATTCTCTACCGCATACATTTTGGGCTGTACATTTAATACTGTCTTTTCATAATATTTCTCTAAAAATTCTTTATCCTCTTTTTGATTCCAATTATGAAACTCTGTACAATACATATGTGTAATACAATTTCTATCAACATTTTTTATTTCTTTTCCAATATCATTAATTGTATAGTTTTGTGCGTAATTGAATAACACATCATATGTATTGGCTATTGTATCATCTATATCAATTCCTATATTCATAAAATTTCTCCCAATATTTTTCTAAAAATTATTAATTAATTACTTTTGGTATTTTAAACATATTTTGTTCTTCACTTGGTGCATTCATAAATAATGCTTTATTATCTTTAAATACCTCAACCTCATCTTTTCTAAATACATTCTTTGCTTCGTTTGCGCCTATTGTAATATCTAAATTTTCTGTATTTGCATTATTTACAATATTCGCAAAATCTAAAATTTCTTGTAAATTGTCCAAATATTGTTGGACTTCATGTTCTTCCAATGTTAAATTGGCTAAATTTGCAATGTGCAAAATTTCTTCTTTACTTACTTGCATATTATCATCTCCTACATTTAATTTGGTTCCTATTATATAATGAAAAAAACAAAAAAACAAGTCAAAATGACTTGTTTTCCATATTTTTCAATATTTATAGATCTTAAATTGCTCTTGCTTTTACAATTACCCTTTGCTTACTATCATCTGTACAGGTAATTAATGTGATTTCTCTTTTACCATTTGTGTTTTGAGAAGTACAACTTACATCTGTTGGCTCAACAATATATTTGTCATATACTTCATAACTTACTGTACTATTGTCTGCAAAATTTGTTATTTGTATGATATCTCCATTTACCAAAGTTGGTACTTTACTAAAAAATCTTGTATTTCTATAATTATGTCCTACAATACAATAATTTCCTACTGTATTAATATCTGGTCCATGGAATTTAACTGGTGACATTTTCAGTAATTCTTCTGTTTCTGCTTCTGAATCTGTTTCCCCATCTAATATACCATATTCGATTCCTAACTTCGGAATTGCTATTTTCCCATCTGTTACATATGTAAATCCTGACTGTGATTGTTGTTTTGTTTTTGTATTTTGATTTGTTTCTGCCATAGCTACTGGCGTTTCAGTCCCATCATCTATTGTATCATTTAGCACAGCAATCAAAACATCACTATCTACTACTGTATCATCTTCTTGTCCTTGTTCGGCATTCGCCAAAATATCTTGTGACATAGCTTCTGCTTTGTCTCTATCATATGCTGCATATATGTATACAGATATTAGAATAATTAAGAAAAATACAGATAATATGAAATTTGCTTTATATACTTTTTTCTTCCTTTTTAATTCAGGTGTTATATATAATTTTTTCGTTACTAATATTTGATTCATAAACCTCTCCATTTTATAATAAACTTTCTATCATATTATAACATGAAAAGAATGAAATTTAAATATCTTTATTGAAATTTTTTTTATTTCATTATATAATAAAATATATGCGGGTATAATTTAGTGGTAGAATGTCATGCTTCCGACCTGATAGCGTGGGTTCGATTCCCACTACCCGCTCCAAATTATAACAACTTACGAACTATAAGGTTTGTAGGTTGTTTTTTTATAAACAAAAAATGTTCTCTTTCTGGAAAGGAGGACATTTTTAATGCTTGAATTTAAGATAATACAAGAACTAAAACCTAATGAGGAATTATTGGAAATCATTAAAAATTATAATTACACAATTAAGAATGGAAAGATTAAGCATTTAATGGTTACTAATTTACAATTTATAGAACCTACTGAATATCTAATTACACATCCAATTACTCTTACAATACTAGAATACAAAGTAAACGAAATATCTAATAAAGCGTTCTATATCAAAGAATATCAGCAGAAGTATAATCTCAAAGAAGTTAAGCAAATTCTTATAAAATTGAAAACTTAGCCTTCACATTATGCCATTCAACTTAAAAAACAAGTAAGAAACTATTTTTTTGCAAAATCTTAAATATTTTAATTTAAGAAATTCTTTTCAAGGAATAGAAATCATAAATTTTAAAATTTGACTTGCAAAAACGTTTTTTAGATAGGAAACATATGAAGGAGGATATTTTTATGAGATGTGGAGTTTATGTAAGAGTATCAACAGAAGACCAAAGAGATAATGGTTATTCTATTGATTCACAGTTACGAATGATAAAAGAATATTGTGAAAAGAATAATTACGATATTGTAGATGTATATAATGATGCAGGACATTCTGGAAAAGACTTAATGCGACCAGAAATGCAAAGATTATTAAAAGATATCAAATCACATAGGGTTGAAACAATAGTTGCTATTAAAGTGGATAGATTAACTAGAAATAATTATGATGGATTTTGGCTTCTAAATTATTGTGAAGAATATGACGTTAAAATAGAATTAATATTAGAGCCTTATGATGTAACTACTGCCAATGGTGAAATGATATTCGGAATGAACTTAGTATTTGGACAAAGAGAACGAAAAGAAATTGGAGCGAGAACAAAGCGTGCTATGGAAGAAATGGCTTTAAAACATATACATCCTAGCAAAGCACCTTATGGATATATTAGAAATAAGGAAACTGGACATTTAGAAATAGAACCTATTGAAGCACAAGTTGTTAAAGAAATATTCGAACTATGTAAGCAAGGTGATTCTACAAGAAGTATTTCAATAACTTTGAAAAATAAAAAAGCTTATTTAAAAACAGGAAAATGGACAAGTGATAGAGTTTACAAAATATTAACTAATTCTATTTATATTGGTATATTTGAATATGGTAAATATTGCAGAAAGCCACAAGATATTTTAAGAGTTGAAAACTATTGTGAACAAATTATAGATATTGATACTTGGAAATTAACTAGAAGAGTTTTAGAAAAAAATAAACATTCAAACTATGGAGAACATATTCATTTATTTACTGGAATTGTGAGATGTCCTACTTGTGGAAGAATTTTATCTTCTACAAATTCTTTTAAATATAGTGGAACACCAAAAGAAAAAGTTTACTATCATTTAACTTGTAAAAATCCTAATTGTAAATCAAAAGGAATACATTATAGTTCTGATAAAATAGAACAGAAATTAGTTAGAATTTTGAACGAACTAACAAGATATATGTATGATATGGATAATGAAATTATAGTATGCAATTCTACTAAAACAAAAGATATTAAAGACATAGAAAAAGCTATTGAAAAGTTAAAAATGCAAGAAAAAAAGTTAGTTGATTTGTATTTGAGTTCTACTCTAAATATTGAAACAATTAACTATAAAAATGATATTATCAAAAAGGAAATCGAAAATTTAAACAAGAAAAAACAGCAGATTGATCCTAATAATGATTTTAAAGAATATACAATCGAATTATTGAAAAAGATAGATTGCATTATTGAAAAAAACGAAGTTATATTCAGAAATAAGATAGGTTTTTCATTTATTTTTGATAGTTTAAATAGAAAATCAAAAAAAGAATTAATCAAAAGACTGATTGATACAATCGAAATTAAGCGAGATAAAAACTACAACATTGAGATAACAAATGTTAAATTTACAGAAGAATTTATCTCAAAAAGTAGTAAAGACTATATTGAATATTTATATGAAATACTACGAAATAATAATGTAGGTTTTATTTATAAAGAAGCAATTACTAAACAAGAATTAGAAAAATTACAAGAAGATTATTTTGTATTCTCTAATACAAAAATTTCAAATGGAGAATATGATAATGCCACTTTAACAATATATAATGAGCTACTAAAGCAAAACTTTTATGCTGATGGAATTATAAATTGTCCCTATATTGAGAACGAAAATATAGTAGATAATTTAACTTTGATACCTAAAACTCTAGCAGAAATTTTATAAAGAATAAATTAAAAAATTGCACAATAAAGATAGTAATATTTTGGAAATGTAAAAATTTTTGTCCTAGCAAGCACTGAATTTGTACTCCCGCACAAATTCAAAAATGGGTTTTAATCCCCATACCATAAAAACAAAAATGCAAAGGAGTGAAAAAACATGAATGATGAAAAAGTGAATTATGTTATAGAAATGATAAAAGATATGGACTTAGAAAATAAATTAAGACTAGCAATATGTATGTGTGACGATTATAGTCATACCAATTTAGTATATGGTAAAAAAGAATTGTATAAATACTTTGATAATTTGTTAAAACAAATTAATATTGAATACAGAACAACTACTGTAAATTTTGCAAATTACCCTTATACCATTTTTGTATCAAGCAAAATTATGGAAATGGATTCAGCACAGCAAAATAAAGTTGCACTGTATCTTTTAAACAGTATAAATTTTCAAATGAAAAGTTTTTAAAAAGTATTGCATTATAAACAAATGTTTGATAGAATATTTGCAAAAGAAATATGTAATAAATTGTTGTTAAAAATTATATTTTATGATATAAAATAAGTAGTTAAAATGAAGGAGAGTTGTTTATGAATCCAATAATAAAGTGGGCGGGTGGAAAAGAAAAAGAATTACCTTATATAAAAGAAAATTTACCAAGCAATATAAAAAGATATATAGAGCCTTTTGTTGGTGGAGGCGCAGTTTATTTTTACTTAAATGTAAAAAAATCAATCATCAATGATAAATCGGAAGAATTAATTAATTTATATAGGTGTATACAAAATAATGATAAAGAATTCTTTAGTAACTTGACAGCAATATATAAAAATTGGACATTATTAGAAAGTGTTGTTGAGAATAATTCTATTGAACTATTGAAGATATATAGAGATTATTGTGCAGATTTGAATAACAATAGTGAAAGTAAAAGTATAAAAACTAAATTTAATGATAAAATATATGCTTTTGTAATAAAACATTCCGAAGAATTTAATGGAATATTATCATCGGATTTTAATATAGAAATAGATAATTTTATAAATGAAATAGCAAAAAATTTAATATCTAAAATGAATAGAATGTATAAAATCGAAAAACAAAAAAAATTAATGAATAAAAAAGATACACTTGACAATATCGAATGTGCATTTAAGAGTGCATTTTATATGCATTTTAGACATTTGTATAATGAAGCAGAAAAGTTAAATATTAACATATCTTTTTATACAGCAATTTTTTATTTTATTAGAGAATTTTGTTATGCATCAATGTTCAGATATAATAAAAATGGAAAATTCAATGTACCATATGGAGGGATAAGCTACAATAGAAAGGAATTCATCAAAAAGATAGAATATATAGATTCTAAAAAAATAAAAGAGTATATGGAGCAAACTGAAATATACTGTGATGACTTTGAAGCATTTCTTAAAGAAGTAAAACCTGAAAGAGGAGATTTTATATTTTTAGATCCACCATATGATACAGAATTTTCTACTTATGCAAAAAATGAATTTGCAAAAAAAGATCAAGTAAGACTATGTGAATATTTGAAAAATACTAAAGCTAATATAATGTTAATTATAAAAAATACAGAATTTATTTATAATTTATATAATACAAAAGAATTTAAAATAAAAACATTTGACAAAAAATATCTCGTAAGTTTTCAAAATAGAAACGATAAAGATGTGGAGCATTTATTAATAACAAACTATTAAGGAGAATTATATAAAATGGAAAATTTAAAAAGAAAAGCAATTAATGAAATAATAGATAGTAGCATAAAAAGTTTTGCGGATGGATTTGAAGTAAGACATATTAAAGAAGTGAATGATCCAAATGGTGTAATTAATTCAAAAAAAAATAATGTTTTTATAGCCGAACTTGGAGAAGAGTTTATGTTTTATTCAGCATTTGTGAGATCATTTGATTCAAGTTTTGGAAATGTGCTAGAAAATATAGGAAATGCAATTGCAAAATTATCATATGAAGTAAAAGGTAGAATTGAATCTTATTTATTGCCACAACAGACACAACATATTGATTATTTAATGACTGTATACAATGATCATATAGCACCTAAGAAAGAAGATTACGAAAATTTTTCTTGGGTAAAACCTAGAGATATAACTAGCTACATGACAAGTCATGAAACGGATAATTATTTCTATAGTCCAGAAAAAAGAGAACATTATATAATTGAGCTAAAAGCAGGAGGAGATTTAGATAACAAGAAGTCTAAGGCTGAAAAAATAGAATTATTAAGAGAATATTTTTTATTAAAAAACAAGTTAGAAAATAGTGATGAAAAAGTAAAAGTTTTATTTGCAACAGCTTATAATAAATTTGGTGAAGGAAATGATTGGAAACAAAGCCAAGTAAGACAATATTTTGATGAAAAAGAACTATTGATAGGGAAAGACTATTGGAATTTTGTATGTGATGATGAAAATGGGTTTGAAATTGTTTTTGAGCAATATAAAAAAAGTGCTAATTATATAAAAGAAGCAATTGCTAATATAAAAACTTTATATTTTTAAAATAAATAGATGATAGAAAATACTTTTATATTTATGGGGGAAAATATGAAAATAGATATATTAAATAAAGCAATATTTGTAATAGATCATGAACAAGAAGAACTTAGAGAAGTAGAGAGTAAAGGAGAATTTGATACATACATTAAAGGGTTAATAAATAATATAAATGAAAATGAAACTACAAGATTATTTAAGATAAGAAGAGAAACAACAGAAGTGGTAAATTGTGTTGAAAATATTGCAAAAAATTCTGACAATATAGACGAAATTAATAAATATTGTAAAAACATAGCTAATAAATTATTGAATGAAGAGATAAAAGTTCAAAAGCAAATAGAGCAACTTAGAACATCAATAAAAAAAGGAAGTTTACTTGAAGTATTGTTGCATGATACAGAAAATGATATATATTCTTTCCTTATTGCTAAAGTTGAACATAAAAGCTTTTTTGATGATGTTAAATTTGAAAGAAGAACAGGATATTCAACAGAAGATAATAAATTATGGAAATCTTGTCTTTTTAAATTTGAAGATATCGGACAAGAAATACAAATTCAAGAAATTAAAGTGTTCTTAGATAATAATGCAAAATATTGGACGGATAATTTTTTAGAAATAGACCCTATGAATAGTGATGATTTAAATACAAATAATGCATTTAAAATGATTGAATTAACTTTAACTAGAAATATAAAGAAAATATATCCTAAAGACTATACAACATTGAGAAATAGTGTTATTTGTTATTTTAGAAGTAATGAAATGTTTGATTTTGATGAGATGTATACTACACTTTTTGAAGAATATAATCCTATAGAAATGGAAAAAGATGTATATACTGCACATGTAATCGATAAAGTAAGGCATATAAAAGAAAGCGATAAATTTGATAATCAATTTAAAATAAATCAAAAGATAATAAAAGCCAAAGTGAAAAAAGTATATGAAGTAAACAATAATATAGAGATCAAAATAATGGATGGAATTGAAAATTTAGATGAAATAATAAATTCATATGAAGATTCTCAAACAGGAGAAAAATTCATAAAAATAAAAACAAATAATGAAGAAACATATAATAGTTTTAGAAGAATATAATTTAGGAGGTGGTTTGATTGAATCCTATTGATACACTACTTGAGTTATTTAAAATAAATAAAGATAAGGTTAATGATAACTTAATGAACACAATAATTACACAGGTTATAGAATTTAATCAAATACCAACCTACAATGAAATTAGTAGAGCATTAAATAAATTTAACAAAAGAGATTTTGTAGAAGTTTATTTGAGAGATGAAACTGATGAAAGCATTTCTATTACAAGTAATTCTCATAATGAGAACATATATAACAAATTTGTGCAAAATAATGAAGGATTAGATACAAGAATAACTGTAAATATTAATATAAAAAAGAATACTGAAGATATAAGAATATCAATATTTAATATAGATACATTTCTTGAAAATTTTTTAAGTAATTCTTTAGTAAACAATTTGAAATTTTTTCATTTTAGATTTAGTTACAATTCGAATATTATTTTTGTAAACTATGATAATGATTATATGTTTAATACTAATAGCATGGTTATGATAAGTAATGATAAAGATATAACCATAAATACTATCGACAGAGAGGATCTATTGGAGAGATGTAATAGTGTATCTAATTTTGTTAATAATATTGAATATTCACTTTTACCAAACGATTTCTCCATAATAACAACAAATATGAATAATGAGTTTATAGAAAGACTCAAAAAAATAAAAATAATATTTTCACTATTGTATATAGCAGATTATTCAGCAATAGATGATGAAAACATAAAATTAAAATTAAATGGATATAGAAATAAAGATTATCTAATTAAAATTAAAGATTTTAATTATTTAGATAAATATGAGGAATTCTATAAAATATATGAGTGGATTTTTCAAGATGCAAATGAATGTGATAAAATGGCATTAACTAGAAATGTGATTAGTATGTATTGTAAATATACTGATATTTTAGATATAGACGAGAAAACTTTTTTAGCTATAAAATCTAATTATAATATATATTTAAAAGAAAATGTAGATAAATATATAGAATTAAAAAAAGAATTAACATCATTTATAATGAATACATCAAATCAAATAAATGATATTATAGGTAATTTCATAGGCAATTTTGAAAAAAATATTGTTGCTTTTATAACTTTTATTTTGGGAACAATAATTGCAAATATTGTTTCAGACACACCTTTAAATAATATTTTTACAAAAGATATTATTACAATTATATTTGTTATATTACTTGGATCTCTATTTTACTTAGTAATAACTATAATCGAAACATATTATAGATTTTTATCATATAAGAAAAATTATGATGATTTAAAAGAATCATATAGAGATATATTAGATGAACAAGATATAGTAACAATATTTAAAAATGATAAAGAATATCTTAAAAATAAAAAGAATGTTAAAAAGATTACTGTTATTTTTTCAATTCTTTGGGTGACTTTAGTTATTATAGCGTTTATAAGTATGGTATTAAACTATAATAGTGAATATATTAAGAAAGTAATAGATATATTGTATAAAATAGTAAAATGTATTTGATTAACAGAAACAAGGAGTAGAATATTTTTAAGTTATACTCTTTGTTTTATTTTTTAGTCTAACGGGATATTATAAAACAATATTAAGATATTAGTAAAATTGAAAAAATGTATTGCTTTTCTATATTAGATTATGTATAATTAATTCGTAATTAAGAAAGAGAACAAAAAGTTCGTAACCTGTAAGAATATCGCTCCAAACAAAAACTTACGAATTTTATAGTTCGTAAGTTTTATTTTATTTAAAATGATGTTCTATATTTATAATATTTGCTGTTTGTTTTTCATGAATTAAAAGGACATATTATCCTAAAAAATCTACACTTCTCTCAAAATATTGTAAATAAAAAAATGATATGATATAATTTATACTGTAAATATGAATTTTAAGGTGAATGATTATGAGTAAAGAAAATGAAAAAACATTAGAAGTCTATAAAGAAAAAGCACATTTATATTTATCTAATAGTATTGAACATGATAAACTTGATCCAAAAAGAGCCAAACAGAAACGTGAAAAATTAGAAACATTAATTACATCAAATTTTTCATTATTACCAAAACATGCGAAAGTTTTTGAAATTGGTTCTGGAGATGGAGCAAATGCAAAATTTATTCAAAGTTTAGGGTTAGATATAACAGCAAGTGATACAGCTGACGACTTTATAAAGGCTACTCAAAATCAAAGATTGAAAACAATTAAGTTTAATGCCCTAAAAGATTCTTTCCCAGAAAAATATTGGGCTGTTTTTTGTTGGAGAGTATTTGTTCATTTTACCAAAGAAGATGCTTTAACTATCATACAAAAAGTTTATAATACCCTTGAAGATAATGGGATTTTTATTTTTAATGCAATGAATCGTGAAACAAAAAAAGTTGATAATGAATGGGTAGATTTTGAAGGTGAATATCATATGGGAGCAGAACGTTATTATCATTATTTCTCTCAAAGCGATTTAGACAACATCATTCAAAAAACAAATTTCAAGATAGAAGACTTTCATAAAGATGGCGGAGACAATAATAATAAGTGGTTAGTATATGTATTAAAAAAATAAATATTTAAAGGATACTTATATTGATCCTTTTCTTTTTTACATGATTAACGAATACATGTGTAATTTTTAGAGAAATTTGTAAAAATATGTACATTCTTGTAAAATTGTGGTACAATATATTACATAATTAAATATTTACTTATTAGAGTAGAAAATAAATCGTTAAGACTTAGTAGACGGGAAGTTGTTACTAAGGCAAAAGTATTTCTATACTTGCGTATCTATTTTCGCATTCCGCTAATAAAGATTTGAAGGATTGACTCCTATTCTTTTAATGCGGAAATTAAATAGAAGGGAGATTTTTTTATGCGTAAAAACAAAAAAATTATTTTAGCTGCTATTTTATTAGCTTTGCTTATTATTTTATCAAGATTTTTCATTATTTCAACACCGATTATGAAAATCAGTTTCACTTTTGTTGCCATTGCCTTATGTGCTACTTGGCTTGGACCTAAGTGGGCTGTCCTTATCACTGTTGTAGAAGATTTAATCGGTGCTACTTTATTCCCATCAGGAAGCTTTTTTATTGGATATACCATAAGTGCTGGATTAACTGGTTTAATTTATGGATTATTACTATACAAAAAGGAACCAGATTCTTTGACAAATAAACAGTATATTATTCGCGTAATCATTGCTGTTCTTTTAGTTACTTTTGTTGTTCATACAGGATTAAATACTTTATGGACAAGCATTACATCTGGAAAAGCATTCATGATACTAATATTGCCTAGACTTACAAAACAACTTATCATGATCCCTATCCAAATAATTGTTATTTTATTTATAGAAAAACTATTAAGAAAACCTTTTGATAAATATATAAGGAGTAGCGATAACGATGATTAACATAGAAAATGTATCTTTCAAATATAAAAATAGTGATTATATCTTAAAAAACATAAACTTTTCTGTAAATGATGGTGAAATTATCGCCATTGTTGGAAAGAATGGTTCAGGAAAATCTACTCTTGGAAGATTAATTGGCGGTATTACCAAATTAAAAGAAGGTACTATAACAATTGATAATATCAATACAGCTAAAGATATCAAAGCCATTAGAGAAAAAGTAGGCATTGTTTTTCAAAACCCTGAAAATCAGATTATCTTTAATAATATTTATGATGAACTTTCTTTTTCTCTTAGAAATTTAGAAAAATCTGAAATTGAAAATCGAATAACTGACTCTTTAAAACATGTAGATATGTGTGATTTTAAAGATAAAGATTTATATGCTTTATCACTTGGACAAAAGCAAAGAATTATGATTGCAGAAATTTTGGCTAAAAATCCAAAATACATTATTTTAGATGAGCCAACCACGATGATTGATAGCTATGGAAAAGAGAAAATACATGATATCATTTTAGACTTAAAACAGAAAGGATATACGATTATTTGTATTACCAATTTGTCAGATGAAATTTTATTAGCTGATAGAACTTTGATTTTAGATAATGGAGAAATTGTAGCTGAAATAAAGAAAGAAGAATTAATTGATAAACATGATATTTTAGAAAAATATGGTATTAAAATTCCAACTTTGCTAAGTATTTTAGTAGCATTAAAAAGAAAAGATATTGATTTACATGTTGCTGATTTTTCAGTAGCAGAACTTACAAGTGCCATCAAAGAAAAATTGGATACAGAAAGGAAATCTATATGAAAGATGTTCTTAAATTTTTAATTTTTATTATATATGCTACCACTATATTTTTCTTACCAAATCATATTTACATTTTAATATGTCTAATCATAAACCTAGCCATTATATTATTGTGTAAACTGAGTATTAAAAAAGCATTTTTTAATACATTTAAGATTGTTCCTTTTGTGCTTTTCACATTTATCATTAATCTTTTCTTAGATAGTTTTATGTTTGCTTTATGGATAGGAATTAAATTGATCATTGTTTGTAACACAACATTTATATATTCTCAAACAACCACTGTTGCAAACTTAGCAAAAACAATTCGATTACTATGTACTCCTTTAAAACTTTTCAAAGTGAATACAGAGGAAATTGAAGTAATGGTATGCATTTCTCTATCACTACTTCCTGCCATTAAAAATGATTTAACAGAAGTAAAAAATGCTTGTAAAGCTAAAAATATAGATATCAATTTAAAGAATGCAAAATACATTTTATCTAAATTTCTATTATCTTTAATAAAAAGAGTTAATCAAATTGATGAAGCTATGATAGAAAAAGGATGTGACTATTAAATCATTAATAGTCACTTCTTCTTTCTATTTTTTCTATTTTTTCTATTTTTTCTATTTTATTTCTTTAAATCCATTTCTACTCCATAGCCAAAGAGGCGTATGCATATCAATGGGAGTATATTTTGTATTTTTTAATACCTCTTTCCATTTTTCTATGACAATCATTTGCACTTTATTTGACTGCATTTCCTCTTTTGTTATTAATCCCAACTTATATGTAGCCTGGCATACATGTGTATCTGGAGCTACCGTTAACTGTTCCATATTTATATAATTTCTATCTGTATATTGATAGATTACATACAACCAATAATTACATATTTTATTTCCTGATAAATAAGGAAACTTTTTCTTATTTTGTATCTGCACATAATTTCTTATTTTATCTACATCATTATTCATTTCATCAAAGAGCTTTCTAATATCTCCTTGAAATAACTCTACAAATGTATTACATAATGATATCCATATTTCTGTTTGTTTTTGCTTTTGCAATGCTACTTTATATTTTATTAAAGCCTTTTGAACTTTATCAAAATCTGTTTGTAGAACTTTTTTGGGGTAAAAAACAAAGTTTGTTTCTTTATCCTCATAAGTTTTTAATGCACTTTCCCATAATGTATATGAATTTCGTTGATAATTTAGTGCCATTGGTAACGTAAAATACATATAATTTTGAAGGCTAGATTTTGGAAGAGCTGGATTGCTATCTTCTGGCATAACTTCTCCACCTAATTCTCCCTTTTGATACATTTCAATTAATCTCTCTATTTTTTCTAAAATTTGTTGTTTTTTCATAATCTTCTCCGTTTTCTTATTTCATTTATCTCATTATACTATATTTTTATTATTTTTACTATATAAAAAAGACTATGCTTTCAAACATAATCTTTTACATGTTTATATTTTTTAATTTAATTTCTTTTTCCTTTAAGTAAGTTAATATTCCACTTTCTGATTGAAAATGAAACTTTAATTTATAGCTACATAACATCTGATACTTTTTACCAAATTGTTTATTAATTTCATTTTTTCCATATTTACCATCACCAATAATAGGATATCCTATATGCGCTAAATGTGCTCTGATTTGATGTGTCCTTCCCGTTTCAATTTCAACATCCAATAAAGCGGTATTGTCTTTTCTTTTTTCTAGCACAGTATATTTTGTAATGATTTTTTGATATCCTTTTTTGAAAGTATCACTAATATATACCTGTGATTTTTTATTATCTTTAAATAAATAAGCTTCTAATCTTTTTTCTTTTTTGTTTGGAATTCCATATACCAATGCTAGATAGTGTTTTTCAATTTCATGTTCTTTAAACTTTTTTAGTAAAATTTCTAATGCTTCTTCATTTTTAGCAAAGATAACCAATCCCGTTGTATTTCTATCAATTCTATGACACGGCTGTGGTTTAAATTCACAATTTGTATACTGTTTGTGGATGATTTCTGTCAATGAATTTTTTCCAGTTACCTCAATATTTACTGGTTTATTGATTACCAATATATTTTCGTCTTCATAAACAATATCTAAATTTCTCTGTATATCTTCTAATTCTTTTGGAAGATATACCTCTATCCTATCATTTTCGTATATAGAGATATCTTTATTTATCCTTTTTCCATTTACTTTTATATCTTTTTTTCTTAATAATTTACAAAATGTAGGATAGTTTACATTTGGTAATTCTTCTAATATCACTTTATTTAATTTCTTTTCATGGTATTTTTTATTTACAATTATTTCTTTCATCATATTATGATTATATCGTATTTTTAATATTGAAACAAGCTAGATTCTATGATTTTCTCATATTTTTCAAAATTTGGTTCATAGTTTTCTATCATTCTATAAAAATATTTTGAATGTGTTTTATATTTTAAATGACAATATTCATGTAATACAATAAAATCAATAACGTCTCTATGAAACATAACAATTTTAGGATTAATTGTGATTTTTCCATCAACACATCTTCCAATTTCTTTTTTCATATTTTTAATTTCATAATCTTCAGGTGCAAATCCTAACATTAATCTTGTTTTTTCCATCGCTCTTTCCATTTCTACTTTTGCTATTTGTTCATACATTTTATCAATAGCTAAATCTAAAATTTCTTGATTATTCTCTTTTTTATAACGGTTAGGAAGTGATATTTTTATTAATTGATTTTCTACATTTAGTTCTGGTACTTTTACATTTTTGTACATAATTTTCACTTTGTAATCAGTTCCTAAGACTGGAACAGGATGTCTTTCTAATGTAGTATTTATACTGTTTTTTATACGAATTTGTTTTTTTACTTTATACATAAATATCACTCCTATTCTTGAATTTTTGTTTTGCAAATTATTGTTCGCTTTTTGTTGTTCTTATTTTATATTTTATTTTCTTCTTTGTCAATACTTTTTATAAAAAAATATAAAATTTTTGTTCGCATTTTATCTGACCTTGATTTTACAGTATTTTCAAGGTTTTATTTAATATTTTTGTTTTTTATTATATATCTTTTAAACTCTGGAAAGCTCAATGGTTTTGAATAAATATACCCTTGTAGTAAATCACATTTTTTTTCTGTTAAATATTTTACTTGTTCGTTTTTTTCTACTCCTTCTGCTACTGTTTTCAAATTTAATTTTTTGCTAATTAATAAAATTATTTCTAAAAGATTGATAGCATTGTTTTTCTCATCTATTTTATCTATAAATGTTTTATCAATTTTTAAAGTGTCTATTGGTAACATTTCTAACATATTTAAGGAAGAATATCCTGTTCCAAAATCATCTATTGCTATACCAAATCCCTTTTCTTTTATTTTCTCTAATTTTTCCTTCATATTTATATTGTCGTCTGTCGTCGTTCTTTCCGTTATTTCTATTTGAATTTCATTTGGTTTTACATTATATTTCTTATTAAATTTCATATACTTTATTAAAAAATCTTTTTCTAATAAGCTCTCCTTTGATATATTTACTGAAATTTTAGGAATTTCAGTAAATTCTTTTTTCATTTCTTGTATATTCTCACATACCTTTTCATAAATATATTCATCTAATTTTATAATAAAATAATTTTTTTCAAATATAGGAATAAATTCGCTTGGAGATATTTTATTTTGCTCTTTTTTCCATCTAACTAGTGCTTCTGCTCCTTCCATTTTTTCTGTTTTTGGACTGATTTGTGGTTGATAATATATTTCAAATTCTTTATTTTTTATTGCCTCTTCCATCATATTCTCTATTTCACTTTCTCTTATCATTTTTTGTTCAAATTCTTCTGTAAATACACCATATGGCACATGATATTTTCCTTTTATACTATCATGTGCCATAATTGCTTTATCTATGATACTTTGCACATCTCTCTCATCTTTATCGCAAATATATACTCCCATAGAGATTCGCAAATTATACCATATGTTTCCTATATTAATTCGTGATATCCTGCTATTTAATCTCTCTGTTATATTTTCTACATCTATTTCCCCTACTAAAAAAATTCCAAAAACATCATTTGCTAATCGGCAAACAATATCTGTTTTTCTAATAGAATGTTTTATTTCTTCTCCTACTCGTTTTAATAATGCATTTCCTTTTTTATGCCCATATTTTTTATTAAATGTTTTAAACTTATCTATGTCTAAGATAATCATTGTTTTTTTATCATTCATTTCTAATTTTTCTTTTGTTCTTGCTAAATAGGCATTATAATTTCCTAAACCTGTTATTGGGTCAATATATGCTAACTCTAAAAGTTGATTCCTTTTTTCTAATCTTAATTTCCTATATTTTTTATTCATATCGCTCTCCTAGTCTCTCGTTTTTTCTAAACAATTATATATTTTAGTATGTGTTATAAATAGAAATTTATTCCATTAGAGTCATTAAATAACGAGAAAAAAACAGACCTCAGAATACCTTTCATAAGATTATTCTTTGAGGTCTGTCCCTTTTGGACAAAAATTGTCCATTTTGGCACGTCCCTAATAGACTATTTCATTGCTTCTTCTACTGCAACTGCTACTGCAACTGATACTCCAACCATTGGGTTGTTACCCATTCCGATTAATCCCATCATTTCAACATGTGCTGGTACTGATGAGCTTCCTGCAAATTGTGCATCTGAGTGCATTCTTCCCATTGTGTCTGTCATACCATATGATGCTGGTCCCGCTGCCATGTTGTCTGGGTGTAATGTTCTTCCTGTTCCTCCACCTGATGCTACTGAGAAGTATTTTTTACCTGCTGCTAATCTTTCTTTTTTGTATGTTCCTGCAACTGGATGTTGGAATCTTGTTGGGTTTGTTGAGTTACCTGTAATTGATACATCAACATCTTCCATCCACATGATGGCTACACCTTCTCTAACATCATTTGCTCCATAACATCTAACTTTACTTCTTTCTCCATCTGAGTATTTAATTTCTTCTACTACTTTTACTTTTCCCGTGAAGAAATCAAATTCTGTTTTTACATATGTAAATCCATTAATTCTAGAAATTACTTGTGCAGCATCTTTTCCAAGTCCATTTAAGATAACTCTTAATGGTTCTTTTCTTACTTTGTTTGCTGATTTTGCAATTCCAATTGCGCCTTCAGCTGCTGCAAAACTTTCATGTCCTGCTAAGAATGCAAAACATTTTGTATCTTCTGATAATAGCATTGATGCTAAGTTTCCATGTCCTAATCCAACTTTTCTATCATCTGCAACTGAACCTGGAATACAGAAAGCTTGTAATCCTTCACCAATCGCTTTTGCTGCATCTGCTGCTTTTGTGCAACCTTTTTTAACAGCTATTGCTGCTCCGAATAGTATATGCCCAAGCTGCATTTTCAAAACAGATTGGTTGTACTCCTTTTACGATTTCATATGGATTAAATCCTTTGTCTGTACATATTTTTAATGCATCTTCAAAATCTTTTATTCCGTATTTTTCCATTACTGGTTTTATTTGATCAATTCTTCTTTCATAACTTTCAAATGTTACTGCCATTTTATTTCCTCCTTATTTCTTATAAATTCATACATTGTTTCAAGCGAAGCAAAACAGTTCGCTTTTCATTCGTTTTACTCGAAAATTAATTAAAATTAGTAAGATGTGCATTTTTCATAAATATAGACAAACTGAAGGTGTACTTTTGTACATCGAAGTTTGGATATTTTATGAAAAATGTGCAGATTGCTGATTTTAATTAATTTTGTCTTGGGTCAATCTTTTTAACAGCCTCATCAAATCTTCCATATGTACCAGAAGCTTTTTCAATAGCCTCCATTGGATCCATTCCTTTTTTAATATTATCCATCATTTTTCCCATATGAACGTATTTATATCCAATGATTTGGTCATCTTTATCTAATCCTAATTCCACAATGTAACCTTCTGTTAATTGTAAATATCTAGGTCCTTTTAATGTACTTGAATAAATTGTTCCGACTTGTGATGTATGACCTTTTCCTAAATCTTCAAGTCCTGCTCCTACTGGAAGTCCTCCTTCTGAGAAAGCTGTTTGTGTTCTTCCATATACAATTTGTAAGAATAATTCTCTCATAGCAGTATTGATAGCATCACAAACTAAATCTGTATTTAATGCTTCTAATATTGTTTTTCCTGTTAAGATTTCTCCAGCCATAGCTGCTGAATGTGTCATTCCTGAGCATCCAATTGTTTCAATTAATGCTTCTTGAATGATACCATCTTTTACATTTAAAGTTAATTTACATGCGCCTTGTTGTGGTGCACACCATCCAATACCATGTGTTAAACCTGATATATCTTTTATTTCTTTTGCTTTTACCCATTTTCCTTCTTCTGGAATTGGTGCTGGTCCATGGTCTACTCCTTTTTTTACAACACACATTTCTTCTAATTCTTTTGAATAAATCATTTTCATTGCTCCTTTCAATACTTGATTTGTATATATCTTTTTAGGTAAATTACCTAAATTTAAAAACATTTCTACTCTCCATCTTCTTCATCTTCTGAAAATAATATTTGATTTCGAATTGGTCTATTTGTTTTTTTCTTTTCTGTTTCCATTTTTGTATTACTATTTTTTCTTTTACTTATTTCTTCTTGTATTTTTCTCATTTTTTCTCTTCTAATTTCATCTTGTGTTTTTGAAATAGTCTCTTGTGATGCCTTTCTAACGATGTCCTGTTCTCTCTTATCTGTTTTTATGTGATTTTTATTATTTTTTATATTTAGAATGTTTCTACTAGTTTTTATAATATATTGTTCTGCTGATTTATTATCATGACTCCACATAGTCTCTTGTTTTTTTCTAATATTCGCATCCCAATTATTTTCTATCTTATGACTATGAATTTGATTATATTTTCTGTCTATTCCAATTGTTTGTATATCATCTTCTCTAATATAACCATCATTTTCTATTTCATTTTCTTGAGTATTATATTCTATAATATTTTTCGTATCTTGTTCTATATAAATACCTGCATTGTATTCTTCTGTTTCTGCTAAAGTCCTAGCTCCATTAAAATATCGAAATAATATATCTTTATCTTTTTTAGAAACCTGTTCTGGTCCAATTCCTAAATATTTATATCTCCAAATCACATGACGTTCATAACTATTAAAAGCATTATTTATTAAATCTTCATAACTGTATTCTGCCTTAAATTTCATATTAGTTATAGATATTGTTAGATTGCTCCACATTTCATTCTGTTCAGTTGCAGATTTTTTAAATGTTTCTCTTAATCGTTTTATATCATCATATATTTTTTTAACCAAGTCCAAATATTGTTTTTCATCTATATTAAATTTACTTGGTACTTCATAGACATTAACAGGATTTTTTCTAAATATTCCTTTAGGAATATAATAGAAAAATAATTCTCCTGTTGGCTCTTTTTTACCATTTTCTATGACGGAACTATATAAATATATGGATTCCCATTTTTCTGGTATTAAATATAGTAATTTTCTTTGTATTTCTTCATATATTTCTTTTATCTGTTTTGTGTGATTTAACATATCCTTTTATTCCTTATCTAATAAACTTTCTCCTGTCATTTCCTCTGGTTTGTCTAAATGCATTAGATCAAGCATAGTTGGTGCTAAATCTGCTAATTTTCCACCTGATTTTAATTTTAATGTTGTATCTGGTGTTACTAATATAATTGGTACAGGATTTGTTGTATGCGCTGTATGAGGCTCTCCTGTTTTGTAATCTATCATTTGTTCTGCATTTCCATGGTCTGCTGTAATAATTAAATTACCTTGTTTTTCTTCTACTAAACTGACTACCTTTCCAACACATTCATCTACAGTTTCAACTGCTTTAATTGCAGCATCTAAGCTTCCTGTATGTCCTACCATATCTGTGTTTGCATAGTTTAATATGATACTATCATATTTGTCACTTTTTATCGCTTCTAATACTTTATCTGTTACTTCATATGCACTCATTTCTGGTTTCATATCATAAGTTTCTACTTTTGGAGATGGTACTAATATTCTATCTTCTCCTGGATATTGTTTTTCTTCTCCACCATTAAAGAAGAACGTAACATGTGCATATTTTTCTGTTTCTGCAATTCTTAATTGTGTATAGCCTAATTTACTAATATATTCTCCAAATGTATTGTGTAATGGTTCTTTTTTGAATGCAATATGAACATTTGGCATAGTTTCATCATAGCTTGTAAAACATACATAATATAGATTTAAGTCTTTTTTTGTTTCAAATCCATCAAATTCTGGGTCTACTAATGCTCTTGTAATTTCTCTTGCTCTATCTGGTCTAAAGTTAAAGAAAATAACAGAATCATTTTTCTCTATTTTTGCAATTGGTTCTTCTCCATTGCAAATAACAGTGGGTTCAACAAATTCATCAAATACTTCTTTTTGATAAGAATCTTCAATTGCTTTTACAGCGCTTCTAGCTTTGATTCCTTCACCATTTACAAGGGCATTATAGCATTTCTGAACTCTTTCCCATCTTTTATCTCTGTCCATGCTATAGAATCTACCAGATAAACTTGCAATTTTTCCTACATTTTTTTCTTTCATTTTTTCTTCTAATTTTACAATATATCCTTCAGCAGATGCTGGTGGTGTATCTCTTCCATCTAAAAAACAATGTACATATACATTTTCAAAATCTCTTCTCTTTGCCATTTCTAATAGTCCATATAGATGACGATTATGACTATGTACACCCCCATCTGATACCAATCCTAAAATATGTAGTTTAGAATTGTGTTTCTTACAATTTTCAATTGCTGCCATAAATTCTGGATTTGAGAAGAAATCTCCATCCTCTATTGATTTTGTAATTCTTGTTAATTCTTGATATACAATTCTTCCTGCTCCAATATTGGTATGTCCTACTTCTGAATTTCCCATTTGTCCTTCTGGTAATCCAACATGTAATCCACTTGTATAAATATCTGTATTTGGATATTTTTTCATTAGTCTCTCAATATTTGGTGTTTTGGCTAGTTTTATAGCATTTCCATCTTTGTGTGGATTATCTCCAAAACCATCTAATATCATTAGCATTGTTAATTTATCTTTCATAATCTACCATCCTTTTCTCTTAATTTTAAAGTGTTTTATTGTATATGAAACATAATTTCTTCGTATACAAGGTTACGCCTTATCAAAGTTAACAATCTTTGAAAATTCTTCTGGGTCTAAACTTGCACCACCAACTAATCCCCCATCTATGTCAGACATGGTGAATAGTTCTTTTACATTTTTAGATTTTACACTTCCACCATATTGTATTATAACGCTTTCAGCTACATTTTGTCCATATATTTCCCCAATTTTCTTACGGATATCTTTGATTGAGTTATTTGCATCTTCACTTGTTGCTGTTTTTCCTGTTCCGATTGCCCAAATTGGTTCATAAGCAATAATTGTATTTTTCACTTGTTCTTCTGTTAATCCATCTAATGCTAATTCTGTTTGTTTAGTGATAATTTCTGCTGTCTTTCCAGCTTCCCTTTCATCTAATGTTTCTCCTACGCATACAATTGGTTTTAATCCATTTGCAAAGGCTGCTTTTATTTTTTTATTGACACTTTCATCTGTTTCATTAAAATATTGTCTTCTTTCTGAGTGTCCAATAATCACGTACTCTACATTAATTGATTTTAACATTTTTGCTGATACTTCTCCTGTATAAGCTCCTTTTTCTTCAAAGTGCATATTTTGTGCACCTATTTTGATATTTGTATTTTGTGCTGTTAATAAGGCATAAAATAAATCAGTAAATGGAACACATAAAATGACTTCATTTTGTGTTTCACCTACTAATTTTGATAATTCCTCAATATATTTAATTGTCTCATCTGGAAGCATATTCATTTTCCAATTTCCTGCAATTACTTTTTTTCTCATAAAAAATTCCTCCTTTTTATATAATAATGTTCTTGACTTTCTTTTGTGAATACAACATTATTACACGTCCTTACGGACAGTATCATTGTATAACAAAAGAGAATACTTTTCAAGTATTCTCTTTTGTTTTTTTATATATAATTCTATTTATCCATTAATACTTCAATTCCTGGCAATTTCTTTCCTTCTAAGAATTCTAAAGAAGCCCCTCCACCTGTTGAAATATGTGTCATCTTATCTTCTAATCCTGCTTTCTTAACGGCTGCCGCTGAATCACCACCACCGATGATAGTTGTCGCATCAATTTCTGATAATACTTTTGCAATCACATTTGTTCCAATAGCAAATTGTTCAAATTCAAATAATCCTAAAGGTCCATTCCATACAACTGTTTTTGCCGTTCTCAATTCATCACTAAACATTTTTATGGTTTCTGGTCCAATATCAAATCCTTCCCAATCTGCTGGAATTTCTTTATAACTTACAATTTTACTTTCTGTATCTGGTTTAAATTCTTTTCCTACTTTGGTATCGACTGGAAGCATTAATTTAACACCTTTTTGTTTTGCTTTTTCCATTGCTTCTTTTGCTAAATCCAATTTATCCATCTCGCAAATAGAATTTCCAACCTCATATCCTTGTGCTTTGAAGAATGTATATGCCATTCCTCCACCAATCATTAAGGTATCTACTTTTTCTAACAAACTATCAATCACGCCAATTTTATCAGAAACTTTGGCACCACCTAATATAGCTACAAATGGTCTTTCTGGATTATTAACTGCATTTCCTAAGAATTTCAATTCTTTTTCAATTAAAAATCCTGATACTGCTGGTAAATAACTTGCAATTCCTGTTGTTGAGCTATGGGCTCTATGTGCTGTTCCAAACGCATCATTTACATATATTTCCGCCATTGAAGCTAATTTTTTACTAAATTCTGGTTTATTTTCTGTTTCTTCTTTATGGAATCTTACATTTTCAAGTAATAAGATTTCTCCTTCTTTTAAGTTAGCAGCTTTTGTCATAGCGTCTTCTCCAACAACGTCTTTTGCCATGATTACTTCTTGTCCTAATAATTTTGATAATTCTTTAGCAACTGGCACTAATGAAAATTCAGGTTTGAATTCTCCTTTTGGTCTTCCTAAATGAGATGCTAATATTAATTTACAATTTTGTTCTAGCAAATATTTAATGGTTGGTAATGCTGCTACAATTCTTGTATTATCTGTTATATTTTGATGTTCATCCATTGGTACATTAAAGTCACATCTTACAAATACTTTTTTTCCTTTCAAATCAATATCTTTTACTGTTTTCTTATTCATAATGAATCCTCCCTTTCTTTACTGCAACAAATGATATGCAGTTCTCTTTCTCAAGCATTTCTATTGTATAGCATTTTTTTCCAGTTTTCAAGTAGTAAAATCAATAATTTTTATCTCCCAGGCTTTTTTTATTATTATATACAAAAATAACTTCTTTAATCTAAAATTAAAGAAGTTATCTTTTATTATTTATTTAATCTTTTTTATTATTTTACAGATGCAATATAGCAAGCTAAGTCAACTAATTTGTTTGAATATCCCCATTCATTATCATACCAAGCTACTAATTTTACAAATGTATCTGTTAACATGATTCCAGCTGAAGCATCGAAGATTGATGTATGTGGATCTGAAATGAAATCAGAAGATACAACTGGTTCATCTGTATATTCGATGATTCCTTTGAATTCATTTTCAGAAGCTTCTTTCATAGCTTTACAAATTTCTTCATATGTTGTTGGTTTTGCTAAATTACATGTTAAATCAACAACTGAAACATCAACTGTTGGTACTCTGAATGACATACCTGTTAATTTTCCATTTAATGAAGGAATAACTTTTCCAACTGCTTTTGCTGCTCCTGTTGAAGATGGGATAATATTAGCTGCTGCAGCTCTACCACCTCTCCAATCTTTTTTAGAAGCTCCATCAACTGTTTTTTGTGTTGCTGTTGTTGCATGTACTGTTGTCATTAATCCTTCTGTAATACCAAATTTATCATTGATAACTTTAGCAAGTGGTGCTAAACAGTTTGTTGTACATGATGCATTTGATACGATGTTCATTTCTGGTTTATATTCTGTGTTATTAACTCCCATAACAAACATTGGTGCATCTTTTGATGGTGCACTAATTACAACTTGTTTTGCTCCTGCATCTAAGTGTGCTTGTGCTTTTTCCATTGTTGTAAACACACCTGAACACTCTAATACATATTCAACACCTAATTCTCCCCATGGGATATTGTGTGGGTCCATTTCATTATATACTTTTATTTCTTTTCCATTTACTACTAAATTTCCATCTTTTTCTTCTATTGTTCCATTGAATCTTCCGTGTACTGTATCATATTTGGTCATATATGCCATATAGTCTGCTGTAACAAATGGGTCATTTACTGCTACAACCTCTACTCCTTCTTTCGCTAATGCTGCTTGGAATGATAATTTTCCAATTCTTCCAAAACCATTAATTCCTAGTTTTACTGACATAAAAATTCCTCCTTTATATTTAAAAGTCTCTGACTTTTATTTTTAGTCTTTCTAGACCTTTTTTATTCTATACCAAAAAAGAATACTTTTCAAGTATTCTTTTTATATTTTCCTATTTTTTCTAATTCATCTCTACTTTTCCAATAATATCATTAATATCATCTATATGACATTTTCTCATATACTCTTCAATTCCTTCAACTGTTTTCACACTTGTATATGGATCCATAAAATTACCAGCACCTATTGAAACAGTTGTTGCTCCTGCTAGCATAAATTCTATGGCATCTTCTCCAGACACAATTCCACCTAATCCCATAACTGGAATATTTACTGCTTGTGCTACTTGATATACCATTCTTACAGCTACTGGTCTAATGGCTGGTCCTGATAATCCACCTGTATTAATAGCAAGAACTGGTCTTCGTTTATAGATATCAATTTTCATTGCTAATAAGGTATTGATTAGAGAAACAGCATCTGCTCCTCCTTCTTCCGCCCCTTTTGCAATGCTTGCGATATCTGTTACATTTGGTGTTAATTTTACTATTAATGGTTTATCTAATACTTTTCTAACTTCCCTTGTTACTTTTTTTACGCCTTCATAAGTGCTACCAAATGCCATGCAACCTTCTTTAACATTTGGGCAAGATACATTTAATTCCACACCATCAATATCTAAATTATTTAATATCTTACATAATTCTACATATTCATCAATGGAACTTCCACAGGCATTTACAATAATTTTTGTATCAAACTTTCTTAAAAAAGGCAAATCATTATTTGCAAAATATTCTACTCCTGGATTTTGAAGTCCAATACTATTTAGCATTCCACTTGGTGTTTCACATACTCTTGATGGTTTGTTTCCACTTTTTGGTTTCAATGATGTTCCTTTTGTAATGATAGCGCCTAATTTTCCTAAATCGAAAAAGTCGGCATATTCTCTTCCATAGCCAAATGTACCAGATGCAACGGTTACTGGATTTTTCATTTCAATTCCTGCAAAATTTACTTTCGTATTCATCTATTTTATTCCCTCCATTCCTTTTTGTTTGATTAGCTCTTCTTGCTCTTCTAAATTTATATTTGACATGTTATCTATAAATTTTATTACCTTATCAATATTCAAATATCTTGGTTTTCCTTCTGTGCAACTCATATATTTTTTTATATTTTCCATGATTTCTATATGATATTTTTTTAGTAATTCTTTATTTAGACAATCATAGTCATAATAAAATCCATGATGCGTTCTCTGTTCTTCCTCTAATTCTTTTCTAAAACAGATATTATAGAAACAATGATCTGTTAGCAAATGCATAAAATATCCTTTCCAGTAATCAGATTGCATATCTACTTTGGCGTCTTTTAAAAACGCATCTATATAAGTTTGTGTTTCTCCTTTTCCCCATTTTCCATAATGTGTTATATTTTTATCAATATTACTATTTTCTAATGAAATGTTATCTGGTGCAATGGAACCTTTTATAAACTCATCTACATCTCTGATTTCCTTTGGATGTTTTTTTGCATATTCTTTTGCTACCGCAATATGTATTGTAAATCCTGGCATTTTCCTTACATCTCCTATATTCGTTTATATTTCTATATCTCTGCTATTAAATACTGGTCCACCTTTACAAACATGGAAATATTCTGGTGCATCTTTTGGACTTTTAGCCGTTTTTACTGCACACCCTAAACAAACACCTAATCCACATGCCATTTTCTCCTCTAATGATAATTGACATTCAATATTATTTTCATTTGCATATTTTTGAACGGCTTTTAACATTGGAAGTGGTCCACAAGCATATATACAATCATAATGTTCTTTTTCCATATCTTCTATTAAATAGTCAATGGCAAATCCTTTATTTTTATAGCTTCCATCATCTGTTGTAATAACTAATTTGTCTGTTACTTCTTCAAATTCTTTTTCTAGCATAACAAAATCTTGATTTCTAAATCCTAAATAGCAATATACTTCTTTTTTCTCAGCTTTTGCTTCTTTTGAAAGTTCATATAATGGGAATATTCCAATTCCTCCGCCAATCACTGCTAATTTGTTATATTTATCTGTTTTGAAGGTGCCATATCCTAATGGTCCTATAATATCGATTTTATCTCCTACTTCTTTTCGTGATAAAAGCTCTGTTCCTTTTCCTTTTACCTGAAATATAAATTCTAAGATTCCATCTTTTCTATTTAAATTATAGATACTAATTGGTCTTCTTAAAAATGGTTCTACTTGGTCTGTTACTCTAATTTCGATAAAATTTCCTGGTTTTGCATCTTCTACAATTTCATTCGCCTTTACACTGAATTTATAGATTCCCTTAATGATTTCTTCTTTTTTTACCAATTTTGCTAATACTTGTTTTGGCATGTTATCCCTCCTTATTTTTATAATGCTTTATTGCATCTTGTGTTGTAATCGTTAAATTCTCTGGTAATGCATTTAAAGTAAACCACTGCATATCTAGATGTTTTGTTGGTTCCATAATTTTAGGTTCTCCGTTTGTTATTTTACACAAAAAGCTTGGAGATACCCAATGTTGATTTTCATTTTTTACAATGTGGTCACAAATTCCTAATAGCTTTTCTACTTTTATATCTACGCCACATTCTTCTTTTACTTCTCTTTTTACAGCATCTTCAAATGTTTCCATCCATTCTAATTTTCCACCTGGTATACTCCAATAGCCTTTTTCTGGTTCTTTATTTCTTTGTTGCAATAATAATTGTCCTTGTTCATTCATGATAAATGCTCCGGCATCCTACCCCTATATAATCTTTACCTGGTTTCATACCTTTCACTTCTTTCTGTGATAATACTTATCCTATTTTATCGCTTGATTTAATTCATCTCTCATTCTAATCGCTTCTGCTCTTGTGGCTTTTGCAAAATTCTCTTCTGTATACTTATCTTTCCATAAATCTGACTTATAAGCACACATTAATCCTCTAGAACTATTGACAATTCCTCCTATTCCATTTTTATCAAATCCTAAAGCAATATCTTCTGCTTTTCCACCTTGCGCACCATAACCTGGTATTAAGAAAAATGTATGTGGTGCTACTTTTCTTAGGTCTTGTAATTGTTTCGGATAGGTTGCACCTACAACTGTTGAAATACTACTATATCCATATTCTCCTCTTAAATCTTTTCCCCATTCTTCCACAAGTTTTGCAACTTTTGTGTATACTTCTTCACCTGTTTCCAATTTTAAATCTTGTAATTCTCCTGAAGATGGATTTGATGTTTTGTCAATAATAAATACACCTTTACCATATTTTGCACAATCTTCTATAAATGGTTTAATTCCATCAATTCCTAAATATGGATTTAGGGTTACAAAATCAACATCATAGATATTTTCTTCTTTTTCTCCTATTTTTGTTTTTCCTAGAAAAGCATTTGAATACGCTTTTGCTGTACTCCCAATATCTCCTCTTTTAATATCTGCTATTACTAACATTCCTTTTTCTTTGGCATATTTACAAGTTTCCTCAAAAGCTTTCATTCCTTGTAATCCATACATTTCATAAAATGCAACATTAGGCTTTACTGCTGGTACAACATCATAAATCTCATCTATTAATGCTTTATTAAATTCTACAATTGCTTTTGCTACCCCTTCTAAGTTTTCTGCATATTTATTCCTTATGCATTCTGGTATCATTTCATATCTAGGGTCTAAGCCAATAACCGTTGGGTTATTGGTTTCTTTAATTTTATCAATTAATTTATCCATTGCATTTATCATTTTACTTTCATTCCTTTCTAAAACGCTGTTTTCATATCTACATGTTGAAATCTCTGATTTCATTAACGTACATCATTCTTATTTTGCTAATTCTTCCCATTCTTTTTCTTTAAAACCTACATATATTTTTCCTTCAGTTATTAATAATGGTCTTTTGATTAGCATACCATCAGATGCTAATAATTTTATTTTTTCTTTATCTGACATTGTTGGTAATTTTTCTTTTAAATTTAATTCTTTATATTTTAATCCGACTTGTATTAAAAAACTTCTTAATCTCATATTCACTTTTATTTATCCAGATTTCCAATTCTTTTTCTGTTGGTGTTTCTAAAACAATGTTTCTATCTTGAAATGCAATATTGTTTTTTTCCAACCATTGTTTTGCCTTTTTACAAGTTGAACATTTTGGATATTCTATAAATATATTTTCCAAAGTGATTCCTCTCTTTCTTTTCCCTTAAACTAATCGTTTTACCAGACCTGTCTTTTTTTATCATTTAACAACTTAAGACTTCTTAAACTATCTCAAAAAAATCCCTAAACAGGTCTGTCCCTTTTGTACAAAAAATGTCCGTTTTGGCACGTCCCCAATCGTTCATCCTTCATATACCACGCTTCCGTTTACGATGGTGTATTTTACTTTTCCTTTTAATGTTTTTCCGATAAATGGGCTGTTTTTTGATTTTGAAACAATCATGTCTTTTGTATATACATATTCTTCATTTGGGTCAAATATGGTGATATCTGCCATTTTTCCTGCTTCTATACTTCCTCTTTCATGATCAATATGTAATAATTTTGATGGTGTATATGATGTAAGTCTTACTAGATTTAAGTAATCAATATGTCCTGGGTCTACTAAGTTCATAATTTCAGCTGGTAGTGCTGTTTCAAATCCGATAATTCCATTTGGTGCTTTTGATAGTTCTACATTTTTTTCTGATTCTGCATGTGGTGCATGGTCTGTAATGATACAATCAATGGTTCCTTCTTTTAGTCCTTCGATAATGGCTTGTCTATCTTTTTCTTCTCTTAATGGAGGATTCATTTTTGCATTGGTTCCTGATTTTAATACTTCATCTACTGTAAATGTGAAATAGTGTGGACAAGTTTCACAAGTAATTTTAACACCTCTTTTTTTTGCATCTCTTATCATGTCTTTACTTGTTTTTGTACTAATGTGACAAATATGTCCTCTGACACCATTTGTTTCTGATATCACGATTTCTCTTGCTGCCATGATTTCTTCTGCTTCTGGCAATACACCTTGTACGCCTAATTGATCTGCTACAGGTCCTGCATTTATTGCACCTGCTGATACAGATTTTTCTTCACAGTGTGATGCTACAAATGTTCCTAACTTATTTGCTTCTATCATAGCTTGTCTCATCATTCTACTATTAACCACTGGCATACCATCATCTGAGAAAGCAATTGCTCCTGCTTTTTTCAATTCTTCAAAATCAACTAATTCTTCTCCTTTTTCTCCTTTACTTACAGAAGCATATGGTAACACATTACACAAATTAACTCTTTTCGCTTCATTGATAATATATGTTAATGTTTCTACATTGTCTGGTGTTGGTTTTGTATTTGGCATTGGGCAAATGGTTGTAAATCCACCTGCAACAGCACTTTTTGATCCAGTTTCGATTGTTTCTTTATGCTCTCCTCCTGGCTCTCTTAAATGACAATGTACATCTATCATACCTGGTATGATATTTAAATTTGTACAGTCTATTTCTTTATCTACTGTTTCATTGATATTTTTTTCAACTTTTACAATTTTACCATCTTCAATTAAGATATCATATTTGTCATCTAATTTATTTTTGTAGTCTATGACATGTCCATTTTTTAATAATAATTTCATTTACATATCTTCCTTTCCTAAATTTAAATTCTTTGTATTATATAAACAAGAAACTTTTTTCATATAATATTAACAATTTCTTATCTATTTACTTGTTCCTCACAATATTTACATCTATATACCACATGTTCTCTATCTGTTAATTCACAAATATGTGGTAATTCTTGTTCAATGGATGTAATGCATCTTGGATTTTTGCATTTCACAACATTTACTAATTTTTCTGGAAGTTCTGGATGAAATTTTTCTATAATTTTTCCATCTTTGATTTTGTTTACTGTAATCTTTGGATCTAAATATCCTAATATATCTAAATTGATATCTAAATTTTCATCGATTTTTATAATATCCTTTTTTCCTGTTTTATTACTTTTGGCATTTTTGATAATCGCAACAGATGTATCTAAATCTCCTAAATTTAAGTAATTATATATTTCAAAGCTTTTTCCGGCTTCTATATGGTCTATTACATATCCATTTTTTATACTATCTATATTCATTGACTTCTTTTCCTTTCTTTTTCAAAATCAATTGTTAAACTTTTATATAACAAAATTCATATAACTAAATTTGGCTATATTATTTTATCTCTAATAATTTTAAAATTAATGCCATTCTAATAAATTTACCATATTTGGCTTGTTTGAAATAACACGCTCTTGGGTCATCATCCACCTCTACTGCTATTTCATTTACTCTTGGTAATGGGTGCATAATGCATAAATCTTTTTTTGCATTTTCTAATTTTTCTTCATTTAAGATATAATAATCTTTTAATCTGATATAATCATCTTCATTGAAAAATCTTTCTTGTTGTACCCTTGTCATGTATAAAATATCTAACTCTGGCATATATTCTTCCATATTGTTTGTTTCTACATATTCCATATGATTTTTTTCTAATACATCTGTCTTTACATAATCTGGCAATTTTAGTTCATCTGGTGAAATTAATACGATTTTAATATTGCTATATCTTGACATAGCTGTAATTAAAGAATGAACAGTTCTTCCGAATTTTAAATCACCACAGATACCTATTGTTAAATCAGATAATCTGTGTTTCTCACAATGAATAGTTAATAAATCTGTTAATGTTTGTGTTGGATGACAATGGCCTCCATCACCTGCATTAATAATTGGTACTTCTGCTTTTATAGAAGCAACAAATGGGGCACCTTCTTTTGGATGTCTCATAGCGATAATATCTGCATATCCGCCTACCATTCTAACAGTATCTTCAACAGTTTCTCCTTTTGAAGCAGAACTGGTATTAGCAGAAGAAAATCCTAATACATTTCCTCCTAAGTCTAACATGGCAGCTTCAAAACTTAATCTTGTTCTTGTACTTGGTTCATAAAATAAAGTTGCTAATTTTTTTCCTTCGCATTTTTTGGCATATTTTTCTTTGTTAGCCATAATGTCTTTTGCTACATTTATAAGTTCGTCAATCTCTTTTACTGATAAATCTTTGATATCAATTAAATGTTTCATGGTTTCCTCCTTTAATTTTATCTTCTAATACTATACAGAAAAACACCTTAAAAGTCAATGAAAAACTACGAAAAATGTTAAAACATTGCATTTTTTAGTATTTTACTAATTGACTTATTTTCCTTTTTATATTATGATATTCTAAGAAAAATTTAAGGAGGAATTTTTTATGTCTGATATTATGTCATATTTATTTGAAACAAAAGCTGTAAGATTTTGCGAAGAAAACAAACCATTTTGGTATACATCTGGTAAAATAGGACCATATTTTATCAATACTCATTTTGTTTATGGAAGTGAAAAAGACGCAAGTGAATTATTAGCATTTATTGATGAATGTTTAGCTGATAAAGCTACTTTACCAGAAAAAGTATTCCAAAAGGTATTAAAACAATACAATGAAAATGAGATTTATCATAATGTTATCGATACAATGAAAGATTATATTGTGAAACATATAAATGTTGAAGAAATAGACTATATCTCTGGTGGTGAAAGAAGAGATTGGTTTTTCTCAAATATGATTGCTTATCTTTTGGACAAGCCACATATTTCTATTTATAAAGATTTATCAAGTGTTATTAGTGATAGTAAATTTGAAAAAACAGAAAAAGTTACTAATCTTGAAGGTAAAAAAGTATTACATATTGCTGATTTAGTAACTGTTGCTTCTAGCTATATTAGAGCTTGGATACCTGCTATTAAAAACATCGGTGGACAAATGTGTTGGTCTTGTGTTGTGGTTGATCGTATGCAAGGTGGAAAAGAGAAAATTGAAGCAGAAGGTGTAAAAGCTTATTCTTTAGTCAATGTTGATAACACACTATTTGAAACCGCTTATAAAAATAAGATTATTAATGAAAATCAATTAGAAATGCTAGAAAAATTCTTCGAAAATCCTGATGAAACCATGAAACAATTTTTAATCAATCATCCTGATTTCTTAGAAAATGCATTGCATGCTGATGAAAAGACAGCTAAAAGAGCTAAACTTTTAGTTGATGGGAATTTATATGGGCTTAATTAATTAGCCCATTTTATTGTATCTAAAAATATTGCAATATGTTTATGTTAATGTACTCTTCTAAAATTTAGCTCAAATTTGAATTACAAGAAAGAAGGATAATTATGAATCAAACACTTCAATTAAAAAAACCTGCCTTTATTATTTTCACAGATAAAGATGGAACTATGAATTTGCAAGATAAAAACTTAAATAAAATCTTTAGACTTGTTCATGCTATGAATGGTATGATAATTCCTACAACAGGAAGAACCATTGGAGATATTCAAGAAGACTTAAAAGGAAATAAATTAATAAATCCCGCATTACTAATAGGAGATAATGGAGGTTCTATATTTTTTACTAAAAGTAAAGAATTTGTATATAAACAAACCTTAGATTCTGAAAAAGTAAGAAATGTGATTTCTCATTTTACTGAACTAGGTGGAAATCCTGAAATGATTCGATTAACAGATGGCAAATATATATATGCAATTAACAATTCTGAAGTACAACAATATTATAGGAAAAAACATACTATAAAATATGGAGAAGATATTAACAGTTTATTAGACATTATGCCAGAAATAACAAAAATTACATTGGCAGGTAGTAAAACACAAATGAAGGATATGTCAAATTATGTTGAAAATTTGAATTTCTGGAGTGATATGGGAGCCACTAAATTCCCAGATGCTAATTATCAACATTATCGATTAGACATTGCCGATAGAAATATTAATAAAGGAAATGCTGTAAAGTTAATAAACTCTACTTTGAAACCACCTTTTGGATATATGTGCATTGGCAATGGAGAAAATGATATCTCTATGTTTAAACAAGCTATTGATGATGATATGCTAATTGGAATTATGAAAGATTCTCCTCAATCTGTAATAGAAGAAATGAAAGCCTATATAGCTTTAAAAAAGAAACGGTAAAATGATTATTATTCCTGCTAATATAAATAAAGCAAATGAATATTTTTTGCGTTTAGCTAAACTTTTTCAACAAAAAATGAAAACTGAACAAGCTTATTCAAATAACCATCGTGGAAATCAGTTTAAACAATCTATTAAATTTAATCCTCCTCCATTAGATTTAAACTCTAGAAATAATCATTCTGCAAAAATTCGAAAAAGATCTCAGAATATAAAATAAAATCTTATTATATTAGGCAAAAAAATAATTGCAATAAATATTGCAATTATTCTTCTACTTTTTCAAACATATCTTTTCCAACTCCACATAAAGGACAAACCCAATCCTCTGGTAAATCTTCAAATTTTACTCCTTCTGCTTCATCATCGTAAATATATCCACATGCCATACATCTATATTTCATTATTATCACCTCCATATTTATACCAGCATTATACCAACTAAATAGCAATTCGTAAATACTTTTTTAGAATTTATTTACTTTTCTTTTAATTTTTCTTTATTAGATAGAAAAATCTCTTTGATTTCGCTAACGCACGTTTTTCTTATTTTTATCCATTTTTTCCTTTTTTATTCTATAAATAATAACAACTATAATTACAATAGAAAAAATACTATAAATAATAACAAACCATAAATTTTCTTTTATATTTTCAATGATACTATTGTTGCTTACGTTCTGTTCTTTTTCTCCTTCTTCTTGTTCTTCTAAGATGGCATTTAATTTTTGAATATTTACTTGCTGTTCTTCATCTGCTATTTTTTGTTCTTCTTCGTTTCTTCTATAAACATTTACCCTATATTGTTTTATCGTATATCCATTTTCAGCCATTACTTGAATATTTACTGCATTATCTCCATATTGTAGATTTTCTCCTCCTACTACTTCTACTTTTGCATTTTGTCTTTCTGGTATTGCTAAAATATTTAGATTTTCAGTTGTATTTGAAACAATGGTATGATATTGGTATATATCATTTGCAAATTCAGGCTCTATTATTACATCTTCTATTGCTAAAGTTTCTAAATTAGCATTTGCTTTTTCCAAATCTTTTGTTTTCGTAATCAATATCTTGTATTCTGTCCTGCTTGTTTTATCTGGAGAAACAACTTCAATCAAAATCGTATTTATTCCTTCCTTAAAATTTGTATTTCCGGTTACATTTACTTCTGAATCAGGATTTTGCGGTATTGCTGTTACTTCCAATTGCGATAGATTTTCTGTTAAAAAGTAATATTCTGTTATATCTGGTGAAAATATAGGTGTCATTCCCTCATGGTTTAATCGTAAATTTTTTAACTTAGAATTGTTACTTGCCACTCCACTTTCTTCTGAAATTTCAATCGTTTCTGTTTGAGTTTGTTCATTTGCTATGATTTCAATCCCATCTGTAAAACTTTGCATCTGAACACCTTCGGCATTATAGAATTCTCCCTGAATGGCAATATATTCACTTTCAATTTCTTTTGCTTTAAATGTATACTTCACCAATTCACAATTTTGTTTTGGATGTTCTCCTCCTGTTTCATCATACCAAACCGTTATAATTTTACTTCCTGACACATTCGTATTTTCTGGTCCTGCGATATATTCTAATAATTTATTATTAAAATATATTTGAATATCAAATGCTGCTACATCAATATTGGCTAAATTAATTGTAAAACTAAATTCTTCTCCATTTTCTATTTCTGTATTTGTCGCTTGTAAATAAACACTATCCAGATTTTCATTTTCCACTGCTAGCGTTATTATACTTATATTTGTTAACATGAATAGTATGATTAGAAAAATGACTATTTTTTTCAAATGCTTTCTTCCTTTCTTACATGACTATATTTTTCATTCAAGATATTGTATAAATAATTTTATGAAATTGTAAATTGTAATAAAAGATTTATAAAAATTCTCTTATGCAATATCTTAAATCTGATAAAATCATTGTACAATTTGTTTCAATCCTAATATATGCCTTTGTATTAATAATAAATCCACTGATGTTGGTTTTTTCCCATTTTTATTAATATTACCTGCTTTCTGTGATAAAAAGTCTAACTCTTCTATTTCTAATATATGTCTTTGCAATTTTAATAAGTCTACACTATTAATTTTTCCATTTCCATCAACATCTCCATAAATAATGATTTCATATTCTGCCACCAAAATTTGCACATCTGTATTCGTAAAAATTTGAACTTTTGAACCTGTTCCTACCAAATCTTGATTTTGTAATAGATTTCCTACTTTATCTACAATTTGTACCTGATATTTTTCACTTACGAAAATATTTTCTAACAATTTTTCTACAGTTCTATTTTCCTCTTCTATACCACTTATTTCATTTCCATTAACATATATATTTTCACTAAAACTTAATTCTTCTTCTGCAATTTTTTCTATGACATTTACCTCAATTGACTGGTTAATATCTTCATCTTCCTCTGAAAAAACCTGTATCGTCGTATTTCCTGTTTGAACTGCTGTAATGATTCCTACATCATTGATAGTTGCAACATTCGTATTTTCAGACACATATTGCACTGTTTTATTATTGGCATCTTCTGGCTCAATATTGGCAAGGATTTGATATTGCTCTCCTTCTTGCAAAGTAATGGTTTTCGCATTTACTTCTATTCCTGTAACTTTACTATATACTTCTATATCAATACTTGCTTGTACACCATTTGAGATTGCTCTTACAGTAATGATTGCTTTTCCAGAAGATACACCATACAAATTCCCGTTGCTATCTACTTTTACAATTTTTTCATTACTAGAAATATATTCTACTCTTTGGTCTTCTGCTTCTTTTGGATAAATTTCTATATTTAATTTACGAATTTCATTTTTCTGAAGCACTGGATTATCGATTGATACTTTTATTTCTTCCACTTCAATTTCTGGTAATTCTTCCACATAATTTTGAAATACATACCCTACGATTCCATTTTCTAAAATGACTCTGTCCCATAATTCTCCGCTTTGCCTTCCTTTTGCAATTCTTGTCATCGTTTCATTTTTAGAAACACTCGTTATTTTTTCATAACTTGTACTTGGTCCGCTTCTCACATTTAACGTTGTTTCTACATTTGCATATACTTTCGTATTATCTTTTACATAATCAGAAGGATTAATGGCCGGACTTTCCTCTTGTATTTCTGGCATATGATTATAGACAGGTATAATAAAGTTGATATTCAAATCTAACAAATTACTATTGGCATATCCTTTATAAATAATATTAGACTCACTATATGGTGCTAACACATTTGTCATATATTGATGCCAAAATAATTCTCCATTATTCGTATCATGTACATGAAATTTTTGTAAATATATATTATTTTGCCCTATATTAATATAACTTGAACCAATAAAGATACCTCCACCAGTAATCGCTCTTTCTTTGGTATTCCAAGGAATTAAATATTTTGTTTTTGTTGCTTCACTCGCACCTTTTCCGTCTCTTGCATATTTTAAACCATTAATAATTGCTCCCATTGGTTCTGAAGAACTGGTAGCTCCAATGTTATAGAAATTATATAAGCCTTCATATCCCTCTACTTTTCCACTAATGGAACTATTCGATAAAAATGGTCCTACCTCTTGTTTAATCCTTGAAGCTAAATGATAACTACTTACTTTTGACTGAACACCTGCACTATAAATTAAATCAGAATATTTTTTATTCATCGTTACTGTACTTCCACTTGCAGTTAGGTAACTCACAATCTGGTTATAAAACTCTGTACCATATAATATTTTTTCAATTCCCTCTACCGAATTGCTACTACTATTAAACGATAATTCTTCAAATTGAAAAATTCTAACCTCATTCAAAAAATTCCTTGGATCCATTGTATAAAGTACTGCCTGTTTTGAACAATCTACCCAACCGCTATCGACTTCTACATTGTATTCTCCTGGATTTGTATTTTTCCATCTATCATTATACGATTTGGGAACTAAATTCTTTCCAAATTTATTTTCATTTTGAATGACATAGTCCCAATCTAAATTTGTGTATAAAGCAGTAAAAGTCCAATTGGGATGATTCTTTTTTAATTCTTCCAAATACGGTCTATAACTTTCTGGAAAGTTTTCAATTCCATCAGCTATATTAACAGCTTGTACATCTTCTTTGGGAAATAGGTATATGGCTAATAAAATAATTAAAATCATATACAATCCATATTGTATTTTTTCTTTTAACATATATTGCTCCTTTGCAATTTCATTATGTAGTTTAAAATATAGAAAGTAAATATATTCTTTTTTATACATCTACTTTCTATATTTTCTATTTTTATATCTTTACTGCTTTTACAATAATTCTTTTAGAAGAATCTGTTGTACAAGTAATTAAAGTTACTTCTATTTTTCCATCTGTTTTTTGTGATAAACATTGTGTTTCATCTGGTTCTACAGTTTCTACTAAATATATTTTATACATACCTTCCTGATGATTACTATCTATTAATGTGAAAGTATCACCAATAGCTAAATTTTTTAAATCATGAAACATATTTTTTGTTACATAATTGTGTCCCGCTATACAAAAATTTCCTACCGTATTAGGATTACCTCCATAAAACTTTGTAACAGATACACCTAATGCTTGATCACTATATTCAGAAATGACATATGTTTCTAAATTTATTTTTGGTATTTCTAATTTTGCAATCACAGGATATCCTTTATATGTTGTTAAAATATTTTCTTCTTCCATCTCATTTTTTGTGTTTACATTTTCTGTACTTACTAAACTCGTTTGTCCTTGTTGGTCTACTTTTCCAACTTCTTTTATTTCTATCCATTGATTAACCAATGCACAAATGAACATAAATATGATTATTACAAAACCAATGAAAATCACCTTACTATTTCTATCTTTCGTTTTCAAGTTATTATCCTTCTATTTATTTTTGTTCTTCATGGCAATATATAATGAAGTACTCATAATGGCTATTATCATGACTACTATTGGAACATATAAATTGATACCTGTTTTTGGTAATTGTGTTGGTAAATTTTCTTCTGTTGTATTTGTCATATTTTCTTCTACTGTTCCTTCTGGTTCGTTTTCTGGTATTTCTTCTTCTGGTGGGGTTGTTTCCTCATCTGTTACAGTAATTTTAAAGCTATTTTCTGCAACAACTGCATCAGAACTATCTCTATCAATTAGTTTAAACGTAAGTGTATATTCTCCTGCTTTATCAAATATACCTCTAAGGTTTAATACTTTATTTACATTTTGTCCACCAATTGGATATCCAGATGGGTCACCCCAACCACTATCAATTAAGTCATATTCTGTTTGTGTTTCCTCAGTTCCTTTTAATTGTACATTTCCCCCATCAGGTGTTGTGGCTTCTGCAATAATTCTAGCATGATCATAATTTTTCCCCATGTTTGATATTAAAGAAAGTACCATTTCTTTTTCAACATTTACAATTGGTCCACCTGTATAAGTTAAATCAAATTTATAATCTTCATATCTTGGCTCTACCACAATATTTTTTTCTAAAGCTGTTGTGATATCATCATAACTTTCACTGGCATCTGGATTAGATAATCCTTCAGCTGTTACTGCTAAATCTGTTGGATTCGATGTTATAATTCCCTCTTTTGCTTTAAATGTAATACGCATACTGTTTTTAGGATTTGTTCCACCTGTTGAATCATAAAAAACAACTCTTACTCTCGTTCCATTATCATTTGGTGTTCCACCATCTGTTTCAACATATTCTAATAAGTTATTATCATAAGCTATATCAAATGTATAGGCACCTAATGGTTTTCCAAAAGTAATCGTAAGTGTTATGGTATCTCCAGGATTCACAGTATCTTTATTTGTCGAAATTTCTATATCATCTAGTGCTGCTGCTTGTACTGGATTTGTATTGCTAAATAGTATAAAAGCAAATAAAATTGATAAAATAAGTAATATATTCAATATTTTTTTCATTTTTGAATTTCCTCCTTTTTTATTTTGTAATATTAGTATGTCTCATTTTTCTAAATTTATTAAAATGGAGGAAAGAAGAAATTCCCAAGATTTATAAAAATTTCTAAAACTGTTGAATTTCTAGCCATTATAAGATATAATGGCATATGTGAAATAATGGTATAATAATTGAAAAAAATCTTATCATTATTGCAATAAAAAATTTTTTTAATATATAATGAGCATATATTTGCTTTAATTGGAGGTTTAATTTTATGAAAAAATTAGTCATTAAAGATTTATATAAAAACACAAATGAATATGGAAATAAAGAAATCACATTAGAAGGTTGGGTAAGAACCATTCGTGATTCTAAAACTTTTGGATTTATTGAATTAAATGATGGTTCATTTTTCAAAAATATACAAATTGTATTTAGTGACAAATTAGAAAACTTTGCTGAAATTGCCAAATTATCTATTAGTTCTTCTATAAAAGTTACGGGTACCTTTGTGATTACTGAAAATGCCAAACAACCTTTTGAAATTCAAGCAAGTAAAATAGAGGTCTTAAATTTATGTGATTTAGAATATCCACTTCAAAAAAAAAGACATTCTTTTGAATATTTAAGAACCATTTCTCATCTTCGTCCTAGAACCAATACCTTTAATGCGGTATTTAGAGTAAGAAGTGTTTTTGCATATGCTATCCACAAATTTTTCCAAGAAAGAGGATTTGTCTATGTACATACGCCTATTCTTACCTCTAGTGATGCTGAAGGTGCAGGAGAAATGTTTAATGTCAATTCTTTTGACCTTGCGAATGTTCCAAAAACAGAAGATGGACAAGTGGATTTCACAAAAGATTTCTTTGGAAAACCTGCTCATCTTACAGTAAGTGGTCAATTAAATGTCGAAACTTATGCAACTGCATTTAGAAATGTATACACCTTTGGTCCTACTTTTAGGGCGGAAAACTCTAATACTGTAAAACATGCCGCAGAATTCTGGATGATTGAACCTGAAATTTGTTTTGCTGATTTAAATGATGATATGGATTTAGCAGAAGACATGCTAAAATACACATTTTCTTATGTTTTAGAAAATTGTAAAGAAGAAATGGAATTTTTTAATAATTTTGTGGATAAAGGATTATTAGAAAGATTGAATAATGTGATTCATTCTGACTTTGCTAGAATTTCTTATACAGATGCGATAAAAGAATTAGAAAAAGCAAATGATAAATTTGAATTTAAAGTTTCTTGGGGTGTTGACTTACAAACAGAGCATGAAAGATATCTTTGTGAACAAGTCTTTAAAAAGCCTGTATTTGTAACAGACTATCCAATGGAAATTAAAGCTTTTTATATGAAACAAAATCCAGATGGAAAAACAGTTGCTGCAGCTGACCTTTTGGCTCCTGGTATTGGAGAAATTATTGGTGGTAGTCAAAGAGAAGAAGATTACGATAAATTAGTAGCAAGAATGAAAGAACTAAACATGGATATAGATAGTTATAATTGGTATTTAGATTTAAGAAAATATGGTAGTTGTGACCATGCAGGTTTTGGTCTAGGTTTTGAAAGAGCCATTATGTATTTAACTGGTATGCAAAATATTCGTGATGTCATTCCTTTCCCTAGAACACCTAAAAATTGTGAATTTTAAGTAATCATCATAAAAGAATCTCTAATAAAAATTTATTAGAGATTCTTTTCTATTGTCTTATTTTTCTATTCCATATTCATTTTAATATTGTCTTCCCCAAACTACCATTTTTGTAGCTGGTTTTCCACAGCATACACAAGTATCTCCTAAATGTTCTTGCACAAAAGGCATACATCTTGATGGAGCACCTGTTTCTTCTTTTACTTTATCTTCACATTCTTGATTTCCACACCACATGGTTTTTACAAATCCTTGATTTTCTTCTAGATTTTTCTTTAATTCTTCCATATTATGTGCGATAGTTGTTTTTTCTTCCATTCTCTTTTTACATGCATCATACATGGATCTTTGAATGTCTTTTAATAATTGGTCTAATTTTTCTTCAATTTCTTCTAATTTTACAGATATTTTTTCAGCTGTATCTCTTCTTACTAAAACTGCTTCTCCATTTTCAATATCTCTAGGTCCCATTTCGATTCTAACTGGTACACCTCTCATTTCCCAATCATTAAATTTATATCCGACAGAATAATTATCTCTATCATCTAGTTTCATTCTAAATTTTTTGCTTAATTTTTCATTTAATGCATTAGCTTTCTCTAATACGCCTTCTTTTTGTTGTGCAATTGGTACAATGACTGCTTGAATTGGTGCAACAAATGGTGGTAATTTTAATCCTCTATTATCTCCATGTGCCATAATGACTGCTCCAATTAATCTTGTACTAATTCCCCATGAAGTTTGGTAAGCATATTCTTGATCTCCATTTTTATTTTGGAATTTTACATCAAATGGTTTTGTAAAGTTTTGACCAAAATAGTGTGAAGTTCCACCTTGCAAAGCTCTTCCGTCATGCATTAATGTTTCGATTGTATAAGTTGCTTCTGCTCCTGCAAATTGTTCTTTTTTGGTTTTTTGTCCTTTTAATACTGGTATTGCTAATAAATTTTCAACAACATCTGCATATACTTCTAACATATCTAATGTAAATTTTTTTGCTTCTTCTGCTGTTTCATGTATTGTATGTCCTTCTTGCCATAAAAATTCTCTTGAACGTAAAAATGGTCTTGTTTCTTTTTCCCATCTTAATACACTACACCATTGGTTATATAAAAAAGGTAAATCTCTCCATGAGCTAAGCCATTTTGAATACATGGTAGAAAAGATTGTTTCAGAAGTAGGTCTTACACATAATCTTTCTTCTAATTTTTCTCCTCCCCCCATTGTTACCCAAGCAACCTCTGGAGCAAATCCTTCAACATGGTCTTTTTCTTTATTTAATAAACTCTCTGGTATTAATACTGGCATCGAAATATTTTTAACACCATGCTCTTTAAATTTTTCATCTGCATATTTTTGTATGTTTTCCCAAATGGCATATCCATATGGTCTAATGGCTATAAACCCTTTTACATCTGTATAATCCGCAAGCTCTGCTTTTAACACAATGTCTGTATACCATTGTGGAAAATTTTCATCAATATTGGTAATATCTTTTACAAATTCTTTTTCATTTTTCATAATTTAAATCTCTCCTCATATTAAAATTTTATTTTTTTAAAATTATTCTTCTCCTTCCCTTTCGGGCATTGGAGCCTCTTGTTTACTATGAGGTTTGGTTTCTTTACTTTTATTGGTTTTGTCAATATCTTCTATCAGATTAGTTTCTATATTTTCATCTTTATCTTCTTCATTTTCAATATTTTCGTTTTCAACTAAGTCATCAATAACAATTTGTTGATTACTATCTAATTTATATCTTGGTAATTCTGGTAAATCTTTTAATGTACTATAGCCAAACATTTTTAAAAATTCATTGGTTGTTTTATAAGACATTGGTTTTCCTGGTAAATCTGTTTTTCCTGCCTCTTCTACTAATCCATATTCTAACAATTTATATACACAAGCATCCGCTGATACACCTCTTATTGCTTCTATTTCCGCTCTTGTTATTCTAGGGTTATAGGCAATAATAGATAATGTTTCCAATGCTGCCGTAGATAAATTTGGTTTGGTTCTTTTATCTAGTATTGGATAAATATATTCATATAATTCTTTTTTAGTTGCTAATTGGTAGCCATCTTCTACTTGAACAATTTCTATTCCTCTATTTTCAGCTTTATATTCTTGTTGCATATTTTTTATGATCGTACGAATTTCTTCCTCATTTTTTTCTAAGACTAATATGAATTCATTAATTTTTACAATTCGTCCTGCCGCGAATAATATTGCTTCTATAATAGATTTTATTTTTTCTATCTCCATTTACTTCCCTACTTTTCTTGAATTTATTATATATTATGTCAAAAATAGCTTGATATGTCAAGATTTTCCTAAAATTCTTCTTGCACTTTTGTATTTTATATGCTAATATAATAAAAAAGTTAAGGAGGAATTTCTATGAGTAATGATAAAAAAATAGAAATTATTTCAGGTGAAGATGGTAATTTAGATATATCTCCTGTACATGATCGTATCGCTCCAATAAAACCGCATGATACAGATGATAAAAAACCAAAAAATATTGTAATTCCAAAAGAAAAGAAAGAAAAAGAAGAAGAAAATTAATTCTTCTTTTTTTATTGAAACAAAATATTATGAAATTGTTTTTTTAAATAAAACGGCATATATTAAATTTCTTATTTGACTATATGTATTCTCCCTTGTATAATACATATATACATTTTATAGTATTGAAAGGATCGTAAAATATGAATAATTACTATATATCCAAACTAGAATTTCATAAAGTATTAGAACAATTAAGCAATTTTTGTTCTACCTATTTAGGGAAAGAATTTGCTACCAATTTAAACATATACCATGACGCTACGACTGTAAAACAAAAATTAGCAGAAACAGAAGAAGCTGTTCGATTAATCTATAAAACAGGAACACCTTCTTTTTATGATATTCATAACATTGATATCTATCTAATAAAACTAGAAAGTTCTCAGAACTTAACACCTAAAGGATTATTAGATTTGAACAATATTTTTCTATGTGCACAAGAATTAAGAAACTATTTTTCCAAAGATTATATAGATGAAAAGGATTTTCCTATTCTAGTCACGCTATTTTCTCAATTATATTCTAATGTAGGAATTACTAGTAAAATCTCTTCTTCTATAATTGATGAAAATACAATTGATGATAAAGCTTCTCCAGGTTTGCAAAGCATCAGAAAAAAAATCAGAAATCTAGAGCAAGAAATTCGTTCTAAATTAAATTCTATGATACATTCTTCTCAATTTTCTAAATATATTCAGGAAAATGTTATTACCATTAGAAATGAACGCTTTGTGATTCCTATAAAAGAAGAATATAGACATCAACTAAAAGGATTTGTCCATGATGTTTCTAACGCTGGTTCTACTTTATTTATAGAACCCATTTCTATATTTGAATTAAACAATGAAATTAATCAATTACGATTAGAAGAAGAAATTGAAATTGAAAAGATACTACAAAATCTAACCTCTTTATTTTATCCATATATAGAAGAATTAAAAACGGATTTAAATATCCTTGGTACGTTAGATTTTATCTTTGCTAAAGCAAAATATTCAAAATCAATTTCAGGAATTACACCAACAATCAATACACAAAAAGAAATTCATTTAATCAATGCAAGACATCCTTTAATCGATAAATCCAAAGTCGTTCCTATTTCTATTGACTTAGGAAAAAACTTTTCTAGTTTATTAATTACAGGACCCAATACAGGAGGAAAAACCGTTACTTTAAAAACGGTTGGTTTACTCACTTGTATGGCTTGTAGTGGATTAAATATTCCAGCTGATGAAAAATCTAGCATCTTTGTGTTTGAAAATATATTTGCTGATATTGGTGATGACCAAAGTATTGCAGACTCTTTGAGTACTTTTTCTTCTCACATGACAAATATTGTTGATATCACAAAAAATGCTAATGAAAATTCTCTCATTTTAGTAGATGAGTTAGGTTCTGGTACAGATCCGTTAGAAGGTGCTAATCTTGCAATCTCTATACTAGATTACTTTCAAACTGTACATGCACTTACAATTGCAACAACACATTATCAGGAATTAAAAAAATATGCCTTAATCACACCTCGGTTTTGAAAATGCTTCTGTAGAATTTGATGTTGAAACATTATCTCCTACATACAAGCTATTAATTGGTATTCCTGGAAAAAGTAATGCTTTTGAGATTAGTAAAAAATTAGGGTTGGATAATACAATTATAGAAAAAGCTAAAAGTTTAATGTCTTCAAATGATATTGAATTTGAAGAACTTTTAAAAAATATTTATTATGATAAATTAACCCTTGAAACCGAAAAAGAAAAGATTTTAACAGAATCGAAAGAAATCTCTATGTTAAAAGAAAAATTGCAAAGACAAAATGAAGAAAAGGAAAGACAAGCAAAAGAAATTATTAATACTGCCAAAACAAAAGCTAGAAATATCTTATTAGAAGCTAAAGAAGATGCAAATGAAATGATACAAAAATTATCTAATGCAACAGAATCGAAAGAAATAAATGCTTTGCGAAATTCCCTAAATACAAAAATAGGAAATATAAAGCTTGAAAATATGTCTTCTGAAACAATTGATGAAAGTAAGGCGATTGATAGAGATGCGATTAAACCTGGAAAAGAAGTGTTTGTTAGTTCTGTAAATCAAAATGGAACTGTCCTTTCCAATATTTCTAAAAATGATGAGGTACAAGTACAAATCGGGAGTATGAAGATGAATGTTAAAGTTGACTTATTACAAAATTCTGAAAAATCTAACAATTCTAAAAAAGCTTCCTACTCTTCTGTTTCTTCTCCTTCTACTTCAAAAAATTCAAAAAGTAAGTATATTAAACCAGAAATCAATGTTATTGGAATGAATGTGGAAGAAGCCAATTTTGTTATTGATAAATTTTTAGATGATTGTTCTCTATCCAAACTAGAAACAGTCAGAATTATTCATGGTAAAGGTACAGGAAAATTGAAAAATGGTATTCATCAATTTTTAAAAAGCAATTCTCATGTAAAGTCTTTTCGATTGGGTACTTTTGGAGAAGGAGAAATGGGCGTAACAGTTGTTACATTAAAATAGATATCAAAAAACTAGCAATTCATGAATTGCTAGTTTTCTAATTTATTTTTTCCCTTTTTTCTCTTTACTTTCTTCTGATTTCTTTTTTTCTAAATTATTTTCAAATCTACTCGTCATTCCAAACAATGTAAATAAGTATACTAATATTACTATTGGAATTGTTAATCTTCCTATTGGAATTCTTGTAATTGCTATAATACTAAATAATAATACTTGAGATAACAACATAATCCCTATCGTTTTTGATACAACTTTTACTGTATTTAATTTATAATATCTGATTCCTAAATATATTAGTGTAATCAAAATCGCTATTGCAAATGGAATTATATATGGTTTTATGATATCTCTTCCTCTTGTATGCGCTATATGTTGTACTTGTGTATCTTCTGCTGTTAATTCTGTGCCATATTTTTCATTTATTTTGGTTATTAAGTTGTTTTTTTGTTCATCTGATATCGATGTTGTTGTAATAGAAACAGAATCCTCAAAAACCTCTACTTTTTGTATCATCACTTTTTGATTTCCAAATACTTCATTTGTTATTTGTTTAATATCAGCTATATTAAACTCTGTTTGTAAGTATAATTCTACTCTTTGTGTATCTTGATATTTCAAATCAAAATTAAATCCCTTTACAGCAATCATGACAATTCCTGCTATTATGATTAATATCATTAATACAATTTTTAGTTGTTTACTTTTTATGAATTGTTTCATCTGTAAATACCTCCTATTTTTCTGCTTTTACTTTTAACATGGTTGCTGTAATTAAATAATTATATAATGCAATTAAAGCAACTCCCCAGAACATTACCATTCCAAAACTACTAATGGTTGTCCAACTTACAAAACAAAATACAATTATTGAGATACATATTGGTATAAGTCTCATAAAGAATTCTTTGTAACCTTCTTTGATAGCTTCTTTTATATTTTCTATTTTTTTACTATCTTCACTATTTTTTATTTTAGATAGTATTTTATTGATAAATAAATAGTTTAATAATATGGTTACAATCATTCCCACAATACCTTGTATTGATACACTTACATTTGTATATCTAATGATTAATAGATATAAGCTTATAAATCCAACAAATACAATTGCTGACAAAAATCCATTTAATTTATATCTGATAATATATATAACTAGTCCAATTAAAAGAACAATTCCCACTGCTAATGCTAAATATTGAATCTCTGTACTTGTTATGTCTGATAATATATATTCATTTGATTCAATATCATATTGTATTGGTAAATTTCCAGAATCTAACACACTTGCCATAGCTGTCGCTTGTGTAATATAATCTTGCAAAGTATCTGTACTTGTTGTTGCACTTCCTATTGATAGTTGCAATTGGCCATTTTCTATTGGTTCATCAAAACTTGTTGTCATGATTTCTTGGTCATCAATTTTCATTGTTATTTCCTTATTACTGGTTTCTGTTGAGTCGCTTGTTGTATTTGTTTCATTTACTGTTGTACTATCTCCAGTTTCATCAGTTGTTGTATTCTCTGTTGATGTATTTGTTGTATTTTCAGTTTCTACATAAGTATTACTAATGTTAGCTAATTTTTCTTTTCCTTGTTTATTAAATTCGATATTTAAATATACAGTTGTTCCACTTGATGTAGAAGAACTTGATCCATACATAACATTGGCTAATTTTATATCTCCATTATCCATCAATACTTCTTTTGTATCTGCATCTATTATTTCAAATTTTCCTACTGTATTTATATTGCTTACAAAATTATCTGTAGCATCATTTTCTGGTAATTGAACTAAAATATCTCCTGTTTGGCTATCTACTGTTATCTCATATTCACCTACACCTTGAGATTTTAATCTTTCTTCTATAATTTTTTTTGACTTTTCATAATTTTCTACTGTTAAACTATCTTCACGATTATTAGGCACACTTTCTTTTGTATAATTATTTTCAGCCAATTGCTCATCTGTCATTTCTTCATCTGTCTCTACTTCATTCCCATCAGCATCTTTGATAACATCTTGGCTTTCTGTATTTACAGCTAATCTTATATATCTAGCACCTTGTAAATCCATATCTAAATCATAATCTCTTACTTTATTTTCCATTCTATTTTGTACATGTACATAAACTCCAAAAAAAGAAACCATTGTTACTAGCACTACTAATGCAATTATTGTGATTATTTTTATTTTTTTCATTGTTCTCTTTCCTCTCCTTATTGTTTTTTATTCTATAGAAAAACTTTGATTTTATATTAACCGTATATAGCTTTCTATTTGTACGTCAAAGTCTTTAATTTTATTTACACACGCTTTTTACAATAATTTGGTATTATTAATAACCAATTCAAACCAAATTTTTAAATATTTTGCTGCATATTTACTCATCATGGTTCTATCCATAAAGATCTCAAAATAATCTAATACGGGACATAATTTTGTATCTATTGTTAAATTTAATATCACCTTTCTATCTTCACTATTTAATTCTAAACTTGCATTTGTTACCGCATAATTTACTCTATCATGAATATCAAATGTTGACAAATTCTGATTAGTTACTCTATCTCTGTGTACATCTGATTTATCTGCTAAAATTAAAGCTGCTGATATATCACTTACTGCTGTTCCTGTTTTCTCGTCATGATTTCCAATTGCCATCATAATTTCTGTTCTTTCTTGTACAGGCATGCCCATGTCTTTTAAAATGTTAAATGCCATAATTGCCCCGCTATGTGCATGGTCTACTCGATTCACACAATTCCCAATATCATGTAAATATCCTGCAATTTTTGCAAGTTCCACTGTTCTTTCTGGATATCCTAGTTTTTCTAAAATATCTCCTGCTCTTTTTGAAACGATTGAAATATGTCTATGACTATGTTCTGTATAACCGAAGTCCATCTAATTGTTTTTGTGCACCTTGTATTAAGGCTTCGACCTCTTCGTTTTTTCTAACGTCTTCTAAAGTAATCATTCGTATCCTCCTTATTGGTAGTCTTTATAGATTTTATATTAAATTATAAAAAATATCAACTGTTTTCACTAATAATTCAAATATTTCCTTATCTAAAAAAATCTATTATATCTTTTTATATTTCAAATATCACCATATCCCCTTATTATTTACATATTTACGCCATTGTAGTATAATATTTTAAAATTATATTATGAAAGAGAGAATCCTATGATAAATCATATACCAGAATTTTTATATCATTTATTAATAAAACAATATGGAGAAAATATGACCCAAACAATTCTTGATGGTTATTCTCAAAAAAGACCTTTGACCCTAAGAGCAAATACCCTGAAAGCCAATATTCGAAATATAAAAGATACTTTTGATTCTTTGGATTTTTCATATAAAGATGTCTCTTGGTATAAAGATGCTTTGATTATGGAAAATATTTCAGAAGAACAAATTAAACATTTAGAAATTTATAAAAACGGAGAAATTTATCTACAGAGTTTATCTTCTATGATACCACCTATTATTTTATCTCCTAAAGAAAATGAAAACATCCTAGATATGGCTGCTGCTCCTGGTGGTAAAACCACTCAAATGTTAGCTATTTCTCAAAATAAGGCATTTATCACAGCTTGTGAAAAAAATAAAATCCGAGCAGAAAGATTACAATATAATCTAAATAAACAAGATGCCAATCGCGTAAATGTGATGATAAGGGACGCTAGACAATTAGACGATTTCTTCTGTTTTGATAAAATTCTATTAGATGCTCCTTGTAGTGGTAGTGGAACGATTTCTATTTTTGATAAAAAATTAGAATCTACTTTTACAGAAAATTTAGTCAATCGTTCTGCAAAAGTTCAAGCTGATTTATTAAAAAAAGCCATTACTTTATTAAAACCTGGTCATGAAATGGTTTATTCTACTTGCTCTATTTTATCTCAAGAAAATGAAACTATTTTACAAAAATTTATCGATTTGAAGCAAATTGAAATCTTACCAATTGATGTATCTGTTTTTACAAATGCCATCTTGTTACCCTCTTCTATTAAAGGTGCTTTATGTATTTGCCCGTCTGATTTATATGAAGGGTTTTTTGTGGCTAAATTGAGAAAATTATAACAAAAATCACACCATTAAATTCGGTGTGATTTTAAATATTGGAGCAGGTAGTGGGAATCGAACCCACGTCATCAGCTTGGAAGGCTGAGGTTCTACCATTGAACTACACCTGCATTACTCTTGACATTTATAAATTATAAATGTTTTTCTTTTTCTTGTCAATACTTTTTATAAAATTTTGTGAAATTTGTATGTTTTTTATTTACAAATTCCTGTAACTAATATAAAATAAGTTTGTAGAAAAATTATTATTTTTATTATAAAAAAGTAAAAAATGGAAACACTAAGAAAAAATTTGGAGGTAACAAATGAAAAATAAAAATGAATTAAGTTATAAAGATTTAAAACTAACTTGTAATCCCGATATTTTTAAATTTGAAACTACAGAAGAACTAGAATCAATTCAAGAAGGTATTGGGCAAGATAGAGGAATAAAAGCTTTAGAATTCGGTATTCAAGTTAATGTAAAAGGATATAATTTATATTTAGAAGGTCCTAGTGGTGTAGGAAAAACTATGTATACGAAAAACTATCTAGATAAAATTGCTGCTAAACAAAAGGTACCTTCTGACTGGTGTTATATATATAATTTTGATAATCCCAATGAACCTATTGCTGTTGAGCTACCTGCAGGTCAAGGAAAAGAATTTAAAGAAGCAATGGATGGATTTATCAAAGAAATAAAAAAAGATATTCGAAAAACATTTAATGCTGATGATTTTGAAAAAGAAAAAGCATTAATCAAGCAAGAATATGAAACCAAAAGAACGGCTCTATTAGAAAAATTAAATACTGATGCTGCAAAATACAAATTTTCTGTAAAATCTGCACAAAATGGTATTTATATGACGCCAATTGTAGATGGTAAAGCAATTCAAGAAGAAGAATTTGAAAAATTAGATGAAACGATTAAACAAGAATATGAACAAAACTCGTTAATTGTACAAGAGCAAATCATGAATGTTATTGGACAAATAAAAGAAATTGAAAGACAATCAGATAAAAAAATATCTGAATGGCAATCTAATGTTGCTCTTTTAACTGTAAATGTTCATATAAATTATTTAAAATCGAAATATAAGAGAAATAAAAAAATCAATAAATTTTTAGCAGATGTTAAACAAGATGTCTTAAGAAATATTTCTACTTTTCTAGAAGATGATTCTAATGCGAATACTCCTTCTGCACAACAAAATCCTGCTACCAAAAAGATTGATCCTACATTAAATTACAGAGTAAATTTATTTGTTGACAATTCTAACCGCGAAGGTGCTCCTGTTATCATGGATACAAATTATTCTTATCATAATATTTTTGGTTCATTAGAATATGAAAATTATTATGGTTCCTTAAAAACAGATCATACTATGTTAAAAGCAGGTCTAATGCAAAAAGCAAATGGTGGATATATCATCTTTCAAGCCAAAGATTTATTAGCCAATGGTATGTGTTATGAAGCTTTAAAAAAAGCTTTAAGAGTAAAAAATATTGGTATAGAAAATACAGCAGACCAAAGGTCTTCTATGGTTTTAGTTTCTTTAAAACCTGAGCCTATTCCTTTAAATTTAAAGGTGATTTTAATTGGAAATGCCAATATCTATCAGACATTATTAGCTATGGATTCTGATTTTAGGAAATTGTTTAAAATAAAGGTAGAATTTGAAGATGATGCACCTATAACAAGTGACAATGCAAACAAATTAGCAAGAATTGTTCATGGTTTTTGTGCTCATGAAGAATTACCACATTTAGATAAAAGTGCTATGGCAAGACTTGTAGAATATGCTTCAAAACTTGCTGGTAGCCATCATAAGCTTTCTACTCGTTTTGATGATTTAATACAAGTCGTTGGTGAAGCTGCGACCTGGGCAAAACTGTCTAGGTCAAAAGTTGTTACTGAAAAATTTATCCAAAAAGCTTTAGAAGAAAGAGTTAATAGAGTTAAAAAATATGATGCAAAATATATTGAAATGATTAAAGACAACTCTTTACTTATCAATACTTCTGGATTTGAAGTAGGTACATTAAATGGTTTAACCATTATGAATATTGGAGATTATTCTTTTGGAAAACCTGCTAAAATAACGGTTAATACCTATACAGGAAAAAGTGGTGTTGTCAATATTGAAAGAGAAGTTGAAATTTCTGGACCTTCGCATTCTAAAGGTGTCTTGATTCTTACAGGCTATTTAGGAGAAATGTTTGCTCAGGATATTCCTTTATGTTTAACCGCTAGTATTTGTTTTGAGCAATTATATAATGGTGTCGATGGTGATAGTGCTTCTAGTACAGAATTATATGGCTTACTTTCCAGTCTTTCTGGTATTCCGATTAACCAGTCTATTGCTGTTACTGGCTCTGTCAATCAAAAAGGACAAATCCAACCAATCGGTGGGGTAAATGAAAAAATAGAAGGATTTTTCCAAATTTGTAAAATGCGTGGATTAAATGGAGAACATGGTGTTATGATACCTGTTCAAAATGTCGATAATTTACAATTATCTGATGAAATTGTAGATGCTGTAAAAAATAAATTATTTCACATTTATGCTATTTCAACAATTGAAGAAGGTATCGAAATTTTAACTGGTGTTCCTGCTGGTAAAAAAGATAAAAATGGAAAATTCCCTGCTGGTACAATTAATGATTTGGTATACAAAAAATTAAAATCTTATGCCAAAATTGATGAACCTGAAACGATAAAAAATATGTAAATATGAAAAAGTATTGTTTAATTCATACAACTTTCAATTAAACAATACTTTTATTTTTATAGAAGCATAGAGCTTTCTTAACACAATAGGGACTTTTGTATACAACATTGCATTCTTATTTAAAAATATATTTTTTTAAAATATATTTTGTAAATTAAAAGAATACTTATCTTCTATATGATTTAATATAAAAATTCCTTCACCAATTTCTTTGGTTGCATCTTCATAGGTTTCCATTTTCAAATATGTCTTAATATTTTCTAAATTTTTCGAAAATTTTTCAAGTTCTTCATGCTCTATATAATATGCTAATTTAGAGAACATTTCATCCCATTGATGACAAATCTCTTCTTCTGCTATCTTTATTTTTTCTTTCTCCTCGTTTGTTAACATTGATTTATCTTTATGAATCATTTCTTCTAAATTAACTAATTTTTGATTCATACTTTGAATGGAATCTTCAGTATATCCTTGTGTCAATCCATTTCCTATAAATATCCCTACAATAATAATGGTACAAATTATAAATTCTTTTAACATTTGTGATTCCCCTTTTCCTCCTTTTTTTGACAAAAAATTTCATTTTTCCCATTTATCGTAACCACTAATGCCTCTTCTGGTTTCATTTTAAATAGTTTTAATTGATTTTCTAACCACTTTTCATTTTTTCCTAGTTTTTCTAAATTTTTATTTATTATTTTTCCATCAATTACTAGATCATAAGGAATTCCTTCATATTCTGGTACGATATTAAAATCTTCTGGTATAGTTCCTCTTTTTTCTGGTTTTTGGATAACAGTCACTTCTCCACTTGTTTCTAATATGGCATATTCTACATCTCCTAAATTAATTATATTATTTCTCCTTAATCTTTCTTGTAATTCATTAATAGTAAATCGTTCTTTTTTTAATACTTTTTCATCAATTTTTCCTCTATAAATTAATATGCTAGGTTTTCCACAAATAAATTTTCTTAAGCTTATACTTTTTATATTGATAACAGAAATTACTAAATGCATTACAAGTAATCCTAATATTGGTACAATTCCATTAAAAATAGGAATCCCTATTTCGGACATTGGAATCGTTGCTAAATCTGCAATCATAATGGAAATAGCTAATTCAAATGGTTGCATTTGGCTAATTTCTCTTTTTCCCATTAATCTCATAACAATTAATACAATAATATATAAAATAATTGCTCTAAAAAAAGTCAATAACATTAGACTCCACCCTTTTTAACAAACTTTGTAAAAAAATAAATTATAAAATTTTTATAATGATTTCATATATGTCTGTATTTTTCACAAATTGTCATGATTTTATACTTAATTTTGAATAAATATTTTTTTTCTGCAAATACTATTTTTGAACCTAAAAAAATGCATCATGAAATTAAAAACTAAGGAGGTTATATTATGTCAGAAGCAAGAGGAACCAATGCTAAAACAGGAACATCTATAGTTTGGCAAATAGTTGGTAGATTAGTAACCGCCGCTATTGTATTAGCCGTGACTGCTTTCTTTACTCCTGGTTTTAGTATTAATAATTGGATGACACTTATTATAGCTGCAGTTGTTCTAAGTATTATAGACTATTTAATTGTTAAATTTACAGGATTACATGCAAGTCCTTTTGGTAAAGGATTTGTAGGTTTTGCACTAGCTGCTATTACCTTATATGTTACACAATTTTTTGTAGCTGGTTATTCTATTTCATGGATTGCCGCTATAATAGGCGCTCTAATTTATGGTGTGGTTGATTATTTCATTCCTGGAAATCAATCTATGTAATAATTGACAAAAAAGAACATTAGATTTTTAATTCTAATGTTCTTTTATATTTATAAATTATCTATTCTCTATTCTCTTTATGTTTCATTTTTATTACTCTGCTATTGCAAATAAAATTAACCTTTTACTGCTGTCATCATTACATGTTGATAAAGTAATTTCTGGTTTTCCGTTTGTATCTCTAGAATAGAAACTTGCATCTTCAGGTGTTGTTTCAAATTTATTATAGATTGTATATGTTAATCTATTTTTTGAATTATCTGTTATATATATTTTATCTCCATTATTTAGTCTTTTATTATTAGAGAAAAATAATCCATTTCTGTAGTTATGACCTATTATAACTGTATTTCCCACTTGATTGATTCCAGCTCCATAAAGCATTGCCACTGAAGTTTCAAGTGAACTTTTACTTACTTTTTCTAATATTGGATATTCCAATTTTATTGCAGGTATCTCTATTGTTCCTACTACATTAAATCCTTTATATGTTGGTATTTCATTTCCAGAAGCACCTGATACCGTATTTGTTTTTTCAATACTATCTATTGGGTTTGTTGCTGTCGTCGTATTTTCTGCAGTATTTTCGTCCTCTGTACTATCATCTTTTACCTCATCTGTATAGTTTTCAACAAAGGCTAATGCATCGTTTTCTAAGAAATATTTTTGATACCAATCATATCCTAAAAATCCTAACAATCCTAATATTGCAACAATTACAATTACTAGTATTACTGTTAATACTTTACTATATTTACTCTCAAACATATCTTTTACCTCCGTAAAATACTAAAATTACCACTACATATATTATAGCATAAAATTCAGAAAAAGTATATACTTTTTCTGAATTTTTACAGACAAAAAAGAGACGCCTCAAGAAGAAACGTCTCTGTATGTTTCCATAGCATTATTTTACATATTGATTTAATGGTTTTACTCTATAATTTAACTCTCCCATTTCCTCTGTTGGCACATACCCTGCTCTTGCATTCATAACGTCTGGTATTCTATTGACAACAGAGGCACATGTTAATTCTACAGTAGACGGTCTATTGATAACAAGAGTTGTATTTGGCTCCCCTTCAATTGTCCATTCATTTTTATCAAAATCTTCTTTTGAATAAACCTTTCCAATACATTGCGTTTCTAAGGTGATTCCTTCTTCAGTTTCAGTCGTAACCACTGCACTCATTCCAGTAGCTGTACCTGCTTTTACAGTCATTCCTAACGTTAAGGAATCAATATCTTCTTTATATGTTTGTGGTACTGTTTTTTGTGTTTGTGATTTTACTGTTAATCCTAATTTAGCACATAACCAACCATTAACATTCCACATATAAGAAGGTAAATATTCTCCTTTATCTATCACCGCTTGTCTCTCTTCGTCTGTAATTCTGTCTAAAGAAGCTACCTGTTTATCAAATTCCTCCAATGTCAAACCTGCACCATGTGCCTTTGCAAGTGCTATTCCATAGTCTTCTACATTGTAGCTTGAACTTCCTTTTATTTTTGTGATTTTATGTGTTGAACCTGCAATACTTGAAATCAATTGTCCCCAATAAATATCTTGATATCCACTTCCTGTTATTGTACAATTTGTACTTTTAGCTGTTTCATCTAATTGGCTTGTTACGTTCGGGTTTGAATTAGCAGGATAAAAAGCTTCTTCACATGTAGTTATTGCATTAATACCAAGTTTTGCACATAACATTAAGGCATCTTCTACATCACGAATCAAACTCATTGTTGTCACAATAGCAATGTCTGGTTTTACCTCTTTTAACATATGTTCAGCATCTTCTACAGAGACAACCTTTACCCCTTTATTTTCGCATCCCATAATTTCTCCAATATCTTTTCCTATAACTGCTGGATTAACGTCAATTGCCCCCACAATTTCTGCGCCTTTTTCATATACATACCTCATTGTGTATATACTCATTTTTCCGGTACCATATTGTACTACTCTGATTTTTCTATCCAAGAAAACCTCACTCCTTTCTTTTATTATATAGGAAAAATCGGCTTCTGTTTTAAGCATATATAGAATTTTTCCATCTGTGCATTGAAATCTTTAATTTCATTAACACATGTTTTCCTTATATAAATTATTTACTTTTAGTATAAGAATTATACAAATCATTTTTAAATTTATACTACCAAACCTTACTTTGAAAAAACTTTTCTCTTTTTTTGTGTCTATTACTACATTTATTTTCGTTTTTGAATAAAAATTGCGATTTCTGCTTAAGAACAAAATTCATTTATAATATTTGCACATCTCTTTGATGCTAATTTTAAATTTTCGTCAAATGTTGTTTCATTATTTCCATCTGGAATGTCTGATATGCACCTAATACTGATAAAAGGAATATCATCTAAATAACATACTTGTCCAACAGCAGCACATTCCATATCTACTACATCTGCATTAAATTTTGCATTTATCTTATTTTTCATTTCTATTTCTGTGCAAAATATATCTCCAGATGCTACAATCCCCATTTTGATATGATAGATTCTCTCATCCATATTTTTTATCATATTTTCAAATGCTGAAACTAGTCCTCTGTCACATATGATTTTATCTCCTACACCTGTTATATATCCTTTGCTATGACCAAATGCTGTTATGTCAAAATCATGTTGAAGAACATGTTTTGCAATTACAACATCACCTATATCTAATAAATAGTTAACAGCACCTGCAGCTCCTGCATTAATAACAAAGTCTAAATCAAAATTGTCTATTAATATTTGTGTTGTTCTTGCTGCATTCACTTTTCCAATTCCACTTTTTATTAATACGCAATTTCTCTTTTGTATTTTTCCAGTTATAAATCTTAAATTGTATATTTGTTTTACTTCTACCTCTGTCATTAAATCTAGTATCTCTTGTCTTTCTTCATCCATAGCAACTACTATACCGATATACTTCATAGATATTCCTCCTTTCTTTTTATACAGAAATTCTCCTGTTCTGTTATTATACAGACATTATATTATATTTTTGTTCTTTTTTCTACCCTAAAACAAAAAAAATAGAATATCATTTAAAATCATGATATCCTATTTTAAATATTGAAACGAATTATTTTAATTCAACAACAGCTCCAACTTCTGCAAATTTTGCTTTTAAGTCTTCAGCTTCGTCTTTAGAAGCTCCTTCTTTAATTGTTTTTGGTGCTCCATCAACTAATTCTTTAGCTTCTTTTAATCCTAATCCTGTAGCATCTCTAACTACTTTTATAACTTTTATTTTTTGATCTCCTGCATCTGTTAATACTACATCAAATGATGATTTTTCAGCTGCTGCTTCTCCAGCTACTGCTCCTCCAACTGCTGGTGCAGCTGCTGCTACTGCAGATACTCCATATTTTTCTTCTATAGCTTTTACTAAATCAGCTAATTCAACAACTGTTAAGCTGTCGATTTCTTCAATTAATTTTTCTATTTTTTCCATTTTCATATCCTCCTAATTTTTTCTAGTGATATAAGTTCACCACTCTATTTTAATTATTTTTTTATTTTTAGATTAAGCTTCAGCTGGTGTTTCTATACTTTCAGCTCCTGCTTCTTTTTTTATTCTTACTTGATCAAGTGCAACTGCAACTTTTGAAATATTTCCAAGTAAAGCTCCTGCAAGCATTGATAATAATGTATCTCTTGATGGTAATTTTGCTAAAGTGATAATTTCTTCTGCTGTCATAACTTTACCTTCAATGACACCACCTTTTATTTTGTAGTAATCATTATCTTTGCTGAATTTGTATATTGCTTTTGCTGGTTCTAAGTAATCTTCATTACTCATAATAACTGCTGTTGGTCCTACTAATTTATCTTCTAAACCTTCAATACCACATTCAGCTAATGCTCTTTTTGTTATATTATTTTTTATGACTGCATATTTAGCATTTACATTTCTTAAGTCTGTTCTTAAGTTTGTTACATCTGCTACATTGATTCCTCTGTAATCTGTTAAAAGTATAATTTTAGCTTCTTTCATTTCAGCTGCTAATTTTGATACTTCTTCTTTCTTTTGATTTAATATTTTTTCACTTGCCATTTATTTTCACCTCCTATTAGTTAATTTATATTATAAAAATAAATAACACTCTTTTATCCATACACGAGGATATAAAGAGTGCTTATATATTTTCTATATAATCTCTATATAACCTCGGTAGGACTTATCTTGCCTACTGTCTTTGGCCATTATATTCTTATTTTTGATTGATAAATAAGCTTGGTCCCATTGTTTTAGCGATTGCTACACTTTTGATGTATTGTCCTTTAGCTGCTGCTGGTTTTGCTTTAATAATAGCATTCATAACTGTTTCATAGTTTTCAGCTAATTTTTCAGCTCCAAATGAAACTTTTCCAAAACCTAAGTGAATAATATTTGTTTTATCTAATCTATATTCTACTTTTCCTGATTTAATTTCATTGATTGCTTTTGTTACATCCATTGTAACTGTTCCTGATTTAGGGTTTGGCATTAATCCTTTTGGTCCTAATACTTTTCCTAATCTTCCTACAACACCCATCATATCTGGAGTTGCAACAACTACATCATAGTCAAACCAGTTTTCATTTTGGATTTTTGGTATTAATTCTTCTGCACCTACAAAGTCTGCTCCAGCTTTTTGAGCTTCTTCAGCTTTTGGTCCTTTTGCAAATACTAAAACCTTTTGTGTTTTACCTGTACCATTTGGAAGTACAACTGTACCCCTTACTTGTTGATCTGCATGTTTTGAGTCAACACCCAATTTTACATGTAATTCAACTGTTTCATCAAATTTTGTTTTTGGCATTTTTTCAATGATATCTAATGCTTCTTTGATATCA
>ERZ1643251.186-NODE-186-length-107810-cov-11.919929_pt1 | contig 107810 bp, 115 predicted proteins | sample MGYA00579261_ERZ1643251 | MGnify/ENA primary metagenome ERZ1643251 (study PRJEB29033, sample SAMEA4952267) | chicken gut metagenome | biome: Broiler Chicken; feature: Gastrointestinal Tract; material: Caecum | place: Ireland | collected 2018 | study: Broiler... | reverse complement strand
TATCCCGTGGACAACGAGGGCTTCTTTCGTGGACAATCTGGGGTGTTTGTGGACATGGAGAACGTTCTATTTGTTTTTTTGATTCTACCATAAAAATCATGCGTTTTCAATCTGTCAGCCTGCTTTTTTCGGAGAAAATTGAATCTTTTAGTCAGAGCACTTGCGGGCACTTAATATGTATATAAATACATATATAATAGAGCATAGCTTGCCACTTAAAGAAAAAGGCACCGGCAAAGCCGGTGCCAATCCTATGCTTTATTGATATTTTCAGGCTGCTTAGCACCCGACAACCTCGTCGTCGCTACGTTTGACTTTTTTTAAGAGGAAGCGTATTGTCGGTAGTCTCTCCACGGAAGAATCTGAAGCCAATGCATTCATTCTGCTCTGTCGAACCTACCAGGACTTCTACATTAGTGTAAAAGAAAATCTCAGGGAAAAGGTTGCAAACGGTAGCGTTAAAGCTCAGCCGGCCGCTTTCCTTGTCCACAGTAACAATCAGCTTCTTTAACGAGTATTGTCTGATGGACCTCGTTACCGGAAATCTTCTCCATACAATCTTTTCCAAATCCACATAATCCATAGTCAAACCCCTTTCTTTGAAATGCTCACCTTATTTATTTGCATCAGGAAGCATAACCTGCCGATATGAATTCAGTACCTGTGCGACGGGCGGATATGCCGTTAACACGTCTGTATTTCCTTGATTTCGTTTCAGGTTCGCTCCCCTAATAGAGGCTTTGGCGACAGATAAATCAAAAAGAAGCATACCATTATCCAGATATCGAATTGCCGGAATGACGTATGTCTTATTTCCTTCCCAGCCCATTCTTGAACGGATACTTTTCGCCAGCGGACGATTTCTGATGATTACAGCTTTAGCCTCTGTATTTCCAAGTTCATCTATCTTACAGAATGGAATCGAATATTGGTTTTTGTCGCACCGTTGCAAAACTAATTTTGTGGCATCATCCGAAATCAAAAAGCATACATGCTCAGGATAACCAAGCTCGGCGACAGTAAGCCGGTTAAAGGAAAACATATTCGTACCGATGCGAAGCTCTGCGCATGTAGAGGTGTATCGTGTCTGAATATCCGGAATGACCACGCGGAACTTAGTCAACAGCATATTTGCCAACTCAGTTTTTTGCTGTTCGTTCATTTCTTTCATCCTTTCCGTTCTATTATTTTGTGTCTGTTTCGCGGTTTACGACTAATATTGAAAACGAAGCTTTATCATCTCCGCTACCAATAAACTCTGGTTCTCCGGCCATAAAGAGAGACAAGTCGGTGGTATTCAAAAGTCTCTGTGCCCGAATCCATTCATCCTTCGGAATAATAGGTGTGTGGTAATCTTGGATACGATATTGTCTTTCGTGCCCTTTGTTTTTTATGGACCGATGAGAAAACATATCGACACATACGGTCTTCTGCATTAAAACGTCTCCGGCGTATTTTTCGTTTGAAAGAATGTATGTGATGGTTGAGATTGGCCACCATTCCTGACCTCTGGGTGATGGGATTTTTTTATCGTGAAGGAATCTTCGGATTTCTGAAAGATTTTTTCCTTGAAGCAACTGAGCGTACATTTCCCTTACCACTTGGGCTTCATTAAATTCGCCTTCTTCTGAAGGGGTCAGAATTGTTTTGTCCCGATTAAAGCCATAAGTATCTACGATGCGCGGCAATCCGTGCTTAAACCGGTTTCGAATAGCCCATTTGATAGAAGTCGATTTGATAAGCGATTCACTTTCGGCAAAGGAAGCGAGAAGCGATAACATTGAGTCTGCGCCCGGACGCATTGTGTTTATTTGTTCTGTTTCAAACCATACTGCTACTGGCGTGGGAAGATTTCTTAACATCCGCACTGTTGATATGGCATCTACAACATTTCGAGCAAACCGAGAAATAGATTTGGTAACAATCAGGGTGAGCTTCCCCGCTTTGCAGTCTTCAATCATTCTCAGGAAATGATGACGGTTTCGCATGGACGTTCCGGAAATGCCTTCATCAGGGTAGATATCAACAAGGGTCCACATCGGCTGCCGGGTGACCATTTCTTCATAATACGCTTTTTGCAGTTCATAACTTTCTGCCTGCATATCACTCAAAGTCGAGACTCTGCAATAAGCTCCAACAAGTTCGTTTTTTTCTTGCGCCTCATCTCCATAAATGTCCAAATTTGAAGGGATTACTTCAACTTCCACATCATTATTTCGGTAGGCGTTTACAAATCTTTTTATCCGTTGCTCTCGTTTCTCATTGGACATTTAATCGCCTCTCTAAACTCTTTCTGCCAATGGTATCACAATATTTCGCTATTATCAAGGGGTATAATTGCGTAAATTCATAATATTTCGCTAATTTGGTTTATTTGTTTGATTCTATTCGGAAGGATGTGATAAACTGAGATAAGCATCTTCAAGGAGCTGATGATATATGACGCGTGAGGAATACCTGCTCTCTTTAATCGTGGAGAAATATGGTTCAGTCAACCGTTTTTCCATTTCATGCGGTATTCCCTACTCTACTTTGCGATGCGTAATAAATAGAGGTTTAGAGAAGACCACCTTAAAGACTCTTGAGCAGATTTGCGAAAAAATCGGTATTTCTCCAAAGGACCTTTTCCAGTATGAGCAAGGCGGCGAGATAGCAAAGATATCCTGTATGCTGACAAGTCACGAAGAAAAAGTTCTACAAAAATACCGCAGCTCTCCAGATATGCAGCCGGCCGTTGATAAACTGCTTGGTTTAGAATAAAAATATGTAAAAAAAGAGACAGGCAACAATCGCTGTCTGTCTCTTTTTGAGTCGTGTCCTCTTACTGAATGGTCATTTCTTTCAGGATGAACTTCGTCCTTCTTTCCTTCACGGTTTTCTTAACATACGAATCACCGAAAGTGCCATCCTCCTTGATGGTCGGAAGAGTCAAGACGAGCGGTTCATTGAACTGTCGAAATACCGCTGTGCCAGATTTGAGGGCCAACGCCTCTGCTTTTTTGAAACTGGAACCGTCCTCTTTCTGGGCGGTTCTTACAGCCTCCCACTGAGACGGAAAGCCCTCGCGAAAGGGCGTCCCATCCTCCTTATAAAGTCCCCACATGTGTGTTGTCACTCCTTATACTACCAGATTGTGTTTGATGAGCTCGACCAACTGCTCAGGCATCATGTTGATGTCCGTAATGTCGAGGAAGTTATCCCCGAACTCGGCTTCGACCTGTGCGCGGTCAGAACCGATACCGGCAGCAACAACAATGACGTTGTCTTTGCGCAGTACACGAATCATCCTGTCGATGCACCTTTCCTTGTCGTTGATGATATAGTTGTCAGCGCTGCCGCCATCCGTGATAACGATGAGCAGGCGGACATCCGCAGGCAGCTTCAGCATCTGCTTGGTCATAAAAGTCATAGCGGCCGCAGTAGGCGTACCGCCGCTGGCTCGCATACCGGTAATGCGGTATCGGTTGCTGCCATCAATCTCCTGAGGTTCTGCATAGGAGACGATAGCTGCATCCTTACGACCGGACGTGTATCCGTAAATCAGATGCGGGATATCCAGTTCACGGCAAAGTCCTCGACAACGAGGCTTGCAATAGTAGCAGCCTGAATCAGAGGACCGTTGGTAGAACCGCTTTCGTCGACCAAAAGCCCTACGCCGAGACGAGGAGTTTCAGTTGGCAATTTATTGCGGCTGAAATACTTACCGTCATCATGGACAATAGACGACACTTCCAGGCGGCGTCCGAACGGAAGGTTCTTTCTCTTCCCGCCTTCTCGACGGTCCTTCAGAACCCTTTTGATATCCCTTTGCAGGCCACGACTGATATTCTGGATATCCCCAGCAATCTTGTCGTAGGCCGCAACGTTCGACTCGGATACTTCAGAAGCACGAGTCACGCTCACAGAGACATTTCTCGGCATGCCGAATTCGGAGCAATCCATATCCTGACCATCTTTGTTCAGGTCTTTGGTGCGCTCTTCTTCAGCCTGTCGGTTGGCAAGCGCAGATGCCAAGGTTTCTGCAAGGCTGTTGACCTCTCTGGTCGCCGCCTCAAGGGAACCCGCGCCGGTTCCATCGGGACCTTTGCTGCCAGATGCGCCCTGGCCGTTTTCCTGTCGGCCATTAGCACCCTGATTCTGAGATTTGCCGGGATTGTTCACCGCCTCAGAAGAGCAGCCTTCGTTTTTGCTCGAAGCACCAACTGCACGCTCAAGCGCAGAGATTGCCTGGCAAATTTGGTCTGCCGCAGACGGCTGTCCAGCGCCATTGCCAGAACTATTTCCGGAACGGTTGCCGGATGCGCCGCCAGAGGAGCCAGCGCCACCGGAAGAGCCTGCACCGCCAGCTTGGCCTTGCTGGCCCTGTTGACCCTGTTGGCCCTGCTGATTTTGCTGCTGGTTTTGGTTTTGCTGTTTTTGCTCCTGAATGGCTTTGTCGATAAGAGGCGCCATGATGCAGAGAAGCTCATTGACACCTTCGCGACGCTTGACCGGGTCACGCTCAAATTTGTAGTCATCTACAACTTCGATGCAGTCGTAAATGAAATCGCTCAGCGGACCGGTGTAGTCATCTGCAACTTTGATTTCTCCAAACTTACAGTACAAAAGAATCTGGTGCAAAACATCGAAAAAATCTTGTCCGGGAACATTCTTTTTGGGATTGTTCGAGTCGTCATTTTCGAGATACTCCGAAGTCTCATAGAGCATCATATTTGTGACAGCCAATACGTCTTTTCCGGTGCCAGGGCACATCAAAGAGATTTCTCTCTCGATATAACCGTCCTCCAGGCAGTTGTCTACTGAGCCTGCACAGTGCGAAAAAACCTGAAGGAACTCCGGGTCCGCCATACTCTGCGCCAAATTGATGCCGGCAACAGTGTTCATCCCCTTCGGTTCTTTCGGGAACCACTTTCCACGCTGAAGCTGGTAGCTCCATGCACGAGTCGTCGGATAGTCCGTAAAGAGCAGGTGGCCAATTTCGTGGTATAGCAACCCGAGCACGGCCATGTGCTGTTCTTCGCGGGATTCCTGTTCCGACACAAAGCTGCATGCTGTGTTGATGCAAATGAGATGCTGCCCAAACTGTCCACTGTCTGCCGCATAAGCGGTGATTTCTTCTTTTCCCTTCTGCGGCGGTTCGTGGATAAGCTGGATAGTGAGACTTGCCAACAGACGGTCTTCCATCTGTCTGCTTGCCACAAACCCTTCCTTGCGGAGCATGTAGAACGTGCCGCTGATGATGTTAGCGGCTTTACGCTTGATAAACGATGCGTAGGTCGGCGACTGAAACAGTTCAGCCATAGTCATTTTCTGCTTTTTGGCCTCAACCAGCTCAGTCACACGGCTATAGATGTTTTCCATTGCTTTTTTCCTCCTTATGTAGTTGCTTACCAAAAAACCTCACTCCGGCATTTTCGTTAAACGCAGAAATGAGGTTCGATTCTTTTGGATATATCTATTTTCGTTACTTTTCGGGGAAGGGCAATAAAATAGCAGCCACACCCCGTTTGGAATGTGACTGCTGTATTTTGCCTCAAAAGGCTCGTCTCTTCGGACATTACTCCAAAGAAATTTTTAGGGTCTTGCCCATACATTGAGCCATTTTGGTCAAAAAGGCTATCGTGGGGCTGTATTCCCCACTCTTAAATCTGGAAATGTTCGCTTGAGAAGTCCCCATAAGGGTCGCCAACTCTTTTTGCGTCATTCCAAGTGCCTTGCGGCACTCGATTTCAACCTGAATGGCTTGATGGACAGCGTCAGAATACCCCATAGGCACCTCATGCTCTGAATCAGAACAGGTCAGCAAGTTTCTGCTCCAGCTCTGCCATACTGCGGGGGTCCGTAGTGGCGCCGGGGATAATGGTCATCTTTGCAGAAACGAGCGGGTCGCCCGTAATCATTGTCGACATGACCCAGTCAGCCAGCTTACGCGGGCCAATAGTGCCATCGTCCATACGACGCTTACGAGCAAGCTCCTGGAGCTGATGATAAGCCGCAATAAAGCGGTTGAGGTCGATGTTTTTGCTGTCGACCGCATCATCCCAGTCGGTCATGGATTTGATGCGTTCCATCAACACAGCATCGGTGGGTTCCGGCAGCTCGATGATGAGCTGGCAGCGGTCCTGCCACGCCTGGTTCATATTGCGGCAGCCTTCAAGGTCAACGTTGGTGGTGCCAACGATGATGCAGTCGGGGTGACGATGAATTACTTCGCCGGTCGGCAAAGTAATGGACTGAGTGGAGTCCATTGCCGGGTTCAGAGCCGGAACAACGCCGGGGTTCTGCGGCAACGTCACCTCGTCAAACCCCCAAACGCCGCCGTCACGCAGAGCGTAAATCAGCTGGCCGGGGGCGAACTTGAAACGCTGCTGGCCGCCATTTACATCCAGGCTCTTCTGAGCCAGGTTGAACATGGCTGCCATGCACTCAGTAGGAGTTGCGTCCTTCTTGGGCATACCCGTAATTTGCTGGTAAGCAAAACCGGGGTCCATGGAAATCTCCTCAGCAGAAGGCATACCGCTGAGCACCTTCTCAACCGGGATTTTTTCGCCAACCTGATTCCCCTCGTCATCCACAGGAACAAACTGTCCGAACAAATCGAACGGTTCGGTCAGTGCATTCGCTGCGAAAGTGTAAAGAGGAAGGTGGCAGCCGGCTGCGATACCGACATAAGACTCCGACTTACCTACGCCAGGGGCGCCGCGATACAGGATGTTGCGGATGGGGCGGGTCTTCTTTGTGGTTTCTTTGATGTGCTTGCAGACGAGGAGCAGTTCATCGGTGACGATATACTTCTCGTCCAGCTTAGGAACACGCGCTTCCTGTTCGGCCGTCAAGGGCTCTGTGCGGAAGGCAAACGAGCCTACAAACTGGCTCGTATCCATAGCGCGGTTCTTGTGAACGGAGGTTTTGCTCTTTGCTCGGTTTCCGGTCTGGAATTTTGTAAAGTTCCCGACGAAGTTGTCCGGACGGAACTTCGGTCCCTGTCGACGGGTTGCCGTCAGAGGGCTTACCTGAGTGGCTTCGCACAGTTTTACGGTATCGGTTTTCACCTTTTCGTACACCATATCGCTCAGGAAGCATGCGGCAGACTTTTTGGCGTCGTCGCTTGTTGCTTTCGTGAACTCATCGAATTTTGCGGCGAACATGCTGTCTTCCATCAGAGTTCCCCACATCGCCAAAATAAACGGGGCGGGTTCTGCAACACCATCCAGAGCGGAGCCGCCCTTTTCGGCATAGAACTTACCGGTTGTTTTTTCGTATACAACAGATGCGATTTCGCCCGGTCCAACCGTAGCACCTTCGAAATTGACAGAGAGTGTCATTTCTGCGATGCTGTACGCTGCGTTAGAACCAAAGCCGTCCGCATCGCAGCCATTCATAATCATGGCGGCACGGCACAGGGCTTTGGCAAACGAATTTGTCAGCTTACCGCTTCCGCTTACGCGAGAAACAAAAGATGTCGGGAGACCGCCAGGGCTCTGATACTGCCCCACAAAGAGGCTTCTGTCCTGTGCCCAAGCGGGCAGGCTCGAAGAGATGTTGTTTCCACGGCTCCAATCAAAAATAAACATTGCCATTTTTATTCTTTCCTCCTATTATGTATCCCCCTGTGTAAGGGGATGTGTATTTCATTTGATTCGGTGACAGACAAGGTCTCCTTCGGCATCAAGACCCAATACCCAAGAACGGCTATCAGCGTTGAATGCCTTAATGAGCGCTTGTTTGTCAATCCATTCCGGAATACTTTCGAGATTGCACACATACGAAATGTCATAATGTTTTGCTGCAAATCTCGTTAGCCACTCATTTATGGCTTTCCAGCCGACATCGTAGTACCATTCTTCCGTTCTACTCATTATCCTGATTCCTTCCTGCTTACTGAAAAAAGGAGGGGGAGAATTGCTTCTCCCCCTCATCACAGAAAGAATCAGAACGGCAGGTCGTCGCTGTCGTCGATGGCCGCGAAGTCATCGGCGCTGTAGTCGTCCTGCACAGGAGCCTGAGGGGCAGCCTGAGCGGTCTTCGGTGCAGCAGCCTGCGGAGCCTTGGCGGCGCCGTTGTTGTCATCGGCCTTCTTGGTACGCAGCGGTTCGAAGTCGAATGCCTGAGCACTCAGCTGATAACCGGTAGCATTGTTCTTGCGGGTGAAGGTCTCCAGAGAGATGTTCCGCAGCATGAACATGTACAGGTCGCCGTCGTTGACGTTGAACTTTGCCAGATTCTCACCCGGCTTACCCCACAGAGCAACACGGATGTTCAGGAAATTGCCCTCAGGGATATCGACACCGAAGAAGAACTTCAACTGTTTGGCCATCAGCTGGTCAATCTTGTAGAGACCTTCAATGTTCGTCACAGAGCGAGTCACGGGCTGGCCGTTGTGGTCAGTACCATCCACGGTGTTGACGCGGATAGGGCTATTTGTGCCGTAGATGTTCTTCAGGAACACCTTCGCAGCGCCCTGCACCACGTTCTCCACTGCGCCGTTACGAGATGCGATACCCTTTGTCAAATACAGAAACTTGCTTGCCATTTTAGATAACCTCCAATTATCATTATTTATGTTGTTTTTTCAAAAAACCGAAAAGAAAAAGCCCAGTATATCGGGAATTTTTGTTTGGAATTACTGGACTCCTTATCGAATTCGATTCTTTAATATGTTTATATGGTATTCGATTTTCGGGGCAAGACAACGGAAAAGCTCTGCCCAAAACGGCAGAGCTTCCGATTAGATTTCTTTTTTAACAACCGCGTCAATAATTGACTGACTTACCAATAAGTTGACACTGCCGGGATTCAGAACATACTTTCCAATCAAAGGGTCTGTCCGCATCAGTTTTTTGGCCGGCGCTTTTCTGAGGCGAGAAATTTTGTTTAGATAGACGAGCGAAGCTTCTTTTCTGTCAGAAAACAAATATCCGCCAATAGCACTACTACCATCGGAGAACTCGATAATTTCCTGCATAGGAGATGCCATGTTGTCATCTGGGATGTAATAAAGGTCGGAACACAAAATCTCATCAGAAACTTTGCAGTCCAGCTGTTCGATGTCTTCTGTGCCGATTTTTGATGCAACCGCAAACTTCAAAACAGCATTATTTAATGCGCTGTTTTCTGTATTACTTTTTGAAAGAATGTCTGTTTTGAGAGCAATGCCAAACGTTCCCTTATTGATAGAGATTGTCTGTACTCCGTAGCGGGCAAACATATCAAAAGGCAGCTCGTCATACGACTCTGTTTTCATTAGGCCAAACTTGTGGCCCATAGAAGCAAAAACTTTTTTTGCCTGCATTCCTGCGCTCAGGTCTGAAAAGACATAACCTCGGTTGTTCTCGATGTAAGGGATATCCTCTTCGCCTACAGTCAGCACATACCACGGGTTTTGTTTTCGTAAAAGCTTTGCTGCTTTCTGTATGGTCTCCTTTCCTACTCTGCTGCCGAGGCTTTGCAGGTTTCGAATATAAAACAGCATCTCGTCGAGAGAAAAGGAATCCTCTAATCCTGCGCCGCAATCAGCATCGTTTCTTATTGCGTGTAAAATAATACTTTTTCTTGTTTCACTCAGCATTAAAAATCTCCTCCATTCACAAAAGGCCGCCCCTATCAAAACAGGGGCGGCCTTTTTTATTTAGGGGCCATACACTTCTTTCAAGGCCCCAGTGTAGATAGTTTCTCGAGCAGAGGAATGCACATTAAGCGGCTTTTCCCGCTTTTCAACGATTTCTTCGTCCGGGAACATTTTCTCTGTGATACCCGCTGCACGAAGAACTTCCAGCAAATTGCCAGGGCCTGTTTCGTTATATCCGCAGACAAATTCGTCTGTTACCAGACGTATCTCGCCAATGTTTTTGAGGCAGTGTTCGTCCGCATTTTGGTAGCAACGCTTCAATAGCTTCGCCATTGTCCGACACGATTTTGACCTGTTCTGGATACTTCTCGGCAAGCTCCAGCAGTTCTTTCCGTTTGTGAAAGTTCAAAGTGTAATAGGACGCAGCCTTCTCTGCATTATTGAAATTGATGATAGTTTCTTTTTCATATGCCTGACCAGCGAATACGTCCTGTTCCACTTCTCTTTCCTGAGAACTACTGGTTTCCATCCTGTTTTGCCTCGTTCGGCCTGAGGTTCCAGGAAGGAAGATTGTTTTCTTCCTCGGCCGGTTCGTCAGCCGCCGGCTCACTATTGCCATTTTTCGTGGTTTCTTCCCGCGCGCCGCAATCTGCGTTGCTGGATGTAGTATTGGCACACTCATATTTTCCGCAGCAGCAGCCTGTGCAGCCAGGCTTACACTCGTCGCTGTCCTCTTTTGCGTAGTCATCGCATTTCTTCAGCGCACATTTCAGAGCGTTTTCCGTTTTTTCGCTTGTAAGGACACGAACGGCAACTCCAGCAACGGCAACGGCGCCGATAACTGCGAGGATATTTTTCAGAAAAGACATATCCAAATCCTCCTATTTTATTTGGTGGGCCATCCTGGAATCGAACCCGGGACCAGCCGGTTATGAGCCGGATGCTCTGACCATCTGAGCTAATGGCCCACATTAGCGGTCGATTTTTCAGACGGCCGCTTTAGTTGCGGAATTTTTTCTCCGCGTGCCCTCTCGCCTTTACTTATGGAAACGCCGGTGCAGAGAGAGTCTGGCTTTACCGACTGTATCGTGTTCCTATTACGTCCGATTTTCACGGAAGGGTGCGCTTCCCCTATATGGCTTGTCGATAGGACAAATCTGGCATTTCTGCCTGCCCGTAATGGTTTCCGGGCTTTGAGTCCCTGTACACAACCGACTTTAGCCATATTTTTTTAAAAAGGGCTTTTCGCCCTTTGGTTACGGGGGCCGGACTCGAACCGGCGTATCCCGGGTAATGGGCCCGGTGAGCTACCATCTGCTCTACCCCGTGTTATATTGTGCTCTGCGAGACTCGAACTCGCTTCTCTACATCGCTTTGCAAATAAGCGGCTATACCCATATTTGCCCAAGAGCACGGTGGCATAACGCCATTGGCTGCCAGAGTGGGATTCGAACCCACAACCTGCCGGTTAACAGCCGGCTGCTCTACCGTTGAGCTATCTGGCAATATATGTGCCGAAGTTTAGCTTCTTTGTATTCGGCCGGAACTGAATTGCCTGTTCCACAAACGTGATTTCTACCTTGTTTTAGTGAAAACGGTTAACTAATACACTCCCGTATTTATTACATTTCAATAATAAATGTTGTTCGTGGTTAGCCTCCTTTTGTTGGATTACTATGGTATACTTTCTCTCCTTCTGCTTTCCCTGTAATTAGTAAATACTCCCCTTTGTTATCTAAAAATTTGATATTAAAGTCGCAATATGTTCCTTGTAGGGCCTGAGCAACCAATTCGCGCAAATCCATTTGTTGCTGAATTGTTGGATAATCACTAAGGTATAGTTCAAGATTAAGCTTACATGAAAAATATATTTCTTCTGTAGGTGGCCACGGATTTCCGTTATACAAATTCGAAAGGTAATGAGGATTTTGGCTCGATAACGGCATAAGGTATACAGAAATCTCTGGGTTAGCATCCAAAAAATCAATCCTTTTCTTTAGGTCGAATCTTACGTCTTCCTCAATCAAATCGAACTCTGCGTCATCGGAAAAAATACCGTTTCTATGACCCAATCGCACTTCTTTTCCATCAACAATATAAATTCGTTCGTTAGCGAAGAAAAACCGATACGGGTTACATATTTCGACTCTGCTAAAGGGATATTTTGATTCTAAGTATTCTTTTCCCCCATATATAATACGATGTTCATTGTAAATACAGCAGATAACAAAAACAATGTGCATGCTAATAAGCCAAGTTGTAAACAACTGTTTTTTTGAAATTTCCAGCATAATTTTTTACCTTCCACTCTTGTTGGTATCGCTATCGTTAATTAACATGGTGATGGTTTTGTCTTCCCCAGTACCATCAATCACCTGGCATCCTTTCAACTCCACCACCGTATTTTTTTGTAAGGAATACGGAAACCTCGTTGGTGGACCTGACGGGAATCGAACCCGTGTCCTAAACCCATATCCCATAACTAATACTTACGCAATAGATGCTTGATTGCCGATTTGAACTGCCGGCACCTCATTCATCCAAGGCTAAACAGCGGTTGCCCACGCTTCTTTTATCAGAGCTAAAGAAACTGTGACCCTAAGCTCGGTCTCCAATAATCTTTGAGTTGGATACTCTCATGCTCTTGTTCCTCTGAACCTCATACGCTTACCCAAGGCAAGGTGCGCCGTTTTGGTCTCCGTCAACTGCAATCAAGCAGCGACAGGAGCTTCGTAACGAGTGTTGTCGTTTACTTTTTAATTTGCGCCGTAAGGTGGCGGCTTCCCTGCGTAGCTATGTCTTCTGAGCCCAGTCGAAACCTTTACAGGCCCATAAATAAAAATGAGGGAGAACCCATTAGCCCCTCCAGAACCGCTTCATCCGGGATTGCGAAACCCGTCCCCGATTCTCTTTATCTGATTGCAAAACGTACCAGGGGTTGATAGCATCTCATCATGGGAGGTCTTGTCGGTTCAGAATGGAACTTCGCACACTTGGTTTTGGCGCAGACGCGCCCGCTGGTTTTTCAACCAGATTTAGAAAGGAATATCCGGGGTATTCCCCGGTGGTAATGGTTACTTTCTTCCTCCGTACCATCAGTCGCCGGACATAAGTGGTCGGGATTGCGGGATTCGAACCCACGGCATCCTGGTCCCAAACCAGGCGCGCTACCAGCTGCGCTAAATCCCGATGATGGAGCTGACGGATGGACTTGAATCCTCGACCTGACGCTTACGAGGCGTCTGCTCTACCAACTGAGCCACATCAGCATATGTACATCCCGCAACCGCCTTCGCCACTCGGGATAAAATTTATATTGCGATTTGATACTTGTGTATACAGTATGATGACAATAAAAGTCAGGCGGGTTGGCACAAGTATCTTTGTGGATATGGTTTGAAGTAGCCCTAACAAAGCATGAAGCCTCTAACGAGGCTTTGGTGGGGAATCTGGGACTCGAACCCAGGACACACTGCGTATAAGGCCAGGTGCTCTACCAACTGAGCTAATTCCCTATAATCTGTTCAGCCGCAACATTTTTGTGCTGCGACTGAACTATATGAAAAACCCTCGTTCATGCAAAGTGGAAAATTGCACGAACGTGGATTTGACATATTTGGTGACCCGTACGGGAATCGAACCCATGATACCGCCATGAAAGGGCGGTGTCTTAACCGCTTGACCAACGGGCCAGATACAAAAAATGACACCAATCATCTTGTGTATGTATGGCAAGGCTGCAACGCGACTTCGTTACAGTTGTCTCAGCCCAGCATCTACCCACGGCTATCTGCTGGGTTTTTGAAGGAAGATATCCATCGATACGCGCCCTTCGCTAAACCTCTGGTGGAGAATAAGGGGCTCGAACCCTTGACCCCCTGCTTGCAAAGCAGGTGCTCTCCCAACTGAGCTAATTCCCCATATGTAGCCCGTGCTCTACCTGACTGAGCTACTGCTGAATATCCAGCCATTCTAAATGGGGGATAAATTCAGCAGGCCGGACTTGAACCGGCGCCTACGGGTTTGAGGTGCTCTACCGTTGAGCTACTGTTTTCACAGGCTGGATTCGAACCAGCGTCTTCCTCCTGGTGGTGGTTACTATCTTCCCCGGGACCACCAGTCGACCGGCATTTCTCCTCTAAAGCAAATGAGATACACAGCGTTCTCCCATCTGAAGTCGCGACTATTCAGGCTGGGACAAAGCTGTGCTGAGTAATGCGCACTCCTCAAGCTCTCCAATTCACTTTATCTTTGTGTGATGCACTTTTCAGCGCTGATTCACACAGCTGCTCTCTTTTTTCTGAGCATTCTTTTCAAAGCGGTGGGCTCATGTCCTCCGCACAAAGGGCGCAGGCGATGCCGTCTTCGGCATTCCGCCGGCCGCCGGGCAGGTCATCTCTTTTTCTCAATCACAAACGTAAAGGTCTTGGGCTTTCCACGGGCAGTCTTCATGGATGTTACCTCCTCTATAATTTTATTTTGGGGAAGATTGGGGTCGAACCAATATTTCCAAATGGATGGGTGCGACCTTCTGCGCAGCCACCTCTGTGGAGTGGCATATGACGCCTATCTCCGTCTTTGGTGTTTTTCCATTTCTTAAACTACTTCCTCAGATATAGGTTTAAACCTTGCGGGTATTAAACCTAGCTCTACACGGGTATCCCAACCGTGTATACAGGTGTTATCCACATTTCACCTGCTTTATGCTACTACCGGGTGGTTGTGGTGCCTCTCCCCGAGCAACGGATTTCCCAGTATCACAGGCAGTCCCCCGCACCCCATTTGCGGCTGAGGGAATCGAACCGGGCTGTTCCCCCTGCAATATTCGCCTCGGTCTCCCAGGCAACGTGTTTTGCGTCCAACGCTACGACGGCTGGTGTTGATGGCTGGACTCGAACCAGCGGCTACCGCCTTATCAGGGCGGGTCTCTACCAATTGAGATACATCAGCTTATTTAAGGTAAAACATGGCGGGCGTTCGCTAATCGTCCCACTGTCTTTTTATAACTTCCGTTTTGTATACCGGTAAGCGCGCTGGCCGATATCTCACGGTTTGTAAACCAAGTGGAGCATCAGACGGGACTCGAACCCGCAACATCCTGCTTGGAAGGCAGGCGCTCTGGCCAAATTGAACTACTGATGCATAAATGGCGACCTCGGCGGGATTTGAACCCGTAACTTCCGGCGTGACAGACCGGTGCTCTCACCAAATTGAACTACGAGGCCATATGTATGCGCGGTTTTCCACGTGATTCCGGTTTTAGATATACGCTCAGTGCCTTATGTTGTAAAGAGACCCCCGGTCTCACGCACATCTGTTTTGCCCCCGGTTTCTCGGGCGATGTGTTTAAGCCAACGCCAGACAATGGAGCTGACGGAGAGACTCGAACTCTCGACCTGATGATTACAAATCACCTGCTCTACCAACTGAGCTACACCAGCAAATAAAATGGGTCCGGGAGTCGGACTCGAACCAACGACCTCTGGCCTATGAAACCAGCGAGCTACCTCTGCTCCATCCCGGTATATATGCACCATATTTGCTTTATACTTATATTATATCATATATTGTCTTATTTGTCTATATAAATTTTAATTTTTAAAAATAAAAATACAAGCGACGTGTGGTGCGTCGCTTGTATAATTTGATTCAATCCCTCTTGGACTCCAAAAGGTCAATCAAGTCATTTACTTTGTATAGGTGTTTGTGAAATCCTGTGCCGCCAGGAAGGTCGTCTACGAGGATGAATCCGTCCGTCAGCAAAGGGATTCCGCTTTTTGCGATAAGTTCTGCCATTGTCTGTGTTTCATACAGTTCGATATTCTTATGTGTTTCAATGGTTTCCTCGGCGTAGAATTTGCCTGTATCTTTGTAAACAGTAATTGCAAGTTTAGTCATGGTATCCACCCTTTCTTAATTCATATTTGTACCCACAATATTGTTGTTTTCTTTAAATTGTGACATACTCCCCAGGACGAAAGTCCGGGGCTTCTTGCCCTGAACTCCTGGAGATTGTGCTTCAACGGAGCTGCTGGCTGACCCAGTCTTACTGCTCCTCCACAGTGGACGATGCCCCGCCCACAGGTTTTATTTCAGGCGGGGATGCCCAGTTGGGTCAGCCCCATCCGCTTGATGTTGATAGCTGCATTCGTATCTCTGTCCAGCGTAGTGTGGCAGCAATCGCATTCCCAGTTGCGCTGCTTGAGCGTGAGGTTAGTATTCAACGTCCCACACACATGGCAAGCCTTACTGGAAGGCGCCCACCTGTCGATTTTCACGACGGTGGAACCGGCGTTGCTGGCCACCCACTCAAGGATAGCGACGAACTCAGCGAAAGCAAGGTCGGAGGTCTTTCGTCCCCACAGGCGCTTCATCCCATCGAGATTGAGGTCTTCGATGCAGATGATGGCGTACTCTCCAACAAGCTGATTTGCCAGCTTGAAGAACCAATCGCGCCTACGGTTGCTGATGCGCTGGCAGATGCGCTCCAAGTTACGAATCGCACGCCGGCGGTTCTTACTACCTTTCTGACTTATTTCTAATTTGTTAATGCGCCTTATATCCCCGCACTAAAGTACGGGGTTTTACGGCGCTTTAGATAAATCGCAAAAAGTTGTTTTCCACTTTATTTTTCCCAGTAAGAGTTGTCTTCTGTATGGCTGACAGGTGACGTATTGTGCAGTTTTTCAATCAAAAAGCTAAGCAATTTTTTGCCCAGATAGAAATGTTAATTTCCAAATACACTCTCGGCATCAAAGGTCACTGCATCGCAGTAATCTTTTCTTTTAAGCGGCCTGAGTCCGGCTTTTACAAATTCCATCGTAGGTACGGCACACACAGCATCAAGCCAGTTTGGACGGCCGTTATGCCTTTCTGCAAATCTTTTTCCATCATTGGTCTTAAGATACTGTTCGACAACCTTCTGGATAGCCGCTTTGGCCTTCTCGCAGTCCATAGGCTCTCCTTTATAATAGTCGTATTCGTACCTAAACACCATGGTATATGCCGACGGGTTATCCTGAGAAGAAAGGGTCAATGGAATATACATAACCTCTTTCTGACCGAGATTGCCCACCTGAGCAATAACCAGATTCTTCAAATATCTTTCGAGCTCGTATTGCTGCTCAATTGTATGAATTCCGCAAAGAGAGAAACGCTGAAAAGCATCGTTTTCTTTTCCCAAAAGCCAATCGTCCAGCTGCAAAGTACCAAAAATATCTTTGTACAGAGCGGACAGCACATAGTATTGTGCATTGTCTGAATTGCAGCCGTCTTCATTGATGATGTCCTGGATTCTTTCTTCATCAATAAATTTTTCTTGAAGAAGTGCATCGAAGGCATCTTTTGGCGACATGTCCAGCAGTGAAGCGAACTTCTTTGTACGGGTTTTAAAAAACAGGATTTTTGCCGGCCACGTCTTCAAATCATAGTCCTGGTCGCAGGAGTTCTGAAAATAGACAGCGCCGGTTGCTTTCGGCCCGTTTTTCGGCAGAGTTCCGACCATGCCAAGGAGATTATGTTCCTTCCAGTACACAAAGCGGAAAGTGAACAGCCTATATAACCAGGTCGAATCCGCCTGAACGGCCATTCTCCAGTTTTCCACATTCGCAAGCATACGGATACTCGGCGCGTAATAGATGTTATCCTCCAGTGTTTGTTTCATACATTCCGTGGCGCAACAGGCAGCAACCACTTCCTGGGCTTTCTTCATTGCAGTTGACAACGAAGATGCGCTCCAAAAGCACATATCGAAATAATAGCTCATTCCCCTTCTCCTTATTATTTATTTTCCAATGGCGATTTTTAGCCGAAGTGTTTTTCTACCCAGCTTGCAAATTTGGGGTTAACTCGTTCGAGTTTTCGGCCGTCGTAGATGGCATACCGATTTTCGTTGTTTTTCACCAGTACACCGCTGTCTCCATACTGTTCGACACAGAAATCGGAGTTTACCACTTGCCATCCCGTAGGAAGGCTCCGTAGCATATTCGCCCTGGGCTTCAGATAGGAAACGATGTGTGGCAAATGATAAATCCCTTCCGGACGCCATTTTGCATCACAATACTGGATTCCGTCTGCGGGAATTTCACAAGCGGCTTTATTCGCCTTCTCATATGCTTCGTCATAGCAATCAGCTTCGCAGCAGAATTTTTTGATTACTCGACCTCCGTTGTCGTGGAAAGTAAAACTGAAGTTCATCTTATACCTCCTTAAGCCATTTTTTGAGAGGATAGAAGACGCCAGGTTCAGCCTCGGGGAAATCACCTTTTTCAATGTTACGGAATCCGTATGCCGTTCCCACAGACCACTGTTCGGTCTGAGCGTTAAACAGGTAGACGTAATTTCCGCCGGTTGTCTGAGACAAGCGTTCAATAAATGCTTTGTCCCCGGAAGGAGAAAGGTCCCAAAAAACATAGGATTTCATTTCCTCTCCTCTGTCTCGACAGTAAGCGACAGTTACTTCAAAGCTGCGCTCTTCTCCGGGTTCCGGAGCGATTTTTTCACCCAAAGAAGAAATAGACCCCAACGCAATCAGCGCTTCAACTTTTTCTCGTGTATTGTAGTTGTCGTACAAAACCGCTCCTGCCCAAGCAATATGGCCATCCCAGTGCAGGTAAACAGCCTTGCAGCTCTTTCCATCCGTAATAGCGATTGTTGCATTTGTGTTCATTTTTTCACCTCATATGTTATTTCAAAAAATAAAATCATTTCGGGTATTTTCGTTACGCCAAAACGGTTTGTACTCTTTGATATGGACAATTTTATTGATTTTTCGGGGTTGTACAAGAAAAGCCGCCCCCGAAATGAGAGCGGCAGTACATAATTACTTTTTGAGCTTACCCAACTTACGCAAGGTTTTTTCGTAGTCTTCGAAGCGCAGCTTGCGAATGAAAGAGCGGTCAGCCGTGCGGATAACCACCCCCTCTGCCTGCCCTTTTCCTGTCTGGTCAAGTGCGACATTGGTATTGCGGAACTGGCACAGCCAGTTGTATGCGCCCTCAATGTCCGTAGGAATATCGCTCAGCTTACACTTGCGAATATACGGAACACTGTCCATATTGGCAGGAAGCATACGCAGCATTGCGTTTCGATGGTCCACAGGCATAAACTTCTGGCCGCCGCCATCTCTCCACATGGCGATGCCTTCGCGACTCGTATACATCAGGCTTTCGACCTGCTTCGGATGAAGAATCATCGCATCAAACACACGGAAACCACGATTGTGAACTCCGCTATACTGCTTGGCTCCTTTGCCGATGCTTCCACCGTAGCTTTCGCCGTACAGGACAAAAAGAACATCGTCGGTGAAAGGGTCATTCTGGAAGCTGGGGGCCAACGTCTCTGCCAGCTGACGAACCGTAGCCACAATTTCCTGTGCAGGATTGAAGAAACGGTCGCCCTTTGCGCACAGCAGCTCTTCCCTGCTGCCGATGATATAATCCCCACCAAAAAGCAGGATACGGCTGTTGGTGCCGTCTACCTTTTCGGTCACAAAAATCTCCGGGTCATCCGCCGGGAAAGTGCCGTCTTCAGTTACGAGCTGGTCCTGGAGAATACCACGGTCGATATCGTGGAAGGTCAGAATGCTGGGATATTTGGTCATGCTGTTCAGCTTGCTCATCTCGGTTACATTCGGGTTAAACAGGTCAATCATTGTATTTTCTCCTTTTTATTTACATTTTTTATTGTCGCCGTATACGCTGTTATCTGAGGGTGCGGGTTCTGGGAACGGCATCCATGCTTTTACAGTTCCGGCATTATTACTCCATATCCACCCATTTGTTGCCTGCTGGTCAAGATATGGGTTTCCGGTTGCTTCAACAGACATTCTGTTTACAAGCTTTACTTCGGGACACCCTTTGAAAAACTCGCAAAGGGCCATTACAGATAGAAGTTTCATTCTTCCGTCAGAATAAACCTTTTCTGCATCTTCCGGCAGTATTTTGTCACAGGGCATCCAGTTTGGGTCATCTGCGTTGGGTAATTCGCACCACGCGATAATTTCGACCATATCTGTTTGCCAATACCATTGTCCATCCAAAGGAACTTCCAGGGCATCACTTTTATCAAACTCTGATAGCCCCGTTACTTTTCTGCGCATACGATTTATGATAGCGACGCACGGCCGGCCATCGTATTGGTATTTACCGGTAACCAATACTCGGTAATATTCGCTGGCAAATGCACTGACTGGCTGCATTTCGCTATCTTCAGGATATCCCTTTTTCCAATCAAGGCTTACCTTCATTAAAAACACACCTCCAAAACGGGCTTCTTCAAGCTTAATTTTTCCCTCAGCTCGTTTGCCTTTTTTACTGCTTGGTTAAACGCCTCTGTGCTCCAGTTTTCCTGCAAGTCGATAGGCACGAAATCCCAGTCGCCGTCATTTTCGCAATAAACGAGACAGGTGGTGATTCCTACGCACTCCCAAGACACGCACAAAAAAACTGGACTGTGTGTTGATTCGAGAATAGTCAATCATCCCGTATCCCTGGCGAAGCTCATTAGTGTTTACCATACCGGCACCTCCTTGCTCAGAATGTTTTGGAAAATGTATTGGTGGGCTTCTTCTTCAGTTGTAAACACATAATCTGTCATATACTCAGACAAAGCATTTGTTTCAAAATCCATTTCTGCCAAAAGTGCATATTCCAAAATCCATGCTGGACTATTTTCACGGTCAATACTTCCGTCAACATTGAACACAAATTCGGTAGTCGGTGCGCTCTCCTGAACAAAGCCTTCAAGACCGTTATAACCATACATGCGCACCAACGCATCCAGCTCTTCAGAAGAAACGTCACTGATAGTCACTATTCCATGGCAAATACGGTACTCATCCCCCATTTTCGTAATTTGACACATTTCAAAACATTGTGCGAGAGGTCTGTCAAGTCTAATGACTCCTCGTTGCCATTGGAAACAATCGTCATCAGTTAGAGTCCAGCCCATTTTCCCTGCTCTAATAATTCGTTCGGTAGTCATATTTATTTCCCCTATGTTATATTCTAAAAAAGCAAAACCGATTTCGGACTTACGTTGCACGAAATCGGTTTGTACTCTTTAGTATATCTAAGTATATTGCTTTTTCGGGGTTGGTAAGTGACATACTCCCCAGGACTAAAGTCCAGGGCTTCTTGCCCTGAACTCCTGGAGATTGTGCTTCAACGGAGCTGCTGGCTGACCCAGTCTTACTGCTCCTCCACAGTGGACGATGCCCCGCCCACAGGTTTTATTTCAGGCGGGGATGCCCAGTTGGGTCAGCCCCATCCGCTTGATGTTGATAGCTGCATTCGTATCTCTGTCCAGCGTAGTGTGGCAGCATTCGCATTCCCAGCTGCGCTGCTTGAGTGTGAGGTTCGTATTCAACGTTCCGCATACATAGCAAGCTTTGCTGGATGGCGCCCATCTGTCGATTTTTACAACAGTGGTTCCAGCATTGCTGGCTACCCATTCAAGGATGGATACAAACTCTGCAAAAGCAAGGTCGGAGACCTTCCGCCCCCACAGGCGCTTCATCCCATCGAGATTGAGGTCCTCGATACAGATGATGGCGTATTCTCCAACAAGCTGGTTCGCCAGTTTGAAGAACCAATCGCGCCTGCGGTTGCTGATGCGCTGGTAGACACGCTCCAGATGCCGAAGAGCTCTCCGGCGGTTCTTACTACCTTTCTGACAGCGGGATACCGCACGGTGAGCAGCTCGCAGCTCGTTGAGCGATGCTTTATACCACTGGGGTGAGTCTATCACGGAGCCGTCGTCCAGATTGAGGAAGTGCTTCAAGCCGAAATCCATCCCGACAGCTTTACCTGCTCGCGGATAGATGTCGTTACATTCCTGTTTGGTGACGACGATGAGATAGATTTCTCCCAGCGCATTGCGCTTTACGGTGAGCGTTTTGACGTTTCCCTCAACAGGGCGGGATTTGCAGTATTTGTACTCCCGCCCCATGATGGTGACTTTGTTATCAGCATGGAAGGCGTACCCCGCCTGCTTGAGGGTGAAGCTTTTATACCGTTCACGCTTACAAAAATGCGGTGGCGACTTTTTGCCATGGCGTTTCTGCTTCACGTGGTTGAAGAACGCTTTGTAGGAGCGGTCAACACGCTCCACCACGTCTTGGATGGCCTGACTCCCAAGAGCCTGCCATTCCGGGTGGAGCGTTTTCTTGACCTTCGTGATATGTTTTTTCAGCTTGTTGGCAGAAAGGTGCTCTCCGTATATGCGATAGTATCTTCGATGCATCGCAATGCAGTAATTCCAGATGGCGGCGGCAATGTCGATACCGTCATCCAGATGTTTGTTCTTTTTGCTTTTGTACAACTTGAATTTATATGTCTTGATGACGGTACGCATTTTACCATCTCCTCACTGGTGTGTTTTCTGGGATTCGATATATTTTTTCACTTCGCTGAGCGGTGCGCCTCCAACTGTGGAAACAAAATAGCTGTTGGTCCACAAACACGGCAATCGCGATTTGAGGGATGGATATTCAGAACGAAGAACTCGCGAAGAAGCCCCTTTAAGGTGGCGCACAGCCTTGTTGACACCAACAGAAGGAGGAACTTCAATCAACAAATGCACATGGTCTGGCATGACTTCCATTTCTAAGATTTCAACGCGCATCTCTTCAGCAAGCTGAAAGAGCAATTCCTTGAGCCGGATGTCAACCCCATCTACAAGGACTTTGCGCCGATACTTGGGGCACCAAACCACATGGTATTTGCACGAATAGACTACATTGGTGGATTTTTCATATTTCATATATTTATTATACCACAAAGTTATTTCTAATTTGTTAATGCGCCTTATATCCCCGCACTGAAGTACGGGGTTTTACGGCACTTTAGATAAAAAAGCCGCCATGATGGCGGCTTGATTGCACTATCTGATTTTCACAAGAGGATAAAGCTCGTTTGCTTCTGTCTGCTCATCTGGTGTGCGAGAAAGCTGGCTAACTGCACCAATCGTACTGGAAATTGCCTTGTAGTCGCCCTCGCGCATAGGCTTTGTACACCCATGTTCATAGATGTATGCACGGCACTCAGGGCAAAGGCCTTTTGAGGAGCGGGTAACCTGGCCACAAACCAAACAGCGTCTATGCTCTTTTATATCTATTATGTTTTCGATGTTTTCTTTAAGTTTAGTGAACTCTTTGCTCAAAGCTTGCATTTGTGTCCAGGAATATTTTCGTCCTGGAGTAAATAAACGCGAAATCCTTTTTGCATTTTCCATATCTACAAACGCCCAGTGAAGATTTTCTGGATTAGTTGCGTCAGAAAATTTTTCGATTTCGTCTTCTCCCATGTCAACGCTTCTCGTTCGAATAAGTTGCGTTTTACATGTTTTGCAAAGGCCATATAACCCTTGATGATATTCTCCACAGTACATGCATTTACTTTTAGAACCGTATTTATTCCTGAATTCTATAAGCAACTTATTCAAAGAGTCTTCACTGCTCATTCGGAACTTGAGTTCCATGTGGTTGAGACAATCTTGTAAACGTTTTTTATCCTCCTTATCGATGATATTCCAAACTCTTCCTTTTTTATTTTGAGCATTCTTTTCCATTTTTCGCTGCTGCGTGATAAATACACGCATTCCTCCTTATTGAATTTTAAAAAGTGAGCTGAGAGAGGACGGTTCCAAAGATTGAATCATTTTATCAACATCTGTTTCGCTGGACTTAGCATGTGGGCGATATCTTCTGTTTTTTGATTTCTTTCCACATCTTAAGTTATTGGCTTCTTGAACTTTTTCAGTTCGTTCCTTGGGCACTACGTTGTCTATACCGTCGTCTAACCTTTCAGAGCTTGTAATTTCTTCAGATTTTATTTTGGGGAAAGAAATGTCTTGTCCATTTTCCTGTTTTTTCTCAAGTCCTTCAAATTTTCCACAATTCTTTGGAAAAGTTATTACTTTCTTCTGCGGTGCGCCACAATTCGGGCAATAAAAGACGTCGTTGTCTACAATACAACCACAATTTTCACATACTTTGAAAACGCTTCCCTCATAAACATTTGACTCTTCTGAATTGCTTGGCTGGTTGACATCTAGTTGCTCAATCTCAACAGGAGGAATATTATCCTCTAATTTAGTATTTCCTTTTCCAACAATTTGCTCTGATTCCAGTCGAACTTTGATGCTATACAAATCTTTTTGTATTTGGCTCCAATGGTTGTAATCAGGAGGAAAACCACTTTGTTTTAAACCAACCTCCGGCATTTTTGCCCTTCCAGCTTCCTTTGTGTATATTTTACAGCATTTCTCGTATTTTTTCCAGTCCAACAATGGCTTTGATAACATAAAAACTGCTGTTGAGGCCAAAAAAAGAATACACGAAAAAACAGGAATGGATTGAAGGTAGGCAAAACCTATGCAGCATCCTACGGCCGCAATTGCAAATATGATTTGCGCTTTTTTATTTTGCTGCGTAATTTCTTCCGACTTCATAACAACATGGTCTGTAAAAGACTCATTTTCATTTCTATGGCATTGCAGAACATACACATCGAAACCCGTATCTTTGAACAATACCAGCTGAATTTCCTTGTTTAAAAAGCCCTCTTTTATCGTACATGTATGCGGAAGTTTGACTTCAATTCCGTTTTTCTCAATACGGCATATCAGCCAACAACTGCCACAAACACCCCATTCAAGTTTTTCAAAAACACCTGTAACTACTTGACTTTCTCTTGCGTACTTTTTCCCAAAAATATCAAGATAAAATGGAGAACGCGAGGTAAAATTCCGATACATAGCACCGATTGCAACAATCATAAAAAAAACTGCGGCAATGGAATATGCTGAAATCATTCACCATCCTCCTTGTTTTTCTGTGTGGATGGAAAACTTATAATGTTTGGCAAAACGTTTTTTTCTTCAATATTACTTTCTTTTTCGAGAATGGCTCTTTCCCTTTCGTCTTCATTCATCTCAGAAGTTGATATTGTGACAGGGGAAGTCTTTGTTACTTCGTATCCAATAAGATTTTTTTCATTGAATTCATTAGTGCCTTTGTTTTTTTTAAACAAAAGGCAATAACTTTCGCCCTCCACAAATTTTCCTTTTTCTCCTTTGATATAGAAGCTGGCAACACTATCATCTTTGGCATCATCGTCGCTCTCTGCAAGAGAAATAAAACGGTATGAGAAAAACTTGCGCTGGGGTTTGCCAATAAAATTTGCAGCACTTTCTATAGAAACGCAGTTTCCATAGATTGCAACTACCTCGCCGTTTGTAAACGCTTTTTTTAACTCAATGTATGTGTTGGCAAAGCTCACTAGTACCAAAAACAACATAATAAGAACCATCCACCAAGTAATGTCTGTAATAAAAATTGTAATAATCGCAAGCAAAACAGCACAAGCCGCAGCAAGTATGATTTTTGCCAGCATTTTTTTTATAATAGATTGAATCATAATTTGTTTGTAAGCTGTTTAAATTAGCTTATCTCCTTTCTTTAAGATTTAAGCATTATGCTTCAAAAGTTCTTTTTGAATATAATGTATATCACAAGGACACCATGTCCATAATACAAGCATCATCCTTCATATCAAAAGATGCAATTGAACCGTTGGCTGTAGCATCGAGGCCATCATAAATAGTCGTCCCATTTACCCCGATGTTGCTGTTGATAGTGATAAAACCACTGTTAACAAAATACAAGAAAAGGCTAACGATGATGGCCATTGTGACAAAAACAGACACCAATGCTGTAACAATGAGGCTAAGTTTTGTTGTTGCAACACTAGGAAGGTCCTCTATTACTTCCTGTTTTTTACAAACTGTTTTCTCGGTAACTTCTTTTGCTACCTCTTGCGTAGTTTTTTTCTCTTCCACAACTTTCGCTTTACCTTTTTCTTTCGCCGTTTCTTCTTGAATCTCCAAAGAATTGTCTTTTCCTTTTTTAAAAAAAGCTTTCTTATTTGGAACTGTCACTGGCTCAGTTTCAGTGAGTGGCTCTGTTTTAGATGCCATGTAAAGCTGAGCAGATTCATCAGCAGTAGGTATCATCATAGGTTTTGCGTTGTTTTCAAAAGCGCTTTTTTCTTCAATTTTTTGACGTACAATCAAAAACTGTTCTTCAGACAAGCACAAAGTCCTTCCGTTAGGAAGATGAAGATTCCCCTGCTCATCTACGGGAACCGTAAAAGCTTCTCCTTTATAACGAATACGATAATTCCCAATATATGTGATGTTCCTCGTGTTTTCCATCAAAATAGTGTCTCCTTTCTTTAACTCATAACGGCCGGGCTCATAGTGGTTATATTTTGAGTTCCAATATTCAAAAAAGAGCTTGGCACCAGCTCAGGCGGAAGATGAGAACACATCCACTGCTTATAGAAAAACGGATTGCAATCTTTCCAAATGTAATAATACATTTCGTTAATACCAAGCTCCTTAGCGTGTATCTTTTCTAGACGACGTATAAGCGTCTTTCTTCTTTCACAAACAGTATATACCCCATCTTTATATTTACGTCTCAGCCATGCTTGATGGTCCAGTTCCTTTTTTCTTTCTACTTTGCATTCTGGGCAGTATGCAGCATTTGCGCCCCTTGCCACAAAGAAACCTCCGCATTGCTTGCATTTAATTTTAAAGTTATTGGTTTCCGGCATTAAACACCCCTCCTCTCAACAATTTTACTTATATTATATCAGTTTTTAGTCTAATTGTCTATTTTATTGTAGTGAAAACGAGTTTATGGCAAAAAGAAAAAGGCCACTCACAATGAGTAGCCTTTTTTACTCAAAATAAATTATTTGAGGGTGTCGATAACAACCACAATAGATGCTTTCTTGCTGGCGTCCTGCTTACCAGCTAGATTTACAATTGCGCTTCCTTTCTGTTTGCCTTCAATCAGGCCGACAGCCTTGTTATACTGTTCAGGAATACAGATATATCTCTCCGGTGCTCCAAGCAGTGCCTGAACAACTCCCTTCAGCATGTTTACCCCATTGTCCGCAAGCATAGCAAATGGGAGACCCTTGTTCACAATGCCTGTGGTTTCATAGATAATAGCTAACGTTGGTTTTTCCGCCTGCACAGTGGACTGTGCGGCAGGCTGTGCCATGTTCTGCTCAGGAGGTGCAGGCTGTGTACGACTTTCCTCAGAATTCTTGGTACGCTCGTTCAGCATCCTTGCCGTGCGGAACGCAGTTACTTCGATTTGAACAGCTTTGGCAAACGATACAAGGTCACCAGAGGTCAAAGGCACATAAATGCTTTCCCTCTTTGCCTCCTTCACAGGCTGAATACCGCCGGTAGCGTTTTCCTCACCAGGGCAGGTCATCATCTGCAACACATATTCCGATTTGGTCCCGGGGGCAACCGAAAACTGGCGAAACATACACTGGCCGTTATTCGAACGAGCTGAAACTGTTCCTCCAATGCTGGTAAAGATAGGCCGCACATAACTGTTTCCAGCGGCAGCCTTCGCTTTTTCGGCAAGTTTTTTGGCTGCACCAGACAGAATGAGTTCAGATAAATACAGCACACCATCACTGCCGTGAATCTTCACAGCGCCTTCAATCGCCAAAATTTGCTTACAATTGTTATTTTTACCTTCGTGCTTTACAAAAGATAAGTGGATTCTGTCATATTCCAGCCAGTCTGCTCTCGCCTTACAAAAACTTGTAAGCCCCTGAATCTGCCAAAAATAATCTTTTTCTTTTGTCAAGGATAATCTCCTCCAATCAATTTTATGTATCCAAGAAAAGCCGCTTTTGCGATAGGTATTTACGATACGCAAAAGCAGCTTTTATTCTTTGGATAATTAAATTATGGTTACTTTTCGGGGAGACTCAATATCTCAGCAATCCAACTTTTGATTATACCTTGTCTGCCAGAAGTTTCAGACAGATATCACCTTCACAACTAAAAATCGCCGAGCAAAAAACTAAAAGTGCGCGACGTTTTTTTATCGAAAATGTATAAGTTGACATATTAAGGCGTTCTGCCGCTACTTCATCTGGAAGTCCAAGGGGTTTGAGTCGAATAATGGTTTGAATAATGCTGTAATAAACATTTCCGTCAGATGGAAACGCCTTGATTCTCTCAATAGCCTTGTCTATAAACTCAAGATATTTTTTGGCCGCTACTTCACTTTCGTTTTTCGAGTTTTTCGAAAGCCACAATACTTGCGTATATTCTTGAAGTATATGAAGCACACCTTGGCACATAACAACATTTGCCTCGTCAGATGGCAGCGCTCCCGTCAACACTTTATCAATAGTTAAAGATTGCTCTGTTAAACAACAGTACATCAGCTTCAGTGCTTCGGCGAAATATTTGTTAACATTGTACCTACTTAACTCCTTTTCATCTTCCTCAGCAATGCCGAGTGCGATACGGAGAACAACTTGGTACTTTTTTCCATAGTCGGGATATGTTCCGATTTTGTCAATTACGTTTTCAATTCCCGCCACTAATGCACGGCAATTTTCAATATAACTTTGCCTATGTTTAATTAACTCAGACAAAGACATTCCAGCAATCTTTTCGGCCACCGCTTTGGATTGATTAAATATCGCTGCATTGTTCTTATCGCTAAGCAATTGAAGCAGTGAACCGCTATTTTTTTCATTGCTTAATACCCATTTAATGGATGGATACACCATTATAACAAATACGACATCTTTCATCTCAGGATATTGCTGAAGAAAATCGTTCATTCTACGAACAATTAAAAGGGAAAATTCAGATTGAATAAAAGAGCGGTACAATACTGGACAGACCGGCTGGTCCATTTTTACAACCCTTTCTACCACATTTGCAATTTTCATATTCTCTTACACCTCTCAATACAATATATTTTCATTTTGTAGAACAAGGCTATTTGGAGAAGTCATCCCTCAATTCTTCTTCCAAAAAATCTGAAAGAATACCTTTGTTCCTAAAACTGATAACCAAAGAAAAAAAATCCTGGCACGCAATTACTCCCGGCCATTGTTCGTTTTTAAATAAACCAAATGTATAATCTTCATAAAGTTGGTCATCATTAAGAAAAATGGTTACTGATTCCTTTGTCCACGGAATATTTTTTAGCACATTTCTAAGAAATAAGAGTTTTTCACTTCGAATGTCTCCGGCAGGGAATAGCTGGGTTTGTTTATATTTGACTCCGTTATGAACAATCTCTGCGCGAACAGCATTTCTATTGTTATATACTTTTGTGGCAGATAAATAAACAAGCTGCATGATTTTACCTCCTAATAATCATTTTATTTCATCATAACTTTAGTCCCCCCATTTAGTTAATATAAAACAAGGGGTTTATGTGACAAAATAAAAAATTTAGGTTCAATTTTTAAAAATTTTTGTTTCATTTGACACTTCGGATAAAATATGATATAATTTAAGCATTAGAAGAGCTATTCAGCGCCATGCATGAGAAAGTGAGGCTGCGAGATATGTACTCAAAAAAACTAATATCTGCATCAAATGATGCAAAAAACAAATATCTCTCTGCGTCGAAATACATCAGGGAAACAACACCCAAACTGGAAGAAAACATTATCCGTCAAATTGAAACTATTCGCATTAGCGAAAAACTAAGTGTTCGAGATTTTTGCGAGTTATTGGATATGTCCTATAGTTCATATGTCAAAATCCCAAGATTTGAGCGAAAACTAAATTTAAGTACTTTTTTAATAGTGTGCAGACTATTTGGATATGACATTTCTAAGCTTGTAGGAGAGTCTTATCTTGATAGTGCAGACAGCGTTTTTAGAGAGCTAGCTGTATTTTTAGGCCAGTTACATGGCGACACGATACAAAAAATAGCGGAGGCCTTATCTGATTCGTCTGAAGATGAAACTACAAAAAAGCATGGTGAAGCTTTGCTTGAAGCATTGGGGAAAGTTGTTCAGAATGATAACCATGAACCTTTATACTTGTTTACTAATGATGTCCCTCAGAACTAAAAACAAATAATACTCTTAACTTTTTAAACAGCCCTCACTTCTTTGTCTTAAGAAGTGGGGGCTGTCATTTTAAATAATTACCCCATAAACGCCATTACTGCGGCAAAGGCGTCTTCACTCATTTCATTGTCTAAAATCGTAGCTTGCTGCACAGGTTTGGGCTTCGACTTAGATAAATCAAGTTCTGAAAAAATCTGTTTTAATTCTGTTCTCAACTGAGCAGACCTTTCCTGGTCAATCTGTTTGACGATTGATTCGAATCGTTCAGTGAAACGGACTTCTCTTTCCATCAAGTCATTTCTCCAGCGTTTGTCTGATGAAATGTGTTGGAGAATAATGTTGACAACAGTGGCTGATTTTTCGCGGCCGGTCGCCGACAGATATTCATAGACTACTTTTTGTCGTGGGTCATCAAGGTTAAAACACAGGTTGATTCTGCGTTCATTTTTCATACGCAGCCCCCTTTTTTTTACTTAGAAGCGCTCCTCTGGCGTTCTTTGAGAATACGATTAGCAAAAACCTCATATCCAATTGCGTTGGCACGAATGTCCGGAATAATAAAAATGTCTTTGCGTGGAATTGCGCTCCTGAGGTATTTTTCCATGAGCTGTGCGCCACCACCAACCAGCACCGGAAGACTTAGCTCAAGGTCAATTTTTCTGTCCTGAAGAGCAGCAACGAGCTGTTTAGCGTAACGCTCGGCGACTCTCTTAACCGTATCTTCTACAGCTTCATCACCTATTCTCTCTCCTTTGAGAATTGCTTCGATGAGAATACCATTGATGTCTTTGCTATGATTTTTCTTCACCATATCAGAAATTTCACTGTAAAGAAAAATCACGCCAAAATCCAGGCTTTCAAAAAAGTTCAGGTCAATACGACGGTTGGCAACAAGAGCAATATCAGTAGTGTATCCACCAATGTCAATGATGTACGCCTGCGGAGATTTTGTGACCTGCGTAAAAAGGTCATTGGGGAAAATGGCGGCAAACCCCTGTGCGGAAACAAAAACCTCTTTGATGTAAATATCAAAACTCATATTGTTGTACTTAAAAACGAGTCGCTTCCCATTGCGCAAGAAGTACTCTTTGTATCTTGTGGTCATAGATTTGTCTCCATGAACCACATTCCCGCCAGCAACCATATCACGGGGAGGAAGACCCACCGAAAGATAGATGTCTTCTTGATAGGAAGACTTTGCTCGGTTCGCTTCTCTCATTGCTTGTGTAAAAGAAATCTTCTCGCCGGTCAAGGCGTTTTCCATAGCTTTTTTCATAACAATTTCTCTTGCAATTGCAGCGAGAGTCAGCATAAAGTAGTAGTCATCAATACTCTTGTCCTCACGGCGTCCACCCTGAGTTTCCGAAAAAGTGTAATACTGCCCATCATAGAATAACGTATCGGTTGCGATAAAAGGTTTTGCGTCAAAATGCCTGTTCAAACCAGCGCTAAACGGCTCCGCATGTGCTGTTTTGATACAACGGTTTCCTGTATCAACTGCAATTATCATCATAGTACATCTTCCTTTCTTTATTGATTCGTTTGAATGCGACGGGTGACGATAGACATCTCTTCTGTGTGGATTCCAGACAACACACGGAGGTAGCACTCCGTTGAAAGCTCTCTGACTTTTTTGATATATTCAACCGCAGCTTTTCCAAAATCCCCAGTCAGACCGTAAATAGCATTTTTCTTCAAAAGCTCTTCTGTACTTTCAGACATAACAAGAATCGCGGAAGTACATTTTGTGAACTGAATACACTGAAGCATTTTCAACGCTCCAATGAAAATAACTGTTTCGGCTTTGTCACCAGCAACATCTTCCATTTTGCTTTCCAAAAGGGTATCCCCTTTATAAATGTCATATGCAAAGCGGCCAACGCCCGTCTTGCTATCGTATGACGTAACAAAATATGCTCTGAACACGTTTAATTCAGTAGCCGCTCCATCCAGTTCCAATTCCTCCTGCACGACAGGCTTCCGAGAAGAGTCTTCCGATGCAGATTCTTCGGCAACAGGCTCTTCCTGTTTAATTTCTGGTTTACTTTGTTCGTCGTTATTAGAATTTTCGGAGTTGTAGCTCACAGAGGCTTCTGGCCGCTTGAGGGATTCTTCTGTTTCAATCTGATTGATAGCTTCCTCAAGCGCATCCGGGCGTTCACTGCCTTCTTCTGTCAATACTACACCAGAGTCATATTTGTGGATTTTACCGCTTCGGACCCATTCAATTTCTTGCTCCAAAGCTCGAAATTCTTCGTCGTAATCAAAATCCTCGTCAAAATTCTCGTCAGCCCCAACAAAAAATTTCAACTTTTCTTTCAGTTGGCGGCGTTTCTCCTTTTCCTCTTCCTTTTGTTCAGCAATAATACCTTCTGCTACCGCTTCTTTTGCGCGACCAATATTAAGAAACATTTCTGACAATTCGCCGTCGCTCATTAACTTTTTTCTATCTTTAGGCATATATGCCGACCTCCCTTCCTGTACTGAGCTTTTCAGCTGTTTTTTCACAAATAGTTTGCTCAATTAAATTGATTGATGTATTTTCCGGAATATAGGCATAAGGAATTTTACAGGCATTAGCAACGTTTTTGCATTTATCATACAGACTATGCGAGATACAGTCTGTTTTAAAAAACAGAATGTCTGCATGCCGAACTATGACTTCACAATTGGCGATTCGCGTATCATTGACAATGACAACACCTGGATGCATTGTTCGAAATTTTTTCATAAGGTTTTCATTTCCACCCGCAATTACAATGCGATATCGCTGCTCATATTCCCTGAGCTCATTATGATATGTCTTGTGGTCTTGGCCAATATCCGTAAATCCCGCTTCCTGCAATGCAGCGTTAAGGTTTACCCTCTCTTTGCCTGTATCTAGCGAATTTTTTAATTCCAAAATTCGGCAGTTTGCATCCTTTAGCTGCTTTGTTAAAAAATCAATATGCTTTTTAAGGGCATGTTCTCTTTTTCGAAAAGATTCTTTCCATTTATCTGTTTCCGATGCTTCAGCCCTTAACTGAATATTCTCTTTGCAGAGCTTTTCCGTTAACATCTTCGCCTCTTGCAACGATTTAAGTTGCTTGTCGAAATTTGTCTGTTGCTGTTCTGTGCCAAACATCTGTCGTTTCAGGCTGGTAATAACCTCTTGCGAATAAAAAGTTGCTACCTTTTTCATCATAATAGCCGACAGAAATGCTCTGTTATAATCTGCTCTTACATCAGGCATCTGGGTATATTCTTTCCTAAGTTTCTCAGAATCGCAATACGTATTTTCATTTTGTGCATACACAGCACATCTTGCTGCAATTTCTGATTCACTCTTTGTAACAAGCGTTTTGTCTGGCATAAGGGAGCGGAAGTCCATTCCTGCATTCATCGCTACTCGACAAAACAAAATATATGGATTGGTTGTTAGCGTTTTTCTCGGATTTGAAAGGCTTGGATTATCTCCCCATGTATCAATATAGTCGCCAAGGTATTTACAGCTTCCAACAAAGCTATCTCTTTGTTTAATAACGGCAACAGCTTCTCCTTCGCACATATCCTGCATTGGGTCAATAAATCTCATATATCCTTCCCATATTTTCAAAATAGGGTCTTTTGGGAAATCTGCATTCAGCCCACAGATAAGCGCTAAAAAAAGTACTGATACAATTTCTGGATAAAAGCCAAACATAGCTTCGCAAACATCCGTTTGGAATTCTTTTTCCTTTAAAAAATTAAATATGTCTTCCATTTCACGATGAAACGTTTCGGAGATTTCTTTTGTAATAAAGATGTTTTCCTTTGTACTCAACTTCATCTGTTTGCTGTACAATAAATAAAATACAGCTGTTAAAACAATAGAATTTTCTCGCATCTGTGGTGGAAGTGCTACTGTTGCTGGTAGTGATGTCTCAAAACATCCTCGTTCAATTTGAAGCAACATATCTTTATCAAACATCTTTTTCACCTTGTTAACAAAGGTTCCTTTTTTTGATAGCGTGGGAGTAGCTAAATTAAAAAGCGTTAAAAGTTCTAAGCGGGGGAAGTTTATTTGCGTGATTCCCTGCTCAGTGTTCACTTCTGTATCTATTTTGTTCATCATATATCTTGTGCCCGCTCAGGGCCTCCTTTCATTCTCTTTTTTGTCGTGCTCTTTTACTAAAAAAGGAGTTATAATGAATTTTTTCAAAAATCTATATAATCACGACTTATGTAATAGGCCAAATATTGTTGTTGATATTGCAAACAATATTTTGCTGCTCAAATCTTAAAATCGCAAGTTTCACTATTGATTTGGCCAAAGTTTCGCAGGCACTTTATATGGAATTTCCCATTTTTCTTATATTATAACCCAAATAATCTATTTTGTCCATATATAAAGAAACCTAAAACTGTTTTTCATATAAAAATTTGTACCAAAAGAAAACATGGCGTGGCTAACGTGTAATCTTTCATATGGGAACGAACAAAAAAGGCGCCCTTTCGAGCGCCTACAATAAATCACTTAACAAAATGTTTTACGCGGTCGTGTTCCTCGGCTTTTTTGGCATCGTTCCACTTATCAATCGTACCCACCAGATAGCCAGTGATGCGACGAATACGTTCAAACTTTACGCCATCTCCGATAGTTTTCTGTGCTCCGTTTGTCTTCATGTTCACACCTCCATATTCTTCACTCTATCACTTTTTCGGAGAATAACAATTCAATACTTACTCATAACAACAATACATCTCGCTTTCTTCTAGATTCATCATGTTTTTCGAGAAAATCTTTTGCGTCTTCTTTGCTGAGAAAAAAGAGATATCCGATATCTTTTTCTGTCAACTCAGAGATATTCCATCTCTCATCCAGCGGATTGTCTCCATCATAGATAATTGTCATAGAAATTCCGTCTTCTCGTATTAACACCAAAGATACTTTCATCGGAATGATTTCTCCTCGGCTAACCACCCACACTCTTCGTCCAGGGCGTAATGGTATTCTGATGCTTTCACCGATGTTTCCCATTGACATTCTCCTTAGAAGTTTTCATCACAACTGCAACCGTTTTCTGGCCATTAGGCAGACAGCTGAGAACTTTTTTCGGCCTATTTCGGTAGTGTGCGTGGCGTCTGCCGCAACATCTTTCCCTTCGATAAGAGCTCGGCGGATTCTTCCGTAAAATGTGTCAAAGACGCGCTTTTCCTGGCTTCGGTCGCCCGGTTTAGGGGCTCCAAAAAGCTCTGCTCGGATGTCATCTGTGCTCACATATACGGCATTCGCCAGATTCTTTTTGCACCATGTAGTTTTCCCGCTTCCGGGGCAACCGCACATTACATACAACATTTCATCATTCTCCTTCCTTAATCGCAATCAAGGTAGCGTACTTTCGCATCACGGCATTTTCCTTATATGATTTGATAAATCTATCCTATTACTTTTTCGGGTTTGCGCAACAAAAAGGCCTCCTGCTACAAGCAGGGGGCTTTTGTTTAGGTGAGCTTGCGGCCGGAACGAATGACTAACTGGAAGCTTTTTTCTTCATCGCTTTCACTCATCACATCATTCTGGGCCTCAACTTTGCCTTTCAGCAATACAATGGAACCTTCGGTAAGCTGAGCACTAAGTTTTTCATATTGCTTTACAAAGCAGACAGCGCTTATATCACCAGTGAGGTCCTCGAGATTGAATTTGCACATCGGTTTTCCATCCGATTTGCGTCGCAAAATAACGAGGTCGGAAATATGCCCAACCAACGTTACCTCTTCACTCTCCGTAATTTCCGAAATAGGAGTATGAGCGTATTTCGTCAGAATGTCCTTGTGCTTTTCCAAGGGGTTACCGGAAACATAAAAACCGGCATATTCCTTTTCCAAACGGACCATCGTCGTGTTGTCATATTCTGCGCAGGGGATTGCATTCGGGAGATTAAACTCCTTTTCAGCGTTGATGGTATTATATACCCAACGCGAATCGGGCTCGATTCCCTGCTCCTCTGCTTTTTTGAATGCAGAACGAATTGCGGTACGGCAGGCAGTAACATATGCCGCAATATTTTCAACGGCTTCCTGTCTGTTATAAACAAATTCATCCAGCGCACCAGCTTTTACGAGACTCTCGATAGGGGCCTTGTCTACGCCAATAATGACGCAGCGAAGAACAAAATCATCAAGAGACTTAAACATGCCGCCAGCCTTGCGTTCACGAACGATTTTTTCTGCGGCTGCACCAACGTCTTTCAGACCTTCCAGACCAAAACGAATTTCTCCGTTTCGAGTCGGAGCCGTATAGTGCAAGGAGCGGTTTACATCTGGAGGAAGAACTTTCACCCTATAGTCCTTGGCGTTTTTTACATAAAGTCCAACATCTTCCTTGGTCGAGAAAGACATGAGAGATGCCAAATATTCGACCGGGTAATAATACTTGAGCCATGCCGTATAGTAGGACAATACGGAGTATGCAGCAGCATGGGATTTATTGAATGCATACTTGGCGAAATCCAGAAGCTCGTTCCAGAATTTTTCAATGTCTGCATCCTTTGCACCCTTTGCTTTAAAACCACTGACAAAGCCATCTTTTGCGGCTTCCAGTTCATCCAGATGTTTTTTTGACATGGCACGACGAATAATGTCGGCCTGACCAAGACTGAATCCAGCAATTTCATGGAAAATCTGCTGGATTTGTTCCTGGTAAATAGGAGAACCGTAGGTGGGTTCCAGAATTTGCTTCATATCAGGCACAATATAATTCGGCTCTACACGATGGAATTTAACATCCGTTACAAGAGGAATGTACTGCATCGGACCCGGGCGATATGCGGCATTCAGAAGAATGACGTCCTCAATTTGTTTAGGAACAAAAGAACGCAGTGTTTTTTTCATGCCACCACTTTCAAACTGGAAGATGCCGTCGGTATCACCTTTGCCATAAATGTCTACGATTACGTTTTCGTCATCTGCTTGCTCAACAGCTACGGAATCAATCACGACTCCTTTCGCTCTTTTGACAAAATCTTTACAGCGCATAATGATATCCAGATTTCGAAGTCCGAGGAAGTCCATCTTAAGCATTCCACAATCAGATTCGCAGGAAACCATGTCATACTGAATAACCCAGGTGTTCTTTTTGTCGTTCCAGAACATAGGAGCGTATTCACTGATGGGCTTATCAGCAATGATGACGCCGGCTGCGTGGACACCCGTCTGAACAGGAGTGCCTTCCACGAGCATTGCATCATCAAGCAGGGATTTTGCCTGGGCATCGCTGTCGTAGAGTTGTTTCAGTTCTTCGCTTTCTTCCAACGCCTTTTTCAGCGTCATACCAACGGTTGTCGGAATCAGCTTAGCGATTTTGTCGCAAGTGGCAAACGGAACGTTGGTAACCTTACCAACCTGACGAATGGCACTTTTGGCCGCCAGAACACCTTCGGTATTGATGGCGCACACAGTACCTTTCAGCTCCTCAATATAATCTTCCTTGTATGCATATCTTTTGGCTACATAACCGATTACCTTGTCGCGAATGGACGGGGCAAAATCGGTGTCAATATCCTTTTCACCCTCGGTTTCCCGATATTTAGCTGGCTAATGCCAAGGGGAATAGGCCATCTCTTCACTGGACAATGTCCAGTGCCATGCACTTCGGGGAGTAACTCATCTTCTCCCCTACACCTCTCACGAGGCTGGTCGTTACACTTTTAAGGCTCTCTTTTTACCATATACCCATTTATGGGCATTTTTTGTGAATATTTTTTCTGGAGTGTTTTAGGTGAAACGCGTAAACCAAGCTCTTTCTGGAAAAACTGCGCTGTTTCTAAAAATGTCTTGAATGTTCCGACTTTGGTTTTGTCGGACGCCCTAACAATAGAAATCGGTGCGCGGTTTTGTGTGATGCCAGTAGAGGTTGGTCTCTTCGTTTTCCTTTCTGTTTCTTTTTCTGAAACAATCGAAACATCTCCACTTTGCAAATATTTTTCGAGTGAGGTAGCGTTGGCACCGTAGTGTTGATTTGCGAACACGGCCGCCTGGTGAATGCTCTGGAACTCTTGGATAAAAGTCCCACCTTTAAACAACTGACATTGTCTTTTGTTGCGAACAGGAGACATTGTTTCGTAGCTGTCTGAGAGGTTGTCTTTTCGCGTACACCACTCGAGATTTTCTTTGCAGGGATTTTGCGTGTTGCGGTCTTTGTGGTTTACCTCAGGAAGACTGTCGGGATTTGGTATATAGCAAATCGCTACAATTCGATGAATAAGGACCTTTCTCCTTTGTCCAGAGTCATCAATAAGACCAATCAGCAAATATTTCTTACGGCTATCCAAAAAAGGTTTTAACTTTTTCATTTTGCCGCTTTTGTTGCTGTAGACGTCTCCATTCGGTGACACGAAATATCCCTTAAAACCGGGAATTTCTCTTATTTCTTCATAGGTCATGTTTCTCCTTTCTGGTAATTTTAGAGAGAGTCAAACTTAGCACGGTATCGCCTGCTATCCACATCTATGGACCGTAGGTTCTCTTACGCAGCGGCTTCGTTTCCCGTTTCCGGGCAATGGTTCGCATCTCCTTGCAAGGCTTGGCGAACAATCTTATTCAACTGCAACCGTTAGCGCGGTTTTTTTAAACCGCACACCCCTGAGTAATAGGGTTCACAATGGGTGCCCAATATTGTTTAGGCATAGATACGCGCTCAGGATTGAGGAAACGCTCGAAAATCAGGTTGTATTTCAAAGGGTCAATGTTGGTGATACCGATAAGATAGCATACCAGACTTCCGGCGCCGGAACCACGACCAGGCCCAACGGACTCAGAACCGAAGTGTTCCTTGGCATATCGAATGAAGTCTTCCACGATACTGATGTAACTGGAGTACCCCATCTTTTCGATAATGCCGAGTTCATAGTAGAGTCTTTCTTTGAACGCTTTCTGGCGCTCGAGAGTCCACTCTTTGCAGTCCGGATATTTCACGATGACGTTTTTCTCCGCCATTTTGCGCAGATACTGAGCCGGCGAGTAGCCATTTACGGTATCCACAAATTCCGGTAGATGCATCTCCTTCTCATAGAAGACATTACATACCTCTGCGATACGGTTAGTGTTTTCGATGGCTTGAGGTACATCGGCAAACAGTTGCATCATTTGTTCGTTGCTTTTGAAATACAGCTGGTCATTACCAGGCTGATTGGCCACTTCGCTCAATGTCAGGTTCTGGAATCGGAGAGCAGCAACGATATCACGTTTTCTCTTCATCTCAAGATTTTTATAATGTACATCGTTTGCAACGGTCATGGGAATACCGGTTTCTTTGGAAATCCGAATTAACTGGTTTCTCAAGATGAAATCACGCTTAAGGCCGTGGTCTTGGAGCTCGATATAGAAATTTCCTTTGCCGAAAATCTCTTCATACTCCATGGCATAGCCCTTGGCAATCTCGTAAAGGTCGCCCAGACTATCAATCTTTGCATCAATAGCGTCGATTTTAGTCTGAACACGAGCGGCCGGACGATTGGCCTTTTCCATATCCTCCAGCGCTTTTTTCATCTTTTTCAGAGTTTCCTTATTCTGAGCCACTTCAGCGGTCAGCTCAGAAACTCTTTTTGCAGCATTTTCGGCCTGTTTTGCTTCAGCGAGCACACCATCGAGCTTTTCTTTTGCGACCCTTACAGTTTCGTCTTCACTACCGAACAGCGAAAGGTTGTCGGGATTACTTTTGGCGACCGCTTTTTCATAAGCGTTTTGTGCCCTCTTGATGGCGGTCTCAAACTTGCGTTTAGCCAATCTTTTGGCTTCCAAGAGTTCCTCGTTGAGAATTGCAATGTTTTGAACCATTTCATCAATTTGGAGTTCAGCATTTTCAATACTTTCGCGGGGAATCACAGTCATCTTTTTCTGGCTCGCGACAAGGTCTTCCCTCTTTCTGTTCAGGTAGTAACCGGATAAAAGAGTATCGGAAATTTTGCCGCTCAAGCAAGCGGAGGTTGCAATAACGTGACCATGACCCACACTGCCCTTTCCAAGGAAGAGTTTCATGGTGTCGATGGTGCAGCGAGGCATATCATTGTGCTTGTTGAGCTGGGCCAGATTGCATAGCTTAAAAAGCGCCTGAGCACCCACCCAATCTTTCGCCAGGAAGAGAATGTGCCAGCGATGCTCGTCTCCGTCAACAGGAAGAGCTTCGTACATTTCCACACCAGGAATAAACTGAATGATTTTGTTTGCCGCTGCAATATAGGCAGATTCGTATTTTTCAATAAAACTCCACATATTGTCGTTCGGGTAACGGATTGTCCCAAAATCGCCCATGCTCTTGAGAGCCTTTTTCACATCATCTTCGGGGGCGCCCGCTAGGGAAAGTTCCTTTTCCAGAACCTTCTTCTCTCTCTTGGTTCTTTCCTTCAGAGCCTCGAATAACCTTGTCCAGTTACCGTGGTCAGTGATAGATACGGCTCGTCTACCCAGTTCTTCCGCTGCATCAAAAATGTCAGTTACCTCATTTACGGCATCTCGGAAAGAGCCGACAGAGTGAACATGTAGTTCTTGATAACCAGTATATCGCGGCTTGACAGCCTCGAAATATTTTGCTTTATTCATATTTTCACCTCATTATATAAGTATTTTCTCAAAGAAAAACGCAGGCTGCGATATTTTCGTTATCACAACATCTGCGTTTGATTCTTTGATATATTTTTATTTTTCTCGCTTTTCGGATAAGAACAATAAAAAACAGTCCCTCGGGAGAGGAACTGTTTTTACAAAATTTAATACATGCCTATCCAGCACTTGCAATCGGCAATTGAGCCGCCGCAAACGGGGCATTTCTCTTCAGGGCAACATTTTTTATGGAGTTCTCCGGGTTTCGCTCCACAGCTGCGGCAAATATCACAAGCCATTATTCTTTCTTGTGTCATCACACCATCGCAGGATGTTTTGGCAGGATTAAGAACGATACGCCCGCACTCCTCGGTTCCACGCTTAGCTGCAAGAAACAGATATGATTCAGCAAATTTCAGGTCAAACCCGAGTTTTGCCAAGACCATTTCATCTTCTTGTACGCCGAAGTTGTCTGCCGCGTCTCGCAATACTTGGTCAACACGTAACAGCGACTGTTTTATTTTTTCTTTTCGAGAATATTGCAAAACATTACACCTCCGCTTTCGCATTCTTAGATTCAGCATTCTCTTTTATCAAACCGACGCTGATAGACAAAGCCCTGTCAACTTCTTTCATATCATCAGCATCCACAGAGCCTACACGTTTTCCTTTCAAACGGGTCTTGTCAATCACTCGTAGCTGTTCTAGCAGCACAAGCGATGAAACCCGCAAATGGCCATGTCTTTTAATAGTGCAATGTGTAGGCAACTGATGCTTTTTTTCTTTGCTTGTAATTGGCGCGATAATTACTGTTGGGCTATACTTGTTTCCAATGTCGTTTTGCACGATAAGTACCGGACGCACACCTGCTTGCTCGGAACCAAATATATTATCGCCAAGGTCTGCATAATAAATATCGCCTCTCTTAATATGTTCTTCTTTTTCAAACTTAGCATCCATTTTTGCACGTCACACTCCTTATATATAAAACAAAGAATTGAAAGCTTATTGATGCCGTACTTGCCGAGCTCTCTATTTGCATTCGATTCTTTGGATACTCATATCTTATTCCTTTTTCGGGGGCAAACAACGAAAGAAGGCTGCGCTTTTTCAGCGCAGCCTGAGACTGTCGAAAAACTGCCGCCTGATTCAAAAAGAAGTCAGGCTGTAAGGGGAAAAAGGCTTGGAAAAGGGGGCTGAGCCCTCTTTTCCATTTTGAATAGGGATTCAGTTTGTGAAAAAGCGAAGCTTTTTCGACAAACTGAGGCTGCGCTTTTTCAGCGCAGCCTCTTTTTTAGTCAGTGACTACTTCGGCAAGATAGCCGTTTTCCTCCATGATTCTCAGATACTTTTTCAGAGTTCTCTGAGCAGAATCGGTGTCACGATAGTGGTAAGCGTTTTGCACAAGATGACAAAAGGAAATTTTGTCCTTTGTCATTTTTTGAACATAGATAACCATATCCTGGTATCTCACACGAATAACTGCATTGAATGGGAACTCTTGTAGTACATCTTTTACTGCATATGCGTCAGCCAACTCATTTTCTCCATATTTCTCCAAAAAAGATTTGGTTTCCTCTTGGGTCATCTTCATTGCGGTTCTGAAATTTCGTGTCCACATAAATTCTTCATCTTTATTGATGGCTTTGAGAAATCTCTTTCCCTTTTTGATTATTGTATCTTTCGCAACCTGTTTATTCATTTATCTACCCTCTATTCTTCTCGTTCTGTAGCATATTAGCCACGCAGATAGTTTTTACTTCTTCCCATCGGTTCTTGAAAGAACCGGGAAATTCTGTAGGCGGCATTTCTTCCAACATTTCAATAATACCAAGCATTTCTGCAAGGTTGAGTTCTCTGTGTGTCGGAGGCAAATCAGGAAAATTCATGTTTCTGACCATAATCGCCATTTCCGGTGTCATAGAAAATTCAAGGTCACAAATACCGTTGTTGCAAACGATTTTGTGGTCTTCTGACATATACAGATACTGAAAAAGCTTTTTGATGTCATCAAATCCATCTACAAGAATGTCCCTTGTACGGAAATTTTGATAGACTGTTCTATCATATTTTTTCATTTGAGTCCTCCCACGCATTCTGTGTTTATGTTAATCATATTTGATTTTCGTATATTTACAAAGAGGGCACCCGAAAAGTCGGACGCCCTCCAAGATTTTTAAAAGAATCTAATCTCCAAAGCCGTAATCATCGGCTTGCCGTTGACGAGGCTGTGAATTGTACACACGTCATAGCAGCCATCACCATACCCGGAGCTGGTCCAGAAGCCATCGGTTTCGTTGTCAAAGCGTTTGACGAAAGCCTTGTCTTCCTCCTGGCTAAACATCCAGTCGCAAAGCTTACTCCACTGGTCATCATCGAAATCAGGTTTGTCGGCAAAAAATCCGGCAACACCGGCATCCACGCCAATGGTGGTGTTGCGTCTCCAGGAACGGCCTTTCTGAACACGGGTCTGGGTATCCTTTGCCGCGTCGCTTTCATCATCAAGGACGATACGTGCCTTGGCAACTCGCTGCCCGAAAGACCCCTCATCGGCAATGATAGCATAGCAGGCGTACTTGCTGGCCGCCACGTTTTTGATAGTGCATCTGCACCAAACATCCTTATCGTAGCACGGGTCGGTTACGTCAACCGTATTCCCAAGAGTGATGTGTCCGGCCATAATGGTGTTTTTGATTTTCATATTTCATTTTCCTTTCTTTTTACCACAACGGATTCAGTTTTCCGCCGAGGTTGTTATTGATATGCTCCAGCACTTCTTTTTTGATTTTCTCGGATGTGTCGAAACGTGATACCGAAGGCCCCTTCCAAGTGCCAACGGTTCCGTTCAGACCATTCATCAGCTTAATGCCAAAGCCGTTTGCTGCCTGCCATTCATGAAGGTTTTTCGAATAGTCATCCAACAGGATGTACTTATTGTCCATTTCTCCAATGAGAGCAGATACATAGTTTGGCTTGGACATGTTCTGGGGAACAAAGAGTCTGTTTCTTCTATCCACAAAGGGAAGGTATGTTTCGACCCATGCATTTTTTTCTCTCAGGGCGAATCGGCTTTCCGTCAAGTAGGCGCTCAAAACGTAAACGTCCAGGCCACACTCATAAAGCCTTTTTACACCCTTAACAACATTTTCGTGCGGTCTTAAATTCAGGAAGTAACCTTCCTTAAATAAGTCCTCGTATTCCCCGGCCGCATTCCATACCGCTGCGGTTCCATCCAAGTCTACGAAGAGTTTGATTTTACTGAAATCCATATTTTCCTCCTTAATATTCGCATAGCGTGTCCCAATCCTCATTTTTGAGAAGTTCTTTGGCCTTCTCTTTTGCCGATTCGGTCATGTCGATGTAATCGTATCCGTCTTTCGTAATGATACAAGTCCATCCCGAAACATAACGGAATTTTTCATGGCCGGCAGACATGATGATAATTGCCTCATCGTCTGGAAGGATGTCCTGGAGCTCCTGTACCATGAGGTCAAAGTCAGCTTCCGGGAAATCGCTTTCGGCGTCGTCTTCTGATACGACCCCAGACAGAGACCCGTCACCGCCGAACCCATAGTAAGGGGCTCGCTCAGTAAACAGGGTAACAGGGCCTTCGCCGGAGCTCATGCGGCTCACAATCCCCTTGAACTTTTCCTCATCAGTTACCTGAAAATAGTTGCTTCTGAACACACCGATATAATTTGCCATAATTCTTTTTCCTCCCTTAAAAACGCAGAGGGGATGTTTTCCCCTCTGCTGATTGTTTTTTACTCATACCAGAAGTGCAACTGGTTCGCGTCCATCGTCTTTTTGCTGTAAAGAACGTAGCGACTATGCTGTACCTCAATAAAGGCGCCGATGTCATCATCGCTGATTTCAACGCCAAAAGCCTGCCCCGTGAGGATGTTCACCGTACAGGGCTTCTTCTTGACACAACCGTTTTGGGAAACGGTTACCAGCGTTGCCGGCATCACACCAAACAATCCCGCTTCATCTTTAAGCGGAAGATATTCGGTACAGTCGTCACTGGCTGTGTCTCTGAAAAGCGCAGTGAAGATGCCACGTTCGCCGGTGTTGCTTTCGCCCCACTCAAAGTTCCCGAGGCCGATTCGCTCCACTTCCCCGTTTCGCTCGTACTCAAGGTCAATAGCGATTCCGGGGAAAAGAGGATTTTCCTGGCTGGAAGCAATCAGCGTACCTGCCGGAGTGTTGATGCGAATTTCATCGGGAATAGCTGTGCAGTGCGTATTAGGCTCACCGACCGTCTGCCGCTCAATAGTCCATTTGTATTGGACCCCATTTGCCGTAAAAGACAGAACGCCTGTGCCAGTGCCTTCGTCCGTGAAATATTCCTCGGGCGATACGAACTTCAGCCCAAGGTTGCCGAGGCTCTCAGCATACTGATGGAACATCTCCTCGGTTGCCGTGGACATGTCAGTAAGCAGCCGGGTCTTTACCTCAGTACCGTCAGCGGAAGTTTTTACGCTGGTCAGTACATAGGCCTGCATACCACCCTTGCTGCCATCAGGAGCGCTTTTGTCGACCGTAGTCTTGTATTCGTAGCCGAAAACAAAAGGTTCGTTGGCATCACTGAGTTTGGTCAAACCGCAGGCACCACCACGCAAAGGACAATCAATTTCGTTACACACAGTTTCATAACCTCCAAAAATATGTAGTAATTCAAAAAAACAAGCGCCATAATGTGCTCGTATTTGCGAAACACAATATAACGCTTGTATATTTTGATGTTTAAGATTTTATCCCTTTTTCGGGGAGACTCAACAACCCTCCTCTAAAAATTCGCTTCAAAAAATTAAAATAACTGTGGACAAATAGGATAATAAGTGATATAATATAAGTACAGACAAGAAAGGAGATAAAACTCATGTGTACTATCAGACAGAAACAATCCAGCCTGAGCATGTTGTGGAGCAAGTCATTTTGCCTCCGCCATTTTGTGCTGCCTTCGGTTTCTGTTGAAGTGAAACGTGAGTGATATCTCTGATTTTGGATACAGCCAAATCTTATGCTTGTCATTTTCACCTCATTTCGATGGGAACCCGTAGGCAGAAGCCTACGGGTTTTTATTTTTAACATGGAGAGTAAATCCAGAGGGTTCTGGAGCACGCCTGCTAAGCGTTGCGCTCTTGTATAAGGGTCTGTTTCGAATACAGTGCTCTCCGCCATATGGCTCCCGGCCGCCATAAAGACCGGATACATATTGTGGATTGGTGAAAAGGTAACACACCGGGCTTTGACCCCGGTATTCTGGGGGTTCGAGTCCCTCGTCCACAGCCATATAATGCGGATTGGCTCATTCTGACCCAGGAGGTTGGGAGTTCGAATCTCTCATCCGCATCCATTTCTGGAGAGGTGTCCGAGCGGTTTATGGTTCCAGTCTTGAAAACTGGCGGTCGTAAGGCCCGTGGGTTCGAATCCCACCCTCTCCGCCATACATATGGACGGTTGACCGAGAGGCTTAAGGTGCTTGCTTGGAAAGCAAGTGGTCGTTTAACGGCCCGCAGGTTCGAATCCTGCACCGTCCGCCATATGTGGTGTCGGTGGCGGAATTGGTAGACGCGCCGGATTGTGGCTCCGGTGTCCGTAAAGGACGTGAGGGTTCAAGTCCCTTCCTTCACCCCACATTATGCGCTCGTAGCTCAGCTGGTAGAGCAACGGACTTTTAATCTGTAGGCCTCGGGTTCGAACCCCGGCGAGCGCACCATACATAAGTGCCTGTAGCTCAGTTGGATTAGAGCATCTGACTACGAATCAGAAGGCCGGGGGTTCGAGTCCCTCCGGGCGCTCCATATAGGGGTATAGTTCAATTGGTAGAGCAACGGTCTCCAAAACCGTAAGTTGTGGGTTCAAGTCCTACTGCCCCTGCCATATGCTCTCATAGCTCAGCTGGAACAGAGCAACGGTCTTCTAAACCGTGGGTCGAGGGTTCGAGTCCCCCTGGGAGTACCATACACCCCGCCGACTTTGCCGGTTTCGAGGCTTGTCAAAAGCGGGTGGAATACAGAAACCGGCTTTCATATAGGGGAGTAGCTCGATTGGCAGAGCAGCGGTCTCCAAAACCGTGCGTTGGGGGTTCGACTCCCTCCTCCCTGCCATTAGTCCCGGCAGACGACTCATAGTCTGCCACCTCAATATGTGCTCGTGGCGGAACTGGCATACGCGGCAGATTCAAACTCTGCATTCTGTGGGTTCGAATCCCGCCCGGGATACCAATAGATTTCCAAACGTAGGCTTAGAAGCAGCCATCGTTTAAAGAGCGGAGCGAAACACCGTTGGCGCCAAATGTACAGAACCGGGCTATGATAGTGGTTTTGTGTGATGTGCCGGCGGGAAAATGCGGATAGCAGGAAGGCACCCCGTAACTGATAAGGCTGACCTCTCCCTTGGCGTAGCAGCACATGGAAATCTGTATCGAAGGTTGCTTCGGGATAAAAAATAACAACCGCAGTTGTGCGTTAGCGTTAAAACGTACCCTTCCGACTCAGGTGATATCGGTATCCGGTCAAGCGGAGAATAGTCGAGAACCCATAGAAGCGAGCTTGATGCGCGACTCGGCAAGTGTGCTGAAATGCACGGTCATCGGTAAACAGGGTGATATCCAGATGGCAATTACATACGCGTCAGTAGCTCAGTTAGGTAGAGCAGCGGACTCTTAATCCGTCGGCCGTGGGTTCAAATCCCTCCTGGCGCACCATATGACAAGATGTGATAACTGGTAGTAGCCCGTCTGGAAAGCGGATGCGGCAATCGCCGTTGTGGGGTTGACCTCCACTTACAAATGTATATATAGAATGGAGAAAATCATGTTTGAAGAAACATATCACATTTCCAGAGAGTTGACAGAACAATTGCTACATCAAATGTATCGTCCTAATGTAGATGAAATTAAGCATAATAATAAATCATTAGAAAAAGCACGCCAAAGAATGCATATAACAAAAACGTCCAGTGGCTTCATGGTTGAATTTGATGATTTAGACTTAACTCAGGTTTGAATTAGGCACAGCAAACATGCCTTTGTAGCTCAGCTAGGTAGAGCAGAGGACTGAAAATCCTCGTGTCGGTGGTTCAAATCCACCCAAAGGCACCACTATTAAGGAGAATGTCAATGGGAAACATCGGTGAAAGCATTAGAATACCATTACGCCCTGGACGTAAGGTATGGGTAGTTAGCCGAGGAGAAATCGTTCCGATGAAAGTATCTTTGGTGTTAATACGAGAAGACAGAATTTCTATGACAATCATCTATGATGGAGACAATCCGCTGAATGAGAGATGGAATATCTCTGAGTTGACAGAAAAAGATATCGGATATCTCTTTTTTCTCAGCAAAGAAGACGCAAGAGATTTTCTCGAAAAACAATAAGTTTGAAATGGGTCAGCATGGCATAAGGCTGCGGCGCTGAAAAGCAGCGCTGCTTCTGCGGCAAGGTCTAAAAACGAGCGTATCTTCGCACACCGCAGTGACGCCGGAACAAATCCCGACATGCCGCCTTTGTGATGCGAGCTGGAATGACAGTGTTGCAAGGGTTGAGGTTGACGATTAGCGTCAAAATCCAGGTTGATGCAAAAGTTTTGGGTACGCATTGTGGAGATGCGCAACCACAAAGCGGTGAGGGCTTAGCGGCTCAACTCCGCGCCCATTTTTAAAAATATGTCCCTGTGGCGGAACTGGCAGACGCAGCAGTCTTAGGCTCTGCATTTTGGGAGTTCAAATCTCCCCAGGGACACCATTATATGGGAGGGTAGCTCAGATGGTAGAGCAACAGGTTGAAGCCCTGTGTGTCGCGGTCCCGAAAGCCGCCTCTCCCACCATACATGCCCATGTGGCGGAACTGGCAGACGCAGCGGATTTAAACACCGATTTGTAGGGGTTCGACGCCCCTCTTGGGCACCACAACATCCTCCCAAGAATCATCTTGGGAACATGCCTGTATAGCTCAGTGGTAGAGCAGCGGAATCATAATCCGTTGGTTCCTGGTTCGAATCCAGATACAGGCACCAAAAAATAGACCACCGAGGGTTCCTCGGTGGTTTTCTTTTTTATCTGTTTCCTTTTTTTCGGTTGTATCCTTTTTCACAGCAATGATACATGTCGATAAGCTCCCTTTCAAGGTCATCAAGCCTGTTGTATCCGCTTCCTCGTAGCTTTACCATACGTATTTCAAAACGGTCCCCATACTTATAGTCAGCGTAGACATCGCCATTTCCCTTTCCGGTAAAATGGGCGTTTACTCTGCTTGGCACATGAACTGATTGTCCTACGTAATACATCTTCTTATTGAGGTTGTAGATAATGTATACTCCTTCAAATTCAAGGTTTGCCATTCGGCCGTAATATGATTGCCTCAAGGAGAAAAACTGTTTTGGTGTCAACGTTTTTGCGCCGCTCAAAACTCCCTTCAGCCTTTTCTTTTTCTTTTTAGCTTTAATTACTCGTAATGCCGACGGTACAATAAATGTCATAAGTACACATAAAAGAAACAAAAACAGATACGCTTTATTTGTTCCCATTGTTTTCCTCCTATAATTTTACACACCAAATTACAGGCTCTTTTCTGAGAAGATAAAGCGAAGCCTTATGGGATATCAAAAGTTGCTCTATGGTTACTAAGAAGCTGTTTTCACACCGCATTAGTTGTGTCACATACTCGCTTTTTTGCGAACTCCTTCCATACTCATTATTCAAGACGCATTACACAACGTCTTTTCTCTTTATCTTCTTCATAGTACACAAAATATGATTCCATAACCACTCCCTCGCTGTCTTTGACAATAAATACAACATTCTGGTCTGGGTCGATAAACGCCGCCAAAAGACAAAGCAAATCATAAAAACCACCGAGAATTTCAAAATCCAAGCTAATTTTTCTGTACGGTCTAGTAATAGATTTTCCATTCATCAGAATAGCTGCCGCCCATCCATCTTCGCTTTTTGTTTCTTTAAAAGCAATTTCATACTCTTTATCGCGCTCTCCTTGAGCGTTCTGTGTTTGAGCTGTTAAACGCTTATTACCACAGAGTAATGCGTTTACAAGCGCAGGATTATTCAATACAACACCCCTCAATCATTATATTTTTCATATATTATATCAATTATTGTCCTAATTGTCCATGAATGAAAAATGTAATAGGAGTTATGTTGAAATACAAAAAGCCGTCCTAAAGAGCAGGACGGCTTAGGTTAAAGGATGCTGGTTCTGTTAAAAAACTTCTGCTGGCAATATAGTCACACAGATGTGCGCACTTGATTTCAGCCATGTGACATACTCCCCAGGACTAAAGTCCAGGGCTTCTTGCCCTGAACTCCTGGAGATTGTGCTTCAACGGAGCTGCTGGCTGACCCAGTCTTACTGCTCCTCCACAGTGGACGATGCCCCGCCCACAGGTTTTATTTCAGGCGGGGATGCCCAGTTGGGTCAGCCCCATCCGCTTGATGTTGATAGCTGCATTCGTATCTCTGTCCAGCGTAGTGTGGCAGCATTCGCATTCCCAGCTGCGCTGCTTGAGTGTGAGGTTCGTATTCAACGTTCCGCATACATAGCAAGCTTTGCTGGATGGCGCCCATCTGTCGATTTTTACAACGGTAGTTCCTGCATTGCTGGCTACCCATTCAAGGATGGATACAAACTCTGCAAAAGCAAGGGTGGTTAATTTCTTCATTTAATGCAGATGTCGATTTCATTTCTTACCTCTAAAGAAATACAAATAAAAAAAGAGGGACACTTCCGTATCCCTCTTTTTTTCACGAAGTTGCTCAGGGGTTGGCTTGCTTAGCTTCTTCTTTTGCCTCTTTTTGAGTAGATTTTACGTAGGGTTGAACCATCCACGAAATCGCCTCAAAAACCAGGTAAGTCAAAACTACAAACAAAGTGAGACACCAACAAATGTAGATGTGGAGGTACTTCATGAACCAAACGACGGCGCCTTCAATGGTCTGTCCGTGACACTCAACAACTTTCTCCCATGTAGCTTTAAATTTTTTCATATGTTTTTCTCCTCTCGTGTGCCTTTTTAGGACTTAAGACGAATAAATCAGGACACTATATATACGAAAACAGTCTCATTAAAGACTGATTGCTGGGGGATTCCTCCGACCCAGATTTATATAATCGGTGCCATTAAGCACTGTTGCTGGGTAAAATTGTCCCAGAATTTATGTAAACAAAGAAAAACGCAAACCATGCGTTTCGCCTGAAGCGGGCGTTGCCTGCTTATTTACGTTACACACAATTTGCGTTTGATTCTTTGATATACCTATATCTTATTCGATTTTCGGGGAAAAACAATTCTTTTTACTGTCTGTTTTTTAAATTTTTGATTATTTGCTCCACCTCCATGGGAGAAATCCATTTGGCCGAGGCTGATACTGCTTTGACTTTTTCCATCTCAGTGTGCAATAGTTGGTCTAGAAGCTCTGCTGCCATTTCATCTGTGAACACATCAGTATTACTTACATGAATGGCCATCATACTGATTTTGGTCGTTCCATCAGCTTTAAGTAGCGTGGATTTTGCATAAAGAAACATATTATCTCTCCTTATTAACCAATGCGCTCTCCGTTACCAATAAATTGCCCTCGAGGTCAACCTGGCCCTGCGTATATAAAAATTCATAGGCACTTCGAATAGTATCCCATTCCAGCACAGATGGCTCCTGCCCTTCACGAACCGCCAGAACCTTTATAGCGCCACCGTTTTCTTCCACCTCAAAAGTCGTTTTGTCACCGTTTTTGTTCATGATGGTCTCAAAAACTTTGTAATAATCTTTGATGGTATTCATCATTTGCTCATCAGAAAGATTGCAGTCTTTCAAAACATCTACTTCTTCAATCACCAAGGCAAAAGATGTTGCTCCACTTGAAGATGGTACACTTGACGCGCTGGAAAATGCGTCTATCTTCCCGCAGGCGCACAGAAAAGCCGCTACGATAACTACGCTCAACAGGATTGCAAGAACTTTTTTCATAAAAAATACCTCCAATATTAAGCAGTTTGAAACTCTGCATTACCAATATGATGTTTGCGGACACAATCAAGGTGCTCAATTTCCACCCGAGGAATTAGATGTCCATTGGAATGAAAGAATTTGCCGGTGTGCTTTCCGTTTTCATCTAGAATTTCATTTGTGACGGTCGCTGTTTTGAAACGACACTTATTCTCTTCATACCAATATCTAAACTTTCTTACGTGAATAATGTAAAGAGTGCCATCATTTACAAAATAATAAAATATCCATCTTGCCTTTGTCTTTTGAAAGCAGCCCAACGTATTTCTTTCAATACAAGAAATGAATTCGTAAAAAATATAGCCCGTGTGAGAATAAGTGTCAGTTTTAATTTCGATTGGATGCCTACTTTTATCAATAAACATAATAATGTAATCTACATCTTTCTCCCGATAGGCTTTCTCTCCACGAACATCAAAATAGCTCTGGACATAATTTTTAGTCAAAAGAAAGTTTAAAACAGCCTTTTCTCCTAACTCACCGACTTTTACACTGTCTTGCATATAATGTACCTTGTTAGACACGTCAAACATCTCCTTATATTATAACCTATTCTGTCCGATTTGTCTATTTATAAAGCTTTCCTTTTGAGCAAACTTATAAAAATTCTATATCTCGGATAGGCTTCATAATACGCATTTTTCGTATTCTAGCAATAAAAAAACGCCCCCTTTTCGAAAAGGGGCGTTTTTTGCTTTTTTGTGAATGTTACCAGACAGGATTATATACAGAAAACTCAGTAAATGGGTTTTTATCGTCGGTGCAAATCACATCAGAAATCTTCCAATCACCATTTAGTAACTGCATGGTCACAGTAGCAAATGTGCGGCATTCCCCTTCAGTCGTCAGAATCCGAAGTTTTAAGTCCATTTGAATGCCATTATCCCTATACACTCTATATGTATAGGCGTCCGGATACTGATTGATGGGGTTCCCTGGATAAACTTCAACACCTGTAACAGTGGCCAAATTTTCTGCAAGAGCAGTTTTTTCTGTTTCTTCTTGGGGATAACATTCTGCAATTATCTGCTCGGAAACCAAAACTGATGATAACTCGTTTTTGCTGGCACCGTTTTTAAGCATATCGAATACAGACTGAAGAACAGTTTGTGCAACAGCAGTATATTCATTTTTCTGTTCTTCACTCATATCCGCAATCAGTTCGGGGATGGTAGAATATCCGGCTTTGCTTACCATTACGGCGTCAAATTCTCCAAGGTCTGTGGATAGCTTAAAGTTTTCCATTGCGTCGGTGACAACCATGCGAGGAATTTTAAAACTCCATTTCCCATAATCATCAACAGATACGGCATATTCTTCCAGAGAGATTTCCCCACAGTTTACTTCTTTACTTGGAGAAGTAAAAGTGAAAGACTCCGCAATGCCTGAGGCCGGTACAACAATCCACTTGCCGTTTTCATACAAGCAAGAGAACAACTGGCCATTTTCTTCATTATTAGGGTCTTCGTCCGGTCGAAAGAGTCTTATTGTCGCCGTTGCATTTTCTTTAGTAGATTTGATTCTCAACGCGTTGCTTTCTATCTCCTGGATGTAATCGTATCCATTTTGCAAAATCCAACCGTAAATATCGCTATCCGCTAATACATGAGGCGAGCCTACTGCCTCACAGATTTTTGCAGAATCGTTTTCCTGAATACCCTGCACGAGCATTTGTAAGGGAATCTCGTAATCGGTCAAATTAGGGCTGTCCAGTCTCTTAAGACCTGTTTCGGCTTCTTCTTGAGCGATGGTTTCAAGTCTTTCCTGTTCTGCTTCTTCGGGTGACTTTTCAGAGAAAGAACACCCTGTAAAAAGCATCATCAGCACAGTAACAATAGCCATAATGGAAAAAATCTTTTTCATTGCTTTTTTTCGACGTCTTTGACGTCTTTTCTCCTTTCTTCAGCACTTTTTTCGACTTCTCGAGGGGGCTTTTTTCTCTTACTCAGTAATTCCCCCACCATACATCCTACAAATGCGCCTATGGCAGTCAAAATTAAATCTTGCATACATGTTTTCCTCCTTGAGAATAGGTGTCTTCTGCATATTGGCAGAATTTTTTATACAGTTCTGGATATTGAAGCATCAAATTGACGCAGCGGTCTTCACCGTGCTGTTTTGTGCCGACTACATCGCCGCTTCCTCTCAGTTCAAAATCTTTTTGTGAAATCTCAAATCCGTTAGTCGTTTCAATCATAGCTTTAATTCGGGGTGTTATTTTGCTGGAAACCAAAACGCAATAGCTTTGATTATCCCCTCTTCCTACTCGACCGCGAAGCTGATGCAGCTGCGCCAGTCCAAATCGTTCAGCATTAGAAATCACCATGACTGTTGCGTTGGGGACATTTACTCCGACCTCAACAATCGTAGTGGAAACCAGGATTTTTGTTTTTCCACTAGCAAAAGCGTTCAATCGAGAACGAATGGTTTCCGGCTTGATATCTCCGGTGATTCGGTCAATTGTGACTGTCGGGTTGTTTTCTTCAAGCCAGACTTTGAGCTTTTTGAAAATAGTATCAACAGACTCAACATTTGCCAGTGCCTCATTATCAGAATCATCAATCATTGGGCACACTAAGTAGCATTGATGTCCAGCCAAAACCTGTCGGTTCATTGCTGCAAACACCTTTGCATAGTCTGAGTGTGCTACCGTAACGATGGGCTTTCTACCTGCCGGCATAGTTGTAATATTCAACACCTGTGTATTCTCTCCATAAAGAGTAATAGCAAGTGTCCTTGGAATAGGAGTTGCCGTCATGCTGATGCTGTGTACACCAGAGTTTGCTTTTTCTCTGAGCAGCTGGCGCTGGTTCACTCCGAAACGATGCTCCTCATCGACGATTGTCATTGCAAGTGCCTTAAAGACAACGTCCTGTGAAATTACTGAATGCGTGCCAACCACTACCTGTGCTTCACCACTTTCAATTTTTGAAAGTGCGATATCTCTCTCTTTCTTTTTCATACCACTGGTGAGCAGTACGACATGGATTCCGGCCGGCTCAAGATATTTTTTGAATTCCTGATAGTGCTGCTCTGCCAAAACGGTTGTCGGCGCCATAACCGCAGTCTGATAGTTGTTTTCGCTCATTAAGACAGACGCAGCGATAGCCACGATAGTTTTACCGCAACCCACATCTCCTTGAACCAGAATATCTGCCCTCTTTCCGTTTTGGGCTGTTTCTGTAATCTTATTGATTGCTTCCATCTGGTCCGGGGTTAGCTCGAAAGGTAGTGAAGCAATGTATTGTTTTAACAACTCTGTGCTTCGAGCGACGCACATGGAACGCATAGATGCCTTCAAACGGCGCTCAGTCATTTTTGCGGAGAAGGGATACAGTTCATCAACAACTTTTCTTGCTTCAATTGCTCTCAACTCATCTTCGTTCTGCGGCTGGTGAACCATTACAAGAAATCTCTTTAAGTCCGGTGCGTAGGCCATTTTCAAAACTTCATCTGGAATAGGGTCCTCCAAAGTCGCATCGTCAATTAAAATGCTGGCAGCACGAGTGATGTTCTTTACAAGATAATCGTAAGACATTCCCTTAATTTTTTTATATACCGGGAGAATCTTACCAAAATCAATCGGGTTATTGCTATAGAAAATAGGGGTCGTCATTTCTGGTCTGGCAACTTTCCAGTTCATAGAGATTTTTCCGTAAAAAACATACTTATCATTCGTATGAAGGGTTGTATATAGATACATCTGGTTGAACCATGTGACATAAGTGCAATTTCCATTTTCGTCTTCTACCTGAGCATTTACATATCCAACGCCTCGCTTTAGTTGAGTGATTTTGCCTACAAAAGCGACCATTTCACCGATATGCCTGTCCAAGTCCTGAATTGGTATAGTTTTTCTGAAATCCTTATATTTCTTGGGATAAAAATGCGCTAGTTCTTCAATACTGGAAATGCCAGCTTTTTTGAATTGTTCAACTTTGTTGTTTGGAATCTCCAGCATAGATAAATCCATCATTTCTCCTCCTTATTCCTCTAATTATGCTTATATTATATCATATTTTATCCATTTTGTATATATAAAAATAAGGTAACAGAAGTATTCTGCCACCTTTTTGTTATGTAGAGAGCGAGCTCCAGGCGTAGGTTTTTCACCCACGCGCTTTTCAGTTTTTGGCGTGCGCACCCCTACTCACTGAAAACTTTTCGTCAAAAGGCGGCATCTTACTCTGCCACTGTCCTTCGCTCTCGGAAGCGGGACCCCTCGCTCGCCCTAATGCTTTTCGTGGAATACCACTTATACCGAATTGACGATTTCGGCAAAGCACCTTTGTGACTCCTTTTTGCAATAAGTAGCACAGTCGTCATCTAAGCCGCTTATTACTTAAAAAGGGCATTGGGTCCATATTTGTAATTTGGGTGCTATGTCTTTCTCAGACGGCGTACCCCCTACTCGGAGCTTTTCACATATAGCTGCACCACGCCCATTTCTTCAATCGGACACCCGTCCGACAGTTAAATCTTATTCCTTTTTCGCGTGAACAAAAGAACAATGCGGCGATTTCTCGCCGCTATAGTGTCAAATGATGTCCAATTCCTTGGTATCACCGTTCTCCAAAACGCAATACACACGGCCTTCATGCACATTGATGTAGGCATCCTGTGTGCCGCGAACAGAGGCGACCATCTTCTGGATTTCTTTCAGGTCAACCTGTTTGTTGTGGAGTTCAAGGAAAATGTTTGCCGCTTTCTTCTTTGCCATAAATATTACTTCCTTTGTTTGTTTTTTGATAAGCTTGCAAGATATGCACTTTGTAAGTTGTCTTCATATTCCCATTCTTCAGGAGTACGTGGTCCTCCTACCACTACTGCCGCCCATGATACAAAAGTTGCTACTAAGGCGAAAATAAAAATTGTTTGAACCATTTCAATCCTCCTTCGAACGAGTATATGTATTTGGTTCTTTCTCTATACTTATATTATATCATATTTTATCCAATTTGTCCTTATGTTATATAAAAAACCGCCCCTCTTACAGAAGGGCGGTGTTTTTCACAGAATTTTTTCCATCAGAAAACCAGAATTGCAAATGTTGTAATCTTCAAATTTGTACACCGGTGCTTTTACAATATCGGCAACCTTCCATCCAAGTGTTTTGAGAACACCAAGATACTCAGCATTTTGCCCGTATTGAGGAAGCCATACGAAGCGGGTCACACCAGCTTTTCCCATTGCATCCGCGAGGCCTTCCATAACGCTCTGCCCAGGGATTCCAACTTCACGGACAATCGGAATACCATAGTTGTTTTCGGAGGCGGCGTTAATCGCATTGGAAGCAACGCATTCACCGTGGTGGTATCCTTCCTCAAGAGGGAAAAGTTGTTCTTTTTGCAAAAACTCACTGCGAACGCGCATCAGAATTTTTCCCAGCTTGTTCTGGCCGATGCCATTACATACGCCCCAGTATCGGTCGTTCCAGGTATTACCCTCAACAAGCATCGCTTCACCGGTGGTAATCAGACGTTCTCGGATTTCCGCGTTCTGAGAGAACTTTTCAAAAACCACCTCGTACATGACCTGGTCACGAACTTTATCCCAGTCCGGCCGCATCTCGACCTGTCGGCCAAGCCGTTTGGACTGGCTGGCGTTCAAGCCTTGGAACTCCTTTGCTCGCTGCGGGCATTTCTGACTGTGGAACGCAGCTTCTGCGTTCTCGAAAACCAGTCCACGAAACAGCAGCGGGGCCTCATAGAAATTGCTCAGGAAACGATACTGGCCGTCAAAACGGTCGATGATTTTATCACTCATTTGATTTCTCCTTTTTGTTCTGAAATTTAATTCCAAGCCCACGCGCTTGATTCTTATAATGATTTCAATATATTTGTTTTTCGGATATGAGCAATAAAAAAGCCACCTCTTGTAAGAGACGACTTTCAATACATACGCCAAATTTGAATAGTTTTTTTACAGTTTACTCAGCTTTTTCCTCATTACTTGAAAACAACTTCTGCAACAGCGTAGTCACCGGGATTTTCCAGGATTTTGCTCAGTTCTGCATCATCGGGCCAGCATTTCATATATCCTCCAAAATCCCAATCAGAGAAGATTCCAGCATACATAGAAATAACCGGCTCATTCGCCATAATGGCAAATGCCTGGCTGATATTGCCCATTTCATTTACAGGGCACTCCAGCATCTGCTCATCAATCGTCCGGCCAAGAACATCCGCATTTTTCAATAAAAACAAAGCATCTTCTTTTGCGGACAATTTTAATTTCTGGGCAAACTCCTTAAGCTTCTCAGGCTCATATGCACCCCAGACAAACTCGTTGGTAGCAATGGGGCGCACTTCGATATCATCGCTCGAAAAACCCCTGATGATGCCATCGTCTTCATTGCGCAGTGCATATGCGGCAAGGTCGGACAAATAAGACCCAGCCAGAGTTTTACCGGAGGCATTCTCAAGAACATCCAGAAGTTTGTCGTTTCGGTGTTCATAAAGGAATTCCCCGTCTTCAAACTGCGGGCACGACATACGCGTTGTTTCGATGAGTTCGGTAAGAGCTTTCTGTACCGACAGTTCTTCTTCGGTGTAATCGCTCATATTAAATAGCACTTTCATACGCTTTCCTCCATGACTACAGAATAAATTGTTCCGTCGCATTCCAGCTCCCATTCGCCGAAGAAATCATCACAGGGCTCTGTGCAGCACACTTCACTGCCGTTCCAAAACAGGACTGCCTCAGTCCAATATCCGCCATCGTCTGCGGAACAGAGCTTGACATCCATTTCATATCCGTTATCAAACACAGCTGTTTCGGAAAGCGTTTCAGAAGGCCAGTTTTTACTGTTTCCCGTCATAGCTTCACGGTAGAAAATGGATTTTTCTTTGCTCAGTTTGATTTCTTTTGCATATTTCATTGTATTTACCTCACAGAACATCGTAACCGTCGAAGGTTAAACGATACACCTGCCGAAGCTCTGCGCCACACTGCGGGCAACGACAGTCATACTCAAAACAGGTGCCATCTCCTGTCAGTTCACCAGTTCCCCAGTCACAATCTTCATCCGACGGAGATATTTCAGCGCCACATACGGGACAGATGTATTCGTCGGCGCCAGATTTGGTGTCAACATATTCATCTTCCCCACTTTCGCGTGCAGCCAGGTTGGTTTCCCCAAACAAGCCCTCGTCGATAGCGCGCAGAAGATTTTTGTAGAGGTTTACTTCGGCGTCGTAGGTCTTCAGAGTACGGATATCGAAAACGCCGCTGTCTTCGCTGTCGTCCTTCTCGTACACATCGTTTTCGCTGCCGTAAGGGTCCAGCGAAAAGATGTATTCGTTGGGCGAGTTTTCGTAATCATCCTTTTTGTGGGTGTGGTACACGGTGATGCCGTGATAACAAACAGCGATTTTGTTCTCTATAATTTCTTTTTTGATAGCTATATTTACTTCTCCTTATAAAAGTTTTTTATCGTGCTTCAATAACTCGATAAATGAAGTTTTCGATGTTGGACCAGTAATCCAGGTTGCAATCGTAGTCGCCATCATACACATAGCGTTTTGCGGCCGCTTCGATTTCTTCATCTGTCAATTCTGTGTCGATGTCCCCCAGGTGAGAGGTGATATCCTCGACAACATGTTTCATCCAGAGGTGACGATACAGTTGGTCTCTCTCGTAGGAGCCGCAGGAATCCACATAGATATTCAGCTCTTCAGATTGAGCTGTGGGAACCGTCGCCTCAATGATTTGCCAGACGTAAACATCTTCACCATTGGAATACAGAACTGCATTCATGTCATTGCAGGAACTCAGTTCTTTATATTCTTCCATCCATTCAGAAGGAGTGTGCGCTGCATATTCCTTGCGGAGCAAATCTTTCGCTTCGTCTTGGTTTAAGGTCTGCATAACAGACTCAATACTATACCCGTCACTACGGGTCAACAGATACATTTTCATATCAGATTCTCCTTGAAATATTTTATAAACAAAGGCCAGCTGACGAACAGCCGGCCTTGTTTTTTTATTACCCCCTGAAAGCGTCATAAACGCCACGGATGGTGAACGGGGTTTTGATAGGAGCGAAGCCAACATAGCGGGTGTTGACAGGCTTACCATCCTCACTCACGCTCAGCGTAATATGAGGGACTTCAACCTTGTCACACAGCTTCTGCACCGTTTCATTGGCACAGGTGACTTCGACCAACAGACCCTCGTTCTGCGTATTGACGCCATACCCGATTACTCGGATATTGACCGGAAGGTCGAACAGGCTCTCATCCACATCCGCAGGGCGGAACCGAAACGTCACGTGAGTGTCCTTAATCTGTCGCCAGAGTTTGGTGCGCTCAACGCCGTACTCTTCGAGCTTATGCTCAAGTTCCTTGGAGTCAACAAACGCTCCGGTATAAATGACTTTACTCATTTTTATCCTCCCCTTAATTAAAGGTAATTTCTTTTGTATAATCCTCGGTTGCAGAGTCGGTCCAGGCAAGGACTCTAATCCTTTCACCGGCGGGTTTTTCCATCAGGACACGCGGCAAAGACAAAACGTCTTCGCCGATTTTCTTGTCCGGCTGGAATTCTACGTCGATGCCAGGGTAATTGTCATCATAGCTTGGAGTGGCGACGAGATATCCGCCTTCCACCCTTACTCGCATCTCCATCATGCTATTTGCCATATGGTTGTCCCCTCCTCATTTGATTTCATCTTTTGCGAAGAACACATGGATGCCGTCTTCCTTGTAACCTTCTTTGATAAGGTCACTGACTTTTTCCTGCATCGCATCTTCCCCGAATATTCCGATAACTCTTGCCGGCAGCATACCGGTCATCCGTTCTCCGGAATATTGAATTACCGCCTCGACAGCAATAATGTATTGGCCGTCATCCTCTTCCTCACCAAGCATTGCTGCCGCATAGTTGGAGAATGTTTCTTCGTCCCAATGGCCTTTCGCCTTTTGAAAACGCTCAACCAGTTCATCGACTGTTATGTCGATAGTCGGCTCATCGTTCGTGCTGCTGAAATCCTGCTCCGGGCACAGTTCAAACCAGCAATGGTCACTTTCTGTTACCTGGTCAAAACGAACCTCAGGCAAACCGACCTGATGAGGAATGAAATACGTCTTTTCATCGAGACAGTCCACAATGGTCATCAGTTGTTGCTGAGTGATTTCTCCGCTCAGGACCTCATCATGATGCGTTTTGTAGTTATCAGCGTCTCGATACATATAACAAATGCGTGTGTTCATTTTCAGTCCTCCTCAAACCAGCGGCAGCGGATGTTCGTCAGCAATGGCCACAATTTTCTTGGCCAGCTTAACAGCGTCCTCGTTGCGGCCGTCAGGAGTGACCGTTGCCATCTTGCGGATAGTCGTCATAAACAGACGCATCGTGGACTGCTGCAAAGTCTTATGGCCTCGGCAAATCGTTTCCGCAAAGGTATCCTGGTCGAATCCAAACGCATTGACAAAATCCAGTATATCCTGCGCCAGCTTTTCAGCTTCCTGCTTCTTGTTGTTCATATTTTCCTCCTCATTTCATCTCGATTTCGAAAACCCAATCGCTGTGCGTAGAGCGAATCTTAACCTTGTTCCCCTCTCGAACAGCTTCATACACCTTAGCTGTAACAAGGGCCTGCTGCACAAAAAAGCGGACATGCCCAGAGTCAGACAGATACAGGCGGCCGGACTCGTTCTCCAGATACTTGGCCTTGTTGGAAGTAGTGGAGATAAGCTTCACGTGTTCAAAATCGAACCGGATATTGGAAACACCATTTTTTACATACGTAATCATTTTTTCACCTCAAAAATTATGTATTTTCAAAAACAAAAAAACGACTGCGCGTACTTGCGATACACACAATCGTTTTTCTATAATTTGAATAATTACATCATATTTGCTTTTCGGGGCAAAGCAACAAAAAAAGAGCCCCCGAAGGAGGCTCTTTCGTTATTATCCATTCCAGCGCTCATCTGAGCATAGAACGGCTTTGCCTTCGGCAAGGCTTTTTTGAACATCCAAAATTCTCTGGTTTTTAGAGCCACGGAAACGAAGGTCGAGACTTTTTTCGCTTTGAATAAACGGCCCGTCAACCAGAATATCCAAACAGGACAAAAGGCCCTTTTGTTCTGCGGTCCCTTTCATAAGCTGTTCGAAAGTGAATCCAGAATAACTGGCCAGTTCATATCCGTCTTTTTTCAGCATTTTCGCCAGAGGAATGAGAGCTCCAGCCTGACAAAATGGTTCTCCACCGGAGAATGTCACCCCTTTACAAAGAGGCGCATCTTTTACCATATCATACAAGGTTTCGACCGACATATTCTTTCCGCAGCCAAACTCCCATGTTTCAGGATTCTGGCATCCTTCGCAATGGTGTGTGCATCCCTGAACAAAAATCACCGTTCTTAGTCCAGGGCCATCAACAATTGAATCAGAAACGATTCCGGCCACATTGACACTCTGGATATCTTCCAGCATCTTCTCTGCCCTGCGAACGACTTCTTCAGATACAGGTCTGCCACCACGATTCAGCATGATAAACAGACGTAGGGTATCCTTTTTGCTGAGGTTCCTCGCCTCAGCAATAGAGACAGAAGCGTTTTTGAAAGTACGTCTGTCTTTTGCCGACAGGTCGGAATAAAACGCGCCTTTGTAGGGATAACGGTCAGCATAGAAATCCAGCAGCGCCATCATTCTCTGCTTACCGTCTACAATCTCATAGTAAGGGCCATCCAAAGACATTTCGTCATCGTTCTTTACTCTAAACACGAAGCGGCCGATATCAGCCCCCATAAACAGAGAGTCCAGAAGCAGTTCACGGTCCTTATCCTCCCATACCAGCTCTCGCTGATAGTCGGGGTTAAAGTCTACACCAAACAGCGTGTGCTTAGACAGAAGAGATTCGACCGAGGAGTTGTTGTAGCTCAGCCTGATATCTTCGTTGCTGGTGAACGATGTATCACCGTACTCCAAACGGCGAAGACTGAGCCACGTAACGATGTTCCTGCTCGTATGCTCTCCTTTTTCGCCCCTATTGGAAATAGACTCCACTTCGTAGAATGCGCCGTCATCAAAAACGGCGGTAACAACAGTGGACTCCCATCCTCCATATCGGACCTTATCGCCTACATTGAAGGAATAGCTCGGCTTGCCAAGACGCGAAGCTTTATTGCGAGCAGCCTCAATGGCAATTTTGCGGTTTGTTTCTTCGATTTTCCGGATTTCTTCTTCAGTCAGAGTTGCTTTTTTCCTTCCCATAACGCACCTCACGTTTTGTCAATGTAAGTAGCTGCTTCGTCTGCCACATGGAGCATCCATGCCAGCAAATTTTTGTCATACACATCACTCACAGCGCCAACATTCTGCACCCCGGCAAAGCCCATATGGGCATTGATAGCTGCTGCTTCATCCCGAGAAAGCTTCATATGTTCCATAACAATGAATACGCTTTTTTCGCCATGGCCACCGTAGGAGAAGTCTTCTTCAAATTTGAAATAAGGGACTTGTTCCCACTTGCCCGCCTCATTTCTTACATTGCGGGTATCGCGCTTATATACGCCGATTTTACAAAGGTCGTGAAAAAGCGCAACAATAACAAGCGACTCCTTGCTGTAAACACCCGGGGCATAAAGGTCAGCCAGAGCCATAAGCTGTTTACCAACAGCAATGGAATGGGCACACAGGCCGCCGTCAACCGAGCCGTGGAAACGGGTCGATGCCGGTGCTGTATAAAAGTCACTTTTTTCCAAAGACTGCATGAGAGTATCAATACCATCACGTTTTACATAGGCTTTTACCAAAGCGATAAAGCTGGCCTTATTCTTATTGATGTCAATTTCCATATTTTTGTCCTCCATTATTTTGATTTCAAACTCGTGGGTTTTGGGTTATCATTCAAAAAAGCTGCCAAACAAGCAACATTTTCGTTACTCGTAATGACAGCTTTTATTGTTTGATGCCGTTATTTTATCCGATTTTCGGATAGACACAATATTACATCAGCAAATTCATGATAATGCTAAATACAGCATCTCCGGCCGCCAGAAAAGCTGCTGCGATGGCCAGAACGCCCAAAACAATAACAGAGTCATGCGTTGTGTCTTTCGGTTTTTTCCATGTGACATTGGTCGGGTGCAAGAACTCTTTTACCTTGTGTGCAGCTTTATAAAAATCAAAGATGCTTGGTCTTTTCTGTTTTGCCTTTTCCATTATACTTCTCCTTTCACAGATGAGCTGCAATGATGTTCAACACCAACGTACCAATTCCGCACACTGCGGCGCCAATCATGACAGTCTTATCAATCACATTTTTGACAGAGGACTTTTCCTTCACCTGCATACCCATTCCAACACTGCCAATCGCGGCGGAAAAGCCCTTACCATCGCTTTTCGAAAGCAAAACCCCAGCGGTGAGAACTACTCCACTTGCGATAGTTACAACGCCGAGCAAAATTTCTGCAATATTCATGTTTCTTCTCCTTTCATTTATGCCAAGACTCCTTTGTGATTTCGAACGGTCGCATAAGAATCCAGCGCAGTAACCATCTCAGTTGCAACACCAACTACAATCAGCAAAGACGTTCCGCTGAGAGGCATATAAACACCTGTAATGCCTTGAGCAACGATAGGCGCTACCGCAATCAAGGCCAGAGCGACAGAGCCTGTTCCTGCGATTTGGTTCATTGCTTTAGCAATAAACTCACTGGTAGGCTTGCCAGGTCGTCTTCCGGGAATTGTACCACCGTCCATTCTCAGATTATTCGCCATCTCTATAGCATCATATTGAATAGAGACATAGAAGTAGTTGAAGAAGAAAATGAGTACGACGTACAGCAGACACCATACGATATTTGTAGAGTTAAAAGACATCAAACTTTTAACCATATCGGGGTGTTTTTCTGCGTTCATAAACATTGCGATTGTCTGCGGGATACTCAGTACCGTGCTTGCGAAGATTACAGGTAGGACACCGCTCATCATCAATTTCAATGGCAAATAACTTCCTATTGAACGATACTGAGAACGTCCTACAACTCGGCCGGCATACTGAATAGGAATTCGACGCTCAGACCCGCTTACATAAACCACAAACCAGATAGATACGAGAAGTAAAACAACGCTCAGTGCAAGTGTTACAAGCACCATCCACTGGCCTTCTTTAAGGCCAAGAACTGTGTTTTGCGCAATAGCGATTACGCTGTGCCATCTTGCCACAATACCGGCAAAAATCAGCAAGGAAACGCCGTTTCCGATACCATATTCATCAATCTTTTTGCCCAGCCAAAGTGCGAACTGAGAGCCGGCAACAAAACTCGTTACAATAACAGCACCAGAAAAGACTTTTGCAAAGCCGCTTGTGTACTCAAGGGCCCCATATCTGCCAAGAACAAACATGTACCCAATGGAAAGGAAGGCCGCCAGAATAGTGGACAAAATTTTTGTGTACATTTCGATTTTCTTCTGGCCTTCAGAGTCTTTTCTCGCTTCTCCCCATGACGGAATAACCACACTCATGAGCTGGATAATAATAGAAGCGTTGATGTAAGGCGTAACGCCAAGGGCGAGGATAGCGCACTGTGACAGAGCGCCGCCAGACATTAGGTTCAGATAGTCAAATACGTTGTCAGTTGAAAACAAGGATGTCAGCATATCCGCATTGATAAACGGCACGGGCATTGTACACCCCAGACGGAACAGCAACAACATTGCCACTGTGAACAGAATCTTTTTTCTCAGCTCCAGAATACCCCAGAATATTTTCGTTTTGTTCACTTTTGCTACCTCCATTTTACATTGATGAGCTGAAATCTATGATTTCCACTTGCGGAAAACTTCCGTAGCGGCTTTCGTTTATTCCAATTCGTCCAATAACATCTATTGTTCTTGGCTTCCCTTGTTGGACATACTGATGAGCCATAGAGAATCCAACAAGAGAATATCCTTTTGTAACAAACTTTAGGTGTTCCCTGTTTTTACCAATATACATTACATACTCGCCATATCTGGCAAACAAAGGGATATTTCTAATAAGAAATACTGGTTTTGGAATACCTTCACCAAACGGCTCGTAGATTTTTTGTTTTTCAATGTACTCACAAACTTCATCAGGTTTGATTTCAATATCATAATAGATACTGTCATCAGCGCCGATATCAAGCTCGTGATATACCCGTTCAAGTCTCTCTCTGAAGTTGTTGAAGTCTTTTTCATGAACGGCCAGCCCGACTGCACCGGCATGGCCACCAAACCTGCTCAAAAACTGGTTTGCTGTTGAAGTAAAATCGTAAAGGTTAAAACCTTTAACCCCGCTTCTACCGGAACCTTTCAGTTCACCTTTTCCAGTAAAAACATACGCTGGCATTTTCAGGCTTTCAGATAATTTCCCGGCAACAATTCCCACAATTCCTTCATGTAATTGTGGCATATGGACAATAACTGGACCGGGTGGTGGAAGCTCGATGCTTTTCATCACTATATCGTACGCTTCATTCACTATCCGTTTTCTGTCCTCATTTACTTCGACCAACTGTTGTGCAAGACCAGGCATTGTTTTTTTATCTTGAGCCAAGCACGCACTTGAGTACCTTGCGCCATCATCATGAAGGCGCCCGGGAGCATTCAGAACAGGGGCAAGCTTGAAAGCTACATTTTCTTCATTGATAGATGTGAACTCACAAGCTTCAATAAGACTTTTTAATCCCTGCGTAACTTGACGTGCATTCATCGCCCTTAAACCTTTTTGAACAATCACACGATTTGCTCCATGAAGCTTTACAACATCCGCAATAGTCCCGATTGTGGCAATAGCGCTAAGCTTTTTCGTAAGCTCTTCGTCTGTTATCAAGCTCTCTGCCAGTTTAAATGCAAGACCAGCCCCGCAGAAATCTTCGAAGCCATTGTTTTGTGGATGCAAATGCGGGTCAACAATTATGTCTGCTGGCGGTATATCGTTACCTGGTAAATGGTGGTCCAAAACAATTACTGTAATACCCTTCTCTTTAGCCTTAGTAATTTCCTGCACGGCCGAGATTCCGTTATCAACAGTAATAAGAAGTCCTTCTTCAACTTCATCGACTGCTTTTTGAGAAATTCCATAGCCTTCGCTCAAACGTCTGGGTGCCCTTATGGTAATTTCACTTTTGCTACCAATCTCGTTTTTTAAATGGGACAAAAGAAGAAAAAGGATTGCCATTGAGCACACGCCGTCTGCGTCGTAATCCCCAAAGACATATATTTTCTCTCCGGTCTTGATAGCATTTAAAACGCAGCGAGCTGCGTTTGTCATGTTTTCAATATCATCAGGAGATGTGTGGTGGGAAAGAGAATCTCTTCTTCTGTACTTCCACTTAACTCCTCGATTATTTTTACAAAATCCTGGCAAGGATTTTTCCTTGCTGCCCATGAATTTTTAATGTTTCTCCCCCCTCTGCAAATAAAATGTCGTAACAACACACTGCATATATCAAAGGCGCTAATTTATAAACACTATATGTGGTGCTTTTGTTCTCTTGATTGTCATTGCTGCAAATAAATGCAAGTAACCTGTAGTTACATTATTCTTTGCTATTCAAATAGCTTTCAACTTCATCGAGACTAATAATGCATTTGTACATGCCAAAAACATTACGGCAAACATATTCGATGTGATAATGTCCGAAAAACCAGGCTTTGAATGCAACCTGTTTCAGCACACGGTTATCAAACCATTCAGAAAGCTCATTGGATGTGTAATGGCCGCGACCAATACGGCGAGCAATGTCAAATGGTGCCTCGTGAGACAAAATAAAGTCGACCTTGTTTTTATTGGATGAAAGATTACCGTCAGCTTCTTTATATTCATCAGCACTTGGCATTTCTTCTGGCCACCAGGAACGACGAAGCACCCTGAACATTGCACCCTTAAGAGAATAGGTGTGGTATTTTCGACGGAAATCCGGGTCATCGGGGTCCAAAATACCATCTTGAATATCATGTGATGGAGCGCCGCCCATGGCAAACCACTTGTGGCCAGCGAAATCATATACCTGTCCTCTCATCAGATGTAAAATGTTCTTGCCAATACGATGAACCTTGCCGCCCATCCAATTTTCTTCGGGAAGAGCAGACAGCATATCGTAATTTTCATGGTTGCCGTCAACGAAAAGAATTGTGAACGGCTTTCCTTCAAGCCATTTTCGCCAATATCTCTGTTCTGGAGAGTTATCCCAGTAGCCGAAATCCCCCATGATAATCACATAGTCATCTCTGGTCATTCCCTTCTGTTCCGGAAATGTGTTCGTGGAAAATCTTGTGTAATCACCATGACAATCTCCAGTCAAATAGATTTTTGGATTATCCACTTTTTCCCTCACCATTCTTTTCTTTCTGAACAATATATCTTTCCACAGCAGTTTCGGCTCTGACCCCGCGAGCAGCAAGTGCATCTGCGTAGTTGTTCATATCCGAAGAACTGTGTCCTTTCACCTTATGGAAATGGATTTCTATGTGCTTACGCATCGAATTGACGAATTTCCCATATTCAGCAGTTCTTTCACGAGTTGCCTGCCAGTCCCCATCCGGCCAACGGCCGATTCCTTCATAGTCATGATAGATGTCAAGTCTGGAAGCTCTAAGTTCGGCAGCTTTTCTAATTGCAGTCTCAGCTGCTTCAATCTCGCTGGCAATATTACGCATGCCGAAATGTTCTTTTGTTCTGCCATAACCTTCATAAAAGGGCTTTTCGTCTTTAAGAAGAACGTACCCCCAGCCTGCAACATTATCCAAAAAGCTACCATCGGTATATGCACTTATACATAAACCGTCAGTTTTTTCGTTAGCTTCCTTAATGATATCAGGGAAGGCATAATCCTCCGCATCATTGTATAGAGCGAATTTTTTATAAACAGCTCCAGGGAACTTGTCGACCTGTTCTTTTGCTTCGTCCCAACTATCGTAGACACCGGGCTTTCGACCCCTTCTAACTGCATAAAACATATCGCGCCTCCTTAATTTTTCTTATATTATATCATATATTACCTATTTTGTCCATTTAAAAAGGCGCCTCCAATCTATGGATAACGCCTTTATGAACTTCTACAGTTAGTTTTTATTCTTTTTACGAACCTTTATCTCATCCTAGCTTAAAATGTGACATACTCCCCAGGACGAAAGTCCGGGGCTTCTTGCCCTGAACTCCTGGAGATTGTGCTTCAACGGAGCTGCTGGCTGACCCAGTCTTACTGCTCCTCCACAGTGGACGATGCCCCGCCCACAGGTTTTATTTCAGGCGGGGATGCCCAGTTGGGTCAGCCCCATCCGCTTGATGTTGATAGCTGCATTCGTATCTCTGTCCAGCGTAGTGTGGCAGCATTCGCATTCCCAGCTGCGCTGCTTGAGTGTGAGGTTCGTATTCAACGTTCCGCATACATAGCAAGCTTTGCTGGATGGCGCCCATCTGTCGATTTTTACAACAGTGGTTCCAGCATTGCTGGCTACCCATTCAAGGATGGATACAAACTCTGCAAAAGCAAGGTCGGAGACCTTCCGCCCCCACAGGCGCTTCATCCCATCGAGATTGAGGTCCTCGATACAGATGATGGCGTATTCTCCAACAAGCTGGTTCGCCAGTTTGAAGAACCAATCGCGCCTGCGGTTGCTGATGCGCTGGTAGACACGCTCCAGATGCCGAAGAGCTCTCCGGCGGTTCTTACTACCTTTCTGACAGCGGGATACCGCACGGTGAGCAGCTCGCAGCTCGTTGAGCGATGCTTTATACCACTGGGGTGAGTCTATCACGGAGCCGTCGTCCAGATTGAGGAAGTGCTTCAAGCCGAAATCCATCCCGACAGCTTTACCTGCTCGCGGATAGATGTCGTTACATTCCTGTTTGGTGACGACGATGAGATAGATTTCTCCCAGCGCATTGCGCTTTACGGTGAGCGTTTTGACGTTTCCCTCAACAGGGCGGGATTTGCAGTATTTGTACTCCCGCCCCATGATGGTGACTTTGTTATCAGCATGGAAGGCGTACCCCGCCTGCTTGAGGGTGAAGCTTTTATACCGTTCACGCTTACAAAAATGCGGTGGCGACTTTTTGCCATGGCGTTTCTGCTTCACGTGGTTGAAGAACGCTTTGTAGGAGCGGTCAACACGCTCCACCACGTCTTGGATGGCCTGACTCCCAAGAGCCTGCCATTCCGGGTGGAGCGTTTTCTTGACCTTCGTGATATGTTTTTTCAGCTTGTTGGCAGAAAGGTGCTCTCCGTATATGCGATAGTATCTTCGATGCATCGCAATGCAGTAGTTCCAGATGGAGGCGGCAATGTTGATACCGTCATCCAGATGTTTGTTCTTTTTGTTTTTATACAATTTGAATTTGAACGTCTTGATGACAGTATGCATTTTGTCACCTCCTTATTTGTTAATGCGCCTTATATCCCCGCACTGAAGTACGGGGTTTTACGGCGCTTTAGATAAAAAGTGTTAATTTAATCCCATTGCAATTGTTTTAAGTTGACGGCGAACGCGTATTGAAGGTTCGATTTCTAAATAAGCACCTGCCTGCGTATCATATTCAAAAAATCGGATGGGTTGTTTGGGATTTGCCAATCCACTTTCATAACACTCAACACAAGCATAAGAGTAATCCGGGTAAAAACATGCAGCAATAGGTCCCTTAAGTGCATCCCCCAGTTGGTTTTGTGTAAAGTAAACTCCTTCGGTACAAATATCGCCAAGGTCTATTCCATTTGACGTTCCATTGCGATTTGTACGTTCTTCCATTTTTTCAAAATAGGATACGACATACACTATTTGTTCGGGGATTATCACAATGTTGTTTTCTTTGATTTCCTGTCTTTTTAATAGCTCCATTTTTTCTTCACTAATATCACCATGATACCAACCATACCCCCACCTTAGCAACATATCTGGAACATTTTCCCCGTTAACTATTATCTCTTTACCACAGTTTTGGCATTTATAGATAACGCCCGTGTCATCTAAGGCTCGTAAATTATACTTATGCCTACAAACTAGCTTTTGAGCTGCCTTTTTAACTTTTTCTAAAATATTATTCATTTCTATCTTCCTTCACCTTTCTGATGATATATACTTAATATTTCCCAAGCATTACCCTCAAATATAATAAATTTGATTTTAAAAAGTCCCTCTCAATTTCTATCTGGTTACCTTATACACGAAATATTTTCATCCTGTCACAGTATTCAAAAAATCCATTTGTTTTTATCTATAAAACATACTAAATATAGTATTTTCTTGTATTATATCATATATTATCCTATTTATCTATTCAAAAGACACCTCTCTGTCAAGGGAGGCGTCTTTTAGACGAACAAAGTTAATTTCGAATGCCTTTTTCTTCAAGTTTTTTTCGAATTCTCATTATTTTCGCGTTCATACATTGACTTGAAACACCGAAAACTTTTGCTACTTCGCATTGCTTCATCCCCTTCATAATCATGTTGAAAATAGAATATTCTTTTTTAGTTAAGATTTGATAGATAAAATCCCTTTGCTCTGATTTTCTATACTCAAAATCTTCTTGACCCAACAAGGTATCTTCATAAGTTAATTCGGGTGTTTCAGGGTTAATGGGTTGATGGATAGAAAGCATTGCAGCCTCTGAACATTCCTCAAAATAATGAGAACGTTTATTAAGCGCTGAAAGAACTGAGTTGTAAATTACTTTGTAGGCATAAGAAGAAAATTGGCACCCCTTTTCTTGGCGAAATGAAATGCATGCTTTCCATAAACCAATTTTTGCTTCTTGTACTATATCTTCATCAGTCAGCATAGCCGGAAACGATTTTTTAAGTACATAGTAAACCAACTTTTCGTTTTCTTTATATCTTTGCTCATTGTCCATGTGTTACCTCCTATAACAAACGTGGGCGCATGCCGCACCCACGTTTGTTGCTCGTTAAATTACACCTACGAATGTCGGCATATTAGGGTACTGTTTGCGCAGTTCTGCCAATTTCTCTTCACTCAACCCTTCACCTTCATAGCGACCGCAACGCGGGCACACATCGCCGATGATGCCCACATAGCCGCACACAGGGTCGCGGTCAACCGGATGGTTGATGGAACCATAGCCGATACCGGCGTCGTGCATGCAGCGAACAACCGCTTCGAACGCTTCCAGGTTGTTGGAAACATCGCCGTCCAATTCAACATAGCTAATATGGCCGGCATTACACAGAGCGTGATACGGGGCCTCTTTTTTGATTTTCTCAAAAGCAGAGACTTCATAATACACGGGAATGTGGAAACTGTTTGTATAATATTCCTTATCTGTCACTCCCGGGACTTCTCCGAACAGTTTTTTATCCTTGCGGACAAAATATCCAGATAGTCCTTCAGCCGGCGTTGCCAGCAGCGTGAAGTTGAGTTTTGTCTCATTTGCTTTGTTGTCGCAGAAATCACGCATGAACTTGATAATTGCCAAGCCTTTCTGCTGCATTTCGTCGCTTTCACCATGGTGATGCCCATACAGGGCTACCAGTGTTTCGGCCAAGCCGATAAAACCAATGGACAGGCTTCCGTTTTTCAAAACCTCTCCAACTTTATCGGTTACTCTCAGTTTTTCACTGTCGAGCCACACGCCCTGCCCCATAAGGAACGGGTAGTTATATACACGACGGTTGGACTGAATGGCCAAGCGGTGCAGCAGCTGGCGATAAACGAGCTCCATCATTTTTTCCAGAGACTCAAAGAATTTCTTTTCGTCACCATTGGCCATAATAGCCAAGCGAGGAAGATTGATGGAGGTAAAGCTCAAGTTACCTCTTCCATAAGCGATTTCTCCATTCGGATGATATTCGCCGTTTTCGTCAACGGTTGCCGGATTGTGGACGTTGCCCATCACACGGGTGCGGCACCCCATAGTAGCAACCTCTGTTTCAGGATGGCCCGGAACATAATACTGGAGATTGAACGGGGCATCGAGGAACACGTAGTTCGGGAACAGGCGTTTTGCGCTGACTTTCATGCTCAGCTTAAACAGGTCGTAATTGGGGTCACCTTCATTGTAGTTGACACCCTCCTTCACCTTGAAAATCTGAATCGGGAAAATGGGGGTTTCTCCATTCCCCAGACCTTCATCTGTGACCAAGAGCAACTGATGAATAACCATGCGTCCTTCTGCACTGGTATCTGTGCCGTAATTCAAAGAACTGAACGGAACCTGAGCGCCGGCACGGCTGTGCATGCTGTTGAGATTGTGGATGAGGCTCTCCATTGCCTGGTGGGTATCCCTGTGAATATCCTTGATTGCGTGCAGACAGATGAATTTTGCGATTGCCGTATACTCGTTTGCGATTTCCCTATCGAAAATCAGCGGACGGCATACGGTTGCTATACGGCAACCGAGCTCGTAGTGAACACGAGCTTTTTCGGCTGCTTCCAGGCCGATGGGAGAACTCATTTTTGTCATAACCTCTTCAGCCTTCAGACTCGCCAATTCTGACTGTTTTTCAAGGCTCAGAGATTCCCAGTTTACATTTTCGTCTCCCCAGATACCCTGCTCCTCAATAGCTTCGGCGATGCGGCGCTTCATAATCTTTTCGAAAGATTTTTTTACGCCTTCTGCCATAGCATAGTCAAAGTTCGGAATGCTCTGGCCGCCGTGTTGGTCGTTCTGGTTTGACTGAATAGCGATACAAGCCAAAGCCGCGTAGCTCTGAATGCTCTTCGGCGGACGGATAAAACCGTGACCGGTGGAAAAGCCTCTTTCAGCCAAAGCCTTGAAATCAATCTGGCAGCAAGTTTCGGTAAGAGCATAGAAGTCGAAGTCATGGATATGGATATCTCCGCTTTGATTTGCTGCTCTTTCCTCGTCCGTCAGATAATTGGCCGCATAAAAGGATTTGCTGGCCGCTGCACCAACCTGGAGCATCGTTCCCATCGCGGAATCACCGTCGATATTTGCGTTGTCGCGTTTAAGGTCAGACTCTATAGCAGATGAGTCAAAAAGTTCTTTAAGCTGTGCGTTGAGGCAGGAAGAACTTTCGCGCATCAGCTGATGTTTTCTTCGATATACGATATAAGCTTTGGCCGCATCAGCAAGGTTATTGGCAATTAGAGCATTTTCAACATAGTCCTGGATATCTTCAACTCCAGGCATCTTCCCTTTCATGTCAAGTTCCAATTTGTCGGAAACTTCCTTTGCGATAGCCTGCGCGGTAATATCCGCTTTGCTTTCTTCAACGCCAACGGCATCGAGCGCTTTTTTCACAGCGTTTGTAATTTTTTCGATTCTAAATGGAATAGTATTTCCATCGCGATTGATGATATAATTCATATTTTTTCTCCTTTTCTATGTTTTAGAATCGATGAAACCTTTGCGATTCACTCAATTCTAATCTGACACTTAAGCAATTCCAATCATATTTGTTTTTCGGAGAGCACCAATAAAAAAACATTTGTGAAGCACCAGTTTTAGTTGCATTTTTATTGATAACGTTTCTCCTTTTGTGTATCAGCTTTGTATGCATATAAAGAAAAACGCTTTTTATGAACATACTTTTGCAGGTCATAAAAGGCGTTTTTTACTTAATGAAGGCAGCTTTGATTTTCATGCTTTGCATACACAGCACTCATCACTTATTCCATTCTCTTGTTTACTGCAAGGTTTTTTCGTCTATTGAATACACACATTTTTACTCCTCCCCATCAGATGCCCATAATGATTTTTTCCAGCGGAACACCCATTTTTTTCATTTTATTTGACCTAATGCGAATTTTTTTTAGTCTTTTCTGTACTTTTTTTCTCTTAGGGTCTTTCCCAATAATACTGGTATCGATATGGATAACATTGAAATTCCCCCGGAGGATATCTTTTTCCATGAGGGCATAGATGTGACCGTCAAAGCCGCCATACTCTAACTGTTTTTTTACTTCTCGCAGCAAAGAGAATGTCGACACATTGCCCCCCGCCAATATCAGCGCTTCGTACAAAGGTCGGCTGACCTTTCGAACTTCTCCGAGTACAGCAATGGTTTCTTTTTTCATATGTTTTCTCCTTAAAACAAAATCAACAAAAAAACGCAGAATCTGAACCGGCATTTGCGGGGTTCGAGATTCTGCGTTCGATACTTGTTGTATCTATGATTTTATTGCTTTTTCGGGGATTTGCCAGTCCCGCTTATTCAGCGGAACCAGGCAATACCAGTTCGGAAATGGCAGTTACATCCCAAGGATTGACGATGCGAGGAGCGTTCTCGAGAGTGCTGAAATCACCATTTTCGGTGATAATAACCTCCGCCTCTTCAGGGGAAGAAACCACGTGTCCGGTCATTTCCAAAACCTCGTTCAAAGTCAGGCTGTTATCCTGAATAATGAACTTGGCCATGCTCTCGATTTCGCTCTGTGCATTTGCGATGTTGCCGTACCTTGCGTTTTGATGCAAAGCCATATCGACAATAAAGCATTTGCGGTTTGCAATGTCAATCAGGACGGATGCCTGTTCCCTGCTGTCAGACGTAAGGTCAAAACGGTTCTGAACCGTCTGTGGCTCGAACTGTTTTCCCGTTTTTCCATCACGGCTCATCCATCCGCAAAATGCAGTGGTAAGCTCGGAGAACAGAGAGCCGGAAAAAGAGTTAACGGCAACGACCGCATACGCTACTCCGTTCTGCTGAGCAGTGTTAAGCGAAAAGTCGATATACTCGACTGCGCCATCTTTTCCAGAGTATCGTCTGTCACCGGAGTGGATGCCATCAACAATACGGCATGCAGGGTTGAAATAGGCGACGGTATCGACAGCCTTGAAATTTTCATCCAAGAACATCATCGACAGGTCGAGGTCAATATCGTCTTCATACCCCATTCCGCCATTGTCTTTACCTTTCCAATACAGGAAAGCGCGGACAACATCCATATCCGCTGGAATGGGCATTGCAGAGCCAGAGGAGTACACCTTTTCTCCGCTGCTCATCTGTCGAGCATTTACAGGGAATACGATTTTCTGGTTCTTCATGACATCGGGGTCAATGTAAACCTTTTTCCCTTTACGCTCTTTCAACTGGGAGGAAATAACGCCGCTCAAGGATTTAACGACCGCGTCGATAATCTCCTGGGGAATCTGAGCAACCGCCTTTTCCTTCACATGCGTCGATGCTCCGGATTTCTTTCCAGTTGCCATCTGGATGCCGATATTGCGGTTTCTGAAGTGGTTGACCATCTGCATCAGGACACGGATGTCCACAGACGCGGCAACGCTTTCAAAAAACGACACTACGGCATAAGCCGAGAAGAGGTCCTTACAATTGCGCAGCGCAAAGTCAAGATTTCGTGCATAAACACCAGGTCTCTTGACCATATGCTGGCACAGTTCCATCACCTTCACAGGCTGCTTCATCAGCAACTGGAGTTTGCTTTCGAACGTTTCGATGTAGGCGTTGGAACGGACCATGGAAAAGGCAGCAAAAGTATTGGGATACTTTGTGCGATATTCGCCCGGATGAAGTTTTTCTCCCAAGCGTTTCCACTCTTCCCTGTTTTTGGACATGGCTTCTGCGATAGAGGGAGTGTGCTCGATAAGCTCAAGCAGGAAACGGCGCTCGTTTCGATTGAAGCTCTTGTAGCGAGTCGCGGTTGCGAGACTAACGTCTCCCCCACTCATGGCCGCTGCAATTCGCAGAACATCTCGGGCAGAGTTCACCTGTTTTACAACAGTATCGTCATCTGCTTTGCCGAACGGGAAAATATCTTTCACATACAAAGCGATGGATTCTTTACACTTCAGGGTCTTACCCTGAAGCAAGGTATACACTTTGCCGGCGACATCCGCATTTTTCATCATAGCAGCAACATCTGCGGCTTCTTCAGCGGACAGAGGAGCGTTACGCATGTACATCTCTGCAACCAGCTCGGGCGCAGAATCCTCATTGGCTGCCGGAATAATCTTCAAAGAGGCCGTGGGCATAATAAGACCTGAGGCGACTTTTGCCACGTCAAATTCCGGCGCCCATTCGCCAGCAGAAAGGAAATGCAGAAGATTGACTACATAAAGCTCTACCAACGACGCTTCCATCGCATCCGTGGGGAAATTCGGCCAGATAGGCTTGGTGCGCTCAATCAGAGTTCTGTGTTTGGACGCAACTTTGCTGAGAACTCCCCAGAAAGCCATGAAGTCCTTGTGGGATGCCTTAAGGCAAGCGTCAATGAGCTCTTTGCTCATGGTAAAGCCATCCTGAGACAGTTTCAGATTGGCGGAGTAGACATACTTTTCCTCTACACAGGGAATGTCTTTGCCGGCCGGCATAGGAGCGATTACGCCTCGATGATATTTAAAAAGGAACTCAACAACCGCGTTATTCATATATACCTCCCAAAAAGAAAAAGCCGCGCACAATGCGCGGCCATTACACGGACACAGCTATGTAGCTGCGCCTCAAGCATCATAAGTGCTATGTAAAGTCGCGGAGAGCACTAACACTAAAAAAATCATATCTCTTTTTTAGAAGGAAGTGTTAGTATAGCCGTGAACAAAAAACGAAGAGGAGAGCTTCAACACTAAGCAAGAACTCTTCAAAAGTTTTCATTTAGAAGGAAGTGTCGGAATAGCCTCTTATGATACTTATATTATATCATATATTACCCTAAATGTCAATGTAAATTAAGTTTGTTTTATCTTTAGCTGAAAGAGGCTTTTTTGATATGTATGGAGCTTATTGCTTTTACGATAAGGGCAACTTCCATGATTACGACATGTTTTGTCAACCGCCTTTGCCTTCCTGTATGGTTTTTTCTTTGCCATATCTAATTGATTCATCTAAACTCATTAACACTTCCGCAAAAAAAGACCCAGCGCAGCTGGGTCTTTAGTCACTTGTACTCTTCTGATACGTCGCGAATATCTACAAGACGTTCATAAGGGCGCCCCTGCTCGGAGAGCTTTTTCATAAACAACTCGGCGTGTTCGCGAGTTACCTTGGCGCCTGTTTTGATGAGGATTTTCTTTTCCGTGCCACCCGGCTCGACGTAGGTAATCATGGTTGTAAACTGCTCAGGCATATCTGATACCTCCTTCCATCTTCCTTATTTTATATCGCATATTATCTTTTGGTGGAAACTCGCGTTATTTAGGCATCTTCTCGACCGTCACACGATAGTCGTAGCCGTCATCTTCGTTTCCTTTGACAATAAGTGAATTTGGTTTATCACCACCAAAAACTTCGTTCCCGTTCAGGGTAACTGCGTTTTCGATGATATCCAAAATGTCTGTGATATTATCCATCATAATCAACCTCCGAAAAAATTCGTCTCAGGTAATTTCGTTATCGCCTGAGATACTTGTATCCATTGATATGATTTCATATTATCGGTTTTTCGGATAAGTACAATAAAAAAAAGGGCCCCCTATAACAGAGGACCCTTCTGCTGCATCAGCTGTTTTTATCAACTGTTACAGGTTTTCCGTGAATGAAGTCGGGTAGCTCAACACCATCAACCTCCGGTACAGTAACTCCATACTCGGCGATAGTGTATGTCACATGAGTGATATACGTTTCTTGTCTCTCATTGACGTTACCGCCAGCAATATAACAAGTCATTGGAATGAGCATTTGTACGCCACTATCATCTTCAGACTCATCTGCCTTGATTACCCATTGGTTTGGATTTCTCGGCTTGTTATGGCCAACTACCAATTGAGTATCATTCATTTTCATGGTCATTTCACCACGAAGTAGCTCGGTAGGAGCTTTGTCGACAATGTTCCATCCGTCATCCTTCACTTCAATATCGGTGATTTGGATAGCACCGTTAGAGTAGTTTGTGATGCCGTAATTCTCAGGCTCTACGACTTCACCGTCGCCGGCATAGCCGTACATACATACCTCGAGAGGAACTGTTGCTTTCAGCTGGAATCTGAGTTCAGGGTGAACACGGAGCAATCCATCAACATATCTGATGACGTAATTCTTCACCATTTCACCGAGCGGGTTCTCAACCTCGACTACATCCAGCGTATTGCCACTTTCTGCATCCTGGTTAATCGTCAGATTGTATCCTCCGACGCTCCAGTGGTCTGTTCCCATTTCAAAACCATGGTATTTTTCACACCATTCGCAGGGGTACACTGTTGTATCGCTTTCAATGTCAAGGAAGACAGCGGGAGCGCCAACATACCATGGAGTTGTGTAAGGGAGATTGCTTCCGTTCTGGAAAACTGTTTTACGAGTATCTCCAGTTCCGGATTCTTTTGCAGACGTTTCGGCCTCTTTTGTTGGAGCCACATCGCCTACCAAAATAGTGTTAGCAATGGTATCCTTACCAATGAGTTTCATATCTGCGTATTCATTATCAGCATCGTTACCAATTTCCTTATAGGTTTCACCATCATCATTGGCCATCTCAAAGATAGCGTGAGTCTGAGGAATTCCCTCATCCTTCACATACCAATCGGTGTCGGCCGTTGTGATAACGATTTCGCGCGGATAAACCTCTACTTTTCCACTTGTTATAGAAACCAAATAGTTTCCAAGCACAGGGTAGTTTGTTTCCGTAAGACCTTCAGGAACAACTGGGTATGTGCCAACCGGTGTGCGGTCAGTAAACTCAATCTGTGTTCCGTCCTTGTCTTTTGCTGCCAGAGTGAAGTTTTTGTCAAGGTCAAGGATATCGTTACCCTGGAGTCCGTCTACCCTCATCCAAGAATCGCTTAACGTATTCGGACGATAAACATCATCATAAGTGGGGTATCCAGGACCTTCACTACCGTATACATAACGATGGTTTGAAACGGTAACCTCGAGTAGAGCACGGCAGATAGCGCCAGAATACTCTTCACGCTCGATAAAGTAGTCGCCAAAGTTATTGCCAGTGAGTTCTGCTTTTTTTGTTGCTGTAATGACATTTTCATCAAGCTTAGTCAAACGGTCAGGCAGCGCCTGTCCATTGGAATCCAATTTCTCACCCGCATTTGCCGTAGCATACGTTCCGGTCATGGTTGGTTGTTTAAGGCCAATCTTGTCTCCGGTCACAATGCCGTCAATCAAAATATCTTTGATTGTAGCTGTGTTATTACCATCGTACGTTTTGACATTGCGAGGATTGTCTTTATCCTCAAGATACAAGCTGTGGACATACAAGCCTTTTGGGTTGATATGGCCTGTATAGGTTTCAGTTCCGAGTACATAGTTGTAATGCGGGTCCGAAGTATTGTTGTGAACGATATAAAGCTTACTGAGCTGGTCATTTCGGCGCATCTCATATTCTTCACCATTGTTGTTGGTTTTGCTGTTGTGAATCGTGATATCACCGTCATCAATATAAGAGCCCGCAATCAAGGTTGTGTTGAGTTTTACTGTATCCCCTGCAATTACGCCGCTATTTTCAGCAAGTGCCTCCTGCTGAATGTTTCGGATGAGTCCGGAACCAATTCCATCATAGGTCTTATCATTATGGTAGCTGTATACATTGACAGGGCGCTGAGCGATAATGAGGTCGCATTCAAGCTGGCTATTCTCCAAATCAAGTGTCCAACCGGCTTTTCGAGCTTCATCAGTCAGCGTAACAACAGCATGATACCGTGTCGCATTGATTGCTTCGGTGTCTCTCCAATCAGAGCCGCTCACTGTTTTGCCTGTATAATCTGCAAAATTATTTTCTATAGGTGCCGAATATTGAATCTGCACCAAATCACTATTTGCCCCAACAGCACCTGTCACCATGAAGCTCTTTGGCTCAATTGGTTCTCCATCATAAATCTTGCTGTTACCTTCAATGTAAACAGTTAAAGATTTATTATCCAGATTAGCCTTTACTCCAGTACCAATGACGTCATCATCAATAGCAGAATGATTTGTTGTCCGCATACTGAGTGCCGCAATATTATATTCTGCTACATAATAATAGATATCTTTGGTGATTTTAGAGTAAATTTTAACTGTTGCTGAGTTCCTTACACCTTTATAGGGATTAGCGGGTTGTGATGGATGACCGGTTTCATAGGCATCGTTTCGAATCTCGGTTCCTTGGCTATTAACTTCTTTCGACATAAAGTTGCTAATGCCATTTGCGTCCATCTTGTATCCAAGACTCGTTAAAACTCTTTCCATTTCTTCATTTGAACCAAACGCAGCAGTCAAATCAAAAATTGCATATTGATAAATCTGTGCATTTGCATTCCACAGCGGGTTCCCAGGGTCTATTGATTTTCGTGTATGCCAAAAATTCAGCACACCTTGCCCAGAAAAACCTGTAATAACCTGCTGAATTTGCTGGTAAATTCCACCTCCGTTTGTGCTGCTCGTTGAAAAGCTTTGAAGCCATGTGCTTCCCGGAACCCAGCCATTGTCAGCCATGATACCGCCAGCCATCTGTCCATTTTGGTCACCAAAGCTATCGGCAACAATTTGCACATAGTAATAATGGTCTTTGTTAAACTGAATCGGGTCAGAATAATAAACCGGGACCATTCCATTTACAATTGGCAAAAAATCTCCAGGAATTCGAACCGTAAACAAAGCATTATCAAGCTGATAATTTCCATACGCATCTGCTGAGTATCTCCAGTTTTGGAAGTTGCTCGTATCCGGGTCCGTATGCAGAGCAGCCATCACACGTGACGGAGCCTTAGCATATTGGGTGTTAATCCAGGAACTCGCAGTTGGCAATATTGCTGAATAGACTTTGTTATACAGCATATTTTGAAAGCTGTACGAGTTGCTGGTGGTTTCTGTCCCGTTTGAACTGTCCCAACCACTGGAAGTCATATACAGATACTTTTTACTTGTGTCAGCTCCCGCTTTCCACGCTTGATAGGAGAATGCTGAGCCATCAACCCATTTCCAGCCGTTTGCATTATAACCGCCTATCCACGCCTCATTTTGGCCCGTCAGGCCTTTTACGATTTCGTTCTCTTTTTGGTTACTAATACTTACCAATTTACCATTGAGCCCATAATCGCTATTATATTTTTCCGCAGCTTGTTTTGCTGCATCCCACGAAAGTGCCTTTTCACTTTTAACGATTTTATAAGCATTACCTGTGTCAGGGTCAATAGTTAGTCCTGCGTATCGGTTTTCATCAACAAACCAAGAAACTTTTACACCACCCTGTACGCCCGATGTGTAATCTGCTTTGTCGTATGTCTCAAATGAAACAGCTTTTCTCAAAACATCATCCCACACTGATACAGGCACAGCGTTTTTGGTTCCAGACACCAACACCAGCTTATCATTTGCTTGCTCAGAAACGATAATACCCTGAGCATTGATATATGCTGTGTTAACAATGATTTTGTCATTTGCATTGTGGTTGCCTTCAAAATACACGATAGCTGTATTGATGGTTCTGCCCGACGGAATTTTGATTTTCAAGTTCGGATACGACCATGTGGACTTTGACTGATTCTTTGTCGCTTCAACAATTCCTCCGATGTCTGTAACGGTTGTTTGGTTGATGATATTTTTTTGGCCATAGGTTAAGACACCGTTATGCTGCAAAGCGATAGAGTAGTCCATTGCTAAGCCACCCCAACGGTCAACTTTCTTCAAGGATTTTTGACTACGAACCGTTTCGTACTCAGTTGAACCCAAGCATCGGAAATAATATTTTGTCATCGTTTCCGAGTCATACATGCTGAGCGGAGGTGTAGTAATAGTCATTGTGCTTCGGATAGCATTATAACCTTTATACTCACCCGTTTGAATCTGCCCAAGGTCTTCGTTAGAAACACTTACTTGGATTTTTGAAGAACCTGTAACAGAACGCGCTACAGATTGGTTCCACGGTCTTACTGTTCTATCACTGAATGTCATATATTGCCATTCTGGAGTAGGCTTTTGAGACTGTGGCAGATAATAAATTATTGCTTGGTATGCTACTCTACCTGAAACATGGTCTGAATAATCACCTGCTGGCAAAGTCAGCATTTGGCCATATTCATCTGGGGTCAGGGTATCGACAGTTTGATTACCAAGTGCAAAATTTGACGAAGGTGTTGTAACAACTTCCAACTTGGGAGGCTCTACATACAACACATTTCCGTGCTTTTGCTGAACTACCGGGAAAGATTGTACATCGTTGCAAATAGTACCATCTTGATTGACCCAACGTCCGTCAAAATTATCTGCAATATTGCTGTACCATTCGTATTTTGTTCCAAACGAAGTGGTTGCTGTGTATTTAACCCGGAAATGCATCTCGTCCTGCTCGATATCAACTTTTCGAACCGTAAGGGATGTTGTTACCTCATAAAACTTGGCATTTGTTTTAAAAAGGTCCATATCTGTTTTAGCCGTAGTCTTAGACAGCAAGTAGGGAATGTTGTGGTCCAATTCCGGCTTTTCTACACATTGAGTGCTAATGCTCTGTAGTCCGCTGAATTCATTGCTGCCCTCAACGTCATGCCATTCCAGTTTTTCTTGTCCGGTTGTAACATCGAACCCTTTTGTCGAATATTGCCATACTGCTTGGACTTTATTATTGTTTGCAAGCGCATAACCCTTTGAACTGAAAGTAGCGCTCTCCCCCTCATAAACCTCCTTATCTTCACTTTGTTCTGTATAGGTCGGCCATAATTTTACGCTCAGCCTTCCCATTTCTCCAGCTCTGGCGATTTCTTTGTATACGCCTCCATCGAAGGGGTCACATGATACCTTTGCGCCTTGCGAATAATAACCATACGTATTCCATTCGCCATGTGCCGAACTAGAATATACCGCGCGGAATTCATAGCCGTTCCAACTCGGATTTACATTGCACAGCATCAAAGTGCTTTCCACGATTCGGGTATCCCCATCCATATTCTGGGTATTTGTAATCTTTACATCCCAGTCGCTGGGAACAGTGCTCCATGTTTCTTGTCCCGGCTTTCTGTACTCCCACCGAGCCACACTCAATTCCTTATCAGAATATCCTACCGCAGTGAAAAAGGCTTGGGCAGATTCGTATGCTTGAGTATCTTTTATCGGGTCGGCCGCAAACGAGCCCAAATACAAAGGAATCGTCATATCATTATCCCAAAAATCTTTTGAGACGTTCACATGAATACTTCCGTACTCCGTGACCTCTTTTCCTGTCGTATCATATACACGAACATTTAACACGCCTGTCTTAGCTTTTGTATCATAAACACATGGCAAGTTGGAGATAACATATTTAGAGTCGGTATTGACTGTACATGTGTACACTTCTCCACTTCCCATATATCTAGGGTTATCGGAACCGAAGATTTTTACAGTGTAACCGGCGTAGTTCTTACCAATAGTACCAAACAAGTCATTCAAATCGCCCAGAACACGAGCTACACCTGTAGAACGAGTCATGTTTCCATCAAACACGTTAACAGTACCTTTGTTTGGGTCAGTTCCAAGATTCCAGCCAGACAATCCGTCAGCGGAATCATTGGCAAGAAGTGGAGTTCCTTTGGAATTCAGAGTTACTTCGTAAACATCACTGTTCCAGTGGCCCTTGAATCCTTTGATGGGAACCCAATCTTCAGGAAGGGTGATATCCTCAGTCAGCTGATAGCAGCCGTCAATCGGATACCAATAGTTGCCTCCATTCTGCAAAGCAGTCAGCACTGTATTGGCGTTCGCCGCACTGATGCGGTGTACAAAGTGAGAAGTTTGTTGCCCATTTTGGTTTGCTGCGCAGATTTCACATTGCTTGCGTTGAGACACATACATCGTTGAGTTCGCAAACAGGTACGCTTCATAATTGGAAGCTGAGTTTTCCGGCAAATGTCCGATTTGGTTCATCAAATAGTTGCCATCACCAGTCAAATAAAAGTTGTTTGTTCCTGTTAATCCGTCAATTGCCCAATAAAGCGGGTCTTCGTATGCACCCCATTGCTGACTGGCAAGGTTTTCTCCTGCATAATTCGCCCATACACTACCAAATGCGGCTTGCCCATTTGTATGAGTAAATGACGATTTAAAAACTTGCCCTTCTCCAAAGGCAAAAGGATAGTTTGTGGGTGTACGGTAACGGGGATTGGTCTTTGCCAAATCCGCTGCATACCCCAATTGCAGAATGTTGATACTTTCTGAACCATACATCGCTGTTTTAGGATATTGCCCATGGGAACCGCCCGTAGAAAGAATTAAACTCGGAGCGTCTTTTGGTGTCACCGTTCCCGAATACACATTACCTGCATTCGAGCCCATCAGCTCGTTCATATAAAAATGGCCGCCGCGAGTTGTACTCTTGTTTCCATTTGTATCTGTCGCAGTCGTACCCGGTGCCCATGAGTTAATGTCATAGTACCAAGTAGTACCATCATTGGGGTCAATCGAACTCTCGTCCAAGTCTTTACCAAAAGCATCATAGTATGCGCCTGCGTAAGCGTACATCGTATCATGTCCCGTCAGGAAACCGTAACCGTTGGCAATATAGTCTTTCAAAGCCCAATACGCTTTGCCCGAAAGGTCCGGTTCTTCTCCGGTACACACACCCCATCCAACACTGTCCATGCGGTAGTTTCCCTCCGCGTCAACCATATATCTCTGCGGGTCTGCATTGAAAGCCTCAGCGTTTATAGTATATACCTCGATATGGTTGTCTGTGCGGTTAGTCGTAATATTACCATCTGGCAACATTTCTAAAATCCAACCGTCTGAACTTGTAAAGTTTAAAAAGTTCTCATACATTGAACCTGTATCGAGCGTGTATGGGTTTAAGAACGTAATCGCTTTTTTATACTTCGAGCCGGATGCTGCCTCGGAATACTTATCGCCATCTCCAAACAGCTCTGTGTATGCAGGGATTTTGATTTTGGTAATGCTGTTTGTGCCTGCAACACGGAAATATACAGTCTTGCCGTACCATTCAGATGCAACTTCGAGTTTTCCGTCCGTTAGATTGAAACCATTGTAGGTACGCAGTTGTCCGGTTGGAAATCCATTTTCGTCAAGGACGTTGGCGTATTCGCCGCCAGCCCATCCTTTTGGATGTAAATAGGTCCAAAATCGCGACAGCTGCGTGCTGTTGATTTTATTCTCTTTATACCACTGATAAACACGATTATAAGTGTCTTCAGTAATATATTCATAATTGCCATTCAGACCGCAAATCCATTGTCCTTCCTCGGATAAATATGGTTGAGTGTTTACGGCAAACAAAGACGCCATTGCCTCAAGGCCATTCTCCGTTTGTACCGGAGAGGCGGTTTCTTCTTTCTTTTCAGAAGACTCAATTTGCATAACAACAGAATAGATGTTTTGCTGCTCTGCTCTTTGCTCCTGCGTAAGCTCTACACCCTGTTCCTCAAGAATTTCAATACATTGGGAAAGATACTCTTCGTCAAGAATCGTCACTTTAAGGCGATATTGAGCATAGTAATCTTCCTCTGAAACAGTAAAGGTATAAGAAGGCCCTGTGGCCCCTTCCACGTCAATCCATGTATTTTCTACAATGGATTCTGAAACTGTTTCTCCATCTTCAGAAAATTCAAACTTCCCTTCTGCATTTAAAGCGGCCGTATATCTCTGGTCATCCTTTTCTGCATAAAGCTTAACAGTATCATCAACGTTTTCTGCGGTGATTTTATATCCATCAAGCACGTAGTTGGGCGTTCTCCAAGCAAAAGATACATTGCTGCTATCTGCACCGATTGTATCCAATGCCTCAACTGCGGCAAGATACATTTCGATACCGCTCCACTTTGCGTCTGGGTTTTGTTTCAACGCCTCGGCTTCTGTGATATTATCCAGTGGAAACATATACCAAGTAGGTGCATTTTCTGAATAGCTATAAACAGTTTGGATGTCTTCCTCATCTGTTTCAGGCATGGTGAGTTGCATTCTTTGCCACTGATAGGCCACCTTAACGTCTTCACGGTTCACCCCTGCGGTCAGCGTCACCTTTTCCCCAATCTCTGCCAAAATCTTTTCTCCCGTCTCCGGGTTTGTAACAGTCAGTGCAACAAAATCTTCGGCAGGTTTTTTAGAAGCCTCTTCACCAGAGTTACTTTGTGAATCACTGTTTGGTGCCAAATCCTCATTAGAAGATGATGAGTCTTGTGTTGTTGTACTTTCGCTCTTAATTGAAGAGCTTACATCAGAGGATGAGCCACTTACTCCCGATGAAGAACTTACATCAGAAGACGAAGTGCTTGTGTCCGATGAAGGACTTACCTCAGAAGACGAAGCGTTTGAACTGCTTGATTCAGTACTGGAAGAAGACGTCTCCTGTTCTTGTGATTGTGAAGACGAAACGCTCGGCGTACTGTCGGAGGATAGCTCGCTGTCTACAGCCGAAGAGCTGCTCACTGTTGATTGTGAACTTGACTCTGATGCTGGCACAGAAACACTTTCATCAGCGGAGGAATCTGCCTGTGGTTGTGAAGATGTGTCGGAGTCTGGATTTTCGCTTTTTACCGCTTCTCCCGCATCTACGGTTGAGACAGAACTTACATCCAACGTTCCGTTCATCTGTTGTGCATATGCAATCGTTGCTAATGTAGGGGTAAGCGTCGTCGCAAACATACACACCGTTAAAACGAGAGAAAGAACCTTCTTCACAAAGGCTTTCTTTTTCTCTTTCATTATAAGTCTCCTTTCATTTTCGTTTGGAAGCCGTCTTGTCACATCGGCCGCCTTTGTCTCTCAGTATCTTCGTTTTTCGGGGAAAAACAATACAAGCCCCCAAAGTAGAAACTTTGGGGGCTTGTTGTTTGTTAAAATTCTTGGCTAAGTTTTTTGTTTATTTTGAAAATCCTCACCAATTTCCTTGTGGCTGCCACAGCAGGAATATCTAGCCATCATATTCGCAAATAGCTTGGCACTCTTTTGTGTTTATAAAACACTTCTTATGAATTACTTTTCTTTCTGCATTGCCTTTTCTCCTTTCTGCAAAAGTAACATTCTCCTTTTGCAATTACCATTATTCTCGATTTTCGGGGAAAAACAATATTCGAGGATTTCTTTATATACAAAAAACATGGGCACCATGCTATTTTTGTCAACATTGGTGTCCATGTTTTACTGTTTGTAGAAATGATTGTAACTCCTTTAAAAAAGGGGTTACAATCATATTCAAAAATCCAACCTGCCTGCAAATTCCGGTAAATTTCCGGAGGAGGAGCGATAGGTGCATTGTGTGCTTATTTTAATTTTTAAGGAATGGGAGCCGGTTCTGGTCTACCTCCAATTTCAGCATTCGCCCCATCATTCGCCGTCGTACCGCCACCGGGGATAATGTCGTTTCCATTTCCCCCTGCCGCACCACCTTCAGGAGCCGGTGTGGGTGTGGGAGCCGGCGTAGGAGTAGGTGTGGGTGTGGGGGCCGGAGTTGGCGTCGGCGTCGGTGCAGGCGTAGGCGTAGTGGGTGCAGGGGTTGTTGTTCCACCTGTTGCCGTACCTGTATTTGTTTGGACGCTGTTATTACCACCGCTTACAGTGCTGCCGCCAGTAGCGACAGAACCTTTATTGCTTGAATTACTTGAATTCGTTTTCCCTGAAGATTGTGTCGGAGCCACATATTTTGTAACGGAAACAGAATATTCTGTTTCAAAACCTTGATATTTGACCGTAATAACTGCCGAACCAGCAGACACACCTTTTACAGTGAAACCAGCTGAACCTTCCGTCGTGCCGATTACCGTAGCAACCGCCTCATCAGACGAACTGTATTGAACTTCTGAGGCCACAGCTGCATCTGCCTCAACCGGAGCTGTGTATACAGAGATATTTGCAGAGTTTCCGACATACAACTTACCGCTTACATTGGAAAGACTGATTCCGGTGGGGGCAGTTGACACCTTTACTGTTGTTTCAGATGTCCATGTCTGTCCATCTGCCGTTGCAGTAACAGTAATGGTACATTCACCGTTTGCCACTGCGGTCACAACGCCGTTCTCATCAACGGTAGCAACAGCTTCGTCGCTGGATTCATAACTCAATGTCGCGCCAGTGGCGCCTTCGGGCAGGAGCTGTGCATTAACATTTTTGCTCTCCTCGCCGTTAATTTGTAGGGACAGACTTTCCTCTGCTTTTACCCCATCAACAGGAATCTCGACCGTCACCTTGCACACATCGCTCAGGCTTCCGTCGTTTGCGCTTACCTTAATTTCTGCCTCACCGGCAGCCACCGCTTTTACTTCGCCGCCGTCAGTAACGGTAACGACTTTCTCATCACTGGATGTCCACACGAGTTCAAGCTTACTGCCGGCCTCATCGACTTTTGTTTGCTCTGCACTTGCTTCTCCCAAAAAGTCAACCGCAATTTTTTCTGTATCACCGACCGACATCTCCACACTCTCGGGTAAGCTAAGACCGGTAACACTTACACCGCAAGCGGTCAAGATAAGAGTCATATAACCAGCGACTGCCACGGGAACAATCTTCTTGAGTTTCACTTAAAATCCTCCTTCACAAAATTGGTTTTGGGTGACATTCTCACTTCTTTTCTATGCTTATATTATATCACATTTAATCCAATTTGTCTATTGATTAGATAATCTTTTTTATCGCAGCATAAGAAAACGCTCTTTTTGTGATTAAAGTTAACGGCAGCAAGTTACTCCAATTACGCGAAATGGAATAATATTTGATGCCAATGTGCCAAATACTTCCAACTGAATTTTTTCGTCCTCAGGGTATTCTGAAGAATTCATGAGAGATACAGTATGAATCTCTCCCTTATTTTGGGGGTATTCTATTACGCTCGTTAAGTATTTATTGTACTTATTGAAACCAGAAAAATCAAGAGTAAAACGGATAATAGGGTTAAATGTTTTTGGGCTCAATCCACAAGGTTCTGGGAGTTGAAATTCTTCGATGGCAATTATTTGTGCTCTCATCCCCTCTCCCGGCAGCAAATATCCTGTTACCTGCTTCATATTGATGAGTTCCACATATACTGCGTACCCCTTCTCCAACAAAGAAGCTACATCGCCATATTTTTTTGCTCCTCCACGTTGTCCGGTCGGAATACATCGTCCACGTCCACTGTTTTGTTTTACTATCGCTGATTCAAAAAAAGAATTTATTATTTCTTTATGCATTTCATCTTTTGGAAGTGTTTCTGATAAGCTGTCCAAGGTAAACGTCCTTTGTTTCCTTGCTTCTTTTTCCACTACCGATAACAGCTCCTTATTCGATTTTTCCATGACATTTCTCCTTTATGAAAAATAGGCCGCACAAGGCGACCCATTGTTTTTTTGTCAACTATTACCCTCTTCGAATGCTGTCTGCAATTCGTTAATGGCTGTTCGGATTTCTTCCTCAGACATTCCATATTCTTGAAGAGCTGCCATAAACCCTTCGTTTTCCAACAAATCTTTTGGCTGCTCTGCGCCAAACATATTCGTGCCATAGAGAGTTGCAAGATAATCACTTGCTTCGTCATCTGTCATTTCTGGTTCTGCGGACTGTGAAACAGACAAAGCTTGTGAATTTGCAGCTTCTTCTGATTCTATTTCTTGTGAGTCTGGTGGCAAAACGCTTTCCGGTTCGCTTTGCACAGATTCTGACTGAGAAACACTTGAATCGGCAGTAGACTGAACAGCATTTGAAGGTTTATCTTTAAATGCCCTAACAAAACCAGTAACACTAAACACGAGGGCGCCGATTACAACAAAGAGAATCAGTATTATCTTCACTTTATCCTTTTTGTCCTGCATAATTCTCCTCCTTTTACATTTATACTTTTGTGTCCGTCCAATAGTTGATACATTCGGTATTCTCTACATTTTAAAAAACCGGCCATTCATCCACAACTCATACTGTGGTTTCTTGGCCGGTTTACAAATATGTATGCAGAGCAGGGAATCAGAATACGCTCCCGCTCTGCTGGAAGGAAAAAATGAAAAATGAACTCATGTAGGTTTACCCTACACTTATATTATATCACATATTATCCAATATGTCTATACTTTTATCCACTTATAGCTTATTTTTTCTCTCTCGGCTTTGACAGCAACATTATTTTCTTAATTGGTCCTCCAATATCTGTGATTATTCGATACTGATATTGGCGAGAACAAAATCGAACGCTTTCTTGCAAAGAACGTTTTGATAAACATAACCCTGTCCATACAGTTCAATAAGCTCGTTCGGTTCTTCACCAAAAGTATTGCGGCAAGTGTCCTCATCGTACTGAAGGCCCTCGTTTTCCGCAATAGCCAAAAGAATCAGCTGATTTTCAAGGTATGAAGCGGGGTTTTCAGTAATATAGGTTTTATAGTCATCAACTGATTCAAAACCGTTCATCTGTACAAGAGCATCAGGGGTAAGACCGGCTGAAGATGCGTTCAGCTCCATCATCTGCATCTCCACATGGACATATGCGTCGATTACAGCCTGCGGGATTTCGCTCACACTACATTCCTCCTGCAAACGCTTAAGAACTTCGTTTTGCAGTTTTGTATTCTCTATCGTCTCTTTTGCGTATTCGCGCATATCATCGAGATTGAGAATTTTGTCCTCTCGGGTTTCATTGACTGTCGAATAATAGTTCTCGATATTTTCATCTGTCAGAACGTATTCATTTACCGATTTCAGAGTAATGGAGAAAATCGCAGTTTTTCCACTCAAATCAAGTTCGTTTCCATCGGCGTCAGTTGTGTTGCCATATCCTTCAGGGAAAAGAACTTCAACATCAAAAGTTTCTCCGGCTTTATGACCAATAATTCCGGTTTCAAACTCTTCCAAGTAAGCGCCTGAGCCAATCTGAAGGTCAACATTTGTTGCATTGCCACCGGTGAATTCTTTTCCATCAACGGTTCCATGGAAGTCAATAGTTACAAAACTCTTGTCATCAGCGGTCGCATCTGGAATTTCACTTTTTGTTCCTACCATACTTGCAACAGAATTATAGTAGTCTTCCCAATCCTCCTCTGTTTCCAAGACATTCTCTTGTACAATCAGAAAATTTTTGTAGCTATCAGAAAGAGTAACGTATTGAGAAATGTCAACTCCTTCATAGTATCCATTTTCTGTGAGGCCGTAACTGTAGTTTACTGTATCAGTGTCAGCATCGGCAGAGGAATTCTCAGTAGGTCCACAGGCCGTCATACTAAAAGCCAGTGTTGCTGCTGCTGCAATGATTGCGATAGTTTTTTTCATCTGCATAATCTCCTTGTCCATATTTATTTCGTCACAACACTCGAAGATTCCGGTACAGATTCGCTTTCACTGATGTCAACTTCTACATCACCAACATCAATAATGCCCTGACCAGGGAATCCAGCAATCTGTCCGCTTTCATTATTCAAACCAGTTATGTCAAGAACTTCTTCCTGGTTAGCAAAAGATTCTGTCGGTACAGATTTAGTGGGCTCGTTCTCCTCTACCTTAGGCGACTCGGGGAAGCCGAAAACTTCACCGGTTTCGGACAAAAACCCGGCTTCTTGATATGCAGCAAACATGTCTTCGACAGACTTTGCTGCATTCAGCTCCAGCTCAACGTCTTCTGTTTCCTCCTTGGAAACAGCCACAAGCTTGCAACTGCCGTCTTCAGCAATAACAAGCGTCACATCGACGTCAGGGTCAGACTCCTTCATTTGTAGTTCCAGCTCATCGGCGATAGATTCAAGAGACGAAATCATGGCTTCATTTGTAAGCTCTGCTGTCGAAGAGCTGGGGGGCTTATCGCTTTCACACGCAATCAGAGAAGCTGCCATCACGGCCGCCAGACTAATGCCCACGAGTTTTTTGAGCATTGAGAAACACCTCCTTTTATTTCGACACTCAACGCATTTTCTTATATTATATCAGATTTTATCCTAATTGTCTATATTTGCCAAACTTTCACAAACCTGTCAGAAAAAGCACTTAATCTTTTTCAAACAAGTTTTACGATATCAATGGGAGTTGGGAATCAATGATGGAGTATCTGGGGGGGCATGTTTAAAAAGCGGGGCTATAGAATATTTATTTACGCACCGTTTTGACACCGCTTTCGCAAAAAAAAGAAGCACTTTAACTCTTCTCTTTTCATTCCCTGTGTTTCCCTGGTTGTTCTTGTGATTTACCAAGCATGGCGAAATACGGCCACCCCTGATACGAGCAACCGTTTCTTTAATCTTTTGGTTTCTATATTTTTTTACCATCGCACTTCTTGAACGCTTCAGGAGCGTTTGCGCGTGTCTTTTTACTGTGCTTAGACTTATACCGAGTTGCTTCGCGATTTCAGAATAAGAGCATCCCTGCACAAACAAAATTGGAATTTGATTATAAAGCTCTTCTTTCTTTTTTTTGCGAAGAGCTCTTTCTTCATTTCTTGTTTTATTTTTTGTCCTTTTTCTGAGCGCACTTAAACAAGCCTTCTTTACACGAGTCTTTGTGAAGAGGCTATATTCTTCGTCGGTCATACCAAGTCTTTCAGCGATGGTTTCATTCTTCCACTTATATTGGTATCGAATGCAGCAAGCAATTGTAGCAGTAATTTCGCAAATCGGCTGCGCAGGCTGTAACTTTTTGCAGAATGTCAATGCTTTTTGTGCGGCAGTTGAAGGGTCTATTACTGCGAGTGTACTTGCCAAAATTGTTGTAAATGTATTGCGAATGCCCTCTAAGTTCATTTCCCTTCTCTGCGCAAATTCGTAAAGAGCAATCAATCTCTGTTCGGCCGCCGTGATATCTTTGTCTGTAGTTGTTGGTACAGCATCTTGTTGCAGGCGCTTGAGCGTATTCTTTTCTTTCTTTGTTTCTTCCTCTGTAATTAAAAAAGCATCACAAAGCTGTTCAATTGTGCTGGGAGGGTCATGCTCATCAGTGATAAACCGGCTCCAGGTTTGAGCTGATTTGTTGTATGTGCCAGGAATACGCATAATTCTGGCCGCATCCCGAACTTTTGGGTCTACATTCCATCCTGCCATGTAATCCAATCTGTCTATAACCTCTCCAACATAGTTTACAAGAGCTTTTTGAACGCAAGACCATGCGGGTAAGTATTTTTTTTCGCAAGGAATCAGGGGCCAGAAAAGATGAATTCCTCTACCTGTAAACACGCAGTAAGGCAGCGGGATTTCGTCATGCTTCAATCTCCAAAACAAATCATGGCAAAAAATCTTGGCTGTCTCAAAAGTCACTACATTGTTATGATTGTCTATGTCTACCCAACAGTTTTGCAGGCTGTGAATTTTGCCTGTATTTCTTTCTCCAAAAAATGAATTCATCGAGAAAAACATTTCAAGTTTTTTTGATGCAACGTCTGGGATTACTTTATTCCACGCTGGGTATTCTTTTCCGTCTATGACTCGGTCAATCGGGATGGAGGATTTACTATCGCATCGAATTAGCTTTAAGTATTTTTTTGTTCCATTGGTGTCCATAATGTACAGCGATTCTTTGCCGTTATTGTTGGCAGCAATGACATAGTTAAAGAAATCCGTAAAGATTTCTGAAGTATATATCTGTGTATAATATCTTTTCATTTTTCGATGTCCCTCCTTCCATTTTATTGTTTATCTTGTATTATATCACATATTGTCCATTTAAGGAACCCAAAAAATGCATGTATAATATTAAAAAAAGAAAAAACGCCCGGTTCAACCGGGCGTTACAGTTTGTCGAAAAAGCTTTGCTTTTTCACAAACTTTGTCCCTATTTCAAATGGAAAAGAGGGCTAGCCCCCTTTTCCAAGCCTTTTTCCCCTTGCCACTTGGCTTCTTTTTGAATCAGGTGACAGTTTTTCGACAGTCTCAAACGCCCGGTTTAACCAGGCGTTAATCAAAGTTTTTCCCCGACAAGCACAAGTTTTCCTTCATACTGTGAATATTCACATGTAACAAGGAAAAGGTATTGTCCCTCTCCTCTAAACGGGTCTTCTTGATAGAGATATGCTCTATCTTTTAGGGTCTGGAGCATATCCTGGGTTTGTTTCTCATCCAGATGCCCAGCCCATTGCTGAATATTGAGATAATTTGTATTAGTTGCGGAGCCAGAAACAAGGAGCGCAGCAAAAAGTTTGTAGTAGCTTTCTCCAAATCTGTCTTCCCAACAGATAATGTTGTTTTTTTTGAAAAATTCAAGGTCTTTATACTGCTTAAGACTTCCAAACATGGTATTATCGTTCATCATGTGCCCATAGATGATGCGGTTTCCTGCTTCTTCTTTTACATCGACCATTTCATCCATAAAGAATGTTCCGGCTGCCAGGTAATTTCCATAGAAATCTTTGCGAAGGTATTCGTTGTTGTCTTTTCCTTGTACAACCGGACCGTCCACACCCGTACCATACACAGTCAACCAACCGACATAGTCTTCATTTATGTTTAGAAGTTCTGGCGCCCATTCATCCTCTTTTCCTGTGTCAACAAAATCAGCCTTGAGCTCACGCAGTGTACTATTTGTTTCATTGGTTTTCCAAGTACCGTATAACTTACTGGCGGCCGCAAGGCTGAAAAAAAAGAAGACGAAAAGGACTACGTGACTGAAAACTTTTGCTGCTTTATGCGACAGCTTCTTTTTTTTCTCCATTGGCATATGCCGTCACCCCAAGATACGTTACTCCGCTTACAATAGCTCCGATAAGAAACCACTGTACAGAGATTCCTTCATCACCCATTTGAGGGTAATCGTTGGGCACTACATCAGGGGGGATATACATATAGAACTTCGTTCCCATTTCAGGGTCTTCATTTGTGGCTTTATCTGTTTCCGAGGAAACAGCTGCCTTATCTGGCGTTGGAATATCAGTTGGAAGTTCTTCAGCAAAAGCAGTCATAGAAGAAGCTCCAAAAACAAGCATGACAGCCATAATAATTGCCGTCGACATTTTGGGGAAGTTTTTGATTTTCATGGTATTCACTCCTGTTCGTTAATTAAGAACTGAAATGCGAATTTGGGCAACAACAATACCAATTTCTTCATCTGTATCCACATCATATGCGGTGAAAGTAGCCGTTGCTGGGTATTCACCCTTGTCAAGGTTCGTGTTCAAGACATCTTCCTGAATGTGGGAGTTGACAGGCATGAGACCTGAATGATACAATTCTTCTTCCTCTCCATCACCATTCACGTCTGCGGTAATTACGCAGCGCAAATTATAATGGTTGTTGGGGTGGTTTTCGAGCTGAAGAGTTCCATTCGAATCGCCGGTAGGAAATACAGGATTCATGTTGATAGAAACACGAATCGTACCCTCTTCAATGAATTCGTCCAGTGTTGCTCGGATTTCATCATTGCTCTTATTTTCCAGCTGGCCCAATTTAGCCTTTACGTCATTTTCTAGATTAGCAAGGCCATTGTTTTGTTTGCTGTAAAGGAACAACCCACCAAACACCAGAACAAGTAGGGCGACAATAATGGCAATAACCGCCGCGAGTTTTCCCTTTTTCCGTTTCGGTGGTCCCACAGCTTCAGGAGTTGTCATGGTTTCTTTGTCTTGCATCTTTTTTCGTCGGCCGCACAAGCCGACTCTCCTTTCTTAAATTTTTTCAGGTTATCATAAGCTATAAGCTTTCCTGCAAAATAGAGTCAGCTTGCAATACTTCTGAAATACAAGCCAAATTTGTAGTTGTCAGCCGGCTGTACCGTATCCACCTTTCGCCACGAGGAGGCCACTACAGTTGAAAGGCATATCCCCGGGAAGTTGTCCCGGGGCACAAATAAAAAACATTGAAGGTTATGCCGTAGCACGGTTGCTTGCCACAGTGTCAGCTCCAACAGTACCAGTCTGGCCATCGTTGATGCTAAACATCGGAGTGACGGTGTAGGTTACACGGACGACACTCGTGCAGCCTGCGGGGTTAACATTGCCACCAGCCATGCGGGCAGAAGTGATGAGGGGTAGCTCAGTTGGGACATCGACAGTTTCACCATCGGCACCGATTTCAGGCGCGTCCATGAACCAACCGCGCTCAGTGATGTCGATTGGTGCGCTGCATTTTGCCAGGTCAATAGCGGAGGCATCCTCAATAGCCTTCGTAGGAGCGATACTCATAGCAAGTTCACCACGACGGATATCAGCGATACCGGTGCTTACAGGGACAATTCGCCATGTTGCAGGAACAGCCTGGAGCTCAGTAACTTTGATAGCGAGGCCTTCGTTCTTACCACCTTCGATGGAGTTTCCAACGATAGGAGTCTTGCCGAAGTTCCACTCACCAAATACGAGGTCTTCGCTCAGAGGATGTTTCTCATCAACACGGTCAACAGTCTGACGCAACGTTACGTCTTCCAGAACTCCACTGGCCTTGAAATCCCAAGCGTTGTCGATGTAAATTACGTAGCATTCACCAGAAGCGTTCAGTTTCTTGTCGGTTACATCGCGGTTAACAATCCAGCCTTCGCCCTCATACTTATCGAATTCCGTGCTTTCAGGCATGCTATACCACCAGATGTACTTGCCGTCTGTTGGGTTGTAGGCAATAGCGACGATGTTCTCGTCGGAGTGCTCGGTGTCCAGAATCTGAGCATACTTAGTCAGCTTAACGATGTCAACAATGGTCGCATTGTCAGACATATTGACAGTGGAATAATTCTTGAGTTTGTAGGCGTCACTGGAAGGAGTAACAACCGTACCGGTTCCGCGATAGCCATACATGCACACATACATAGGGACTGTAGCGTTCAACTGGTAGGCAGATTTTGTACGAATTGTGAACTCATAGGAAACACGAGGGTCTTCTGTTCCGCCGATAACATGGTCTTCTTTGCTCGGGCCATCAGGGTCAATTCCATTCTCAACATGCAGATAGAAGTCTGTACCCATTGTTGGGTCTTCGTTTGTAGCAGTATCTACGTCTTCAGAAACAGTAGCACTGTCTTTCGTGCCATGATAGTATTCGTAGTCTCCCGACTCAGTTTGATGACATTCATCCAGCGGAACGAAGATAACCTCATTCCCACCCACGATATAAGCGCCATAAGCAATATTGCCGTCGTTGTAGCTGCTGCCAGTGATATAAGCGGATGGGACAGCTGTCCAACCGCTGCCGTCATCAATGTCAGAGTAAACAACGATATCGCCGTCAATTTTGTAGAAAGACTTAGCACCAATGGGGGTTACCACTTTGGTAGGCAGCATTCCATCATCAGGGTGGGCAGCGGCGAACGCAGGGACATAGAGGCACGACAAGGCCATAACGACCGTGAGCACGCACGCGACGATATGGCTAAAAGATTTTGTCTTAGTCATAATCTTACCATCTCTCCTTTTCAAGTTTTTGTGTTTGCATGAAAATAGGCTGTTAACGCGCCAAAAGTCTGCCCCCTTTAGACACCTAACAGATATTTTCTAGTTTTAAGAATATTGGATTTTCGGGGCAAAACAAGAAAAACGCAGTACATCGCCTTGTACTGCGTTTTTCTGTTAAGCTATTTTTTGAAGTTTGAGTTTGTTCACAAGATACGAGTCTGCTTTTATTGGCTCAATATGTCTTATCTGGCGGAAATTTTGAATTCCTGTGCTATTCAATTCCGCTTCTGCTTCTTTTGATAAAGGGAGAATGTAGTCTCCTATTTCTATCGGCTGTTCAGGCCTCGAGAGATTTACAAGCCGACCAGGCTTGTTATAGATGCAACATTTGTTTCTCACACAGCACCCATAGACATATCGTCCGATATCTCCACTCATTTCTGAAATAGGATATTTGGTAGGGATATCGTTCTCCAGCACCATTTCTGTCAAAAAATCTAAAAAACTATTTGCCAGTGTCATATCTACATTACTTAGGCTAAAATCTGGGGAAATACCCATTTGCTTGGCAAACCCCTCTTTCATGCTTTCCTTGATAACACCTGCCGCTTCACCCGTGTATTCTGCAATAGCGTTGATAAGAGAGTAAATATATTTTCTCTGTGAAGGAGAAATTTTCCTTCCGTCCTTAAATCGCACTTCGCACTCCTCGATTTGCTGACGGTCAATGATGTATGCGTCTTTGCCCATTGGCACAACAATCACAACGGAGCCATCTTCATTAACTTCAAGGACTTCTCCATACTTGATTATCATAATTTGCCCTCCCAATTTAATTACGCCAAGATTGGCATACTCCCACAGCCTACACAGTAGCCGTCCCGGCTGCACGCCGTAAATGTTTCAATTAAATTGCACATCTATGCTTGGTAACTCTTGTAGTGTTCCTTTAGGAATATAAATTTCGTACTGAACATCTTTCAAATCTCTGTATTCCACGTTTTCTCCCAAGTTCTTTCCTATAGGAAGAAACATCCTGTCTTTCACTACAAGTATGTTTTCCTCGTAGACCTCGGTTATTTTGACACATTGTTCTGTTTCCGTTTCAAACAAAATTGTACTGTCGCAAGGGTACTTCTTTTTGAGATATCCTCCATTTTCCTTTTCCTGCATCACAACATAATAGTCATTTGTGCCAAAACAAAATATCGTGGCTTCTTCCATTGAAATAATGTTGGCTTCAACAGACTCTGACACATCGCGTGAGAACCGCTCTACAACCTTAAGCCTTTTATTTAAGCCGATAACATATAATACAAGAAGCAGGAAACACGACATTATATAACAAATGCGAATGATTTTGTCGAGCGCCTGTTTTTTCTTCTCAGCTTCTGTTTTTTCTTCAGCAATTGCTAAAAAATTTATTAAAAGTATAAAAAAAGTCGCTATTGATAGAAGGGCGAATGCATAAGGGCTAAATTCAAACACAAGAGTCATCATAGCAGCTGTCAAAATTATACCGTACACAAGAATTGTGCTACCCGAAAAATTGCTGTGCATATTATTATCTCCCTATGGTACTTTTCTCGACAATTTATATGTATGTGGGGTGCCCCCCACAGTGCTTTCCTTACAATAATTCTTCTTGATTATTTACAGGAAAGTTCGGTTCAGAAAAATCTTTAGGTGTATCAGCGGGAGTTGCCGCTACTGGAACAGCGCCAGAAATGGCAATTTCACGCTTAACCTTTGCGTCATAGCTGTTAGCGCGTACGATTTCGCTCAAATCAATGCCGGTGGCTGCCTTCATAGATTCAAACAGTTTCCCCATTACCATGGGAACACCGTCAGCAACCGAGCCGACACCGTTGCCGGCGCCTTCGCCGCCACCAATAATGGTAACCTTGTCAATGGCAGACAGCGGCTGAGCAATCTGTTCTGCGACCTGGGGCAGCACATTGATGAGCATTTCTGCAACGGCAGCACCAGTATATTTCTGGTAAGCTTCAGCCTTCTTTTCCATAGCATCTGCTTCGGCAAGACCTTTCTGTCGAATAGCGTCAGCTTCAGCCTCGCCAACCAAACGGATACCCTCGGCTTCTTGAGCCTTTTTGTATTTTTCTGCTTCAGCTGCACGTTCCATCTCGAACTTTTTGGCTTCAGCTTCTTTCTGGCGCTGATACAGTTCTGCATCAGCCTGTTTCTTGATACGGGCATTCAGTTCCTGTTCAGCAACTTCGGCTTCACGAGCCTTCAGTTCAACCTGCTTGGTTTGAGCTGCAATGTCAGCTTCGGCAGATGCCACGTCGATAACCTTGCGCTGTTCCTGGCTCTGAATTTCATAAGCAGCATCGGCGCGGGCACGAGCAGCATCTTCTTTTTCCTTCAGGGCGGAGCGTTCCAGAGCCAACTGGTTATTCTGCTTGGCAATTTCGCGGTCAGAATTTACTCGGGCATCGTTGGCCTGGCGGTCAGCATCAGCTTTTGCCACAGCAATCTCTTTGTCCGCCTGTGCTTTAGCAATCGCGGCGTTCTTTTTAATCTGGGAAATGTTGTCAATGCCCAGGTCTTCAATGACGCCATTGTTGTCGTTGAAATTCTGAACATTGAAAGAAACGATATCCAGACCCATAGCGGCCAAGTCGGTCTCAGCATTCGCCCGAACCAGCTCAGCAAATTTCTGACGGTCAGAAACCATTTCAGCCAAACGCATTTTGCCGACAATCTCACGCATGTTACCTTCCAGAACCTCTCGAGCAATAGCACTGATATATTCGGAATTCTGGTTTAAAAAGTTCTGGGCAGCAAGGCGAATCAGTTCTTCTTTGTCGGAGACTTTTACGTTTACCACAGCGTCCACAGAAATATTGATGTAATCCGCAGTAGGCACGGCAGTCGAAGTCTTTACGTCGACCGGAACGAGTTTCAGGCTCAAACGGTCAAGGCGTTCCAGGAAAGGGATTCGGATTGTAGCTTTGCCGATGACGATTTTTCTCCTCATACCAGAGATGAGAAATGCTGTATCGGGCGGGGCCTTTTTGTACCCCATGCCAACAATCAGGATAACGAGAAGCACGATAGCGCCAGCGATAATATAGGGCATTTTGATGTCCTCCTTATTTTTTGCTTTCTTATATTATATCACATTTTATCCTATTTGTATATGCGGAATTAAATATTTAAGTTCAAACATTCATCCAAATGGACTCTTTTCCCGAAAGCCAAGAAGTACGGTCGTCCATTTGCCGTGTAATAAATCTTGGAACGATGAATGTATGAGCCTTTATCTGTTCCTACAAGCTCATATTGGACACTTTCGCTGTTCGCTTCAAGCGTAATAGCAAGGCCACAAAGGCCCATTGAATAATACCCATCCATTTTACTTTCCCTTTCTTCTTGGATTAACAGATTTAAGTGCTTTCTCCAAACTTTTGCCTTCTGTCGAGTACCAGTAACCGCTTTGTTTTTTCACTTCCAAAAGCTTGTAATACGCATCTTTGCGGCTTTCAAGCTCGATGATTTCGTCGATGTTGGTGACATCGTATTCGAGCTCGTCGATTTCGACAGCTTCATTTATAAGCTCGTCATTATCGCCCGGGTGTCCAACATACATAATGCTGAACACCTCTTTGCTTTCCGGATTTACGCAACAAGGCGCTTTAAACACCGCTCCAGAATCCCAATAGCTGAGGAAAAAGCCATTTACCGAATTGCTCAGGACAGCTCCCTCTGTGTGGTTCTCAGATTGACTGCGGAAATTTTGAGCGAGTTCCGTGATTTTTTGATTTTGGTTCATATTTCTTCTTCTCCTAACATTTCTATTTCAAAACAAAAAAGGCGAACCTCGCGCCACTTACGTGGTACGAAATTCACCTTTTTGTATTGATTATTAAAATAGTCTCACTTTTTCGGGGATAGTCAACGTCCGATAAACGACTTCGCAAATCTTCTTGCTTGATACTCGTTCATCTCACGGACGCTTTTTTCCAGCTTCCACTCCGACAGTTTTAATGGCCAATCTTTGCATTCGCAAATTTTGGGGTCGATAGCGTCCAGCAGAGCCTTCTCCTGTTCTTCTCTTTTGCGAACAAAATCCATAGCGGTTTTAAGATATCGTATACCATAAGCGTAATCCACGTCTTGACCGCCAATTTTCCAATCCCCTAATTTTTTCTGTGTGATTGCCCAATTGAGCCAAACAGAATTCATATAGGTTAGATTGATATATTCATTCTGATAGAGTTCAAAGTTTGCTCTGGGCGGGCGGGAATATGGCATACCATAGCGGCGCCAATTCTCTTCTTTCTCTACCGAGACAAAAACATGCCGAATCTGTTTTGAATAAGAGAGGACAAATTCTTTATTCCCTCCTTCTTCAGGTTCTTCCCAATATTTTTCTTCAATCTCACTATACTGCCATTTATCTTCACTCGGCTCTCCAGTAATAGTCGGCACACGGAAGCGATAACGAACCATCTGCTGCGGCTCATCATACTCAACCAAGTTTACCTTGTAAAGGGTACAATCGCTTACGCTGCAATCGTGTGTGCGATTGGCGTCGCCTCTGCCACGAGAATTTTCCCACGGGCGGTTTGCATTCGCCCAGGAGTTACTTCCCCAGAAACAGTCATGTTCCGGAACGAGTCTCTGTACGGTAAGAATTGTATCTCCCATTGTGACGCGTTCATTACACTTCGCAATGATTTTGCCAAAAGAACCGAAGCGGTTATCTTCAAGCCAAGCGTCAGCCAAAGCATATTTGATATACGGTGACTCTTTATCGAAGCGTGTTCCTTCCGGGAGTTTGAGAATATTGGAATTGTCTACGATACCCTGAAGAATATTGGAAACAAAGATGCGCGACAAAATATCGGACATTACCTTTTTGCGGTGGGCTTTTTTTCTTTTCAAGAAAGCTTTACGGTCGCTTTCAAAGGTGAAATGCTCAGGGGCAATTTCTCCATCAAGGTCCACAACATTGTTAACGAGGTTGTCTTCAATCTTAATGTGGTCCTCATCTGTCCATCCGAGATAAAGGTTATCACCGTTTCGAATCAGGATACCAACTGTGGAACCATGAAAATAGTCGTACTGCTCAAGCATATTTTCATACCCAGGCTTATTTGCCGCACCAAGAGTTTTTCCGGTACGACTTACCCTTATCAGTACAACGCAGCGAGTATTTGGGGCAAAAGTATCAAGGGCAAGTGGGCTGTGTTTTAAAAACTCTTCGAACAGGCCCATTTCGTTCCACTGGATTTCATAAAGCGAAGCCAGCTTACCAAGCTCTTCATCGAGATATCTGAGCTTTTGGTGTATAACAACAGGTTCTGCTTCGTCCGCTTCCTTACCGGTGCGTAAAGCAACGAAATTGACTGTTTCGCCAGCATAACATTGAATCGCAAAAATTTGAGACTCGAGAAGATAGATTTGGTTTTCCAGTTTTTCCTTTTGTTCCTCCATCTCTTCCATTTTTGCATTCAGTTCGGAAAGCATAGCATCTTTTTTACGCCACAGCTCTTGCTTCATCTCTTCTATCTTTGCTTTGAGCGCAGCAAGTTCTTCTGTTTCGCCCCTTTCAACTTTTCGAATCTCATCGTTAAGAGCGGAAATATCAGCTTCTTTACTGGCAAGTTTGGAGCCAACACTATTTTTTGTCAGGTTCTTTTGCGACAACGGTATAATGCCGGCCGTTGCTCCGTCTTCTATATTGGGGGCTTTTAACGCTTGCAACTCTGCTGGGCTGACATCAGAAAAGTCTTCGTCTGGGATAAATTCAAACCAGCGTTCTGGTTCCACAAACACAAACCCCGTTTTTTTTATTACCCATATAGATGTACGCAATTTGGTTTTCAAGCCAAAGTCCACATCTTATCTCAATCCCTTTTTGATAATAGTCGAGGAATGTTTTGAGAAGCAGCGTGCTTTCTTTGTGATGTTCTGGCCATCTCGACTCAAATGTTTGAGTTAGTCCGGTCATCGCGTATTGTCTGAAAGCAGCTGACACTGCCTCTTTTGAGAATGGGATTTCGTTTTTGAGGGATTCGTTAATGTAGTTTTCGGTTTTTTTAGCTTCATCGTATGGGATGCTCCCATACCAAGACAGAAGCATATCAGAGTTTTTTACAATTATCTTACCTTGTTGAGTATTTTGCATTTTAACACCTCCACATTTAATTTTCTAGAAGACATCCAAGTACAGCGGCAACCCTGGCTGCCATCTCCTTAGTGTTATCTTCTTTTGGTCCCCAGTATTCAAAAAACTGATACCCCCGAAATCCAATTTCATGGTGTTCAATGGTGGCGCCAGTCTGATGAAACTGCTTCCCATTATTCCCCATCTTAGAACTTAGTTAAAAATTCATCTTCCGTTATGATAGGGACGCCGAGAGTTTTAGCCTTGCGGTTTTTTTCAGAATTCGACTGGGCATCATTGTTGACCAAGTAGTTGGTCTTTTTGGATACGCTGCCGGTCACCTTCCCACCTCTCGACTCTACATATTCCTTGAATGCCACACGGTTTGCGAAAGTGTGGACATCGCCCGTAATGACGAAGGTCAACCCAGCGCATCCACCCTCTTTTGCTTTGGATTCATAGCGGATATCCAGCGCCTGCTGCAAATGAGAGAACTCATCTGCGTTCTCGATGTCGGAGAACCAGTCGGTGAGCGCCTTGCTGCGTTCGGGGCCGATGCCGGAGATATGGGTAAAATCACGGCTGGGGTCACGAACGATATCCAAGAATCCCTCATACCCAATCGCATTCAGAATACTTTTGGCTGCATATTCGCCAATCATCGGGATGGACAGAGAGACCAGGAAGTTCACCGCGCTTACGGTGCGGCTTTTCTCGATGGATGTCAGCAGGTTCTCGCAGGACTTGCTGCCGAATCCGGGCATCTCGCAGATGGCTTTTTCGTGATTCTTTAGATAGAAGATATCGCTGAACTCCTTGATGAATCCCTGATTAACAAAAGCACGAAGGGTCTCGATGGAAAGGCCGTCGATATCCAGACCGGTCTTGCCGACGAATCGGGCCAGCTTCTTCAATTTTTTGGCCGCACAACGGGGATTCGTGCAGACCAGAATCTTGACCTTGCGCATCTGGTTGGTATTTTCTTTCACCTCGGTGGGAGCGCCGCAGACCGGGCAGGTATCCGGCACATAGAACGAACCTTCCGACTCGCTCACTCCGATTACTTTTGGGATGATTTTGTTGGCCTTGATGACCTTGACGGTCGTCTTACGGTCCTCACCAACGCCCAGACGTTCCATCTCGCTGATGTTGACCAGGTTGGCGCGAGAAACTTCTGTTCCCTCCAGCCGCACAGTATCGAAGATGGCGACCGGAGTAATTACAGAGGAGCCGCAGGACCATTCTACATGGTCAAGTGTGGTTTCCTTTACTTCATCCTGCCACTTGAATGCAAGACCGGCGCGTGTTGCATGATGGCCGGTTATACTGCCGGTATTGGCATACTGGGTATCGTCATAGACTACAACGAGCCCATCTACCGGATATTCGCATTCGGGGACCTGCTCGGTAAATTCATTCACCACTTCAGGCAGGCCTTTGCTTTTGCAGCACTTATGGGCCACCACATCGAAACCGAGTTCTTTCAACAGACTCATGCGCTTGCCCCAGCTCATACGGTATTCGGTATCTTCGCTCAGGTAAACGCAGGTAAACGCGATGAATCGCACATTGCGTTCCTTGACTTGATAGGCACGCTCTGCATCCAAACTGAGAGTGCCGGAAGCGAGGTTTCGTGCATTAGAGAACCTTTCATCCTCATCCGGCGTCTCATTCAGTTTCTGGAAATCCCACAGACTAATCAGAGCTTCGCCGCGCACCACCATATGGCCTTTGTAGTCGACCTTTTTGGGAATTCCTTGGATGAAATCCTTCAAATGGGTGATGTTTGTGCCAGTTTGCCCATTGCCGCGTGTCAGGATTTTGGTCAACTGGCCATTGTCATAGGTAAGTACCAGTGTCAGGCCATCCAGTTTCCAGGACACCCAGACTTTTTTATCTTCTGCCCATTTTTGCAGGTCTTCAACCAGCTTTGTTTTCGCCAAAGACAGCGCAGGGAATTCATGGGGTTCTTTTTCCCCTTCTTCTACATTGGCACCGACGTTTTTAGTCGGGCTGTCCGGCAGAATGATTTCCGTTTCTTCCTCCAGGTTCTTCAGTTCATCAAACAGAGCATCCCATTCGTAGTTGCTCATAATTTCTTCCCTGCCGCCATAATAAGCGTCGGATGCTTCATTCAAGAGTTTTACCAGCTCTTTCATTCGTTCTTGTTTATTCATTTCTATTTCCTCATTTTTTCAGAAAAAGCCCCTGCTGTGTAGCGAGGGGCTGTCGTTTTGATTACATCACGGAAATTAGGGCTCAAGTTAAACCTTGTGAGGTTTAACCTTTACACCATTTGTAGTAGGCACCTTTTCATCTAGCTGGGAAGCATCAGGTCCATCCGGGACAAAATACGCATCGCGGATACCTGCATATTGTGCTCGTACAACGATGAATTTGTCTAATTCTGTGTTCTTGAACTCTTCACAGCACACCTCAATGAACCGAGCTTGTTCTTCTTGAGTGAGCATTCGGGGGGCAGTATAGGTCAGCGTGTTTCGCACTGCGTTTTTGAGAATAGGGTACGGCATTCCAGAAGGCTCAAGAATTTCTTTCAGAGCTTTATCTGCGATATCAAGGTCAAAAAGGTATTCTACATGATACATATTAAATTTCTCCTATCGTGTTCGATTACGGTTGTTTAAAAATCTTTTTGCGTTTCTCTGAAAGCCATGAGATATTTTGCCTGCTTCAGCGTAAGTTCAGAGAAAACATTTTCATTCATTTTTCACCTCTTTCTGCAAAAAAACTGCACAAGGCACTTTCGTTCCACTTGAACAGATTTTATTGTTAGGTAAGAAAAGCATATTCGTTTTTCGGATTTTGACTACAAAAAAGCTCCGACAGTCCGTCGGAGCTTTTTGTTAACACACCGGGTTAACTTCGAAAGGGCTTACATAGATTTTTCCAGGGACATAGTCCGCGTAATCAACAGGGTGTTTTTGAAAATAAATTTTCACGCCACTGTCATCGGTTGCTGTTAGCCAGACATATTTACAGTTTTTATACTGCGGGTCATCCGTTCTGTATTCTTCGCCGGGTTTCACGCGGATATATTGACGGTACATCTTGTCCGGAGAAGTTTCAATGAAGGCTCCGTAATCTCCGATGACAACACGGTCGTATCCTTTCATAAGCGGAGTTCCGTGCTTGGATTTCAGTTGAAGTGTATCGCCATCTACTTTACACCAGTCAGGAAGGTTGCGGCGATAAATCTCGCGGACATCTCCAAATTCCAGCGTAACCGGCACCGGTTTGTATTTGTAGGTAGCCACAAGGTAAGAAATCATCCGGGAAATTTTTTTCTCAGCTTCGTTCACAGCAAGCCTCCTCCTTTTACAACAGCTCCGTTTACGGTCATCACCAACTCTTCGATTTTCTTATAATCCGGTTTTTCCGGAAGAGAGGTTTCTTTGGCGGCGATTTTTAAGCGTTTATCATACTCGCTCACCATCTCGAAAAACTCGGGAACGAAAGTGCCGTTTTTCGACATGTACTTTCCGTTGCGAATTTCCATGAGGAAATCGCGGTCGTTTTCGCGGTATGTGTTGATTTCGCCTTTTTCCAAAATGTCAAAAGCCATCAGATAAAGGCGTACCAAATGCATTGCGTGCTTATTGAGCTGTTTGTTGTTCTTGTCTTTTGCACGCTGATTGCGGCGGCCGAAGCTGTCATAGCTTTTGATGATACTTGCCAGCTCGCTCAAGTATGCTTTGGCGCTATCCAGCGGTACACCGGCAGCTTCAAATGCTTTCCAGCCACCTTCGGGGTGCATCAGAATGATAGGGGTTCCGTTTGGCATCGGCTTGGGGGCAACGGAGAGCGTCACAAATCCTCGCGGCATTCCATGCTTTTCCTCCAGTTGGCCCATCGCATGCTGGCAGGACTCCAGAGCATATAAAGCCTTCTGTTCCTCGCTCACTTTCCCTTTGGCACATCCATTCTGCAAGCGGCGAAGCTGTGCATTGGCGTATCCGCCAAAAGAGTTTACAGCGCGCTTAGAGAGAAAGAGTTTTTTGTTATCCAGAAGAAGCTGGCCAGCTTTGCTGACCATCGTATAGCTCTCAGACCGTCCTCCGAGCATCTCTATGGTATTGGGGTTGCAGGCCGAAATCAGGCTCACAAACTTGCGGAATGCGTATACTGTCGTATCGGTCTGGTTGTCGATTACCTGCTCAAAGTTGGATAAGCCAATGAGGTCTTGCCGGCTGTTGAGGGCCACACCACGGATGTCGATGTCGGAGTCTTCGACGTTGGTACCGTATGCGTGGCTTCCGCCGAGAGTCAGAAACATGATATTCTGGCCCAAATGCGGGTTGGTTTTCAGAAAATCATACTCCGGGAGCTGAATAGTTTTCATTAGTTCGATATATGTCATAATATCCTCCTTATTCCTTACTTCTTGAATAACAGAGAGCGTCTGTCAGTGTTGGTTTGCAACTTAAATGATACTCATTTTTCGTATTTTAAAAAGACATTCCCCGGGGGGGCTGTCGACACTCTCAGATTTAAGTAAAAAGCTGGGTAAAAATTACCCAGCTACAGCCTGTCGAAAAAGGTCACCGAAAAGTGGCCTTTTTCTCGTATCGGGGACGAA
>ERZ1643251.185-NODE-185-length-107996-cov-50.205149_pt1 | contig 107996 bp, 101 predicted proteins | sample MGYA00579261_ERZ1643251 | MGnify/ENA primary metagenome ERZ1643251 (study PRJEB29033, sample SAMEA4952267) | chicken gut metagenome | biome: Broiler Chicken; feature: Gastrointestinal Tract; material: Caecum | place: Ireland | collected 2018 | study: Broiler... | reverse complement strand
AATTTTCAACTATTGTAAAAATATTCCATGAATTAGGTTATGAACTGGAAATTGCTTAAATATCATAGTCTCATTGATAATTTGTAATATCTCAATTTGCAAGCAAAAATAAAATTGCACTTTGTTGCACTTATTTGCACTGGCTTTAAACGGGCTTTGTGGACGGGTTAGACCCTGAAATAAATTCAGGGTGACAGAATTTTAGTGCAAAAGAGTGCAAGAATTGAGTAGTTAAGTGCAAGAAATGACCGGTACATCTCAATACTAAAAACCAGCCTCAAATCGGCTTGGTGTTTGATTTTTTATTAAAATTTCGCTGTCTCAATGTCCCAGAAACCTATTACCGTCCAAAACGCAGATTGAAACTTGAAAAGCCACTAAAAAAGAGCCTTTTCGGCTCTTGTTGTAAAATATGGGCCGCAGTGGACTCGAACCACCGACCTCACGCTTATCAGGCGTGCGCTCTAACCACCTGAGCTAGCAGCCCACATATTCAATTTTCAACCCAGTGTTAGAGCGCACGGCGTGCGTAATCTAACTTCAAAAAGCTTTCGCTTTTTAGGCCACCTGAGCTAGCAGCCCATATATTCAATTTTCAACCCAGTGTTAGAGCGCACGGCGTGCGTAATCTAACTTCAAAAAGCTTTTCGCTTTTTAGGCCACCTGAGCTAGCAGCCCATATTCTTTTGTCAAATATCTAACTTTAACAGCTAACTGTCTCAATTACAGTCCGCTTTTCAGCCAGTAAATATATTAGACCATGGACAAAATTTGAAATCAAGTTTTTTGTTCAAATTTGTCACATGCCTGTTTTTTCGTCAATACGTAATACCTCTATAACAGAAAGCACCGTTATCAAATCCATTAATATCTTTTGATAAGTTTTTAAATCAGTCAGACTGTTTTGGATTATATCAACATCAAACCAGTTCTTATCAATATTTATAGCAATATACATTTTGCCGTTTTCAAAAGAACATGTTACTGTTGTTTTTAATTTTTTTTGAGCGGTTAACAACCTTTCCATAAACGATGTTGTCAAAAGATATCTGGCCTCTATCTGATCATTTGAATAAACTTCAAAAGCTTTTTCAAAAATCGGGTCCTCGAGTTTGACTTTCTCCAGACCATCCGGAGCATATAAAGAATTAACCAGCGCACCCTCTTCTTTTTTTATTACCGTTGTAGATTTAAAATTTTTATTAGAATCACAACAAACAAGAACACCGTTAAATACTGTATCCGGTGTTGAACTTGTGCTGGTCGCTGATTTATACTCAAGCTTAATATCGCCAATACAAACATTTAACCCGTTATAAACGCCTTTTATCAGGTCATCGCAATAAAATATATTGTTTTTTGAAAAAAGTTTTAAATTTGCAACTTCCTGCTTTAGAGAGTCATACACCCAGGAATCAATCTCTCCTTCAAAATAACTAAAATCACCCAAAAAAGATAACAACTTATTATAAAAATTTTGCTTAAATTCTTTTTCAATCGAATCTTTTTTGGATTTCATAAACCCGCTTGCATATACTAATAAGACAGACGTTAACAATACCAAGCCGGAACACTTTGTAGATAGCAGTCCTAATTCATTATTCATATTATTACGAGAGATTATTGCAAAAACCAACGCAGCAAAGAAAAGTATTAACATAATAAAAATACCAGCTTTGTTGCATAGCGCAAAAAGTTTTAATGTTTTCAATTTTTGAACTCTTTGTTTTTCCAAAGGAACAAGCTGTGGAACCAGATTTTGATTGCAAAAATCCCAAAACTCGCTTGTTGTAAGTTTCGAAATTAAATCTATATTTTTTACATTATCCAGCATATAAAATTCCCTAATCACATACCGGTTTTATTTTCCAGTTTCAAAGCTTTTACAAGCTCTGCAGCCTGTTTCAATTCTTCAATTAGCGGCACAAAAGTATCCTTGTCCGTGAGCGGCTTTGACAGGTCAAGCTCAAACAAATCCTCTTTGCTTTCCACACCTATATACACATTTCCCTTTTCAAAAGAGCCTACTATCTGTTTACCTTCTTTTGAAACACTGTTTACAAGCCTTTCCATAAACGCTGTTGTCAAAAGATATCTCGCCTCTATCTGGTCAGTAGAATATACATCGAAGAACTTTTCAAACACAACATCCTCAAAATTTATACGCTCAAGCGAGGTAGAGATATCTTCTATCGTCTTCAATTTTTTATCAGCCTTTATTACGGTAACTCCTGAGAATTTTTTAAATGACGGAGAAACAATTAACATCCCCTCAAAAATTTTTCTTGTAATTTTAGTTTTGTATCCGGTAGCAATATTGTACACTCCGATGTCATAAATTTTGCAGGTTATATCATCTGATTTGTAAACAAAACAGTCGTCACAAACAAGCCTGCTAAAGCTGCCGAACAAATTCAGTTCCTGCAGTTTGCCAAAAAGCTCTGACACTTTAGAATCAGTCATGCTTTCATACTCAAAATCATTAACATCTTCAAAAATAATTTTATAAACTTTTTGTTTTATCTCTTTTTTATATTTCAAAAGTTTTGAATACCTGAAAGTATCCACGCTGCCTGCAACAAGCAAGCATACAAGTGCAAACAAAAAACCTAAAGACAAAGCCGGCATAATGTTCATCAAAGCACCGTAACAAAACATGGCAGCAAAGCACCAGAACAACACCTTGCTGACAATGACAGTAAAGTGCAAAAACCTGTTTGCAGAGTACATTTTAGAACGTAACTGCTCCAAATCAGATAATCCGACCAAAGACATAGTCTACTCTTCGCTGCATGTTGGGCGCAAGATGATAATAGAATTTATATTCAGCTGTACAAAATCATGGAACTCAGTTCTTCTGTTGGGCAGCTGTCTGTATGCGACTTCGCAGTCTTTGATAGCAACAAAACGTTTTTTTCCATTCAAAATATCGGAAAGTACACGGCTTCTTTTACCGATTTTCGGCATAAATACATAGCCCTTGATTTCATAATCCTGAGTTATAACAAGGACACGTTCTGACCAGACACCGTTTGTAAAGTCGTCATTACCCAACTCTTCTACCTCAAAAGGTTCCATATGTTCAAAATTTTCTGTCATTTTCGCTCCTTGTAATTTCGTATCTCATTTATTCTGAACGTATTTTTTCCTAAGACAACTGGTAAGATTGGAACAACGGCAAATACAAAGCCAGTGCCAGGAACATTACTATACTACCGATAACAATAAGCATTAACGGTTCAATCATTTTTGTCAAAGCGTCAATAATATCATCGAGCTTTTTATCGAGGAAGATAACGCTCTGGTGCAGCAATTCACCGAGTTTACCTGTTTGCTCACCTGTAGCAATCATAAACAATACCATAGAAGGAATAATGTTTGCCGACCTCAACGCAGTAGAAAGGTGAGTACCCTGTTGAACTTTGCCTATAGCATCAGTAATTTTATCTTTAATTGTTTTGTTATCAAGAGTCAAGTTCCCCAGATGCAGACAGTCTACAATCGGGATACCTGCTTCGTAAGCTACGAACATAACCGTAATAAAGTTAGAAAAGTTTGCATACTTTAACATATCCCCGATTAAAGGAACTTTTAAGAAAAAGTCATCAAGAATTCTTCTTGAATATGGATTTTTAAACGCAGTATAAATCAAACCGCCTATAGCAAAAGGTGCCATAAGAGTCATATACCAGTATTTTTTCAAAAATTCGCCCAAATCAATACAAATCTGTGTGAATATAGGCAATTTTGCTCCGGACTGGTCAAACATTTCCTTGAACGCAGGGAATACAAACATCAACATAACAGTAACTACTATCGCAGCAAGAACGATTACGAAACAAGGATAAATCAATGTACCGATAACACGACCCCTGATAGCAGCCTGTTTTTTAAGCAGTTCGGCAAGACGGTCGAGGGTTTTTTCCATTTCCCCTGAGTCTTCCCCTGCTTTTGTCAAACCAACGTAAATACTACCGAAAATTTCCTGATATTTTGCAACGGTATCAGCAAAAGTAGCACCCGCAATTACCTGTTTTCTGATTTCTCTTGCGAGCAGTCTGATACGAGAGGATACAGCATCTTTTTCCAAGAACACAAGACCCTCGATAATAGGTACACCTGTTTGGATAAGCGTTCTAAATGTTCCCGTAAAATCAATCAACTCCTGCAAAGACAGAGGACTCAGCCTTACCTTTGGAGCAGCTGATTTTTTGCCTTCATCAAAAACTTTTGTCGGCATAAGCCCCAAAGCTCTGATAGCCTCACGGGCAGCTTTGATATCTTCAGCTTCGATTTTACCGTTTACAATTTCTGATTGATTTCTTAATGCTATATAGTTAAAGATTGTCATTTATTTATTTACCTATTCAGTAACCGGACCAAGTACACGTACAAATTCGGATATTGTTGTCTCACCTCTTAAAATATGACCCAGACAAGACGCCTGCAGCGTTTTCATACCCATACCGACAGCTGCCTCTTCAATTTCTACATCGTGTGCAGAGTGAGCTATCATCTTTTTGATTTCTTTATTAATCAACATAACCTCATAACAGCCGATACGACCTTTGTAGCCTTCGTTATTGCAGTCAAAGCAGCCTTTTGGTCTGTAGATTGTACGTTTCATAAATTCCTGCTGTTCTTCCGGATTTGCGACAACAAGTTTTGCCTCTTCCAAAGACGCATGGTAAGCTTCCTTACATTTTGGACAAAGTCTTCTTACAAGACGTTGTGCAATGATACCTGTCAATGTAGAAGAAATCAAATAATCAGCAGCACCCATCTGAATCAAACGTGTAATCGTTGCAGCAGCAGAGTTTGTGTGAAGTGTTGACAACACAAGGTGACCTGTCAGAGCAGCTGCGATAGCTGTTTCAAGTGTTTCAAAGTCACGAATCTCACCGATAAGAATGATGTCAGGGTCCTGTCTTAAGATAGCTCTCATACAGCTCGCAAACGTAATGCCCGCTTTGGGGTTGATTTGCGACTGGTTCAAACCGTCAATTTTAATTTCGACAGGGTCTTCGAGTGTTGTGATGTTTACACCTTCGTTGTTCAAGCTTTTCAATACAGAATAAAGAGTAGTTGTTTTACCTGAACCTGTAGGTCCTACAGCGAGAATAATACCATTCGGTGCAGCGACCATTTTGTTAATTCTTTCCAGATCCTCTTCAGTACCGCCCGAGAGTTTAATAACTTTGTCTTCTGTTTTAATACTTGCGGCCGGAGCCAAGATACGGATAACCATCTTTTCTTTACCGGCTACAGGCAGTGTATTGATACGGAAGTCGTACGAAACACCCTTGTATTTTACGGTAAACGTACCGTCTTGAGTTCTTCTGTGTTCCGCAATATTCATTCTTGAAAGAACTTTAAAACGTGCAATCAAAGAAGATTCTACTTTCTGAGGCAAATCCAGCACACGTCTTAAGATACCGTCGATTCTGTATCTAACTGTATAACAGTCCAGACGAGGCTCGATGTGAATATCGGATGCCTTCATATCAATACCGTCTGTAATAATTTTTGAAGCAAAGTTTGCAACAGCACCTGTTGTATCCTCGAGTTCTCTTTCTACCTGCTGCCAGAGAGATTCTTCTACTTCAAACTCGAGAGCTTCTTCTTCAATTTTACGGATAATTTCTTTTGTTTCTTTTCTTGCACGGCCAAAGTACTTGGTCATACAGCTTTTAAATTCCATATAACTCATCAGATAGGGTTTTGGCCTCATACCTGTGAGGTATACGATTTCATTCAAAGCTTTTTTATTTCCTGGGTTGACCATCCCAACTTCTATTACCTTTCCGTTAGAAGACAAAGGGAATAATCTATTTTCACGGATAAAATCCTCCGGTAAAATTTTTACAACACCTTCGGAGATATTGAGCTGTTGCGACGTTACATGCTCGAACCCCTGCTGAGCGGACAGAGCATCTTTGAGCTGGTCAACAGTAATATATCCCAGCTGGACAAGCATTGACCCTATAGGAGTATTTGTTTTTTTACTCTGTGTCAAAGCTTCAACAAGCTGTTCTTCTGTCAGCTCACCGTTTTCGATTAATATCTCACCTATTCTTTTTTTAGGAGCATTCGGGTCAAAGTGTAATTCTTTATGAGGCGGCTTATTTTCCTGTGCAGGAGCCTCCGATTTATCCGATGCCTGCTGCTCTTGTTGTTCTGCCGGAATTTGAATTTCTTCATCAACAGTATCGGAAGAACCCTCTATATCGATAGTATCTTGAGAGGAAGGTTCTTCATATGTTTCTAAATTTTCTTGATTTGAAAAATCAGAAGATTCTTCAACTTGGTTTTCATTCGATTGAGAAGCCTGCCCGTCTCCGTAAAAAGTGCTGATATAATAATCAAGAAGCGCATTATACCCTTCTTCATCCAGAGAAATAAATTTTAATGCGTCAGAATCTTTTACTGCTATAATTTGAGACAATTCAGTTTTGTTGGCACCTTCTTTTACTACAATGAAAAAGAAACCGCCCTGTTTGTTAATAGGAATAAAATTATTGTTTAAAATATCTTCTTTAGTAAAAATTGAAGAGTATTTGTCACTTATATTATTTTTTATTTTGTTAATTGTCTCAATATTCATATCAATATGTTTCGCCGTACTAATTCCACAATTCAATAATTCAACCTGAGCAGAATATTGCTAAGTCCTGCCGGAAAGTATAATCTCCGGCAGGATTAAAAGCTTAAATATTACAGATTTTCTGTTTCATTGTTTGCCATATCTTCAGTATCTTTTACGATATGTGGTGTAATCATAATTACAAGTTCGTTTTTAGTGTTTGTAGTATTTGTACTTCTGAAGATAGAACCTATAACAGGGAGATCACCCAAGAACGGAAGTTTTGTAACATCTTTACGTTCTTCTTCCTGAATCAAACCGCCTAGAACAAGAGTTTCGCCGTCTTTGATTCTGATGTTGGAAAGGTCGAGGTTACGTCTTTGCAGCAATGTTGCAGCAATGATAGTACCGCCGGAAGAACTTGGAGATGTAACCTGTTCTGCAATTGTTGCATAATTCGGTTTCAAGTTCATTGTTACATAACCGTCAGGGCTGATAAACGGTGTCATTTCTACAGAAATACCGTTATCTTCACCGATTTCGTATGTTCTTGACACACCTGCACCGATACCGGTTGTACCTGTTGTCAGGATTTCTTCATCTGTTGTTTTGATGTAGTCGGAAGTCAGGTTGATAAGCGAAGTTTTGCCGTTTGTAACCATAACTTTCGGGTTGGCAAGAAGTCTGCCTTTGCCGTTTTGAATCAAATAGTTGATTGTCCAAGCAACAGTCTTTTTGCCATGCCATCTTGTGTAATTGGTTGTAGAAGAGCTTCCGCCTGAACCTCCTTCTTCAGAACCGCCTGTTGTAGAAGTAACAGAATAAGGACCGCCTGTAAAGAAGGTTTTTGTATTATCAAACGGTCTCAAACCGCTGGAACCGTCGAATGTAGCAGCAAAGAACGGAGTAAGCAATGTCCATGTGTTTTGCATTTCTTTTGAACCGTCTTCGCTCAATTCTACGATTTGCATTTCTACATAAGCCTGAGGCTGTTTTTTATCGTTAGCCTGGATAAAGTTTTTAATCATTTCTGCTTGAGAATCAGAACCGCCAGTTACATTGATTGTACCTTTTTGAGGGAAGTAAGTAACAGTCAATGAAGTACCGGAAAGTGATTTCAGGCTGTTTGCTGTAACATCACCTTTGATAGTACAAGCAACAACACCTTCACCAAGAGCGATATCACCGCCGCTTGCACCAGAGCCGCCTGATGAACCGCCTGAGCTGCCACCGGAAGAACTTCCGCCAGATGAGCCGCCAGATGAACCGCCTGAGCTACCGCCGCCTATAGAAGAAGCACCGCCTGTAGCAGAACCTGACGGTTTGGAAGCACCACCTGAAGAGCTGCTAGATGAGCCTTTTGCACCTTGTGCAGAAGATCCGCCGGCACCTGATGTGCTTGCTGTCGGGAACAATGATTGACAAATCAATGTAGCCATTTCTTTAGGTGTTGTATGGTTTACTCTATAAGAAGCTGTTTTTGGAGCGACATCGATTTTAGAAACGACTTTTTGTGCCATTTTATAATCGTTGTCTGTACCAAAAATAATCAGCTCGTTTGTTACCGGATTTGTAACAACAATTTCGTTGTTAGAAAGACCGGGTCTGTTTGTGGAAAATATATTGCTATTCAAGAAATCTGCGACTTTAGAAGCATCAGCATATTTTACAGGGATAGTCATCATATTTTGTTTACCGATGTCTGATTTCAAGCTGGCTTCTTTAGACATTACAAGCAAAGTGCCTTTGTCAATAAAGAACGAAAGGTCGCTGGCCTGCATAATCATCTTGAACGCATCGTTAAGTGTAACGTTTACCAAATCAAGCGTAATCGTACCTTCTACGGAATTGTGGAAGACTATGTTCAACCCTGCTTTATCCGCAATCATTCTCAAGGTCTGTCTTAAATCAGAATCTCTTAAAGAAACGCTGATTTTGCGAGTACCGTTGTTCAAATTGATAGAATTATCAAGATTGATAGAACCTGAGCTTTTGTACTCTGTTCTCAATGCGGGTTTTGATATTGAAGCCTGCATTTGCGCATTTGCAATAGTTGCAATTGAGAAAGACACTGCCAGTGCTACGGCTGCCGCACCAACCGTTAAAAGCCCTGTCTTTCTTGTTGTTTTTTTGTTTTTGTCACTAAACATTTATTGATGACTCCTTTAATTATTTGATTTTAATTATTAAACTCTATTACATTGTTACCGGACTTTGAGTACAAACCGCCAAACTGTTTTGAAAGATTTGATACAGGGTTGAGATTTACACCTTCACCCAGTGTCTGTCCTACAGTAGCCTGATAAACGTTGTTTTTGTATTTTATAACTACACTGTTTCTTGTAATATCAAGAACCTTGCAATCTTTAAATGTATCTCCTTTATGAACAAGCTGGTCAGCACCGCCGACATTGATAATAGCAGAAGGTCTGCTGCTGTCGTACATAATACCTGATATCTTTGTTTGAACGACCTGATCAACAACAGGATCTTCAGAAGGAACTGTTGTAGGAGGAGCAATGATATCAAAGGCAAGACTCTTAGCCATTTTTTCCTGCTGAATTTGAGTATAAGGCAAGAACGGGTCAGGTCTTCCGCCTGCATTTACAGGTATAATAACAGGATTTGTGCCAAGACCGAGTTGTTTTTCTTTAGATTCATCCTGTTTCTTTTTAAGCATGGCTTTTTCAATAGCATTCAACGGTTTGCCGTCTTTACCGAGGACTTCACCATCTTGTGCAATAGCAGCTGCAGGGTCTTCAGGTTGAGCAGCAACAGAAGCTGCATCACTCGGCTGAGGTGCAGCACCTTCTGCAGCAGCAGGTGCCTGTGCCAAATCTACATCCACCGTAGCTGTAGCTTCGCCGGAAGGATTTTGCGCACCTTCTTGAGTTGCTTTATCAAAAAAGTCTTGTGCCTCAGAATTTTCCTGAGCAGGAGCTAGCCCCGGGATCATGTTGTTTTTATACATAAACATTCCGCCGGCAGCCAGAGCCAACACGAGCAACAAGGCAATATAAATTATACTGCCGTTTTGTTTTTTAGGTTGTTGTGCATTTGGCTGAGGAGAGTCCATACCAGCTTGTGCATCATTTTGGCCAGCCATACCTGCACCAAGGATTCCATCCTCACCGTCAAAATTCATTTGGTCATCAGCAAGCAATCCGCTGTCTTCGCTATCTTGCTGAGGCTGCGGCTGTGCAGGCTCCATATCCTGTGCAGGGTCAGCAAAGCCGGAATATCCGCTGTTATCATCTTGCAAAAACGAATCATTCTGGCTGTTATCAAAAAAGCCATCTGATGAATTTTCATCAAATGAATCTAAATCCAAAAATCCGTCATCTGAGGACGAACCTCCTGTTGTGCTATCCCCAAATGAAAAATCGGAATTTGAGTCAGAAGAACCGCCAAAGCCGCCGCCCTGGTTGTTTTCATATATATCCGAATCGTCTAATTCTCCAAACATTTACACTCTCTTCATACTTCTTCTAGTACCACAATTTTTTTCATTTTATAACGGCAACTTTTTATTCATAACATACGAATAGCCGATTTTATTATAATTTTAATATATTAATAAAATTATGGCAAATTTTCACATTCATTAACATATTACTTTAAATTTAATAAAAAACAATTATAATAAAACAATGAACGAAATTGTAATAACAGCACCGCTCAAAAAGCCCGAAGATATTGAAAATTTTCTGCCGCACGTAAAGTGCAGGAGCTTTTATGTATATCATCACAAATTTTTGCAGGGCAACTTTGAATATATTAACAAATTTATAGAAACCGCTCACAAAAACGGCTGCAAAATTTATGTAAATTTTAAACACAACATTTCAGAGGCTGATTTAATAGAAATTAAAAAGTTTATTACATTTTTAAAACAAACAAAAATCGACGGGATTTTCATAAACAGTTATGCTATTTTAGAGGCAATAAAGACACATTCTCTGCCTTACAAAGTAATAATAGACTCGTATTTTGACATACACAACCTTGCGGGTATTGATTTTGTAAACATGTTCCACAAAGTGGATCAGGTAATTATTACAGAAGAAATTTATCTAAAAAACATTGCCAAAATAAAAAAATACAAAAATATTTCGCTCGCAATCGACTCTGACAACCTTCCCTGGTGCGCAGAAGACATAAAAAAACTCAACGCCATTGATTCTGTAGTAATAAAAGGGAAATTTTCCACCTCGGAAGAAATTCTCGAGGGTATAGAGCTTGTGGAAAAAATTCTGGCAAAGCCAAAGGTTTTTAAAAATCAAAAATTGCCTTTTAAACATATCCGAAAAAGTATCTACCAGACAAACCACTTTTGCGGCGAGATAATGAGTGCGCAGGGTGCTGATTTTAAATTTGCAAGAAATATACAAAAATTTGAATGGGAAAACAGACGGCCCAGACTCAAAAAAGACTTTGATTATTCAAAAGTACAGATTCCACGCATAAATTTGAGGCTTTCGTCGATTGCTCAGGTGGAAGAGGTCAAAAAATTCTCTCAAAAAGTCGGGTTCAATCCCGTCTACAGCATAGAATACGGAGAAATCCTCAATACAGCGGACCTTGCAAAAAGCAGTTTTAACCAGATAATCACAAAGGTAAAAAAATTCTGTTTTCAAAACTCCATAAAACTGCAGCTAAGCACGCCGAGAATCCTTATTGAACGTGATTTTGACAGGGTTTATGAATATGTAAAAAATCTCTGTCTTACAGAGCCTCTGCCCTCTTCTATAATCATAAACAACATAGGCTATCTCTGGGCTTTTATAAACGATGACGAACTGCACCGCATACCTGTTGAAATAGGGCAGGGCATAAACCTCTTAAACAGCATGTCAATAAAATGCTTGAACAATCTGCACCCTATACAGACAGTAGATTTTAGCACGTTTGAAAAAATCACGAATATTCGTGACTGCATAAAAAAAATCAAAAACATTATTCCCGACAGAAAGCTCACAATAGCAGGCAATGTAAGGGTTCCATCTCTCGGGCTGTGTCCGCTGAACAACGATAGTGCAATAGTTTCTCGTCTTTCTTGCAAGGCTCCGTGTCACAACGGGAACTATGCGCTAAAAGACCCGTCGCTCAACAAGGTTCTGCCTTTTGTTGTAGACGGTTTTTGCAGGATGCACATGTTTCAGGATTACATTCTGCATTTGTATGAATATGTGCCAAAGCTCGAAAAAATCGGCATAAACGAGTTTGTTATAGACCTGTCAGACCTTCCGCCAAAGTATGTTTCTATTCTTTTGACGCATTTTCTAAACACTCTGGCCGGGTTTGAAAAGCCCTGTGAAAATAAAATAAATGAATATTGCATTGCGGATTTGGGCTAGGACTGCACTTAGAAACAAAAAGGCCGCACCTTATAATAATATATGGTGCAGCCTCAACGGTATCAGACAAAGTTCTCTTACTAAGCCTCCATCATCCTCGGGCAGCCGGCTCCTGTGTACACCGATATAAGAGCTATACCGGAAAGCAACATGCTGACACCGATTAAGATACCGATTGTATAAAGGGCTGTCCCCGGAAGGCCGAACAGGATTATAAACGCCAGCGCAAACTGTGCCAGCCCTGCAAAAATTCCGACCCACCAGTGTTTCAGGACACCTTTGCCTTCAAAGGCCATTATCATAGAATTTACGCCCTCAAGCACAAAGTACAGTCCAACAGCCATTGTCAATACAAACAAACTGAACAACGGTCGTATTGTCAAATACACACCGGTCACTATCATCAACAGTGCAATCATTGCACTGAGCCAGGATTTTTCTATCTCATCACGGCGTATAACAGAGCTTATAAATTTATAAATACCGCCTATTATCAATGCGACACTAATCACAAGCCCCAGAGCCATTGTCGACACCTGCGGAAGTACAAGCAAAAGCATACCTATGACAAGTAGAAACACCCCCTCTACCAAAAAGGTATTACAAAATCTTTTTACCATATCTGCCATATCTTTAACTCCTTTTTTTCTGTTCCAACACGTTTTTTGTCACTGTTTTATTTTATAAAATTAAAAAAAGCGTTTCATTATACGCAGGGATAATGTTTATTTATTAGCATTTCAGCCCATTTTTAAAAATTGTACCCAAATGGCTACGCAAAGTGTGGTATATATAAAAAAGTAAAAGGTTTACGAAAAAAGTCCTAAGCCCACTTTACACAAACAGGGCAAGCCATGCCCGTATTTTTCATATAGTCAACTGACACCGACTTATACAAAATTAGAAAGATATATACTTCAAAGGAGAGGAGCAAGATGAAATTCTATTGCTGCGGTCTTACCTATTCCACCCAAGACCCCGAAACTTACTGGTGCATCGAAACCTACATTCTAAAAAGACCTGTAGACGCTTTTATCGGCAACAAAAAGATTGTAAAACAGATAATCTACACCCTGTTTTGCAAAAAGAACGGCTGCACAAAACTCGAACTGCACAGTTTTGCGCATGTAAACGGCACACTGAAACTCGTTTGTACACAAGCAATGAAAGGCAAAAGCGCAAGAGCGTTTTTGGAAAGGACAAAAGACATGAGAATAAGACAACCGCAATGCTGTCCTTTAAAAAAGGTTCAGTATTCAAAAAAAATTCCGTGGGTTTATGGAAAAACAATAGACTCCCAAACTCAGGTTGCACGCTACATTGACGAATCCGGCAACCGTCAGGTTTTTAAAGGCGACATGTGGCAGCCGGAAATTATTACCTCAAAAATCACAACCAAATAATTTCATATAGTCAACTGACACAGGCAAAGCAGTGCCGGTATTATAAAAAGGATACACAGATGAACATAGATATTTTTAATCCGCAAACACAAATAGAAATTGAAGGCGAAAAATACACCATTTTATACGACAATCAGACCTATGCCGCTCTCGAACAAAAAACAGGAAAAGGCGTGCTGGCTCTTTTTGATGAAATTTTAACAAACAAAGCTGCTCTTTCTATCTACATTGATATTGCTGCATTCGGCGTAAAAAACGGCACCTCAACAGAAGCTGCGGAAAAGATAAAAACACTGTTTGAGCAAAAGCCGTATCTTATCATGCAGAATCTGCAGACAATTTGCGCAGCATTTTTGGTACCGCTGACACCGCCGGAGAGTTTGCAGAATCTTCAAAACAAAAACAAAGACGGGTTAAAAAAAAAGAAAACCCGAAAAACACCCCCGAAAAAACCCTTGATTGGGTAGAGATGTATACGATAAGCAGGTGCATTTTCGGCTGGAGCCATGAAGAGTTTTGCCGTTCCACGCCGAGAATGTATTTTGCTGTGCTTTACAAATTTTCCGAGCTGAAAGGAACACTATACGCACAGCCTCAAAAAGCACTTACAGGCAAAGAGGCTTTTCAGGCACTGGCCTCTCTTGCAGGGAAATTGCGTTAGATAGGAGCATAACATAACACCACTATTAACAGTATTAAATACTTTTTCATTTAAAATTTCTAACTCCAAAAACAATGCCATTTTCATCATACCCATTCTTACCAATCCAATGAACACAAAGCTTACCATTTGTATCAAAAATAAATTGTTCATCAACACTTACAGATAAAACGACAGAATCAATATTCCCGTTTATATCATATGTAACAGATTTTTGAGGAAAGGTTTCTTTATAAGTAATATCAACAAACTCCAATAATCCTATTTTGCTATAATAATATGCAATTCGCCTATTCTTTGTATAACAAACCGAATAAGTCTGATTAGAAAAAAAAGCTAATATTCTCCCTCTATACCGTGTTTTCCCTTCATTTAAAAGCTTCATATTCTTTTCAAAGTTTTTATCTACAAAGTATTCTTTGTATTTACTCATATCAATTTTTTTAGGTACACCGTCAAAGGCTATCTGTCTTGCCTCATTGACCGTATACGACACTCCGCCGCTTAAAGTTACACTCTGAGCAGCACATCCTGTAAATACAAAAATTATTAACAAACATATAAACTTTTTCATTTGCTATTCTCTTGTTAAAATTAACTCGCCTTTTTCGTTATAGCAATTTTTTCCTATCCAGTGCGATCTAAGTTTTTTATTTGTATCAAATATATATTGCTCATCTGATGATATTATTAATATTACAGACTTAAAACTACCCTTTTTGTCATATTTTATAGCACGTTTTGGATAATCCCTATCTTCTATAAAATCTATTTCAAATAATACACCATCTTTATTGTAATAATAACCGATTTCAGAATGAAGTTTATATCTTACTGCATATGTATCATCAGAAAAATACATAAAAAATCGATTCCAAAAACTATTTTTACCATTTTTTAATGCGTTTATATTCTTTTCAAAGTTTTTATCTACAAAGTATTCTTTGTATTTACTCATATCAATTTTTTTAGGTACACCGTCAAAGGCTATTTGTCTTGCCTCATTGACCGTATATGACACTCCGCCTTTGATTGTAAATCCAATAGCTGTTTGTGCTACACATAACACCGCTATTAACAGTATTAAATACTTTTTCATTTATTACTATTTACCTTCTGGTTTTTATCAGTTCCCCTTTTTCGTTATAGCAATTTTTTCCTATCCAGTGTGCGCCTAATTCACCTGTTGGTTCAAACAGATACTGCTCATCTCCTGATATAACAAGATCTATTGAATCTAACTTTCCATTTCTATCATATTTAAATGATCGTTGAGGATAATCACTGTCTTCTATAAAGTCAATTGCTTCTAAATGACCTTTTTTATCATAATAAAAGCCAATAATCGTATTGTCTTTATAACTTATTGCATAATCACCATCAGAAAATTTTGTCAGATATCTGTCTTTATATCTTTTTTTACCTTTTTTTAACAGTTCTTGATTCTTTTCAAAGTTTTTATCTACAAAATACTCTTTGTATTTACTCATATCTATTTTTTGTGCCACACCGTCAAAGGCTATCTGTCTTGCCTCATTGACCGTATACGACACTCCGCCTTTGATTGTAAATCCAATAGCTGTTTGTGCTACACATAACACCGCTATTAACAGTATTAAATACTTTTTCATTTACCAATTATATCATATAGAAAGGATAAATATGGTTGATCAATTTTTACCCAACGATACAGAACTCCAAAAAGCCTTAAAAGAAGCCAGAAAATCTTTAGAAGAAAACAACAAAGAATTTGCCGAGTACATGAAAAATATCAAGGCCTACTTTGATGAAAGCAATAAAGATTACAAAGAACTTGTTCAAAATCTTCAGGAAAACAATCAACAATCCAACGAGTTTATGGACAAGCTAAGAAAAACTTTCACCGGTCCTACTGAGCAAGACAAATACAACTCTTACACAAAGTATTATCAAAAAAGAAAAGAGATTGCAGGCGATGATGAGCTTTCTGAAGCACAAAAGTATGCTGCTTTTGGTTTTATTGGAGAAGACGAAGCTGCAGAAGTTTCCGGTGACGGGTTATTTGAAAAGACTACCGAAAAAATGGCGGATGAATTTTCTGACGGGCTTCAGGAGATGATTCTCGGGTACAAGAGTTTTTCCGAAACTATGAAGAGCATAGGGGCGAGTTTGAGTGAATACTTGCTCAAACAGGTTACAGACACAGTAATGCAGATGCTTTTTCAGCAGCAAATGGCCAATGCCACGATGAAGGCTTCTTCGGGGTTGTTCAAATTTGGCGGCGGGATGATTGGAACAATAGGAAATTTTTTGGGTTCTTTAATCGGCAAGCATCATTCCGGCGGTGTTATTCCCTCTGGCGGCGGGTATTCTCTTCCGGGGACTGAGGAGCAGCTTGCTTTATTAAAAGGTGGAGAGAGGGTTTTAAGTCCTTCGGAAAACGTTGATTATGAAAGCAATCAAGGAGGGTCTTCTCCTGTTGTTTTCAACAATTACAACATAAAGGCGTGGGACTCAAAGGATGTTAAAAAATATCTGCTCGAGAACAAGCAGCTTTTAAACTCTATTACTTACGAAGGTATTAAAAACAACAACAACCAGCTGAGAAGTATGGTCAGAAATGCATAAGTTAATTTAATTTTTGCCAACAACGGAAAGGAATATTATGGAATATCCGATTTTTGATATACCTTATCAAGAAGCCTACACAAGCTCTATAGAATTCAACACTCAGATTAACGAAAAAATGAAAGGCAGAGAACAGCGATACCCTGTCTGGACATATCCAAAGCGCACCTTCAAGCTGAAATTTGACAAAAGCAGAAAAGGCAGACAGCAGTTAGAAGACTTTTTTATTCAGGTAATGGGTCAGGCAGGAAAATTCTACTTTACATGGGAAAAGTCCAAAGGCGGAAACGACAAGACCTATCTTTGCAATTTCAACACGGACAGTTTTAAGCAGAATATCATGGATTTTGGTTTTTCAGAGTCAGAACTGGAAATAGAATGCATAGACGACAGTTCCGTTGAACAGGTAAACGAACTTGACTTTTACCACAATGCGCAGAGCGAGGCTTTTATTGAGTTTTACACGATTGTAGACAAAATTTTCACCGCAAGAAACGAAAGAAAAGCCTACTGGGATGTACCCAAAAAAAGCTGGACTCTGACCTTTGAAAAAGATGCAAAAACCAGAAAAAAGCTGGAAGACTTTTTTATTGCAAAAAGAGGGCGTTTCCGCTCATTTCAGTGGGTGTGGAGAAAAGACCTCGGCGGGGACGGAAAAACCTACACTGTACGTTTTGACGAAGACACGCTCTCAACAGACATTGACAGTTTCGGGTTCGGAAAGCTCCAGATAAAGTTAAAAGAGGTTTTTCCTAACAACAACCCCGTAACAGAAGTGGAAAAGGATGAAATAATTCCGAGAAAACTTTTAAAAATAGAGATAGAAGGCGGGTCAATATACGTTCTGGACAACGAAACCCTCTCCAACTTGAGCTACAACGGAGAAGAATACATAGGCGCACCTTTGAGTTTTGACGAGATAGTAAAAGATGACAGCTCCAGTGTATCCAAGCTCAACATACAGCTGTCTAACGTAGGGCTGGCTATTTCCGGAATAATTGGGCAGCGTGGCGACGTTATCACAAACGCACCTGCTGTTTTGACGCTTGTGTTTCTTGATGTGAACACAAACACGCTTCTTTATGACATATCACAGGTGCTTTATGCAGGGCGGTGCAACAATTTAAAGCTTGATTATGAAAACGCATCTATGGATATAGAAACCTCGCTCGGCGGGTATGAAATTCAGGCTCCGATTATGAAATACCGCACCACTTGTCAGGTACGGCGTTTTAAAGACTGCCGCTGCGGCTACAAAGGAGAAGAAACAAAATGCGACCGCACTTTTGACCGCTGCAAAGAACTGGGCAACGAAGAAAATTTCCGAGGGTTCCCGCAGATGTACAACGAGCTTGTTATCAAAATATAGTCAACTGACTCCGAATAAAAAATAAAAACTGAAAAGGATACAACATGTTTACAAATTTCGATATAAAAAACACAAAATATGATACCGACACAATACAACGTCTTAGCGGATACAATGACTACCGCAATCTATACGAAGGTGATTTTACAAACGCCTTTAGCTCCACTGTTTTAAAAATCAGAAAACGCTACCCTTTAGACAACACAACTGCCCAATCTTTGATTAACATAAATCTTTTCTGGGCATTAACAGACTTTTTTAAAGGATTTTTAACAAATCAGGGCATTGCCGTAAATGTCGACGATGCGCAGCAAAAACACTGGGACACAATCTCCAAAGACAACAACTTTATTTCCGTACTAAAAGAAGTCTACATTGACAATTCCCGTTTTGGAAACGGATTGTTCAAAGTTGCGCTCGAAAACGGAAAGCCGAAAATATTTTCTGTCTGCCCTGACTGCTGGATTCCTGTTTTTAACAACGGAAACCTTAACGACATAGAAGGCCACATTCTTATTTTTCCGCTGGAAATTTTTGAAAACGGTGTGAAAAAACATTTTAAAAAAGTGGAAAAACACCACAAAGGCTATGTAGAAAACGAAATCTGGACAAGCGATAACGGCACTTTAAACAGGCTCCTCTCTCCTGAAGAAATGCAGGCCTTTGGCGTAGAAGAAACAGATGATTTTTCTCACCTGTGGAATGACTTTATTGTATTCCCGACAAAAAACACAACCGAAAGTGACTCATATTTTGGCGAAAGTGATTACAAACGCTGCAAATCCATTGTAGAAGAAATCATGCTCACAATAAGCCAGAACTCAAAAATCATAAACCGCCACGCAAACCCGAAGATTGCAGGCTCGGAACAAAACCTCGAAATGGATCCTGTCACCAGCAAGCGTGTTTTCCCTGATTCTGATTTTCTCAAAGTCGGCACAGACGGGATAAAACCGGAATACATCACTGCAGACCTGCAGTCAGAAGCTATTTCAAAACACATTGACACATTGATGAACTTTTTCTACATCCTTACAAAGACCCCGCCGCAGGCCTACGGGCTGGACATTGCAGGCAACATGTCAGGAGAAAGCCTAAGAAAAATCTTTATTGCTGCGCTTTCCAAAGTAGATGACATAAAACAGGTATCTTTTACCTCAACAATCCAGAATGTTGTAAAATGCGCAATGGCCTTTAACTCTACGCCTGTGAAGGAAGTTAATGTAGCGTGGGGCGAGCCTATTCCTGCTGATTATTCGGAAATGGTTGCAACAGAAAACAGCAGAGTCGCAGCAGGCACCCAGAGCAAACTCACCACAATCATGACGCTGGACAATGTGTCTGAACAAGATGCACAAAAAGAACTGCAAAGAATACAGCAAGAAAACCTCTCTAAAGAAGAAGGGGAAGAAAAAGATAAAAAAACTGACGAACAAACTGCCTAAAAAACCCGAAAACAGTCAATGACGGTTCGATTTTTCGGACTGTCGTTGACTGTGTATTACACTCCGCCTTTGATTGTAAATCCAATAGCTGTTTGTGCTACACATAACACCACTATTAACAGTATTAAATACTTTTTCATTTATTACTATTTACCTTCTGGTTTTTACCAGTTCCCCTCTTTCGTTATAGCAATTTTTTCCTATCCAGTGTGAAATTAATTTTTTATCTAAATTAAAAACAAATTGTTCAGTATGAGAAACATTTAAAAACGTAGTACGCAAATAGCCATTTTTATCATAAATTGCGCCTTTTTGAGGATAATCATCAATTATCACGACAGAAAAAGAATTTAAACAACCGGTTTTATCATAATAAAATGAAATATTCTTATTATTCTTATAACATACTCCATAATATCCATCTGAAAACTTTATAATTTCTCTATCTCTGTATCTTGTTTTTCCTCTATCCAATAACTCTTGATTCTTTTCATAGTTTTTATCTACAAAGTGTTCTTTGTATTTATTAACATCTACTTTTATTTGTACATTTTCAAAGGCTAATTCTCTAGCCTCACTTGCCGTATATGATACTCCGCCGCTTAAAGTTACACTCTGGGCTGCACACACTGTAAATACAAAAATTATTAACAAACATATAAACTTTTTCATTTAATATTCTCTTGTTAAAACCAGTTGTCCTTTTTCGTTATAGCAATTTTTTCCTATCCAGTGTGCGCCTAATTCACCTGTTGGTTCAAACAGATACTGCTCATCTCCAGATACAACAAGAGCTATTGAATCTAACTTTCCATTCCTATCATATTTAAATGATCGTTTAGGATAATCTCTGTATTCTATAAAGTCAATTAATTCTAAATGACCCTTTTTATCGTAATAAAAACCAATAGACTTATTATCTTTATAACTTATTGCATAAGCCCCATCAGAAAACTTTGTCAATTCTCTATCTCTGTATCTTGTTTTTCCTCTATCCAATAGTTCTTGATTCTTTTCAAAGTTTTTATCTACAAAGTATTCTTTGTATTTACTCATATCTATTTTTTGTGCCACACCGTCAAAGGCTATCTGTCTTGCCTCATTGACCGTATATGATACTCCGCCGCTTAAAGTTACACTCTGGGCTGCACACACTGTAAATACAAAAATTATTAACAAACATATAAACTTTTTCATTTACTAATAATAACATATTCAGAAAGGATTAAATATGGATTACAATAAAAGGACTTCAAACTACGATACAGAACTCCAAAAAGCCTTAAAAGAAGCCAGAAAATCTTTAGAAGAAAACAACAAAGAATTTGCCGAGTACATGAAAAATATCAAGGCCTACTTTGATGAAAGCAATAAAGATTACAAAGAACTTGTTCAAAATCTTCAGGAAAACAATCAACAATCCAACGAGTTTATGGACAAGCTAAGAAAAACTTTCACCGGTCCTACTGAGCAAGACAAATACAACTCTTACACAAAGTATTATCAAAAAAGAAAAGAGATTGCAGGCGATGATGAGCTTTCTGAAGCACAAAAGTATGCTGCTTTTGGTTTTATTGGAGAAGACGAAGCTGCAGAAGTTTCCGGTGACGGGTTATTTGAAAAGACTACCGAAAAAATGGCGGATGAATTTTCTGACGGGCTTCAGGAGATGATTCTCGGGTACAAGAGTTTTTCCGAAACTATGAAGAGCATAGGGGCGAGTTTGAGTGAATACTTGCTCAAACAGGTTACAGACACAGTAATGCAGATGCTTTTTCAGCAGCAAATGGCCAATGCCACGATGAAGGCTTCTTCGGGGTTGTTCAAATTTGGCGGCGGGATGATTGGAACAATAGGAAATTTTTTGGGTTCTTTAATCGGCAAGCATCATTCCGGCGGTGTTATTCCCTCTGGCGGCGGGTATTCTCTTCCGGGGACTGAGGAGCAGCTTGCTTTATTAAAAGGTGGAGAGAGGGTTTTAAGTCCTTCGGAAAACGTTGATTATGAAAGCAATCAAGGAGGGTCTTCTCCTGTTGTTTTCAACAATTACAACATAAAGGCGTGGGACTCAAAGGATGTTAAAAAATATCTGCTCGAGAACAAGCAGCTTTTAAACTCTATTACTTACGAAGGTATTAAAAACAACAACAACCAGCTGAGAAGTATGGTTAGAAACGCTTAATTTTCAACCCCGCATAAAAATTCTACATCGCAAAAATTTGTCACAAAGGCGGGTTGATACTGCCTTCCAATTACTGTATCATTGATTTATGAAATTTAAATTTCTTTTTATTACATTTTTACTTTTACCGTTCATTGCAGCACCGGCAATGAGCGAAACTATACACCCAATAGACAGGCAGGAGCAGGAATGTATTTCTCAAGCAAAAGACCTCAACGCCAGAACAGTCTGCACCATGAAAGCAGCCCGTGCATGGAATTTTGAAGTCGACAGATACTATTCTCTTTTGTACAAAAAACTGCCGGAATCAGCCAGAACAACTCTTTTTGATGACCAAAAATACTGGAACATGTACAAAAACAACGAATACAAGATTCTCGACTCTCTGAAAGACGCCCAAAATGACACGCTCTCGAGCGTAATATTCCGCTCGGAACAAAAAAGAAATCTCATAAAAAACCGTGCGCAAGACCTGCGCATGTACTACATACAGACTTTCCCCGATGATGAACAAGAAAAAATTAAAACAGAAACTGCTCAAGACGGTTTTAGGCTTGACCCTGTGCTGCAGCGTAGTTTGCGCTGGCTCGGCTTTTGATATACCGAGAGCCTGTCTGCATTTTGAAAATGCAAGATATGATGACGAAGCCTCTGTTATACTCTGGCACTGGCTGCTGAAACAAATCCAACTGAGCGAAAGAAATGCCGCACTCCACCGTATTTATGCACAAGACTGTGCAGCGATTTTTTATGATTTGGATTCTGACGGCGAAGACGAAATCCTCGGCACTCACGCTTCTACTGCAAGAAACAGCGGCGGTGAGTGGCTTTTGTATGTATTAAAAAAAGACAAAAACAACATCTACAAAGAAATTACAGGCGACACTGTTTATTTTGATGCTGCACACCCTGTGTGCATTATGCTCAACAAGACAAACGGGTTTAGGAATATTCAGGTGGTCACGGGAACAAAAGACGATGACATCACCTATGTTTTTAACAAGCAGAGCGGACTTTATTACAAAAAATAATTTTATATAAGTCAGACTTTTCCCTTATTTACTTACATGCAACAGAAAGGAGTTCCTATGTCAGGTACACAGGACGAAATTTTGGCTGCAAACAGCTCCACTCAAGAGCAGCAGCCCTCTCAGGCAGGCCCTGAAACAACACAAACCACGGTTCAGGAAGCCGTAACAAAAACAGAAGATGAACCGCAAAAAATTCTCTCCCCGTCAGAAAAAATGGACATGCTGATTCGGGGGACATCTTCTTCTCAGATGAAAAAAGAGATTGAAAAACTCAGAAAAGAAGCGGCAAAATACAGAACCGCTTCAAAAAACGAAACAGCACAAAATCTTGCGCTGCAGGCAAAAGCCAGAGAAATCCAAAAAGAGCTGGACACGCTAAAGCAGGAACACAAAAAACTCACCATTATGCGTAAGCTCGACAAAGCAGGCTGTCTAAAAAGCGACCTCGTCGCAAAAGACCTGCCCCAAGAACTCGAGGCGCAGGAGCTGGACAGTTTTATTGAACAATACAAAGAAAAAAATGCTTTTCTTTTCAAAACGCCAAAGCAAAATGCAGGCGGAATCTTTAAAACTGCCCGTGCAAAAAATCTCACCCCGTCACAGCAGATGGATGCATACATCCGTGCTGCACTCGGACGCAATTAAAAAAGAAAGGACAAAAACATGACTCTAGATGCAAAAATAATCAACCGTACAAATGCAGAAGCTCTCATCCCTGTGGAAACTTCTTCCGAAATTATCAAAGAAGTTCCAAAAGCTTCTGCAGCATTACAACTTTTCAAACAGCTCCCGAACATGAGCGCAAAACAAAAAACACTCCCTATCGCCTCTACACTTCCGACAGCATATTTCTTAAACGGCGACACTGACATGAAAAAGACAACTAACGCAGAATGGGACAAACTCACTCTCACAGCAGAAGAAATTGCAGTAATTGTTCCTATTCCGGAAGCTGTTTTTGAAGACTCTCAATACTCAATGTGGGACGAAATCAAACCCCAAATCGTTGAGGCTTTCGGTGTTGCAATTGACGAAGCGGTTTTCTTCGGCACAAACAAACCGACTACATTCCCCGATGCAATTGTTACAGCAGCTATTGCTAAGAAAAACACTGTTGAAATCGGCACAAACGAAGACATTGCAGGCGACATCATTGGCGAAGGCGGTGTAATGTCTAAAGTAGAAGCTCAAGGCTACAAAGTTACAGGCTTCTATGCTGACAGCTCTCTGGAAGCAAAATTCCGCAACCTCAGAGATACAACAAATCAGCTTTTGTACACTCCGGGTCTTACTGCAGAAATGCCTGTTAGCCTTGTCGGCAGACCTATGAAATACGATGACACAGGCATTTTCGATGCATCAAAAGCTCTGTTGATTGCAGGCGACTTTACAAAAGCTGTCTACTCTATCCGTCAGGACATCACTTACAAAGTTCTTGATCAGGCTATTATCCAGAACACTGACGGTACAATTGCCTACAACCTTGCTCAGCAGGATATGGTTGCATTGCGTTGTGTAATGCGTCTTGGTGTACAAATAGCAGCACCTGTAACAAGAAAAGGTACAGCTGACCGCTATCCGTTCGCTGTTTTGACACCAAAATCAGCAGGCTAAACCTTTCTGCACTATTTAGTACACTTTACGGGCGGGAGATTTTCTCCCGCTTGTTTTTATGCCTCAAAAAACAAAAAAGATAATTGTTAAAAAAAGACCTTTGCATAGTGAATTACAGAATATTACTTGAACAACAGCAAGCGAGGTGTGTTTGAGGCTGTTGTACAGCCGAGTTGCCGAGCTTTAAGTGAAAGTTATATTCTGTTTGAACGAAGCAACAGGTCGGCTTTTAATAATTATCTGCCTATATAAATCCTAACAATTTAGCAATGTAAACACTTCACGGGCGGGGCCTTTTCCCGCTTGTCTTTAACAAAAAAAGGTATACAACAATGACAATCGAATTATACAAAAATTCTCTCATAACGCTGCAGGAGGCAGACTCCTATTTTGATGAAAGATATGGCTCTCAAAGCTGGACAGAGCTGGAAGACAACGAAAAAGAAGAGGTTTTGTGTACGGCAAGCAAAAAAATCAGCCGTTTTGATTTTGTCGGTGAGCCGCAGGACAAAAACCAGCCGCTCGCTTTCCCTCGTGATTTTGACATGCCGCAGGACATAAAAGATGCTGTGTGCGAAGAAGCCATTGCTCTTGTCGAAAACACGGACAATGTTCATATACAAAATCTGGAAAACAACATCACCTCTATTTCGCTCGGCGCCGGCTCTGTTTCTTATTCTACAGGAGCTTTATCTTCTGCAGAAAAGCTTTTGCGCTCTTCTACAGCAATATATCTTGTCCAAAAATGGGTTAAAAAAGGATATTTTATATAGCCTACAGACTCAGGCTGCAAAAGCCGCATTATTTCAATACAAAAATTACAAACAGGAGAAAAAATGGGATACTTTACACATTTATTAAACAATACAGCTGTTCTTAAAACAGTTGACGGCACCGACGAAAACGGAAAGCCTAACATCATTGCAATAGACGAAATTGACTGCAAAATAGAATACAAAAAAGCCCTTACCGTAAACTCTGCAGGAGAGGAGCTGACTTCATCAGGCAGATTGTTTACGGAATCCGTAATAAAAGAGGGCGACATTATAGAAACCGCAAAAAGAGAGTTTAAGGTAATTTCCGTAACTCCGAATTATCCTCTCACCGACACATTTTGTGTCATAAATGAAGCGGCTTTTGCTTAGTTTTTTCAAATAACACAAAAAGGAAAAATCAGATGATTTTAGACGACATAAAAAGCTTTATCGAAGAAAAAGCTCTCATCTCGCAGGATATTGAAATAAAGTACGATTATGACACAGCCAAAGGCGACGACACACTGCTTTTGACACTTTATGACAATGTACCCTGCGACCTTGCTATGCGCTCCGGCATAAGAATTGCCGTAAAGCTTAACGACCTGAAACTTTCCAGGGACATCTGTTTTGCGCTGTACAATGCTTTTTTTCCAGAAGAAAATTTTCAAAAAGCAATAGTTGTAAACAACAAAACAATGCACGCAAAGCTCAACCGAGGCCCCTATTATCTTGAAAAAGACCAGTCAAAAAGACACATCTACATACTGGATATTACACTTACATACAAAAGATAGGAGAAAACAATGGCACTAAAAACCGTAACAAAGCTCTTCGGTGTTGACGATGCAAAACTGTTCCCCGTAACAGAAGACTCCGAAGACAAATTCACCTGCGGCACAGGCATAGACCTGCCCGGGGTAAGACAAATTTCTTTAACTTATGAAATCGAAGAAAAATCCCTCACAGGAGATGAAAAGGTTCTAGAAGTTTCCAACAAAATAAAATCAGTAACCTTTAATATAGAATACGCAAAGCTCAGCCTTGAAGTTCTGGCACAGCTCACAGGCGGAACCTACACAACTACCGGCTCCGACGACACAGAAACAGGAAAATTCACCTTTGGCGGCGGAGATTTGCCCAACTATTTCCAGCTGAAAGCTCAGATTCTCGACACCAGCAACGATGGCGGAGATGTTCATTTTTGTATTTACAAAGCAAAAGCCACAGCTATCCCGATAAACGGTGTCCAGGACGACTTTGCAACGCTCACTTTTGACGGAAAAGGCGTTTATACAGAACACGAATTCGGCGAAGAAGGTTCAAAACAGACAAAACTGCTGGATATAGAAATCCACGCAAAAGCTCAAGACCTTGCTGCAACTGTAGACAACGGCTCCGTATAAATAATTTGCTCTTGCAGCCCCCTGTTTTCTGCCCGAAGAAGCACATTTGTTGCCATTCGGGCTTCGGGGCGGCCGCCCTGCATTTTTATACAAAATCCACAACAACAATCTCCGGCAGACAATTAAAACGGACATGCAAAACACTTGTCCCCAGCCCCTTTGTCACTATCATTACTTTTCCATTACTCTCAATTTTTCCAAAAGCATAACTGCTCCCGTATTCTGAGGGAACAACCACCGGCCCGATAAAAGGCACAACAACCTGTCCGCCGTGGGTATGTCCTGCCAGCACCAAATCAACGCCGGAAGGAATTTGCGGAAAAATATCAGGCGAATGCGTGACAAATACCACAGGCTTTTTAGAGTTTTTTAATGCTCGTTTTATATCCGGCTCGCCGGTCAATGGGTCATCCGCACCGGCAAGAAAGAATTTTTTTGACTGCAGTTTTATCTGCTTGTTTTCATTCAGTAAAAGCATTATACCGCTGTTTTTCAAGACACTTTTAACACGTTCAACGCCATACCATCTGTCATGATTGCCGACAACTGCATACACACCGTACGGCGCACGGAGCTTGGACAACTCTTTCGTCATTTCAGCAGGTTGTATATTATCCTCTCTATCATACCCGTTGACAAAATCACCGCCCAGAACAATTATATCCGGATAGCTGCTGTTTATAAGGTTTACGATACTTTTTAACCTGTTTTGCTGATTTTTTTTGATATGAAAATCCGATGCAAAAACGAGCCTTGTGCCGGCAAGGGCTTTATTTTCGATTGTGTAATGTTTTACCGTCAACAGCTGTGGTTCTACAAAAAAAGCATAAACAGCTATTGATACGGCAAAAATCAGCACCAGGGCTGATATTTTCAATAGCGGAACAATAAATTTTTTCATAATTTTCATAATTTTCATAATGCATATTATTGTTCCATTTAAGGAATAATAAATTAACATATTTTCCGTTTACAAAGACAATTTAATTTAGCATAAAGGCAACAACGAAAATTAAGATGCAAGTTTTTATCTCAAATGTTCATAACGAAATCTAATTTTAAAACCTGATACTTCGCTTTTACATAAACTAATCTCAACTTAAGGCTCGCAACTCGGCTGTTACACAGCCTCAGACACACTCGCCTTGTAATTGTTTCGATAAGTTTCTGTAAAAAAGCTACGTAAAAGGTTTTTAAATAAAATTTCGTTACAAATAAAATTTCATTACAAACAAATTTTCTTATAAATCACACACAAAAAAGGAATCAACAATGAAAAAATACAAAGATGAACTTGACCGCTTACAAAGCGAAGAAGAAAGCTACATAATAAAAAAAGCACAGGAATACCAGAAAAAATTAAAGTTTGAAAACGAAGGCGGCGGATGGAATGATACAACAGACGGATTCCGCCACGTATGGGGCGCAGCTTATCTTGCATTAAAGTACGGCGATTTGGCCTCTCATGCAGCGACATCAATTCACGAGGCAGCAGAGTCTTCTTACCAGCCAAAAGAAGAACAAAAAATGGACGAATGGAACAACGAACTCGGCCGTGAGATTGCCAAAGACCTGAAAAAAGAATACAAAGACATAGAAAAATCCTTTCAATGGCAGCAGATAGAAGACCTTATTGCAATGAAAACTTATGAAAAAATTCAAGAAAACAAGGTAATCTCCTCGCCTTCAGATGAAAGGCTAAACAACGGTTTTTTCAAACTCAATGCAGTAAAAAACGATACAGACAGTTTTTACACAGAAGAAAGTCCAAAAAACGAGCCGCAAAGCCTCAAAGACAAACTCATAAAATTTAAAAACGAAAAACTGGCCCGCTACACGGACAGACTGGCAAGAACACCTCAAGAGCAAGAAGAACAGGAGTCAAAACACGTTACTCTCGAAGAACTAAAAGCACCGCAGGAAGCAAAAAAGCAGAAGGTACGTGACATTGTTGAAGGAAAAGTCCAGTTTGATGAAGAAAAAGACCTCTCCGGTTATGTCAACAAAAAAACCGGCGACAACAAAATTTTTACTCAGGAAGAAATCGATGCAATGACGCCGGACGAGCAGGAAAAGAACAAAGAAGCAATATTTTATCAAAAACAGACTATAGGCGTCCCTTCAAAAGAGCAGGCTGACAGAGCCGTTTCTAAAGGCGGGATGGTTTATGTTTCTTCTTACACACGTGCTGACGGTACAAAGGTAAAAAGTTATTACAGGTCAAGATAAAATGAAGATTTCAAAAACAAAATACAAAAAACTTGAAAAAGAATGTCTGAACATAATCATAGAACAGCAGGCGACTTTTTTGGATGAAATATTTATATTTTCGGACATATTGCCGTCCGTGTTTTATGAAGCAAAACTGCAAGACTCACAGGCAATAAAAGATGCAATAGAAATAAATCGAGCAAAACTAAAACGTGACCTGCGCCAAAAATGGCAGGACAGCACAAATGCCACGCTCAATGCTGCTTTGTACAAGCTTGTTTGCAGCGAAGAAGAAAAACGCTCGCTCTCTGCTTCCAATGCAAAACAGCAGGCCGGAACAGACATCTGCACGCAGGAAGAGTATTTAAAGAGTTTAAAAGAGATGGGAGAAGCAGCAGAAAATGCCGATTGATTGGACAAAATCAAAATACAGCAAAAAGCACAGACTCTTTCTGAGCAAACGACCTGCGGATATGGCATTTTTTACGCTGTGTGACGGGGCGGTGCGCTCTGCCAAGACGCTCTCTATCATATACAAAATCCCGCAGATATTTGACTTTATCGGCAACGAATACTTAAAAGTATTTTCAGGCTATTCAAAAAACACTGTCCGAAACAATGTACTCGTAGAACTACTGCCCTATTTAAAAAACTATCACGGCGCACAGGTAAAATTCAATTCCTCAAGCGGCGAACTGGATATAAAACTATGGGGCAAGCTCTACAGCTGTCTTGTTGTCGGCGGCGGAAAATCCGACAGCGATTCCACAATCCAAGGTGCAACATGGGATTTTTGGTATGCAAACGAACTGCCAAAACACCACTACAGTTTTTACAACATGGCACTTTCCAGACTCACGCCGGAAAACGCCAGAGCCATTGCTGACAGCAATCCTGAAAGCGCAAATCACTGGCTTTATACAGAAAAGATAAAACCTTTTCTCGACGGGGATGAAGCTACAAAAAGCATTTTTGACTACTGGCATTTCACCATGGAGGACAACGCGAACCTGTCAAAATCCTTTATTGAAAACCAGAAAAAACTTTACAAAGGTGTTTTTGAAGCAAGAAAAATAAAAGGGCTGTGGGTTGTGGCGCAGGGCCTTGTTTATGACACTTTTGACATAAAAAAACACACCTGCACTCACAGAGAGATTCTTGAAAAAATAAACAACAACGAATTTTTTGAATACTTTCTCGGGCTGGACTGGGGATGGATTCACCCGCTTTGCTGCGGAATTTACGGTGTTACAAAAGACGGCCGGTACTACAAAATCGACGAACTCTACGGCAGCAAAAAAACAGAAGACGATGTCATAAACTGGATACTCGACAAACAAAAAGAATACAAAAGATTTTTCCGTTTTATAAACTGCGACAATGCCCGTCCTGAGCAAAACCACAAGCTAAGACAGGCTCTAAACGGCATAATAGTTTATGAAAAAAAGCCAAAAGTCGTTGACAGCATAGGGATTGTACGCTCGATAATAAACTATGACAGGCTCGTGATAAACAAAGACCGCTGCAAAAATACTCTAAGAGAATTCGGCCTGTACCGCTACCCGAATCAGGAAGAAAGAAGTTCTCTTTTGATGGATTTGGACACGCCGCTGAAAGAAAACGACGACGCCATGGACGAAACCCGCTATGCGCTTAGCTTTTATGAAACACATTACAATAATAAAATTTATTAAAAAATTGTACCCAAATGGCTACGCAAAGTGTGGTATATATAAAAGAGTAAAAGGTTTATGAAAAAGTCCTAAGCCCACTTTACGACACTGTAGATGAACTGTGTAAATTTTTAGAAAACAGAATCAGTCTCTTTTATTTAAAAAATATTTTATTTTATACCTTTTACGAAGGTACTTATAGCAACTTTCTTTTACAGCTATCAGTTCCATTTGTTTGAGGGCTGGGGATATATAACTTATACAAAAATCGTTATTATCAGCAATTTTGCCAGCCCGAGTTATGGAACTCGGGTAAAAGTTAGTTGCTATTGTAACGGAGTATCAGGTAGAAAAATAAAATGTTTTTTAAATCAACTGTTTAATAACAAGGAGCAAATATGAAGTCAACAGACGAAAAAATCTTACAACTTTTAAAACAAGTCGGAAGACCCTATGAAATGTTCAACGAAGACGGAACATATCAGGGTTGTTTTTATCCAGTCCAATTTTTGTACCCGCAAAAACCGAGATACAAACTGCGTTCAATCAACGATGATAAAAATTATGCCTACGGGCTTTCCAAAATCAAAAAACACTGCAAAGAAATATCCCCTGCACAACTTGAAGCAGGGGATATTATTACAACAAAATTCAAAGACGAACTGCATGTCGCAGTTTATTACGAATTCGGAAAAATTATTCACGTATTCAAAGACCATACATTACAAATAGGGAGACTAAAAATGTTCAAAAACTTTAAGTCTTTTAGGGTGATTTAAATGGCTGTATTTACTGCAATAGCCACTGCTATTTCAGCAGTAGGCGCATTTTTAAGCACAACAGCTTTTACTATTGGAGCAACTATTGTAACCTGGGGGACAATAATCAAAACCGTTATATATGGTGGATTAGCTGTTTGTGCAAGTTTAACAGGCTCCAAAAAACCGGATTTTGCATCACAATCTCCAACATACAGCGGACTTTTACAGACCCAGACAGACCAGAATCTTCCTGTCCCTCTGTTATACGGCACCTGCAAAGTTGCCGGAAACAGAATCTGGCAGGACGAAAATTACATGACAACAGTCAAAAGAATTGTTGCCTTTGCCGAAGGCGAAATCTGCGAGTATTCCGACATAAAACTGAATGACATCTCAATGGACGAAATCGCAGGTATCAGCGTCAACAGATACTACGGCACAAACGACCAGACAGTAGATGCCATTGTAGGAGGAGCAAACCAGAGTGAACGGGCGGAAAAAGTCGGTTCTCTAAAAAATGTAGCATATCTTGCAATAAGCGTTCCCCGCAGCCAAAAAATCGATATGAACTACAACCTGACAGCCATTGTCAAAGGCAGAAAAATCAGGGTCTATTCCAACAAATACGAATATGAAGTAAAATACTCCGAAAACCCTGCTTGGTGTTTATTTGATTTTCTCACCTGCTACAATGGTCTGGGGTTGTGTATAGACAATTCCGGCAATATTAACGATGATTTGATTTATGAACTGTTTGATATGGACAGTTTTTTAGAATCAGCACAATACTGTGATGAAAAAATCCAATCAGAAGAACTCGTGGACCCGAATGATGAATCAAAAGGCTACAAAACTTATCCACGCTTCACCTTTAACATGATATTCGACTCACAGACCTCTGCCCGCACGCTTTTGGACGAAATTTACAGATCCTGCCGAGGCGGTCTGTTTGTAAAAGACGGGAAACTGCAGTTTAAAATTGACAAAGCAGAACCTGTCAGCAAAATTTTCAGCGCACAAGATATCATTCAAGGGTCAGAAACTTTTGAAGCAATTCCAAAAGAAGAACACTACGATATATTAAAATGCTCGTATGTATCACCTGACCACGAATGGCAAAAGGTAGAAGCCACTGCAGAAATCCCCGAATACAGAGATGGCGTACCCATTGAACACAGCGTAAACATTTTTAGCTGTACTTGTTTTAATCAAGCCTCAAGGCTTGCGTGGTATTATGTAAACTCAAAAATACTGCAGCCATATTTTGGCAGTTTCCAGACAGATTACAAAGCCTATGACCTCGAGGTTGGCGATGTTATTTCAATTGACAGCCTTCTTATGGGACTGGACAATTACAAAGTAAAAATCACAAGCATTTCTGACAACGGGGCAGGTGTTTTTACCGTAAACTGGAGAACCTACGACGAAAGGCTATACTCTGACGAACTCGGAAGCAAAGAACCCCGTGTTCTTGTCAGCACACTCGAAGACTCCATAAAATGTCCTGATGATGTTAAAAACTTCAGTGTTGTACAGTCCGACAACTTATTCAACTTCATCTGGGAACCGAATATCAGCCCGAAAGACACTTACGAAATCCGAATGGGAGAATTCTGGGAAAACGGAACAATAATAAAAAGCCGCATTGCAGAAAACAAATTCTCCATGGAAATTCCGACAAACGGTCTTTTTAAATTCTGGATAAAAGCTTTTAACGGCTACAATTACTCGGAAAACGCAACGCTTGATGTAATTAGTGTGGACAGCGTTCCGGCATTAAATGAGATAGTCAAAATTGATGTGCTGAAAGAAATCAACGGCACACTTGATGACAATCTTGAAGTCTACAACCACACAATAAAACTAAAAGAAGTAGACAACATCCTGTGGCACAACACGGATGATTTCTGGGCAAACAACAGCGGCTACTACCAGACCTACGGCATGTGGGGGTTAAAAACCAGCGTAAATCAAGGAACCTACGAAAGTCAGGTTTATGACATTGGTGATGTGATTGAAAGTATTGTCACTTTTGACTACAAATACACATCTGTTGACGAGCAGGCAGATGTTTATGTGGAATGGTGCTACTCTGATGACAACATAACCTTTACGGACTGGTGCATAGCCAACAGCGGAAAATACACCTTCCGCTACTGCAAATTCAGAATAACACTGAGAGCGCCAAACAATATACAAAACGTTCTTACCTGCTTTGTTGCTGCCGTAGATGTTCCGGACAAAGACCTTGATATGCAGCTAGAAATTACTGACCCGAACGGGCTTGAAATAACATACAATTTTATACGCCCGCCCTCTATTGTTGCTACGGTAAACGACAACAATGATGCTTATGCCGTAATCACAGAAAAGACAGAAAAAAGAGCGTTTATAAAGGCTTATACAAATTCAGGCGAGCTAACCACCTGCAAAGTCAGCCTCAGAGCAAAAGGCTACTAGCTGTTTTCATAATTTTATAGTCGGACGAGCCGCCACAAAAAAAATTACAAGGAGATTTAAATGGTAACTTACAAATACAACTGGACTGACAACCCGACACAAAGCGGAGTCCAAAAATGTGACACAAATATTTTAAACGACTGTTTAATGCATTTAAAATACGACAATCTTGGCGGGGGTAACAATCTCCCGCTTTTTTCCACAATGGTTTTTGACCGTATATTAATAGGAGATGAAGCTCAGGGCTGGGCATTACAGGGGAGCCTTGTTACAATGACATACCCTGATGCCGTTGACAATGTAAAAACAGCCTATGAAGAAGGTGTTGAAACAACCTACAGAAACATCCCCTGCAAACAAACAGTTGACGGCAGATACATTGCGGACATTGCTCAGGCAACAGCAATAGACCAGCTGTACGAAACAACTGGCATTGTCGATTTTTACATACTTGATGCAATCAACAATCAGTTTTATCTGCCAAAAACAAAATGGTTCCACCAACTCTGTGTTGATACAGAAGATGTAAACAAGTTTAACGAAGCAGGATTGCCTAATATTACAGGTACAGCAAAAGCAATGGGTTATGCAGGAAGAAACGACTCGGGAGCTTTGTACACGACTGGTGCCAGCAATGAAGCTTTTGCCGGTGGTGCTGATGGTCGTGCAGCCGAAATTATCAATCTGGATGCCTCACGCTGCCAAGATATTTACGGCAAATCAACAACCGTACAGCCAAATTCCAGCAACAAGCTGCTCTACTACAAAGTCGGTGATGTTGTTGTAAATTCTGACCAGGCACTGATTGATGCGCAACAACTGATTGCAGATGCATACGAAGAAGTTGATGACATGGTTACAGAAGGTCTTTCTTCTATTTCCAACGCTTCAAACGCTCTTCGTCAGACTCAGGTCACAAACTGTATTCTTGAGGTGCCAAACAACATTAAAATCGAGATACAATCAGACGGAAACCTTGTACTAAAAGCAGGAAGCACTGTTATTATCCCTGACGGTTTTGATGAAGACGGAGCCAGAAAATTTTTACACAAGACAATTGAACAGGATGTTGTCACAACAAATCTGGCTGAACAAACTACAAGTTACGCTTTTCTTCCAATCCTAAATACAGACTCAAACGGAGTGAACTGGATAGGCGGTATAAATGCAGAAAATGCCTTTGCTGGAGATACAGCTCCGACACTAACATCACCCAATGCTTACTGGTATGATACAGCCAATAATATTATCAAATTTTCCTCAGACACAGGCGCATCGTGGTCAGCCTCGCAACTTTCCTTTCCATTCTGCCACGTTGATGTAACTTACAATACTTCCGGCAGCTATTACAATTATCCAAAAGCTATTTTCAACCACTGCGGATTTATAGGCAGTGTGTTCTGGGCAGATGAAGGTATAAAATATCTTGTGCCAAACGGCAGAAACGATGACGGAACATTAAATAATATCACACTCACAACACCTGAAGTATACATTCACGATATTACCGGAGAAAATGGCGGACTTGCCGATAGTGCAAAGCCTTTTTTACTGTCAAATGGTATGGGCTGGTGGAATGACAAATCCATATATACAAAATGGCAAAAGCCTTATGCAAACTCTTATATCAGATATTTTGATGATTATGAAAATTCTTGGAAAGACACATCGGGAACGACAACTTATACCACAATACAAAGCTGCACCTTTGCAGATTTTTACCAGACCGAATCCTGTCAAATACTCTGGTTCAAGCCATACAGCCCGTTGTCCCTGAGCAGAGGTGCAAATGATTTAAAAATTGTCGACTCTTACTCAAACGGCACCAGCTGGTACCGTGTCTGGTCAGACGGCTGGATTGAGCAGGGGGGCAGATACGGTTCCGTAAAAGGCAACGGACAGGTTTACATTACATTTATAAAAAACTTCAACACAACAAACTACTATATAAATGCTATGCAGCTTAGCACAGGCACAGACTCCGGCACAGGAACATGGTCAGTTCATACAATAAGCGTTTCCGGATTTTATGTAAAAAACTTCACTGACGCAACAAGTGATATTGGCTGGTATGCCTGCGGATACTAAATTTTACAAGATACATTCAAAGCCGCCTCAAATAATATAAGGAGAAAACAATGTCATACAAATTAAATAAGCCCTGCACGGACAAAACCCGTGCAGATTTTATAGTGCTGCACAATCATCAAAACGGAAGAATAATAGAAGAAACAGAAACAGCACTCTTCGCTCTTGAGCCTGACGAAATCATGCAAGAAGGGCTGCCTGTCAAAAACCCTGATTACGAAACCGAGCAGCTTGCATACGCCAAAGAATCAAAAACACAGGAAGCAACGGACAAAGCCTATTCTTTTGAAGAAAAAGATGCTCTTGTCACTGTCAATGCTACCAACCTGAAAACCAGAGCTTCCGGCATTTACCACATCGAAGGCAACCTCACAAACAACATAAAGATGTCTGCTTATGCGTCCACGCTCGATGACACAACTGTTGTCCCCTGGAATACAAAGGAAAACGTCAACATACTGCTGAACAAGACAGCCTGTCAGACTTTGACCTCTCTAATGAGCCGGATGAATGCAAAGCTCTGGACAGTAGACTTTCCGACATACCTTGCACAGATTGATACCTGCGAAACAGCAGACGAAGTTAACGCAATAAATATTGAATACCAAAGCCCGTCAGAGGTTGTGGACATAAACATAGCGCAGTCAACAGATACTCAAGAACCTCAAACAGAAGGAGAAAACACAAATGAATAACGTATTAGAAACAATTTTAAAATACCTATCACAAGCAAGCACTTACAAAGGACTCTTTTCCGTGCTTGCTGCTTTCGGCGTTGTTCTAAAACCCGAACTCGCCGACGCTATTATTGCATGTGCGTTAGGGATAATCGGGCTTATCAACGTTCTTATTGACGAACACAAAAAGCCTGAAGAACCAACAGAGGCCAAGGCATAATGTACACTGCCATTCTTTCTGCAATTTCTTCAATAAGCAGCATTTTTTCAAAACTATTTGAATTTAAAAAAGCACAAATTGAAAACCAGCAGACAACAGAAATTATTCACGACAAAAAAGACTACAAAAAAGCCTCTGATATAGCCGAACAAATTATCTCACTTGCACAAAAATATTACAAACAAATGTCACTATGCGACAGATTAAAATTCAGCAAACTGTCGAACAAATTCTACAAGGTAAACTAACAAAATGGAAAAATTTATTGAATACGCACCGATTATCCTTGTCCTGATAGTGTTTTTTATTCAGTACAAGATTTTTGTCACACCGGATCAAATGACTGCTCTAAAATCAAAACTCGTTGAATACATGTCAGAGCATTATGTGTCAGAAAAAACTTATCACGACAACAACATTAGTCTGGAAAACAGAATCGACCGAATCGGAAAAGACATAAACGATGTAAAAACTCTGCTGATAAGTATTGTCCAATGGCACGGCAACCCGAACAATTAACTTAATATAGTCAACTGACCTGAGAAAGATTTTGCTATGGATAAATTATTTAAAAAGGCACTGGCCTTTGTCCTCAAATGGGAAGGCGGCTATGTCAACAACCCGTACGACAAAGGCGGTGCCACAAACAAAGGTATTACACAAAACACTTACAATGCGTGGCTCAAAAGCTGCGGACTTGCACAAAAAGATGTCAAAAACATTACAAACGAAGAAGTTGAACAAATTTATTACAAAAATTATTGGCTCAAAGCAGGCTGTGACAAAATGTCCCCCCATTTTGCGCTACTGGCTTTTGACACAGCTGTCAATATGGGTGCGGCCAGAGTAAACCAATTCCTGAAAGCCGCCTGCTACAAATATCCGGAAAAATTTATTGCAGCACGCCGTGCAAAATATATAGAGTTTTCAAAATACGGAAACCAAAAAATCTTTTTACAAGGCTGGCTCAACCGGCTTAACGATTTAGAAAAAACAATCCAAACCCTTTAATCATACACTCCTTTACCAGCCCCGTCTTTTTTCTTTTACCTCAGACGGGGCTTTTTTTATGCAAAAACGAGTCATCCTAAGATATGATAAATTGCATTTGTTTCATAAAGTGTGTACTATTTTTAAAAAGTCAGTCAACACAAAAAATATTATGCAAATTTATTCAGACAAATGTTTTAAAAATCCCGTAAAAATCATAAAAGCTTTTTCAAACACAGACTTCAAAAACGCTATAGAACAAGTTGAACAGGCTGCAAAATCCTTTTATGTGCTGGGGTACATAAGATATGAGGCAAAAGAAGTTTTTGCAAACCGTCCTATAAAAACAAAACTTCCGCTTTTATATTTTGAGGTTTACGACGGATTTGAACCCTATTCTCCAAAACAAAAAAACATAAACCTTCCGCTAAAAACTCAGCCCGACATAACTTTTGAACAATACGAAAAAGCCATTGACCATATAAAAAGCCAGATATGTGAAGGGAACACCTACGAGGTCAACTACACTTACAGCTGGACTGTAGAAGCGCCCTGTGACGAAATTACTCTTTATGAGTCGCTTTTAAAAAACCAGAAAACACCCTACAACACATTTATAAAAAATGACTACGAAACGCTTTTGTCCTTTTCTCCGGAACTGTTTTTTGAACTTGAAAGCAGACATATCCTGACAAAGCCTATGAAAGGCACAATAAAAAGAGGCAAAACACCCAAACAAGACCTTGAAAATATTGAATTTTTAAAAAACGACATAAAAAATCGGGCAGAAAATGTAATGATTGTCGACCTTTTGCGAAACGACCTGTCAAAAATAGCAAAAACAGGCACGGTAAATGTCCCCAAACTCTTTGAAATAGAAACACACAAAACTCTTCATCAGATGACCTCGACAATAGAAGCACAACTCAAAGATGATATTACACTCTACGACATATTTCAGGCAATATTTCCCTGCGGCTCGATTACAGGCGCACCAAAAATCAGCACAATGCAGATTATAGACCGTGTCGAAACACAAAAAAGAAATATCTACTGCGGTGCAATAGGATTTTTAACCCCGAAAAAAGCCGTTTTCAGCGTACCGATTAGAATCCTTCAAAAACCCTTCAACAAAACGACTTACACCTGCTCTGTCGGCGGGGCAATAGTCTGGGATTCCGACACAAAAGATGAATGGGAAGAAACAATTACAAAAACAAAATTTTTAAATAACACACAAAATGACACGCCCGACCCGTCATGCAATTTCAAACTTATAGAAACAATAAAAGTTGAAAACAAAGAATTTGTCTACGGAAAAGAACATTTTGAAAGGCTGAAAAATTCTGCAGAAAAACTAAATTTTAAATTCAACACAGAAATTTTTAACCTGAAGCCGCAAAAAGACGGAATCTTCAGGCTGCTGCTATCAAAAGACGGCACCATTGAAACAGAATACAAAAACCTGAACCCGACAAAATCTAACATAATAACAATTGCGCCAAATACCGTACAAAGCAGCGAAAAACTCCTCTATCACAAAACAGAATGGCGGTCTTGGTTTAGCAAAAACGAAAAACTAACAGAGTTAATAAAAAAAGACAAACTCTACGACATAATTTTTTTCAATGAAAAAGGAGAACTCACAGAAGGCTCAAGAACAAATATTGTTCTTGAAATTTCAGGCCAAATGTACACCCCGAAACTGCAATCAGGACTCCTGAACGGAATAATGAGGCAAAAACTCCTGAAAGAAGGCCGCTGCAAAGAAAAAATCCTATACAAAAATGACCTGATAAATGCGGACAAAATCTTTTGCATAAACTCCGTAAGAGGAATAAAACAGGTATTTTTAAAGGAGGAAACAAATGATATTAATTGACAACTACGACTCCTTTACCTACAACATTGTTGAATACTTAAGAGAGCTGGGAAAAGAACCGCTTGTTTTTAAAAACAACGAAATATCCATTGAAGAACTAAAAAAGCTTAATTTTTCACATCTGATAATCTCACCCGGCCCCGGAAACCCTCAAGACCCGGAATGGTTCGGCATCTGTGACAAAGCAATAGAAACATTTTACAAAACAAAAAAAATTCTAGGCGTATGCCTCGGCCATCAGCTCATTGCATCACACTTTGGAGCCGTTGTAAATAAAGACAAAAATCCGTTTCACGGAAAAGTTTCAAAAATACGTATAACAACGCCCTCAAAGCTTTTTGACGGGATTGAGAACAATTTTGATGCCACAAGATACCACTCACTAAAGGTCGCAAATCTGCCCGGGTGCCTTATACCGCTTGCGTACACGCAGGACAACATTCTTATGGCCCTAAAGCACAGAGATTATGATGTTTACGGTGTGCAATTCCATCCGGAAGCAATTCTCACGCAGCACGGACACAGGCTTTTTAAAAATTTTATCAATTTAAAATAAAAGCCGGATACCAGCTGTTAAAAAATCGTTTCAGATAAAAATCACATAAATTCTTCCAGCATTTGTTTTAGAGCCTTTGTGGGCAGGCCGATTACGTTTTCCAAATCACCGTCCACAGACTTTATAAACTCGCTGCCCATTTCCTGAATCCCGTATGCACCTGCCTTGTCCAGAGGTTTTCTCTCTTTTACATAACTTTCAACAAGCTCATCAGACAAATTTTGAAACGTTACATAAGTCTTTACGACTCTGCTCAACGACTTTTCCGTATCCACATCTACGACGCTGATTGACGTTGCAACAAAATGTGTTTTGCCGGAAAGCTCTTTGAGCATTTTTTTTGCGCAATTTTCGTCTTTTGGCTTGCCGTAAATTTTATTATCCAAAACGACCATGGTGTCCGCACTCACTATCAGGCGGTTTTTATACAAAGAAATGTCCGCCTTTTTCAATTTTTCAAGGACGGACAATGCTTTATTAAGAGAGAGAGAATTAATGACTTCGTCTGTATAATCGTCAGAAGAGAGTTTTTCTTCGTAATCTGAAACAATTACATCAAAATCAATGTTTAACTTTTTTATAAGAGAGTGACGCCTCGGGGATTGTGAGGCCAGGATTAATTTTTTTGGAATAAAACTTTTTTCTGTTTGCATAGTGCTATTCTAGCACGAAACAATTACGCTGTTGCAAATCTCGAACATCTGTACTGAGCAGCTTTTGCATTCAATGCGGCGCAAACACTCGTTAATTTATTACTCAGCAGCATCATATTTTTTCTCATATCAGAGTATTCACCCATTGCCTCGAGCATTTTTGACGGGTCTACAAGTTTTGCAATCTCAGGATTGTCAACTTTTTCATCTGCATATTTTTTTACTAACAACTGATCGATGTAATCTCTTGGTCCAACTGCCATAATTTAATTCTCCCTATAAAATTTAATCCCTTTATTTCCCTTACTTATATAAAGTATTTTTGCAGCAAAAAATTGCCTTTTTAAAAAAGGGAAGATTAACATTTCTTAACATTACAAAAAGGGAGGGCAAAGTTAGCTTTTGGCTTCTATTTTTTTGATGACGTTTGTTGTTGATTTGCCTTCCACAAAGCTGATAAACTCAACCCTGCCGCCGTTTGCAATGATTGATTTTGCTTCGGGCAAAGTTTCTAAAGTATAATCAGCACCCTTTGTGTGTACATCCGGTTTTATTTCGCACAACAATTTTTCCGGCGAAGATTCGTCAAACAACACAACATAATCAACACAAGACAAAGCGCACAAAATCTCTGCTCTGTCTTCTTCACAGTTTATCGGTCTATCCGGCCCTTTTATTTTTTTGACAGACACATCAGAATTCAAACACACTATCATTACATCCGCAAAGGTTTTTGTTTTTTGCAAATATCTGACATGTCCGACATGCAGAATATCAAAACATCCGTTTGTCGTTACGATTGTTTTTCCCTGTTTTTTCAAATTTTCGAGCAGCTGCGGCAGCTCTTCTCTTTTTACTAAACTACCCATTATTTTGCTGCTCCCGAATTTACCGAATTGTTATACGCAACATTGATAATTTCTTTTAATTCAACAGGACGAACGGCAAATGTACCGACCTTGCGCACAGCGGCTGCTGCAGCGTAATTTGCCAGATGGATTGCCTCGTTATAATCAAAATTTGACCCGATTAAGCCAAGGCCCAAAAGCGCAACAAAAGACCCGCCTGCACCTGTTGCATCCACAACATCAGTAGAAAAGGCCTCGAGTTTGAGTTCGTCTGCACCGTCGTAATAGTACACGCCGTTTGAGCTGCGGGTAATAATAACTTTGTCCGCAATCTTTCTCAAGGCTGTTGCAATCTTTTTAACAGGTTTTGTTCTGTCGGATTTTGTTGCTATCAAAGCTTCTTCAAAATTCGGGACAAGAACATCCACTCCCTCGTATTTTGAAAAATCCTGACCCTTTGGATCCATCAAGACAGTTTTGTCATGCCTGTTGGCCAATTTTACTATATCTTTGATAAGCTTTGCAGAAAGCACGCTGATAATATAATCAGACAAAATAATCAAATCTACTTCGTCAATAACTTTTTCTATATCAGAATAGATTTTTTTAGTGATTTCAGCACTTACCGGCTCTAAAGACTCGTTGTCCACACGTGCAAGGTGTTTGTTATTCTGGGCGATGAGTCTGGTTTTTACGGTAGTCGGACGGGTCTTGTCCTTTAGAACAAAACTCGTATCGATTTTATTTTTTTTCAAAAGCTCAAGCACAACACCGCTGTACAAATCATCGCCGATAACACCGGACAGTATAGCCTTTGCGCCCATTGCAGCGATGTTATTGGCTACGTTTGCGGCACCGCCCAAGAGGTAAGTTTTTCTTTTTACCTCAAGCACCGGCACAGGTGCCTCGGGCGACAATCTGTTGGCCATACCCCACAGGTATTCGTCCAGAATAATATCGCCTACTACAAGTATTTTTGCTTCATCGAACTTGCTTATGAGTTCCGTAAGTTTGTTCTTTAAAGATTTGTTCATATTTGTCACCTGTTGTCTTGTATCTGCGGCGTGTAGCCGAAATCCGCCTACTCTTTGGCTGATTTTTGAGGGTTCATCAAGGCAGGATTGTTCTTTGCCTGTTCTTTCATAGCTTTTTGAATTTCTTTAGGATTGAAGCTCGGGTCATTGTATTCAATCTTAGCATTGTTTTTCAATGTTTCTACAAACTGCTGCAATACTTTGACCTTTTCCTGATTTGTCAAAAAGTCTTTGATTTCGTCTTTAACTTTATCAAACGGTTCTACACCGGCTTTTTGTCTGTCTGTAACCATAATGATGTGGTAGCCGTAAGGTGTTTTTACAATACCGCTGATAGTGTTAGGTTTCATAGAAAAAGCTGCTTTTGAGAACGGTTCTACCATTTCTTCTTTGGCAAAGAAACCTAAATCACCGCCCATTTGCGCACTCTGTGTATCGTCAGAGTTTTCTTTTGCTACTTTAGCAAAGCTTTTCGGGTCTTTTTTAACTTCTGCGAGCAGTTTTTCTGCTTTAGCTTTTTGTTCGTCCATCTGTTTGTTAACTTCTGCACTAAGCTGCGCATCAGTCATATTTTTGCCCTTGTCAGAACCGGAAATTTTTGCTTTCAATTCTTCAGGGTTTGCGCTCACAAGAATGTGAGAAGCTCTAACCTTATCAGGGTTTTTGAACTTGTCAGCATTTTCTTTATAGAATTTCATTGCATCTTTATCGCTTACAGAAACTACAGAAAGTGTGTCAACAAGTTTTTGGATTTTTACTTCGTTTGTCAAATCTTTTTTAAACTGTGCTGATGTCACACCGTTTTGTTTCAACAGTTCGTTGAATTTTTCTTTTGAACCGACTTTGTCGATAATAATTTTGAGCTGTTTGTCCATATCTTCTTTGGAAGCTTTGATATGTCTTTTGTCAAATTCCTGATCAAGAAGTTCTTTTACAATAAGTTCATTGATAACTCTATCCTTGAGCATCAAATGCAAAAAGCTGTTGGGGTCTTTTTTCAAATCAATACCCATCTGTGAAAACATAGAATTGCTGGCCACAGCATCAAATGCCTTATCATATTGAGCTTTTGTAATAGCTTCACCGTTTACGGTAACTACCGCATTGTGATTTACGCAGCCGCACAGCATCAAAACAGTAGATGCTGCAACAACTGTTGCGCATAGTTTCAGTTTCTGCAAGTTCATCTTTATACTCCTCATTGTTTGTTTATGTACTCATAACTGATTTTATTAATATAATAAAATAAATCAGCCAATATGTTAAATACTTCTTTAAAGCTAAGTACACTGTTATTAAAAAGAAGTATCGAATTGCCGTCCTGACAAGACTTTGGAGCAATTGTATATTTTATATATTTTGTAATATTTCTATCCAGCCTCGAGGCAATAATTGCCCACTCTGCTTTGTTGTATGGCATATAAATCCTTATATTGTCGGCAGTTTCTCTTATCAGACCGATTTTTGCAGAGGTGGCCAGCAGTCTGAGATGTATAAGTTTTATTAAGTTTTCCACGGGTTCCGGAATTTTCGAGAATCTGTCTTTCCACTCCTGATGTATCAAATCCAGCTCCTCGAGCGTTTTTACGTCAGAAAGCCGCTTGTACTCTATCATTTTCTGTTCTTTTGAGCCGACCCACTCGTCAGGGATGTAAGCAGTAACATTTATGTCCACAATAGCAGGCGGCTGCGGTTTTTCTCCGTTTTCCTGCAGTTCGTTTATAGTTTCTTCCAAAAGCTGGCAATAAGTATCAAAACCTACACTGGTCATATGTCCGTGTTGTTTTGTACCGAGGATATTACCTACCCCTCTTATCTCGATATCTCTCAGCGCAATCTGATATCCGCCGCCCAGTGTCGAAAACTCTTTTATAGCGTTCAAACGCTGTAATGCGTCAGGAGTAAGGCTTGCGATACCGTTTTTGTTATTTTTTGCTCTGTAAAAGCAATAGCAATATGCCTGTCTGTCGCTTCTGCCGACTCTGCCTCTCAACTGATAAAGCTGTGCCAGCCCGAATCTGTCCGCATCATAAATTATCATGGTGTTTGCATTCGGAATGTCCAGCCCTGACTCGATAATCGTTGTACACAGCAAAATATCATACTTATGCTCAGCATATTCGAGCATTATACCCTCTAAGGTTTTTGCGTCCATTTGACCGTGTGCAACGGCGATTCTTGCGTTCGGCACAATTTTTTGCAATTCAGCAGCAAACTCAAATATTGTTTCTACCCTGTTATAAAGGAAGAACACCTGCCCGTCACGGTCAAGCTCGTGGTTTATTGCATTTTTTACATAAGTTTCATTATACTGGCCGACATAAGTTTTTACAGGCAGCCTGTTCATCGGCGCAGTGTTTATTACAGACATATTCTTTATCCCTGACAAAGACATATAAAGCGTTCTCGGGATAGGAGTGGCGGACATGCTCAAAATATCGATATTCTTTCTCATCATTTTGAGTTTTTCTTTGTGTTTTACGCCGAATCTGTGTTCCTCATCTATAACAAGCAGCCCCAAATCCTTAAACACAACATCGTCCTGCAGCAGTCTATGTGTACCTATCACTACATCGACCTCACCTTTGATAAGTTTTTTTATAATTTCTTTCTGTTCTTTTGCACTCCTGAAACGGGACAAAAGCTCTACTTTTACAGGGAAAGGCTTGTATCTTTCAGAAATTGTCTGGTAATGCTGCATTGCAAGAATGGTTGTCGGGACTATAACAGCTGCCTGTTTTCCAGACATGACGGCCTTAAATATTGCTCTTATTGCTATTTCTGTTTTTCCAAAACCAACATCCGCACAAATCAGCCTGTCCATAGGCTTTTCAAGCTCCATATCAGCCTTGGTTTCTTGAATAGCTTTCATCTGGTCGGGAGTTTCCGTATATTCAAAGGCCTCTTCCATTTCGTACTGCCAAACGGTATCGGGTTCAAAGGCGATACCCTGTGCAACTTCACGTTTTGCATACAGGCGCAGCAAATCTTTTGCAATATCTTCTATAGCTTTTTTTGCACGTGTTTTGGTGATATTCCAGTCATTTCCGCCCATACGGGAGAGTTTTGGAGCAGCAGAGCCTGCGCCTCTGTAGCGCACAAGCATGTTTATCTGCTCAGCAGGAATATGCAGTTTGTCGCCCTGTGCATACTCTATTGTCAAATAGTCCTTTAGCTGTCCGTCTATCTCCTGTTTGCTCAGACCTTTATACAGCCCCACGCCATGCACCTGATGTACGACATATTCGCCCTCTTTTATATCGTTGATGGACTCTATATATTCTGCGCTTTCTTTGTAATAGCTCTGTTTTCTGGCTGTAATATCCTTTGACTTTTTGTTAAACAGCTCCTTGTCCGTCAGCACAACGAGTTTTAAATCCTCGACAACAGCCCCGCCAAGAGCCAGATTGTCCATAAGATAAACCTCGTTGTTGTTAGAAAAATCACCGGACACAGCCAGCTCAAAGTCCTCAAAAACTTCTTCTATACGGTTTTTGTAATCTGTTGCAACAACGACCTTGTACCCCTGCTGCATTTTTTCTTCCACAAAGGTCAAAATCTCTTCCATTTTAGAAGAGAATCCGGGGATAAGGCTGCTCTCAAACTCTACAATGTAATCGCTCACCGTATCCAGAAAATTGTCCAGATAAATTTTTTGAAAACCCGCTATGTCGTTTTGAAAAGCCTCAAAAGAGAGATGAGCTTTTTCCTTCAACGGCAAAGCCAGTGCCTTCTGGATATTTTCTTCTATCTGTTTGTTATAATTTTCGTCAATCTGAGCAAACTTTGAAAAAACCTCTGACGATTCGTCAAAAACAAGAGCCTGTTCTTTTTTTGCACCTGCAATAATGGAAGCAAGACTCTTCAAATTTTTATTCAGATACGGTTGAAAATACTCTATCCCGTCAAAATACTTTTCATTATCAATTTTTTCCAGAGTTTCGGACAGCAGTTCTCTTATGACATCTGCGTTTTCGCCTGTTTCACAAGCAACAGCAGCCTGAATAAGCTCGTCTTTAAAAGACTCTGAGTCGCTGTCATTCAAAACAAACTTGAACACGGGAAGGATGGTTGTTTCTTTTATTTTTTTGACGCTTCTTTGGGTTTTGTTGTCAAAATATCTGATGTCAGTGATTGTATCGCCCCAGAGTTCTATACGGGAAGCGTACTTGTCCAAAGAAAAAATATCAATAATATCACCACGGATAGAAAACTCGCCGATATCAGACACCATGGTCACACGCTTGTAGCCGAGGTCTACAAGTCTTTGGGCAATATTAGAGGTGTCGATTTCTTCATCTACTTTAAAATGCAATGCATTATTTTTATAAAACTCTTGTGAGGGAAACTTTTCGAGCATTGCTTTGACAGGCACTATCAAAAGCGGAATATTCCCGATATTTTGAAGAATTTTTACCTGTTGAGCGTATTTGTACAGATTCTGTGCCACTCCGTCATACAAAGACACATCCTGATAAGGAAAAATTTCTGATTCCATATCAAAAAACTTTTGCAGGTCGTGTTTGTATTTTAGAGCGTTCTGTTCCGTAGATGTAACAAAAATCGTCTGTTTTTCTTTGCTCGTCAAAGCAAGCAAAACCAGCCTCAATATTGAGGTCAGCCCGCTTATTGTGAACGAATTATTCTGTTTTAAAAAAGCCTGAATTCTTTCGAGATTCAAGGCTTTTTTATTTTTTATGGTTTTAAGAATCTCATCCATATTTTCATATAGTCAACTGACTCCGACTACTTGTTGAACCTGTGCATTAGTCAAGTCCATTCATCGAGAACAAGTCCGGCACAGGCAACAAGTGCATGGGGTCACTTCCGCAAAATGCTAGACTCGGCGCCATTCGCACTCCGTGCACCACTTCTACAAGCGAAGTCGCACTTAGACAAATTAACTTTATTACAGCTGCACCTTGTCCATTACCTCATCAGGAATATCAAAGTTTGAATAAACATTTTGAACATCGTCGTGTTCTTCGAGTTTGTCCATCAAAAGAAGAATCATCTTTGCTGTTTTTTCATCAGTGATTTCCAGCGTATTTTGAGGGAGTTTTGTAAGTTCTGCACTTGTGTGTTTAAACCCTTCTTTTTCCAGAGTTTCTACAACACTCTGGAAGCTGTCCGGAGCAGTAATGATTTTGTACTCATCATCTTCTTCCACAAAATCATCCGCACCGGCATTGATAGAAGCTTCAAAGAGTTTTTCATAATCATTGTCATCTTTTGAAAAAGTAACAACACCTGCATCTTTAAACATCCAGCCTACACAGCCTGTTTCGCCGAGGTTTCCGTTGAATTTTGTAAAATAGCTTCTGATATCGCCTGCGGTACGGTTTCTGTTATCGGTCATTGTTTCTACAATAACGGCAACACCGCCTGCGCCGTAGCCTTCGTAGGTGAGTTCTTCATAGTTTTCGGAAGCACCTGCGCCGCAGCCTTTTTCAATAGCACGTTTGATATTGTCGTTTGGCAAACCGCCGGCTTTTGCTTTTTCAATAGCTGTTCTGAGGCGGAAATTTGCAGCAGGGTCGCCGCCGCCCATTTTTGCAGCTACAATGATTTCTCTGGAATATTTTTGGAAAGCAACGCCTCTTTGTGCGTCCACTTTTGCTTTTTTGTGTTTAATGGTTGACCATTTTGAGTGTCCTGACATATTTATTTTCCTTATTTAAATTATTATAATGTTATTGCTCCGACAGAAGCACTTTGCACTGTTTTGGAGTATTTTGCAAGAAATCCTTTTACTTCTTTGGGCGGTAATGGTTTAAAGTCTTTTCTTCTGCGTTCAAGCTCTTCATCACTCACAAGAAGTTCCAGTTTTCTGGCCGGTATATCTATTTTAATTTTATCACCATTTTTTATCAAGCCTATAATTCCGCCCATGGCAGCTTCAGGACAAATATGTCCTATGCATAGTCCTCTTGTACCGCCGGAAAAACGCCCGTCCGTAATCAGTGCAACCTTTGCACCAAGCCCCTTGCCCACAATCATGGAAGTAGGTGCCAGCATCTCACGCATGCCGGGGCCGCCTTTAGGCCCTTCGTAGCAAATTACAACTACATCGCCTTCTTTTATCAAATCTTTGTCTATGGCATCCATGGTTTCTTCTTCGGAATTAAACACCTTTGCGCTGCCTTCAAAAGTGAGAGCAGACGGGTCAACACCGGAAATTTTTATCACGGCTCCGTCTTTGGCAAGGTTTCCTTTTAAAATTCCAAGACCCGGATTTGATGTAATAGGATTGTCCAGAGTGTGAACAATAGAGTTGTCCACCCATGCTGACGCTGCAATTTCAGAAATTTTGAACCCTGACACACCTTTTGTGTCCTTGAGTTCCGGAGTATTTCCCCACAGTGTCTTTAATACACCGGGGATTCCGCCTGCATAGTGCAAATCTGTCATTGTCGGCAGAGCAGAAGGGTCGAGTTTTATTATCTGAGGGATTTTATAACTCAACTCATCAAAATCTTTTAAAGTAATGTCTATATTGCCGGAGTTTGCAATAGCGAGCAAATGCAAGATAGAATTTGTAGACCCGCCGAGAGCCAAGTCCGTAACGATTGCGTTTCTCATTGAGTCACGTGTAATGATGTCCGAAGGTTTTATGCCTTTTTCCACAAGCTCAACTATTTTCATGCCTGATTCAAAAGCAATTTGTTTTTTCTTTGAAGAAACAGCCGAGGCAGTAGCGCAGAAAGGAAGACTCATCCCCATAACTTCTGTAAGACAGGCCATGGTGTTTGCTGTATAAAGCCCCTGACAGGAACCTGCAGAAGGACAGCATTCTTCTTCCATTTCACACAGACGCTCCTGCGTAATTTTGCCTGCGGAGAGCTTTCCGACAGCCTCGAAAGAGCCTCTTATCATAGTCAAAACTTCATTTTTAGAACAACCGTCCAGCATCGGGCCTGCAGTAACAACGATGCAGGGAATATCCATTCTCAATGCGGCAATCAGCATTCCGGGGGTGATTTTGTCACAGTTTGTTAAAAGCACCAGCCCGTCCAGCTGATGAGCCTCTGCAACAGTTTCTATACAATCTGCAATCAGGTCACGTGAAGGCAGAGAATATTTCATTCCGCAATGTCCCATGGCTATCCCGTCACAAACAGCCGGAGTGCCAAAGATAAAAGCCTGCCCGCCGCCCGAGTGGATGCCTTTTTCTATCTGTCTTTCCAAATCTCTCATGCCGGCGTGTCCGGGAACCAAATCAGAAAACGAACTCGCAATACCGATAAAAGGTCTTTTCATCCCTTCTTTAGAAACACCCGTAGCATAAAGCAATGAACGGTGTGCTGCTTTGTGTATGCCTTTTTTTACATTGTCGCTTCTCATAGTTTTGTTACCCCGTTTACTTAGCTTTTATATAGTAATTAAAATTATACTACAATATTTAACGAAATATGATATAATCTCTATGAAATCGACATTTTGGAAATAATTATTTATGAGTTTATATATAAAAAAAGCGTTTAAAATCACACAGGAAAATCTAATAGTAGCACAGCCGTTAATCATATTTTTGATAATAATCAGCCTGACAACAGCTGCACTGGCTACCCAGACAAACAAGGCCGCATATATTGTGTTTCTTGTAGCGAATGTGCTTCTTGCCACAGCGTTTTTTGCCGGCTGGTTTTATATGATAAAAAAGACAATCGACCACAACAAAAAAGCGGAAAACGGCGGCTACAGCAGTGACAAAGACAGAGCAGAGGCTTCCTTTGCACTCGGAAAATACTTCTTTCCCGGAGTGGGAGAATACTTTTTGCCCGTCACTTTTACAATGATTTTTTATGTAATTGTTTACCTGCTTTTGCTTTTTATTTCAATAAAAGCAGGCCAGCATTTTTTGCCAAAACCTGACCTTGACTGGAACCAATTTATGGCTGCGGCAAACTCCACCCCCGAACAAATGCAAAAATACGTATATTCTCTAAGCTATGCCCAGCTAAAAGCAATAAATCTCTGGATGCTTTTTGTGGGCGGAGTTGTCAGTATTTTTACTTTTTTGACAATGTTTTTGTTTCCTGCTCTCATCGACAATTGCGAAAACAGAAACCCTGACAAAAACAAAAAAGACAATTTTCTTTTTATCCCGTTCAACTCTTTTAACAAAAACCTTGTTTTTATTTTCAAAAACTTTTTCGGAGTTTTGGGGCTGCTGGTATTTTTGTTTGCGCTGAACATTGTACTGTCTTTATTCAGCCTGCTTTTTAGTATAAATATTATACTGTCCGTAGTAGGGCTTTTGATATCTTTTTATTTTATGACATACGGGTTTGTGTTGATATTTTTGTATTATGACGAAAAGAAATAAAGTAATAGCAATAGCAGGGCCGACAGCGTCCGGAAAAACCTCTCTGGCTGTAGAAATCGCAAAAGCTCTAAAAACAGAGATTATCTCTGCAGACTCCAGACAAATCTACAAAGAATTTGATATTGCAACGGCCAAACCCTCAAAACAAGAAATGCAGGGAATAAAACACCACCTGATAGATGTTGTTTCGCCGGAGGAAGAATTCACCGTAGCTAATTTTGCAGACAAAGCCGCAGAGGTAATGCGGAATCTTTTTGAACAAGGAAAAATTCCCGTGGTCGCAGGCGGCACAGGATTGTATTTCAGAATCCTGCTTGAAAATTACGATATGCCAAAAGTAGCACCCGACAAAGAACTGAGAAAAAAACTCCACAACATTGAAAAAGAACAGGGAGTGCAGGCTCTTTATGACCTGCTAAAACAGCAAGACCCCGTGCTGGCTGAGAATATGCACCCCAACAACACGGTCAAAATCATCCGTGCGCTTGAGGTTTGCAAGACACTGGGCATTCCTATGTCACAGGCTCAAAAGAAAAAAGACCCGCTATATGACGTCATCTGGATAGGACTCGGCCATCTCAACGGCGAAGACAGACAATTTTTATATAACAGAACTGACAAACGTGTCGACCTTATGCTGGAACAGGGGCTGGAGCAGGAAGCAAAAAAACTCTATGAAAAATACGGAAAAATAAACAGCCTTTTAAAAACAATCGGCTATCAGGAGTTTATTGATTATTTTGAAGAAAAAATTTCTTACGAACAGTGTATTGAAAAAATAAAACAAAACACCAGACGCTACGCAAAAAGACAGCTTACGTGGTTCAGACGCAACGAGGATATAAAATGGTTCGATATCCGGAAGGAAACCACAGAAGATTTAACGCAAAAGTGTCTTTATCATATAAAAAATTTATTATAAAATATTTTTATGTATTCCGGTCACAGGGTCACTAAAAAATGGTCAAAAGTAAAAAGTAAAAAAGTAAAAGGGCTAAGGGGGTTAAAAGGTGAACAAAGAAACACTTATAGAATTTGTAAAAAAACACAGAGAAACCATTGCACTAATTGCACTGCTTTGTATTTGTTATTTTTTATTTTTCTGTTCAATGGGGAATTATCCTCTCTTTGATGCTGACGAGGCACGTTATGGAACAATTTCCCGCAACATGTTTTTGTCCAAAGAATATTTGACAATGCTGTTGAACGGAGAATTTTTCTTTGACAAACCGCCTTTATTCTTCTGGACAGAAGCCTTATCCTGTATGATTTTTGGCAAAGCAACGGAAATCACTCTCAGAATCCCTGTTGCCCTTAGTGCTACTTTTGGCGTTTTTATGACATATTTTCTCGGCAAAAGAATCGCATCAAAAAGATACGGAATGATTTGTGCTTTGATTCTTGCTACAGGGTGTGAATACATTATCCTCGGCAGAACAGCCGTAATTGATATGCTTTATGCCGTAGTTATTGCAACAACTGTTTTTTGCGGATTGTACACACTTTTTTGCAGTGAAAATTACAAAAAATATTTCTGGTGGCTGTCATATATTTTTGCTGGGTTTGCAGTCCTGACAAAAGGCCCTGTCAGTGTGTTGATTCCGGCTTTAACAATACTGATTTCTTATGCTGTTGCAAAAAGAGAAAAAGCATTAAAAGAAATTTTTACCCCGCTTTATTTTATTCCTGGGCTTGTATTTTTCCTTGTGCTGTCTTTGCCATGGCACATTATTATGTACCAGCAGTACGGCGACTTTTTCCTGAGAACTTATTTCAAAGCCCGTCACGCTGAATACTTTCTCAGCACGATTCAAGACAGAAGCAGACAGCCGTTTTATTACTTTATACCCGTGTTCTTTGCTGCATTTTTGCCGTGGATATTCTCCTCTGCGGCACAGGTTGTTATGTATTTCAAAAAATCAGTAAAAAACACACGCTCTTATATAGAAAAATTCAATGACCTGCAGCCGATTTCACAATTTATGGTAGTGAATTTTATATTTTTTGCAGTGGCTTTTGTTTGTCTGTCCTGCATGTGTATAAAACGCCCCGCATACATTCTGCCTGTGATGTTCCCCGCAGCTATGATGCTTGGCAAATTCTGGTTTGATTACACCTTCAAAGACGAAAACGAACGTGCCGTTAATATTTCGACTCTGGTGATGAATTTCGGTTTAATAATTTCTGCTGCAGCACTGCTTGTTGCACCAATGTACATAAAGTCATTACAGGTACCGGAATTTTTTGCAATACAAATTTTCGGACTTGTGGTCATATTTGCTTTCATAATTTTGAACGGATTTGCTATTTTTAAAGACAAAAAACTCGTGCATTTTCTTTCAATACCGTTATTTATGATTGTTTTGTCCATATTTTTTGCAAAGGCAGCTGCGCCTTTTATAACAAATCTCGAGCAAAGAGAACTGATGAAATTTGCTAAAATTGCAAAAGAACATAACAAAAATATCTCTGTCTGGGGAATGCCGGCAAAATATTCTCTTGTATTTTACGGGGGCAAAGATATTAATTACACAGGCACTATTGCCCCGTATTCTTATGACATTCCGTCCGGTGATTATGTAATCATCCGTAATATTAAAGATAACAGCTTTGATAAAGATTATAATTATGAAATAATAGAAAAAGGCAAAGATTATATTCTGGTCAAAAATGTTGTCTGCAAAAATATAAAGCCTGATAAAAAAACTTTAAAAAATTTAAAAAGGCTGCAGTTTGCGAAAAAAAGGAGACACCCTCGTGTTTGAACGTTTTACGGAAAAAGCAATTAACATAATATCAATGGCTCAAAAAGAAGCTGCTGATTCAAAGACTTTTAAAATCTATCCGGAGCATATTCTGCTCGGGATACTGCAGACAAAGTCTAATATATGCTCCCGTCTTCTTGCATACGGCGGTATGAATGCAGACGATTTTAGAGAATATGTTTATGAAAAATACAAAAACATTTCTCACGAATTCAAACACACTAACATTGCTTTTAGTTCCGGCGCACAGTCGCTGATAAAGCTTGCTTCAGAACTTGCAAAAAAAAACACAAACTCCTATATCATGCCGGAACATCTTCTTCTGGCACTGATACTTAATGCGCAAAAAACACAACCTGCAGTGCTTGAAGATTTTAAAAGATACGGCACAGATATTGAAAAGCTAAAACTCACGCTCTTAAAACTTATTGCAAAAAATGACAAAAAAAACCAGCTGCATCCGGAACTCGAAGTAAAACAAGAAAAAAATGACTACTCCACAGTGCAGTCTATTTTTAAAGACGGCGAGGCAAAAGACATACTGGACAGAGCAGTAGCAAAACTCACCGCCTCACATTATGAAATCCTCGGCACAGAACAGATTGTGCAATCTATTTTAGAGGACAAAAACTCTGATGTATCAAAACTGCTGGAAGAATCAGGCGTGGATTTGGACAACTACCTGAGCAAACTGCAGGAAATTTCTTCCCGTCAGGCAGAATTTGAAGAAAAACAGATTATCTTTACGCCGAATGCATTTAAGACAATGTTCCTTGCTTTTGAAACGGCAAAAGAACTCGGCTCTGCAAACGTAAAGCCTGAACACATTATCCTCGGCGTTTTAAAAGCAAAAAGCGGCATTGCCTACAACATTTTTAAAGAACTGAACATAAAAGACGATGAGCTTGCGCACAAAATTATAAAACCGATAGAAAAACAAATGCCCGAAACACTCACAATACTGAGGCTTGCAAAACGTGAAGCCCAGAGCATGAACAGAAACATTGTCGGCAGCGAGTTTATCCTGCTCGGAATAATCGGCGAAGGCGCAGGAATAGGTGCCAGAGTGCTTTCCCGCCTCGGTGTGACAATAAAAGATGCCAGAATAGAAGTCGAAAGAGTACTCGGCTACGGAAACTCCTACACCTTTGGCGAGTTTGTATTTTCTGACAGGGCAAAAAAGATTCTGGAGCTTGCCTGGGAAAAAGCTAAAAAACATAAAAATACAAAAATTGCATCAGAAAATCTGCTCTGGGCAATTACTCAGACACCGGATTCCGTTGCAATGCAGGTATTATCCAATCTGGGCGTTGATGTGCTGGAGATTAATCAGGGCATACTGACAGAACTCGAATCCATAAAAAACGAATAAATTTATATGTCAACTGACTCCGACAGCGTAAGAGCCTGCACCTTCTTATGCAAAGACAAACTCGGACAAACTATACTTCCAAAAAGAGCTTTCTGCCTACTATATTTGGTTTTCCGTTATAATAGCCTGCAAAATAACCTCCTCTGACCGGATTATTTTTTCCGTAAAAATTTGAATTAACAGAAGAATTAGACATGAAAGGATTTGTACTCTGGCCCTGCGCAAACGGGTTTACTGATGCGGGTCTGACTGAAGTAATGGCTGTAGACTTTGCCGGAGTAAGAGTCTTTGAAATTAATCCTAACAAATTTTGAATCATGCTAATCCTTTCTTGGACGGGGAAATTGGCTTTACAATATTGCTGACCGAATCCTAATTTACTAACATTTCTAATTATAAGAATAAATTAGAACCCGTCATATTTATTATAGTACATTATTAATTTTTGTTAAGCACTTTTTTGCAAAAATCACCCGAAATGCGTATGCATAAACGATTTATAAGTGTCAAAATAGTACAAATAGGAGAGAGAAAATGATTAAAAAATGTCCGTTTAATTTTGACGAATGCAATGCAGGATGCGCACTGTTCATTGCGCCGGATGAGTTGAATGAGTTTGTTTCAAACAGACTCTCGAGCATAGGTGTCTTTAACAGAAATACAGGCATGTGTTCTTTTAAACATCACGCTCTTGCAAAAAGCAGAGAAATTTTTGAAAAAAGCCAGTCAAATAAGTTCTAAAAAACACACACAGGCATAGATTTTTGTTCACTATACCAAAAAATATATTATACTGTTTAATATAGTGTCATTGCCAACAACATCAGGTGCAAGATGAGTGATTTAAGCCTCGGACAATTTTTAAAAAACGTTTTTGACTACAGCACGGGCAAACCTGTCCAGCAGCAGCCGGGTAAAGTTGCAAACGAAAATTTTCAGCGTGCGCAAAACGAAACAATGAAAATGGTGCAGCAAACAGCACAAAACATTACCCAGAACTTTGTGCAGCAGCAAAATATCCTGCAGACACAAATGATGCTGAAAGAACTCTCACGCACGGAACAATCCTGGCTGATGAAACACATGTTCGATTTTCCGGAAAATATTGCCCAGCTGTTGGAACAAATTGTCACAAACGGCAAAACAGTTTCCGCACAGGAGCTTGCTTCTTTGATGAAACAGGAGCTTGATATTTCAAAAATCCTTGTTCTCCTGCAAACAAACGGCAAAACCGCTCTTGAAAAGGTTGCAAAGATGATTGCAACAATGAACCAATCAGGGATTTTTAACACACAGCAGCTAAAAGAAATGTCCGTGCTGATAAATGCCTGCATACCCGCAAACGATGCCAGCCAGACACAGATTTTAAAAAGTTTGATGATTATGTATCTTCCCTGGCTTCCCATAAATGAAAGCGTAGGGTTCAATTTTGGCGCAGATTCCGCACAGGAAGGACAAAAAGGCGCAGGCGAAGACACTATCACGATTTTGATTACCACAAAAAACTTCGGCCTTGTAAAAATATTTTTGTTTATGTCAGACAACGGCTGCAATATGGACATAAACTGCTCTCAAGAATTTCCCAAAGACCGCTTTAACGAAGCGATAAAAGGCGAAAACGCTCTCCACCTCAACGAAGAGCCTGTCTATACAGTCAGAAAAACGCCCGAAGAAAACACTGCCTCGGAACTTAAGGTAGAATTTTCCAAATCAGCAAAAATCACACCGCAGCTGTTGATTATTGTCCACGCAATTATCAAAATCGTCACAGAGCTGGACAATTCAGGCTCGCTTGCTGAAAAAAGAAAAGAAAACCTCTAAATTTCATATCGCAAAAGCCCTATAACTATATGAAAAATTTTGCTTCTAAATCTTTTTAATATAAAATTATTTATTATGGGATAAAAGAATAAAGGATAAAAAATGTCTGATAAAAAAGAATTTGAATTTAAAGATACCCTGAACCTGCCGAAAACTACTCTTGCCATGCGTGCAAATGCACCCGTAAGAGAGATAGAAATTCAAGATTTTTGGGAAATGCACAAGATTTATGAAAAAAACCTTGCACAAAGAAACATTGACAACAAATTTGTACTCCACGACGGCCCGCCGTATTTGAGTTCTCCAAAAATCCATATCGGTACTGCTTTAAATAAAATTCTCAAAGATATTTTAACAAAATACAAAGCCCAATCAGGCTACTATTCACCATACGTACCGGGCTATGACGGACACGGTCTGCCTATCGAAAACGCTGTTGTAAAAACAATAGAAGGCGGAAGAGAAGCCGTTACAAAAGGTGAACTCAGAGCAAAATGCAGAGAGTTTGCTATGAAAAACCTGAAAGGTCAGGAAGAAGACTTCCGGCGTCTGGGTGTTTGGGGCAACTGGGAACATCCTTATGTAACGATTGATCCGGAAATCGAAGCCGAACAGGTAAGAATTTTTGGCGAAATGTATCAAAAAGGTTATATAGAAAAAGGGCTGAAACCGGTTTACTGGTGTCCTCACTGCGAAACCGCTCTGGCAGAAGCAGAGGTGGAATACGCTGACCATACATCTACTGCGATTTATGTAAAATTCCAGTTTGTTGCAGAAGATGAGGCTCTTATCTACAAAAAAGCCGGCGTAGAAACAGACAAAATTTTATCCGCTGTAATCTGGACAACTACTCCGTGGACAATTCCGTCCAACCTTGCAATAAGCGTAAATGACAAATTTGAATATTCGCTTGTTGAATACGTTGACGAAGTCTACCTCATCGCTTCGGAACTCGTTCCTTCTTTTGTAAAAGATGCAGAACTCAACGAAGCTGATATCAGAATCCTCGGAACAATCAAAGGCAAAGAGCTGGAAAACCTAAAAACTCAACATCCGCTCTATGACAGATTCAGCCCGATACTGTGCGGCTCTCACGTTACACTGGATGCCGGTACCGGCTGCGTACACACAGCCCCCGGACACGGTCTGGAAGACTGGGAAGTATGCCAGAGATACGGTATAGAGGTACTTTCACCTCTCGATGCAAAAGGTGTATGGACTGACGAAATTCCTGATATGCAGGGCAAATACTACGAAGACGGAAACAAAATCGTCATCGAAAGATTGAACAAAGCTCTTGCATTGATTTCTCAAAAAGAAATCACTCACAGCTACCCTCACTGCTGGAGATGTAAAAAACCCGTAATCTACAGAGCAACACCTCAATGGTTTGTAAAAGTAGACAGATTCCGTCGTGCAGCATTAAGAGAAATAAGCAATGTTCAATGGATTCCCGCATCTGGCGAACAGAGAATTTCTAACATGGTAGAATCCCGCTCTGACTGGTGTATTTCAAGACAGAGAGTCTGGGGTGTGCCGATACCTGTATTCTACTGCAAAGACTGCGGACAGGAGATTGTTACACCTGCTACCATTGACAAACTCGCACGCACTATCGAAAAAGAATCCTCTGATGTCTGGGTTAAAATGCCTGCAAAATACCTTTTGCCGACTGCGTTCAAATGCCCTCACTGCGGCAGCAGAAATTTTGCAAAAGAAAAAGACATCATGGATGTCTGGTTTGATTCAGGTATCACTCACAGAGCAGTAGTAGAAAAAAGACACAAAGAACTCGGCCACCTGCCTGTAGAAATGTATCTTGAAGGTTCTGACCAGCACAGAGGCTGGTTCCAGTCCTCGCTGCTCACTGCTGTTGCAACATCAGGCAGAGCGCCTTATTTGACTGTTCTGACACACGGTTTTGTTCTCGACGGCGAAGGCCGCAAGATGAGCAAATCCCTCGGAAACACAGTTGCTCCTCAAGATATCATAAAACTCTACGGTGCAGACGTATTGAGGCTGTGGGCTGCTTCCGTTGATTACAGAAACGACGTAAAAATAGGCGAAACAGCTATAAAACAGATGGTAGAAATCTTCAAAAAGATGAGAAACACATCAAGATTTTTACTCGGCAACCTCTATGACTTTGACCCGATAGCAGATTATGTTTACTACAAAGACCTTAAAGCCATAGACAAATTTGCACTGCACAAGCTTAATACGCTTATTGCAAACGTTACAGAAGCATTTGACAATTACGAATTCTACAAATACTTCCAGCATTTGCAAAACTTTGCTGCAGCTGATTTGAGTTCTTTCTACCTTGATATTGTAAAAGACAGACTCTACACAGCAGGCAAAAAGTCACTATCAAGACGTGCATGCCAGACAGTATTGTATGAAATTTCACAAGCACTGACAAGAATGCTCGCTCCTGTTATGCCGCATCAGGCTGAAGACATCTGGCAAAATACTCCGGAAAAACAACAGGACGGACTTGAAAGTATTCTGCTTTCTGACTGGCCGATGACAAATGCAAAATGGGTAAACGAAAAACTCGAAGCAGAATTTTCAAAAATTCTTAAACTAAGAGAAATCGTTTCCAAAGCAATTGAGCCTCTGAGAGCAGACAAACTGGTCGGCAGCTCTTTAGAAGTTGCTGTTCACATTCAAGGCGGCGATGAAGCATTGCTCAAAAAATATGCAGACGAGCTGTCTAACATCTTTATTACATCGCAGGCATATTTGACAGACAAAAAACCTGCTCATGTCTTGAATGAATACAAAGAAGATGACTACACAATCTATGTAACAAATGCAGAAGGCGAAAAATGCGACCGCTGCTGGAAATACCGCAAACTCATCGACATCGGTGAACACGGAAAAATCTGTAAAGATTGTGTAAACGCAATAAACGGTAAAGACTAAATAAAAATAAATAAAAAAACAGGGTGCGGCAAAAAGCTTCACCCTGTTTTTTTAATTCTTATTTTTAGTTACTTTCACTTAAATTGTAGCAAAAGTAATGGCATAAAGTGCAACTATAGCAATAGCACTCAACATTATCCAGCCGTTGATTACCGGATGCTGGTTTGCAAAAACATCTGCTATAGTAAACTTTCTTTCGCTAAAATCTGCTGAATTTGTTTTCATAATAAACACGCTCTTTTCTAATATCTTCTTTCTTAACTGAGTTTTGGATGGTTATAAATTTATTAATAGTCTACATGATGATTGTATCGTTTTTAGATTCATTTACATCAACTGTTTATATTATTTAATTACAATCTCAGACAGCCCCTACTCCTACGGTAGGATTGTTTTTATCAGTGTAAGTATTAAAATATCTATGATTAAAATAATTATAATGAGATGTTTATATGAGAAAAATTCAACTTATTAACCTGCTTGCAGACACATTTTCGTCTTCAAAAGTAATCAACCTGCTGATTTTTATAACATTTGCAATAGTTATGACAGCAGCACTCGGAGCCAGATATTATCTGTTCCAGAGCATAATAGCCGATGACGGCACGAGCAAACGTGATATTGTTGCGCCAAAGACAATAAAAGTCGTCGATACTTTTAAGACCGAACAAAACAAAAAAGAAATCGCCCAGAAGGTAGAGCCTATCCTCACTCCGGCAGAAGATTCATACATAAAAAACAACTATGCAATGCTCGTAAAATCTATTGAACAAATCAGAGCAAAACAAACAAACTACACACAAAAAAAAGAAGAAATGAGCCTGCTGTTTGACTTTGAAAACAACAGCTACAAAGATTACATCCTCAATTATCTGATAAATTCTAACGACGAAAGACTGCACAATACCCTTACAAAAGCGGCAAAAACTCTCTCTAATGTACTCAATCAAGGTGTTACGGAAAAAGACTTTGAAAAGAACAACCTTTCTTCACTTATCTTGAGAAACACCCACTTTGAAACTTCAAAAGGAGAAATCCGTGTTATTTCCGCACTGTTAGAGCAGGTCATTGTGCCTAACATGGTTTTTGACGAGGCAGCGACAGAGCTTGCCAAAAAGAATGCGATAAACTCCATTGCACCTACAGTCGTAAAATTTGAAAAAGGCGACAAAATTGTCTTTGCAGGCGAACCTGTCACCCGTGTGAAAAAAGATGCACTGCAAAAAGCAGGGTATAACATTCTGGAACTCAACACAAAAGGTGTAATCGGTATATTCGCCCTCGTGTGCATGGGTGTTATTACATTTATGTATTACCTTTTGTATTACGAAAAACAGTTTGTCACAAAGAACTACCTTTCCGTAATAGGGCTTCTTGCCATACTGATGTCTGCTCTGGCGGCTGTTCTGCCTGCGGGGGCATCGTTCTATTTTCTGCCGTTTCCGGCAATTGCTGTATTGATTGCCGTTTTTACAAACTCCAGAGTCGCAATCAACACAACAACTATTTTGATTACAATAATTTCACTTGTGGAACAAATCCCTATACAACCTGCTGCAGTGTTTATCATTGCATGTCTTGTTGCTTCCATATCAATATCAAAAGTACGCTATTCAAGAAGATTTGACCTTATCAAAATCGGCGGCGAAATCGGTTTTTCAATGCTGTTTTTGATACTGATTATTTATTTAATAGAAAACTCAATAAATCCTATAGATTCCGTCTTTGTCTGGACAAACACAATCATAGGTACAGCCAACGGCCTTTTGTCAGGGATTATTGTTCTCGGTATTATTCCGCTTTTTGAAAGCATGTTCAAACTGGTCACTCCATACGGACTGGCAGAACTCGCTGACAACAACCAGCCGCTTTTAAAAAGATTGCAGTTTGAAGCACCGGGGACTTTTGCACACTGCCTTATGGTAGCAAACCTCTGCGAAACAGCAGCAGAAGCAATAGGTGCAGACCCTGTTCTCGCCCGTGTGGGTGCGCTTTATCACGACATAGGAAAACTGAAACGTCCTTTGTTCTTTGTAGAAAACCAGACATATTTCGGTATTGAAAACCCTCACACAAAACTCAATCCAAGATTGAGCAAAATGGTAATCACTGCCCATCCAAAAGACGGTATTGACCTGGCAAAAGAGTATGGACTTCCTCCTGTTGTCCAGAACTTTATCATTCAACACCACGGCGACTCTATAGCCAGCTATTTTTACAATCAGGCAAAAATGGAAGAAGGCGCAGACAAAGTTACGGAAGAACAATTCCGCTACACAGGCCCTCGCCCGAATATGAAAGAAACAGCTATTCTTATGATTGCAGACTCTGTAGAATCTGCTTCAAGAACACTAAAAGAACATTCACAAGAAGAAATTGACGGAATGATTAACAAAATCATCCAGTCAAAACTCAATGACGGCCAGCTTTCTGACAGCCCGCTGACACTTAAAGACCTGAAAACAATTGCTACTGTGTTCAGCAAAAACATCAGAGCAGCTCACCACCAGCGCATAAAATATCACGAAAACATTATACAGGAGCTTGAAGAAAAAGCACTGAAAAAGAAATTTGTTGCTCCGGACAAAATCATTACGGACAACGAAGAAAAAATTGAAAAGAAAATCCAAAAACATCTTCAAAAGTCTGAAGCAAAACAAACGGAAGAAAAAAAAGATAACAATGACAACGAAAAAAGAGATTAACATCTTTATAGAAAATGCTTACGAAAACTTTGAATCACTTCCTGACCTGTCAGAAATGACCAAAACAGCCGTCAAAATGACAGAGTATTTTCTATCAAAAAAAGATTGGGTACAAAATTCGTGCCTTGAGGGATATGATTTTGACCTGTTGTATTTTGATGTTGTGCTGACAGACGACGAAAAAATCCACGAGATAAACAAACAATACCGTCAAAAAGATGCGCCTACGGATGTTATTACTTTTGCAATGTTTGCAGACAGCCCGAAAGAAGAAAGATTTATCTTTGACAATGAAATAAACCTCGGAGAAATAATCATCTCACTGGATACAGCACTGGCGCAATCCAAAAACGAATGCCACGAAAACAAAACTTTTAAAGACGAATTATATTTCCTGCTTGCCCATGGTATACTACATTTGTTAGGATATGACCATCAGGATGAAACAACACTAAAACACATGTGGAATCTCCAGCAGGAGATGATAGAAAATCAAGGGAATTAAGGATATGTCAAAGTTTACATCAGGGGGATATAAAAAGAGTCTGTCTTATGCGCTGCAGGGTTTGAGCGTAGCATACAAATCCCAGAGAAATTACAGATTCCATCTTTTTGTCGGATTTCTGGCAATTGTCGGCGGAATAATTTTAAACTTTAAATGTATTGAATACTGTGTACTTATCCTTGCTATCAGTTTTGTTATTACTGCAGAACTTTTTAACTCGGTAATTGAGTTTGCTCTTGATGCGCTTTACAAAAACAAATACTCAAAAATGGTCAAAATGGCAAAAGACCTCTCCGCAGGAGTTGTACTCATTGCCGCAATGACGAGTATTCTCATAGGACTTATGCTTTTTGGCCGCAAGCTTTTGATAATGTTTTTGTATTAATACTCAGGGAGCCTGCAGGTCAACTTGTCGAGTATTGTCCTGCCTTTGAGCATTTGTTTCCATTTTTTCAGTTCTTTGCCTGAAAGTTCCAAATACGAAAAATAAGAATCCAGCGACCATAGCCTGTATGCGCCTGTTCTGTCGATTCTTCTTTTGCATTCGGCAAGATTTGTCATAGCCTGTGTTTTGTTTACATCAATAAAAAAGCGAAGACCCTTTTGCACTATAACAGGGACAATGTCGGTAAATTTTATCTCACTAGTTCTGACATCAAATTTTTGTTTAACAAGTTTGTTTAAATCTTTAAAATGTTTTATCTCTAACAAATCTTCTTCTATAGGCAAAAAGCCCATTTTTGTATGATACAAAGTTGCATGAGCAAGTGATTGTCTTGGAATTTTTTTTATCCCGAGTTGCAATGCCCGTTCTATTTGTATCTGGTCAAGCCTTATACCAACACCCAAATACTGTTTGCTAAAATTATCCATTTGACCCGACATCATGGAAAAAGAGCCGTTTTTGTGCCGTTTTATGGAAAAAGTTTTTTCTCCTATTGGAATGCCAAATTCGTCTACTATTGTATATGTTTCTTCAACAGCATTTTCATAGGTTTTGCTCGGGCTTGATTTTACAACGACCTTCGCCTGAACAGGCCCGCCGGTTTGTGCATCTTTCAGATATATAGTATCCGGCCGGCCGCCCTTATACTGAAAAGTATCGCCGAGCATTTCAAACAGTGTTTTTGAATGAAAAACAGTTTCTTTTTTCATTTTCAAATAATTTTGTGACGACTCTTGAGCAAGCCCCGCCAGCTTTGGTCTTATTATTGATGTTATTGTTCCGGAAAAATTAATCATTACAAAAAGTATAACGCCGTAATAAAAAATTTTTGCTATTTAATTTATTACATACAAAAGCTCTGTTAAAAAATTTAACAGAGCTTTTTTGTTAATTTTAAAACATTTTTACTAAAAAATATTTTATGAACAACCGGAATATCCGCAGTTCAAGCAGATAAAGCAGCCTTCGCCATAGCCGAGAACTGCACCGCATTCGGGGCATTTATGTTCTTCACCCACGTGTTGAGCTTCCGGCAAATCTGCCTTTGGTGCTTCTATTGCTTTGATTTCTGGCATTTTCTTAGCATCTTTTTTCTCAAGGTTCATAGGCTGGAACTGTCTTGAGTTGTTACGATAAACAGTAATGCCTTTCAAATTGTTTTCGTAAGCCAAAAGATAAGAATCTGCAACATCCTGTTTTGTGGCATTTTCTTCAAAGTTTACTGTTTTAGAAACAGCATTGTCAGTATGCAGCTGGAATGCAGCCTGCATTTTTACATGCCAGTAAGGAGAAACATCGTGAGCGCAAACAAAGATTCTCTTAGCTTCTGCGGGAACTTCGTCGCAATGAGCCAGAGTTCCGTCAATAGAAATCTTTGTCATAAGCTCATCAGAGTAGAAGCCGTGTTTTTTAGCATAAGCTTCAAAAATCGGGTTAACTTCTACGAGTTTTGTTCCGTCCATTACGTCACGGATAAATACAAGGCCGAACAACGGTTCTACACCGCCTGATGCACCGGCAATCATAGAGATTGTACCGGTCGGAGCGATACAAGTAGTTGTAGCGTTTCTGATACCGTGTTTTGCTATTTGTGCATCCAAATCAGCCCACATTTCATCAGTGATGATGCCTGCTGATTTGCCCTGATATTTATAAGTTAAAAACGGTTTTCCGTCCTTGAACACACCGTCATACACGCTGCCTTTAAAGTTGCCGAATCTGCCTCTTTCTTTAGAGAGTTCGATTGATTTTACTTTTGACTGGTAATCAATAAATTCCATAATCTGAGAAGCGAGTTTTGTACCTTCTTCAGAGTTGTAAGCAATGCCGAGTTTCATAAGCATATCAGCCCAGCCCATTACGCCGAGGCCTATTTTACGGTTGTTTTGAACCATTTCTGAAATCTGAGGCAGAGGATAATTGTTGATAGCAATAACGTTATCCAAAAAGTGGATAGCTGTTTGTGTTGTTTCTGCCAGTCTATCCCAATCAACAGAGTAATTTCCTTCACTGCCTTTGAGCATCAGGCCAAGGTTTATAGAACCGAGGTTGCAGGCTTCGTAAGGCAGAAGAGGAACCTCACCGCAAGGGTTTGTAGATTCGATTTCGCCAATCAACGGAGTCGGGTTGTCAGAGTTCATATTGTCGATAAAGATGATACCCGGTTCACCGTTTTTCCATGCACCTTCTACAATCAGGTCGAACACTGCTTTTGCATTCAGCTTGCCGACAGGCTGTTTTGTTCTCGGGTGGATAAGTTCGTAGTCTGTACCTGCTTTCAATGCTTCCATAAACTTGTCTGTAATAGCAACAGAAATATTGAAATTGTTCAGCTTAAAGTTGTCAGACTTGCAGTTGATAAAATCTAAAATATCAGGGTGGTCAATTCTCAAAATACCCATGTTTGCGCCGCGTCTTGTGCCGCCTTGTTTTACGGCTTCAGTAGCAGCATTGAATACTTCCATAAAGCTGACAGGGCCGGAAGAAACACCCATTGTAGAACGTACAACGTCGTTTTTAGGTCTTAATCTTGAGAAAGAAAAACCTGTTCCGCCGCCTGATTTGTGTATCAGAGCAGTGTTTTTAACTGTTTCAAAAATACCTTCAAGAGAATCTTCAACAGGCAATACAAAACAAGCTGCCAGCTGGCCCAGCTCTCTGCCTGCGTTCATCAATGTAGGTGAATTAGGCATAAAGTAGCGTTTTGTAATAAAGTTATAAAATTCTTTTGTTGATTTGTTAACTTCCTCTTGAGTTGCACCGAATTTTTTGTCTGCTTCCGCAAGAGTAGAAGCAACTCTCAAAAACAAATCCTCGGGTCTTTCTGTAGGATTGCCCTGTGCATCTCTTTTTAAGTATCTTTTTTCCAAAACTTTAATTGCGTTTTGGGACAAGTTAAGTTTTTCTTCCGTACAGTCCACTGTAATATCTCCCCAAATCTAATAACTAATTTTGCTTAACTTATATTGTATAATAGAAAAACCATGACAATGCAGTCATGGTCTATAGTTTGTTACAATTTACAATATTATATAAAAATTACCAGCCGGCACCCTGCTTCATAACCTGATGAGCAAGCGTATTTGAATCCATTTTATTAATCAAGAATTCAAGCTCCTGAGTAATTTTTTGTAATTGTTCGTTAAATTCTCTTTGTGAAGCAGGCGGATTTTGCTGCAGGGTTCTTACATCCTGCACGCATTTGTTAAGCGAAACATTTGTAAATGTTTCCGGATTAAAATATGACCTGCCGCCAACAGAAGCGAGCTGTCTGGCATTGTCCAAATCAGCCATAAGTGCCTGTGTCATATATCTGGCATAAGATTTTGAAATCAATGCTTTTTCTCGACCGCTGATATTGTGGCCGGATGACATGACAAGATATTTTGAATCCATCAAATTGCGGTTGAACGGATTGTTGCCTGCTTCTTGAAGATTTTCGATTTTGCCCTGATTTGCGAGAGTACCCTGCACGCTGTGCAAGAAATCTGCGCATATTTGTGCAACAGGAATATCGTCACCATGTTTTTTGATGTATTCTCTTACATCAAAATTTTGTACAGCAGTATCAAGTGCGGAATAAATTTTGTTTAAATCACCTCTGTTGCCGGTTGTATAACGCAATTCACGTTTTAAATCACGGACATAGTCCTTGATTTCTCTGTTAATATTTCTTACGGCAGAAGAATTTGGTCGGCCTGTCCAGTTTTTGGTATTGTGAATCATCCCCTGAGGAAGCCCGACATCACCTGCTGCATAAAACAATCTGTGCTGATTTCTGCTCACTTCAAATCTGTTGGCAAAAGATTCATGCCATCTAAAATCATGCGGCCCCATCGCTCCCAGCATATTGCCGTGGCCAAAAGGCGGCTGACCGACAGGTCTGCCCAGACCTGCAGAAAATCTAACCACATCAGCAATTTGTTGACCGTCTGTATAACGCAACATACCAAGTATTTCACCCTTAGCCTGATTGATTCTTTGCTGAACCTTTCTCGGATCTGTTTCGTATTCTATGCCGGCCAGCACTTTCATTGCAGATCTGTACTGCGGTCTGTTCTGATAATCAGGAACAAGTGCTTTCAGCATTCCGATTGATGTTTCATCATTCAACATCTGGCTTACGATAAAATCTGCTGTTTTAGTTTTAAGCTGATTTTCTTCTCTGCTGTTTATATAACTGCCGCTTTGAGAAAATACGGAGTTTGCAAAACGGGCGGAATTGTACAAATCAGCATATTTGTCGCCTCTGTCTGCAGCATCATTAATTATTGCACCGGAAACTGAAGGTCTGCCGCCCGGCGGATTGCTGCTGATTGTTCCGACAATTTTGTTTATATTGCTATGGTTTAAGAGTCTTTCGATTTGATTTTTGGCTTCTTCCACAGCTCTTTTTACTTCTGCGGGATTGTTTCCTCCTTCTGCAGCGTCAAGGAGTCTTGCTGCATTTCTGTATTCCGGATAGCTTTCAAAATAAGGATTTATTTGATTTAACAAATCAATATTGTCCTTTAACATTTGATTGACTATATAATCTGCAGCACTGTCTTTTATATTTTTTGCCTCGGCAGAGCTTATACCGCTGCCATATCTGGACAACCAGCTTTGAGAATCCTGAACAGTATTGTACAAATCTGCATATTTTGCCTCGCTGCCGCTTTTTTCATTTCTTATAATATTCGAAGAGGCCTGTCTGCCACGTTCCATTTGTTCAACTTTTTGCTGCGCAAACATGCCGAACTCCTGCACTACATCTGACATAACAATAGAACGTTCGCCCTTCATTTCATTCATATATCTGGCAATAAACTCTTCATCTATACTGCCAAGAAAAGATTTTACCTCCTGTGCTGACACATTCGGATTCTGTCTTTCATAATTTTGAGCATAAACTTCAATATATTTTTCCAGCTCTCGTTTCAAGGTGTTTGCATTGTTGGCAATTTCCTCTTTCATACCGTTTTTTCTTGCAGCATTATAATTACGTTCCGTGTCACCGCTCATCAAACGTATGTCTACATTTTCTTCGTCCTGTGAATCACCGTTTATAACGTAATCGTTGCCCTGTTCCTGTTCAAGAAGCTTCTGGTATTCTTCCAAATCAACATACTGGACGTTCTTAATAAACGGATTAAAATTTACTGACCCTGCCATAGATTTCTCCGATTTTTATTTTGTTTTTGTTCCCTGTAATCATGTATACGGCAGGGTTTTAGATAAACTTTAGACGTTATTACAAACCTCTTTACAATCCTTAATATATTTCATATAGTCAAACAAAAAAAACGGCTCATCTTGCGAAGAGCCGCCGGAATGAAAATTGCTTTACATTCCCCGTCTAATGTAGTGTGTGTGAAGTGTGAAGTAAATGAAGTGAAGTAAATTAATGAAGTAAGTAGTAAGTCTTTGATTAGCTTTTTAAGCTTTGTGGTTTGTTTTCTCTTTTCTCTATATCTCTAATATGTTGTGGTTTATGTGGTTTAACCTTTGTCTCTATCTCTTTTTATCTCTCGTACTTATATAAACAAATTTCGATATAAAAAATTGCTATATTAGAGTCATAAAAAGTATATATCTGTTACATAACTTAACATTGCAGATAAAAAACAAGTCAAAACTGCCTCAAAAAGGCAATATTAAACACTCATCTCAATTGCCGAAAATAGTCATTATTGCAAGTATCACATTCCCGAGCAAATCAAATATACCCATCAGAATATTTAACCCAAATCACTTATTGCTGTTTTGCCGAATTTTGCACTCAAATCATCAATATGATGCAAAAGATACAAACAAGGCTCCAAGTCCTTTTCGCCAAGGTCAACGATTGCGCCCCATTCACTGCGTCCGTGGTGGGCTGCTATCATTTTTGCAACAGTTTTAAAGCCGTTGGCCATACATGTTGAAAATCCCCACTGCGAATGCGTGAGCCATTCTTTTGGAAATTCTTCGTCATATTCTATGAGTCCTGATTCTTCATCAATTTTGTATTCAAAAATCTTGCCGAAGTCATGCATTATACACGCTGCATATATCTGGGATTTGTCCACTTTTTTATACATTACGGACATAAGAGTTTTTGCAATTTCCAGACACTCAAAAGTATGCTCAACCAGCCCGCCCAGATAATTGTGGTGCATGAGTCTGGCTGCAGGAGAAATTTTGAATTCTTTTTCATATTCAAACAACAAAGAAGAAACAAACTGTTTCAATTTTTCGTCTTCAATTTCGTTTGCATATTCGATAACAGCATTGAACAGCGCATCTCTTTGAGCTTCATCCAGCCCTATTTTTGCCTCGCTGACGAGTTCGAGATTGGAAATAAGGCAGTTATTATATTTTTCGTTATAAGAGCCGCCGAGGATTTTTACGTGATTGCCGGTACGAAAAAGTTTGCTGTCCAGTCTGTTAAGAGCCTCTTCCCACAGTATGCAGTTTAGCAAAGACCCATCCCCCAGATTTTTAAGCTGAAGTTTTCCCATTTTTGTGCCGGCTTTTGTATCCCCGACTGAAAATATCACTACTTCGTAAGTTTGAGTCAAATCTAACATAATATACCTTTCTCTAATCCCGACGGTTTTCTATTATTCTAACATCAAAGATAAATTTTAATGTGTAAATGTGAAAGAATTGTAAATAATCTGCCGAAAAAATGTACAATATTCAGTGTTTCATAATACAATTTTAAGAAGATAAATTAATATCAAACGGGGAGAAAAAGAGTTTTGATTAAAAAAGCAATGGTTATGGCAGCAGGCGTAGGGTCCAGACTTGACCCTCTTACACAAAAGATACCAAAACCGCTCGTCCCTGTTTTGAACAAACCGGTAATGGATATTCTGCTGCAAAAACTCAAAAACTTTGGTGTAGAAAAAGTTATTGCAAATACGCACTATCTCGGCGAACAAATCCAAAACCGCTACAGCGAAAATTCTCCGGTTGATATTGAGTTTTCGTTTATACACGAAACAGAACTCTCTGGCACTGCCGGCGGGGTCAAAAAATGCGAATCGTTTTTTGATGATGTTGAGGATTTTATTGTAGTGAGTGCTGACGGGCTGCACGATGCCGATATCGAAAAGGTTGTCCGTTCTCACTTTGAATCAGGCTGCATTGCCACAATGGCCATTGTGGGTATAGACCACGAAGAAGTTTCCAAATACGGAGTCGTTGTTCCTTCAGAAAATCATACTGTTTTGGAATTTCAGGAAAAACCCTCGCTCGATGAAGCAAAAAGCAACTTTATCAACACAGGGATTTATGTTTTCAACAAAAGGATTTTTGACTTTATTCCAGAAGGACAAAAATATGATTTTGCCAGAGATGTTTTCCCTTCTCTTCTTGAAGCGGGCGAAAAAATCAACACTTACAGAATCTATTCTTACTGGTCAGACATTGGCACAATAGACCAGTATATCCAGTCCAACAAAGATGCGCTTAACAGAAAAGTTATGACACCCGAGCCGAATATTATGCGCAAATACGAGGCTGTTTACTCTGTCGGACACAATTGCAAAATCGACAAATCAATAAAATTTGTAAACAACGTCATCATCGGCAACAACTGCAAAATAGGCAAAAATGTAACCCTTGATGATGTAATCCTCTGGGACAACACGGTTGTTGAGGACAATGTAGAGCTGAAAAGAGTCGTATCTGCAAACAACAATGTTTTCAAATCTTCCATAGAAGGCAAAGAAGAATGGAAGGTAATCGGCCCTGACAGTGTGATTGAAGCAAGTTTAGTTTAAGAAAATAAAAAAGGAAGCACGAAACAATGATAATAATAATGGAGCCAAAAGCCACCGTAGAACAAATTAACGCCGTAAAAAGATATATGGAAAACAAAGGCTTTAAAATTGTTCTGAACCATGGCGATGTAATGACTGTCCTCGCTGCAATCGGCGACAAAAGACTTATTGAACCGCAGTCTGTGGCTTCATTTGACGGAGTTAGAGAAGTAAAACTTATACAAGAACCGTACAAACTCGCCTCTCGTGAATACAAAGAAGAAGACACGGTAATAGAATTTAAAAACGGAGTAAAAATCGGCGGGCTGGAAAGACCTGTTATGATGGTAGGCCCCTGTTCCGTTGAAAAAGACTTTAACTGGCTTATGGAAGTAGCACAGGCAGCAAAAGAAATGGGCTGCGAATTTTTAAGAGGCGGAGCTTTCAAACCCAGAACCTCACCCTATGACTTTCAAGGACTCGGTGAAAAAGGGCTGCAATATTTAAAAGAAGCAGCGGAAAAAACAGGGCTGCTCGTTGTTTCAGAAGTAATGGACACTGCTGATGTTGACATGTTTTGTGACTATGTGGATTTGATACAGATAGGCGCACGCAACATGCAGAACTTTAAACTCCTCAAAGCAGTAGGAAAAGCAGGCAAACCCGTGCTTTTAAAAAGAGGGCCTGCTGCCACTATCAGAGAGTTTCTCCTAGCTGCAGAACACATAATGGCAAACGACAACGACAAAGTCATCCTGTGTGAAAGAGGGATAAAAGGCTTTGATTCTACGTTTACAAGAAACACACTCGATATTGCGGCAATACCAATAATCAAAAAATACTCTCACCTGCCTGTAATCGCTGACCCGAGCCACGGTACAGGCCGCAGATATCTCGTTGAGCCGATGAGCAAAGCCGCTCTGATTGCCGGCGCAAACGGGCTTATGATAGAAATTCACAACGACCCTGACAATGCTTCTTCTGACGGAGCGCAGAGTCTGAGCCTGCCTATGTTCAAAGATGTTCAAAGACGTCTGAACAAACTTATCGGCAGAATTGACTATGACAACAAAGTTTTGAAAGCAGAACTGGCAAAAAACGCCCTATAAATATTTTATATAGCCAACTCACGCCGGCTTATAAAAATAAAACTCAAAAACAATGAAAAAATACGCAGACAGAAGAGAAAATTTAAAAAGCATAAAGTGTCAAAACAACGACAGGATGTGTGACATTCTTTCCGAATGTTATTACAAATCTTTTGCGTACCAAAAAGCTATTTCATATAGTCAACTGACTCCGCCTGCTTTTTGAGCAGGTGCAATAATAAAGTCCGACTGTATAAACAAGTCCGCTGCACCTTTACAAGTTCAAGGGGTCACTTCCGCAAACACAGGCCAGAATTCCTCAGGTATTTTCATATAGTCAACCGACTCCGCCTGCTTTTTGAGCAGGTGCAATAATAAAGTCCGACTTGTAAACCACAAGCGAAGCCGCCTCAGACAAAATAAACACAAACTAGAAAGCCTGTTATATTTTCATATAAATCCTCTAAATGACGGATATTCTCAGAACAAAAAGTGTGGAATGATATTATATGAAATCTAAGAATTGGGGATAGTATGAATTTTTCGGCAATATTTGCACTTTTTGCAGCTGTATTTTTAATACTTCTGTCGCACAGGGCTGACGGAGCTTCTATGGTTTCATTGCTGCAGCCTTCGGCAATAATGATAGTTCTGGGCGGAACTTTTTGCGCTGCAATAGTAAACTTCAAACCCTCAACTCTTATGACTGCCCTAAAATCAGCTTCCGAAGTCTTTATGGACAAACAGCCCTCTCAAATAAAAGTTATTGACGAGATTATTTATCTGGCGCATCAGGCCAGAATCAAAGGTCTGTTTTCTTTGAACAACCTTGTTGAAAATATTCAAGACCCGTTCTTAAAAAGAGGGGTTCAACTCTCCATTGATTTCAACAATCCTCAAATGATTTATGACATATTAAAAGCCGAAATTTCTTACGACGAAGAAGAAGAGCTGATAAACTCAAGAGTTTTTGAGGCACTGGGCGGATATGCGCCTACTTTTGGTATTGTGGGTGCGGTTTTCGGGCTTATACAAATCATGGGCTACATACAGCAGCCTGACATTCTGGCGCAGGGTATTGCGGTGGCTTTTGTTTCCACGCTGTACGGCGTAGGGTTTGCAAACCTTTTATTCCTGCCTATTGCAGGGAAACTAAAAATGAACACAAGAGAAAAAATTCTCTTAAAAGAAGTTGTGCTGCAGGGTATTGTTTCTATCCAGATGGAAGAATCTCCAATGGTTATTGAAGAAAAACTCCTTGCGTACTTAAAATACCACAACAGAAATCACTCCATTGAAAACAGAAAGCAAGACAGCATTTACAGCAGATAGGGCAAAACATTCCAAATGAATAACGATTATTACTCAAATTCACAAGACTACATCAACCGCTGGGTAATCTCCTATGCGGATTTTGTCACAATGCTTCTGGCATTGTTTATGGTAATGTTTGCAACAAGCTCCATGGGCGATTTAAAAGTAAAAGATGTTAACAAGTCGATACAAAAAGTCTTTAATGCTCAGAGTGTAACAACAAACACAAAAGACACGGAAAATGTTAAGAATGTTGAAACACAACAAGACCCCCAAAGCACTTTTGACAATACCGGAAAAACAATACTGGACGGCAATAACGGGATACTGGATACAGAAACTGTTCTGCAAAAAATGAAACAGCTTGAAAATGACACAGAACTTCAAACAAGCGTAAAAGTCCTGAAAACAGACCGTGGCGTGGTAATAAGACTTAATGACACTATGCTTTTTGACACCGGTTCTGCTATAATAAAACCACAGGCAAAAGCTACTCTGGATAAAATTTCTTCTTCACTGGCAAGTTTTGAAAATCCTGTATTGATAGAAGGTCATACGGATTCTATGCCGATAAGAACAGAAAAATATCCGTCAAACTGGGAACTGTCCACAGCAAGAGCAACAAACATAATCAAATATCTTACACAGGCGCACAAATTCCCGCCGAGCAGGCTCTCAGCCGTCGGCTACGGCGAATACATGCCGGTTGAACAAAATACAACACCTCAAGGACGTGCAAAAAACAGAAGAGTGGATATAATAGTATTAAGTTCGGATAAAAAATAAAGTTGGAGAACAAAAATGGCAAAACCTACACAGGCAAAAGAACCTGATAATAAAGAAAAAGATAAAAATGAAGGCGGAGGCGCAAATTCAATACTGATTAACGTCATTACAACGACTATTGTTTGTATAATCTTTATTGGTGTAAACTATTTTCTTCAATCAAATCTTTTGACAACACAGCTTCAATCCATTACTGCAGAACAAAATGCAGACGAAGATATGGAAAATCTGGACAAACCCGAAAAGGGTATTGTTCTCGATTTGGGCGATTTTACAATGAACCTCAGCGACATAGAGCCGAGAAGATACCTGAAAGCCAATGTTGCCATTGAGATTACAAATCCGGAACCCGATCCGACACAACAGGAAGAACAACCAAAAGCATCAGGCGGTCACGGCGGCCATGGCGAAGCTGCCCCTGCTGACCCGAAAGCTGCAATAGTAGCAGAAATGGAACAATACAAACCTGCTATCAGAGATGCTGTCATCACTGTTTTGACCAGCAAAACCTCTGACGAACTTGCTTCTACAGCCGGAAAAGAGCTTGCCAAACAACAGATTGCAGAAGCCGTAAACGGTATCTTTGACGGAGAAAGAGAAGTCATAAGAGTAAGTTTCGGCCAGTTCATAATGCAATAAAAACAAAAAGGGAGAGGTAAATGTCTGATTCTGGAAACAGTTCTAAATCAGCAAATATGAATATAGACGATTCGTTCCCGATGGATAATTTCTTGAAGGGTTTTGACGAAGTTGATGAACATAAAAAGGGTTATAAACTCTACAACTTCAGACGTCCTGACAAATTTTCAAAAGACCACTTAAGAGGGCTTCAGGATATCCACAGAGAATTTTCCAGACAGCTTGCCCTTGTTTTGACGGCATATCTGCGTATGCATTTAGAGGTTGATGTAGTTTCTGTTGACCAGCTTACTTATGACGAGTTTATGCGCTCCGTGCCGAACCCGATTTCTATTGCAATTTTTGAACTCAATCCGCTGCCGGGACAGATTCTTCTGGGTATAAGTTTTGAGGTTCTGTCCAGTATAGTAGACAGAATGCTAGGCGGTGTAGGAGCCGTGGAAGTAAAACCCAGAGAACTCACGGATGTTGAAGAATCTTTGCTCAAAAAGATGATAGAGCGCACCATCCAGACTCTTGCCGATGCTTGGTCGCATGTTATCCCTGTAGAAAGCAATTTGATAGGACTGGACAACAATTATTCCGGTATTCAGGTAGCGACCCCCGGTGAAATCGTTGCTCTTATTACTTTAGAGGTTCATATTTCGGGCAAACACTACGGGCTTATAAGTTTGTGTTTTCCATATCCTGTTTTGGAAAATATTCTGTCACAATTAACAACACAGCACATCTTCCAGACAAAAGGTATCATTGCAACAAGTGAAGAAAGACAAAAAATGATTGAAAAACTGGACACTTCTCTTGTTGATATAAACGTTCTTTTCGGGCAGACAGATATTACAATGCAAGAATTTCTTGATTTAAAAGAAGGTGATGTATTAAAATTGGATAATGCTGCCACCGAAGACCTTATTGTAAAAGTGAACGGAGAACGAAAATTCTACGCACGTCCGGGCAGAATAAAGGACAAAATCTGTGTAAAAATCACAGACAGATACGATTACTATATTGACGCATTAAAAAGATATTTTTAGAAAGGATTTTTCATGTCAGACGATAATATGCAAAATGATGATTTAAATAAACCGGCATCAGACAGCGATAATATCAGCGGTGTAAATCCTGCTATGAATAATAATGCTGATGTGGAACAAAATACAGGCATCCCGCCGATAAGTCCGACCGGGCCTGAGCCTATAAATTTAACACCAATGGAGCCTAATGAAGTAAATGCAGGAGCAGTTGATTATGACTTTACAAACCTGCAGCCTGAGGCTCATCCTGAAAATCCGGCACAAAATCCTCATTATGAAGAACAGCATGAGGTAAAACTCGACCAGACACAAAACAGCGACCCTGTGACTGTAAGACCTGTTGAGTTTACGCCTTTTGACAGCTACACACCGACAAACACAGACACAAACAAAAACCTCGAGCTTTTAATGGATATCAAGCTCGAACTGACTGTAGAACTCGGACGCTGCCAGCTGCCTGTCAAAAAAGTTCTTGAACTTACCAGAGGTTCTATTATTGAACTGGACAAAGTAGCCGGAGAATCCGTAGAACTTTATGCAAACGGCAAACACGTTGCCAACGGCGAGGTTGTTGTTATAGAAGACAACTTTGGCCTGCGTATCACAAGCATCACAGACCCGGAAGAAAGAGTAAAAGGTTTATAAATTTATAAATAAAAATTTTAACCTTCAAAAATTCTTCTTAAAACACCTTGATTCTGCTTTAAGAGATTGTCTGCTTCTTCAAAAGAAAGTCCGTACAATATAAACAATACAGCGTGTTTTGTATTATAGCCGTTTGATTCCAGTACGTTTCTGGCTGTCATTTCACGGCAGCCGCAAATTTCAGAAACTATTGTTACTGCTCTTCTTTTCAACTTACTGTTGGTAGGTTTTACATCAATCATAAGGTTGTGATAAGTTTTGCCTATCTTTACCATGGCGGCTGTGGAGAGCATATTCAAAATCATTTTTTGTGCAGTTCCCGCCTTCATTCTGGTCGAGCCGGAAATAGCCTCTGCACCTGTTTCCGCACAGATAAAGCAGTCAGCGTATTCTTTTAGTTTTGCATCAGGATTTGAAGTGATTACAATAGTTTTACATTTTTTTATTTTTGCAACTTGCAAAAATTTGCATACATACTTTGCATTGCCTGAGGCAGAAATTCCGACAACCGTATCCGTGTTGCAGATATCATATTTGTCAAAATCATACAGAGCCATTTCTTCCGAGTCTTCGGCACCTTCGATAGCCTCTCTCAATGCTCTGTCACCGCCTGCGATAATCCCCTGCACCATATCTGGCGGCACGCTGAAAGTCGGCGGACACTCGGACGCATCCAAAACGCCCAGTCTTCCGCTTGTACCTGACCCGACATAAAACAATCTTCCGCCATGAAGAAAATTCCTCACAATAATATCAACGGCTTTTGCTATCTGGGGAATACATTTTTTCACAGCCTCAGCAACCTTCATATCCTCGTTATTAATCATAACGAGCATGTCATAAGTCCCGACCAGATCTATATTAAACGTATCACGATTTATGTGTTCGGTTGCTGTTTCATTATTCATAAGATTTCCCGTATCTGGTTTTTGCTGAAAACTAATAGGATACTATACCCATAATAACTCTTTTTTTTGCTCCTGTACAGGTGGGAAGGTTGTTAAATTTCTTTTCAATGGTGCAAAACCCCAGTATAGCAAAGGCTAAGGCTTCTTTAAATTTGTCATCAATTCCAAAATCACTGTGCGTTTTGAGTTCTATACCGCTGCCGAGATATTGTTTTAAAAATTTTTTCATTGTAAGGTTGTAAACCCCGCCGCCGCCAAGGACTACCTGTTTGATATCCGTTTTTGGAAAAACAAAATTTTTGTAAGCATCACTGATAGTTCTTGCGCTCAATGCAGTGAGTGTGGCTATGATATCTTTGTGATTTTGAGGTGCGGTTTGCAGGATTTTTTGTGCATATTCTTCATTAAAAAGCTCTCTGCCCGTAGTTTTTGGCGGTTTTTGAGAATAATAAGGCTCCTTCAATAGTTCTGCCAGCCAGCGTTCATCAACATTGCCTTGTGCAGCTATTTCACCGTTTTTGTCATAAGGCTGATTGTAAAACTTTTGGCAAAAATAGTCTATGAGCATATTTCCAGGCCCCGTATCAAAAGCGAAAGTGTCACAGGCTTTTGACAGCACTGTCACATTACCGATACCGCCAATATTTTGAATGGCTCTCGGGATATCTTTTTTAAAAATCAACTCATCCGCAAATGGCACAAGAGGCGCACCCTGACCGCCGGCCGCAATATCTTTTGAGCGGAAATCGCCCACTGTCATAATACCGGTAAGCTCTGATATAACGGAAATATTGCCTATTTGCATGGTGCTTGCGGTTTTTACTCCTGCTGTATCAATTGTTTGCGGGATATGAAAGACCGTCTGACCGTGCGAGGCAATAAAATCTATCTGTTCTTTTTTATAACCGGATTTTTGTACAAGGTCGTTTGCACAATCCGCAAACAAATGTCCGATTACAAAATCCATATTACAAATGTCTTTTGTAGCGGCGTTATTATTTGCAATAGCGAGGATATTTTCTCTAATTTGTTTTGGATAATCAAGCGTGTGAGTGTCAATTATTTCAAAATTGAAATCGCTGTCTATTTTGACAAGCACAGCATCAATTCCGTCAACAGAAGTGCCGGACATCATACCGATAGCAGTTTTGTAATTTTTTTGCAATTCCATACACTTATATTAGCGAAATATCGCTAAAAACAAAAGTGCTTATATAATATATAATACAAAGATATTTTTGTATTTTTTATTTTTTGCCTATTTTTTATTTATTAATCTTTGCCCTGTTGAACCAATCTTTAAATATTTTTAAAGGCGCCCTTGTCAAACCGAGAGCGTTAGCCTCAACATCCTTGCTGATTACGGAACCAGCCCCGATAGAAGCATTTTCTCCAATGTGAACAGGTGCAACAATTACGCTGTTGGAACCTGTTGAAGCATTGTCATCTATAGTGGTTTGGAATTTTTCTTTTGTAATATGGTTGTAGTTTGCAGTGATTGTACCAGCACCGATGTTAACATTAGCCCCCAGTGCGCTGTCGCCGATGTAGCTCAGGTGGCAGACATTTGTATGAGCTTTTATTTTTGATTTTTTAATTTCAACAAAATTGCCAATCTTAACCCCTTCGCCCAGCTCAACATCGCCTCTGATTCTGGCAAACGGGCCTATTTTACAATTTTTTGCGATTTTGTTTTTTCCCTCTATATATGTGCAGGGATAAATTATAGTATCAGCTTCAATCTCTGTTTCCGGTGAGATATAAGTAGTGTCAGGGTCTACAACTGTTACACCGTCATTTAAAAGTTTTTCAATAACTCTGTTTTTCAAAATCTTTGCAGCCTCAGCCAGCTGTTTTTTAGAATTTATGCCAAAGGATTCATCATTGTTTTCTAAAATATAAGACTGAGCCTTAAGCCCCTGTTTTATCGTCCATTTCACAATATCAGTGAGGTAATATTCATTTTGTGCATTGTTAGAATCCAGATTCAAAAACGCTTCATGCACTTTTGGCCAATCGAGCAAATATACACCTGTGTTTATTTCTTTAATACTCTTTTGTTCCAAAGTAGCATCTTTTTCTTCGACAATAGCTTTCAGGTTTCCGTTGCTTTCTTTTACAATACGTCCGTAATTTGTCGGGTCTTCAAAGATTGCAGACATAACGGTCAGGGCATTGTTATTTTTTCTGTGTTCTTCAATAAATTTGTTCAAAGTTTCAGTAGTAAGCAACGGTATATCCCCGTTTAATATAAGGACTTCACCGTCAAAGCCTTCCAAATCCTTGTAAGCCTGAAATGCCGCATGGCCTGTACCCAGCTGAGGGGACTGGAGTCTGCATTTTGCATTTTTGTAAGTATTATGGACGTATTTTTCCACCTCATCTGCGCAGTGGCCTACTATTACATAATTTTCCGTAACCTTTCCGGTATTGTTTGCTGCGTCTATTACATAGCCCAAAATTTCTTTATTAAAAATCTTGTGCAGCACTTTTGGGGTTTGGGATTTCATTCTTGTGCCTTTGCCTGCTGCAAGTATGATGGATTTTATTTCTGTATTTGAATTCATGATTTTTTCCTTTTATTTGTAATTATATAATTATTTTAGACCAAATAAACAAAATTGTTGCTGACAACAAAAAAGAAAAGCTTTATAATAGTAAAAAATTAGTAAACAATAATTTGGAGTTAAAACATGATGAGAGTAAAAACAGCATTCACTTTAGCAGAAGTGCTTGTGACATTAATGATAATCGGAGTCATAGCAGCGATGACTATACCCGGTCTTAGAAAAAATGCAGATATGCAAGAATACGTAGCAGGCTGCAAAAAAGCCTACAGTACAATTTCAGGTGCTATGCGTGCAGCTGAGATGCAGCATGGCGATTTTAAAAGATGGGCTTTTAAAGACGGTGATAATGCATCAATACAAAAAGCATTTGATTATATAGCAAAAGAACAAATGAGTCTTCTAAGACAATGCGGCATAGACAAAGACGGCTGCTGGAAGCAGACTAGAAACCTTGGCTCAGGTAATTTTGCATTTACATCAAAAACTTACGGTCTTGGTATTAACACAATTTCATTTACCACTGCAGACGGGATGAATTGGAACATAGACGGGTTATCAGGTACAGACCACGGTGTTGATACTGGTGCTACTATTGGTTTCTTTGTTGATATCAACGGAGATAAAAAGCCCAATATGCTTGGCTACGATGTATTTACCTTTATCTATGATCCGGAAAGAGGTATTGTTCCTGCGGGTTCTGATAATCAATCAAAAGAATGCTCATCAGCAGGCAGCGGCGTAGACTGTGCCGCAAAAGTAATTAAAGAAGGCAAAATTACTTATTAATCTCTTATTAATATATGAATAAAAAAGACCCGACACCACGGGTCTTTTTTATTTTATCTTATATTTACCTCAATTTTACAAGGTCGTATTTTCTCATACGTATATTTTGCGGTGTAACTTCAACAAGCTCGTCATCAGAAATATACTCAAGACATTCCTCTAATGTAAGGAGTCTGGCTGCCTGTAGTGTCACCATAACATCAGCAGTGGCTGTTCTCATGTTTGTAAGTTTTTTAGTCTTGCAGACATTGACAGGAATATCCTGAGGTCTGTTGCACTCACCGACAATCATACCTCTGTAGACTTTTGTTTTTGGAGTAATAAAGAATACACCTCTGTCCTCAAACTGAGCAAGAGCATAAGGCACAGCCTCGCCTTCTTCGTGAGCAATGAGAGAACCCATTCTCTGGCGGTTGATATCGCCTGCGTATGGTTTGTACTCTGCAAAGGTATGGTTCATTATGCCTTCGCCTCTGGTCATTCTGATAAATTCACCTCTAAAGCCGATAAGGCCTCTTGATGGGATTAAAAATCTCATTTTAGAACGGGTGCCGACAGCCTGCATTTCGAGCATTTCGCCTTTTCTTCCTGCCAGCTTTTCAATACATCCGCCCGCACATTCCTCAGGGACATCAATGAGCAAATCTTCATAAGGCTCATAGAGCTGCTCATCGATTGTTTTGTAAATAACTTCCGGTTTAGAAACCTGAAATTCATATCCCTCACGGCGCATTGTTTCTATGAGGATACTCAGATGAAGCTCGCCTCTGCCAGATACTTTGAAGACATCTGTTGAGTCTGTATCTTCTACACGGAGCGAAACATTTTTTTCAAGTTCCTGATAGAGTCTTTTCCTCAGCTGTCTTGAGGTAACAAATTTGCCTTCCTGACCGGCAAAAGGACTGTTGTTTACAGAAAAATTCATCTGCAAAGTAGGTTCATCAATCTTGATTAAGGGCAGAGCCTTAGGATTTTCAAGGCTAGCAATTGTTTCGCCTATCTGTATGTCAGGAAATCCTGCAATACCGACAATATCACCGGCATGAGCCTCTTTAATTTCCACACGGCCAAGATCCTCAAACCCGAAGAGTTTTATGATTTTGCCTCTTGTAATAGTGCCGTCAGTGTGAATATGGCTGACCTGCTCCTGCGATTTCATAGAACCGTTTACGATTCTGCCTATTGCAATACGTCCGACATACTCGTTGTAATCAAGTGTTGTAACGTGGAACTGCAAATCCTGAGAAGCGTCTGCAATAGGAGCTTTTACATTTTCTATGATACAATCCAACAGCGGGATAATATCTTTTGACTCGTCTGTTAATTCTTTTTTTGCAAACCCGTGCAGGCTGCTTGAATAAATAACAGGAAAATCTATTAAATACTCGTCATCCGTAAGCTCTGTAAACAGGTCAAACACCTTATTGAGAGTTTCGTCAGGATCGGCTGCGGGTTTATCGATTTTGTTGATTACGACAATAACTCTGATACCTAATTCCAGAGCTTTTTGCAATACAAATCTTGTCTGAGGCATAGGGCCTTCTGCAGCGTCAACAATAAGCAATGCACCGTCTACCATCCCCAAAACACGCTCAACCTCTCCGCCAAAATCTGCGTGGCCGGGGGTATCAACGATATTTATTTTGTAGCCTTTGTAGTGTACGGAAACATTTTTTGCAAGGATTGTGATACCTCTTTCTCTTTCAAGGTCGTTGCTGTCTAAAACACGCTCCTGAACTACTTCGTTTTGTCTAAAAACACCGCACTGTTTTAACATACAATCCACAAGCGTTGTTTTGCCGTGGTCAACGTGTGCGATGATGGCTATATTTCTTAATTTTGAACTGTCCATTTTTATAAAACCTTTTTCTTTTGTATTTCATATAGTCAACTGACTCCGACTACTTGTAGAACCTGTGCAATTGGCAAGTCCGTTTTGTTAAACAAGTCCGGCACAGGCAACAAGTCCAGGTGGTCACTTCACAAGTTACAAGCGAATCCGCCTCAGCCATATTAATGTTTGTGTAACCTTATAAGTGAATGATATAACAGACATTGATTAAAGTAAAATTTTATAAGACTACAAGTGTAACAATTTATTGCAATTTAAATATTTATGCTGCACATTGCTGACAAAAAATATTTTTACGATTTTTAATGCATAACACACATCAATTTTTATTGCAGATATTTTTTATAGTTAATATTTTGCAATTTTATGTATAAAATAAAAAGATTTACTGCTATAATTTAATGGTCTGTCAATAAAAAAGACAAGGAAGGAATAAAAAATGGAATTGACAATGGAATTTCCCCAGCGAGAAAAAACTATCAGTCCGACTCATGATATAAAACTTTTTGCAGGACGTGCGCATGAACAACTGGCACAAGAGATAGCAGATTATCTGGGAACCAGCGTCGGCCCGATGATTATCAAAAACTTTGCTGACGGAGAAATCTATGTTCAAGTACAGCAGAGCATCAGAGGCGATGATGTGTTTTTGATACAACCGTTGTCAAACCCTGTTAACGAAAATTTGATGGAACTTTTGATTATGATAGATGCGTTCAAACGTGCAAGCGCAAAATCAATCACAGCAGTTATTCCATACTACGGATACGCAAGACAGGACAGAAAAACATCTGGCAGAGAAGCTATTACAGCAAAACTGGTAGCCGACTTGCTGACTACCGCAGGTGCGGACAGAATCCTTGCTATGGATTTGCATACCGGTCAGATTCAAGGATTTTTCAATATTCTTGTTGACCATATTTATGCAACTCCTGTTTTGACGGATTACATAAAAAAACTAAACATCCCTGCTGACAAACTCGTTGCAGTAAGCCCTGATACAGGCGGTGTTCAAAGAACAAGAGTTTTTGCTAAAAAATTGGATTGTCCTCTGGCTATCGTGGACAAAAGACGTGACAAACACAACGAAGCAATAGCAGACCACGTTATAGGCGATGTAAAAGACAAAATCTGCGTTCTTGTAGACGACATGATAGACACAGCAGGCACTATCTGCGAAGCAGCTAAACTCCTCATCAAAGAAGGTGCGCAAAAGGTATATGTCTGTGCTGCTCACGGTATTTTGTCCGGCCCTGCAATCCAAAGACTCGAAGATGCTCCTGTCGAAGAAGTTATCATAACAAATTCTATTCCTCTGGACAGACAGGTTTCTTCAAAATTCACACAGTTGAGCATTGCTCCGCTGCTGGGCGAGGCAATTTCGAGAATCCATGACAACGAATCCGTAAGTTCTTTATTCGGATTTGAAAAAGAATACAAATCTTATTAATAATCTTAAGAGAGAGAGAAAGCTTAAAAATCCGGCATCGTTTTTGATACCGGATTTTTTATAACAGTCAAATAAGATTCTAAGGATTATATTATCTGCCGAGGTTTGACAGTGTCTGCAGAATTTCGTTTGTTGTGGTGAACACACGGCTGTTTGCTTCGATAGCTCTTTGAGAAACAACCATATCAGCAAATTCTGAAGCAAGGTCAACGTTGGAGCCTTCGAGTACACCTGATTTTACGTTACCGAAAGCTGCGGAAGAAATGCTGCCGTACAATACCATACCTGCGTTAGGAGCATTTGAGTATGTATTGTTGCCCTGAGCTGTAAGACCCTGAGGGTTTACAAAGCTTGCCATCTGGATTTGAAGGTTGGCAGGTTCAACGAGCTGGTCGTTTACTGTCAGGTCAAAGCCTGTGATAACGGTACCGTCATTGAGCGTATATTTCAAAATTACTTTTGACGGGTCATTCGGGTCCTGTGTAACACTCAATGTATCGTTGTTTCCGTATTTAACTTCAATAAGCCCGTTTTCATTGATAGATACAGAGGTGTAGTTTTGTGCATCTTCACTGCCAGGAGTACCTTCACCTATTGTCTGGTGATAGTTAATTACTTCGGAAGTTGACTGTTTTGTAGTCGGGTCCATTGAGCCAATGCCGAGTTGTGTTACAACGTTTGAGGTTCCGTTTGCAACTTCAAATCTCTCAACGTCACCACTTGCAGTAATCTGTATTGAACCATCAACAACAGTTGCTGTTATATCGTCAATAGTATTGATTTCGTCAAGAAGCTCGTTAACCGTCATATCACTGCTGTTGATAGTGATTTCATGCGGCGTAGGTGTACCGGCATCATCATAAGTTGTGACAGTAAATGTACCTGCAGAAACACCGCCTGACTTGATACCGTTGAGTTCATCAAGAGCCTTGTTACCCATTTGTGCAATTGTTGACGGTGTAGTTACTGTATTGATATAAGTAGGAATTTTGATAGGTATGGTACTGGATGTAGTATCAAGTGAATTGTTTGTACCCAAAAGTTTGTAACCGCTTGAGGTAACCATGTTTCCGTTAGCATCAATTGTAAAGTTACCATCTCTGGTGTAGAGGATTTCTACTGTAGGAGAAGCAACTGTAAAGAAGCTGCTGCCGTTGATACAAAGGTCGGTGTTAAGACCTGTAGTCAAGGTAGTACCTGCAGAAAAATCTCTTGTAATAGAGGCTGTCTGTACACCGATACCTGTTTGTTTAGGGTTTATACCACCCATCTGACCTGTTGGAGCCTGACCAGTAGAAGATGTTCTGTAATAAACATCCGAAAAGTTTACGTTTGATGCCTTGAACCCGATAGTGTTCATGTTTGCGATGTTGTCGGCAACTACCGTAATTTTTGTCTGACCGGCTGCCATACCGCCAATCGCTGTGTAAAATGCCTGTGTCATTAATCCTCCCGTTTTATCTTATTAACTGTTATCTGTTATTTTTTAATCAAAAATTTTGCTTAGTATTCGTTCTATCGTACTTTTTGCTTGCGCCTCTGTATTTCCCTCAGAAGAACTCCCGCCGCTGCTGCCTGAGTTGCTGTTTCCTCTGTTGTAGTCAAGAATGCCTGTTTCTAAATCACCCGTTTCTGATTGGAACATTTGCATTTTTTCTACAAGGTTGCAAGGTGAAGAACCGTCGAGTTTGCCCTGAGCAATTACAATAGACTTGTTATCACCTTTTTCTATTGTCAGGACACCGTTTTCAATTTTTGTTTTCAAACCGGCTTTTTCAATTTCTTTTTGCAAATCTGCTACTGTCATATCACCGGTTATTTTTATTTCGGTATTTGTTTTTTTATACTTTTCATCTTCTACAGTCAAAGTAATGTAACCGTCAGTGATGCCTGATGCATTGTTAAGATCACTTAATTTTTTGTTGGCAATTGTAGTTGCATCAGAAGCAGCAGCACCGTCTGTAATAGCAGCCACAAGACCTAGCGGATACTGCTGACCGTTGACGGTAATAGAAGCACTGTCACCGGAGAAGTTTGCACTTGTAACAACACCCGTGATTAATCTTGAGGTATTGTTCGGGTCTACAATTTGTACGGTTTTTCCGACAAGGCTGTTTGCCTGTTGAATCATATTGTTTGTTGCCATGGTTTCATTCATCTCTTGAAGCTCTGTCAACTGGGTAAATTGAGCCTGTTGAGCAAGCATTTCAGAGTTGTCCATAGGATTCATCGGGTCTTGATTTTTTAGCTGTTCAAGCATAAGCATAAGAAATGCATCACCGTCAAGCTCCTGCGAAGCTCCGCTTGCGGCACGTTCTTTTGCCTGATTTACTGCAGTGTTGGACTGCATATTTATTAATTCCTGTTGTACCGAACCTAATGTTGCCATATTTTTTACCTTTTCCCCTTAAATTTTAGACTGTATAGTCTACCTTACCATTATGTTTTATTATTGTTTGCGTATTTTTTATTTCTACGCCCTGATTTGGTTCTGTTTGTTCATCAAAATCGTTAGCATTTCCAAAATCCGCTGTGTAAGTGGTTTTTGCATCCTTATCAGACTGGTTTGCGTGGTTTCCGTGCGGATTTTGCTGATTGTTAAAAGATTGTTCAAACTGATTTCTCTCAAAATTCATTGCATTATTAGAGGATTCGTTTGTGCATTCTACTTTGATATTGTTAACATTGACACCCTGTGAGCTGAGATTGTTTTTCAGAGCTTCAACATTTTTGTCAAAAAGTTCTTTGACCTGCTGATTGTCAGTAGTCATTTTTGCAACAATACCGTCTTTAGAGTTCATAATCTCTACAGAAACTTTTCCCAAATTTTCCGGCTGCAAAACAATAGATACCTTGTTTGTACCTGACTGCTGCAATTGTTCAAACTTTGAATTTACCTGTGACATAATGTCAGACTGGTTGAGTATGCCGCGGTTTGATTCTGCTGATTTTGCACTCAGCTGGGCCTCGAGTTTACTTACAAAATTCTGTGCATCAGCGGGTTGAGAATTTATGTTTGATGCATGTTCAACATTCATTTTTGCTGCTGTTTCGCCTGCATTTGCCTGAGCAGAATTATTACCTGAGCCGGAAGAACCTGAATTTTCGGCACTATCCTGTGTTTTTGCTTCTGTTACAACTGTGTCTGTATCTTGGAGCTTTGTCATCTGCTCAACAGCTTTGTCTTTTATTTTGGAAGTATTGTCCTTGTTTTCAATACCTGTAGACTTTTGTTCCTGTACTGTGGCGGCAACTTCCTGAGTAACTTTTATTGTCGGCACTTTTTCTGCTTCTGTTTTTGCAGGGGTTACGACCTCGGCATCTGGCTGCATTTGTTCAACATTTGCAGTGAGTCTTGAGGTATCAGCAGCCAGACTTTCTTGTGCTGTTTTGAGAGCTGCTGCATCTGTTGTTTTTGTTTGGTTTGTCTGATTTATATCTGTTTTCAACTCAGTATTTGCCGTTTTTGTGTCAGCCGGTTGAACGGTTTCATCAGTTATTTTAATATTTTCTATGCTGTTATTAACTTTTGCCTCTTTTGACAGTTTATCAAGATTTTCCACAGGATTTGCTGCAGCTTCCTCTGTCTGAGCTTTTGCATTTTCTGCAAGTTTTTTCAAAGCATTTTCGTCAATATCTATATTCATTTTGCTGTCAGCGGCAATATCCGTACCGTCAGTGTATTCGATATTGGCGAGAATTTGCTCATTAGCCATCGCATTTTTATTCTGTTTTGCACTGACATCAATTGCATCAATATCCATGCCTGCTGCAGTTTCCTGATTTTGTGCGGTATCAATTTTGAGTGTAATTTCGCCCTCTGCGACAGCTGCAGCTGTTTGTGATGCTTCGTTTTTCAAGACATTTTCTGCTTTTTGTTGTGCATCAGCAGTATTATTTTTGTCAAAATTTTCCGGCTGCTCTGTTTTTTCGGATTGGTTTTCTTTATCGGTTTTGTCAGCCGGGGCTGTTTCTTTTTCAGAGTCTGTTTTTTCTTTATTGTCAACTTTATTTTTGTCTGTTTTGTCAGTTACATTTTCTTTTTTGTCGTTGACATTGTTGTTATTCTCTTTTTTGGAAGAAACAGAATTTTCTTTTTTATCAGAATAGTTGTTTTCCTTTGAGCTATGCACATCTTTTGTTTTGTTTGCATAGTCGTTAGTGTTGTTAGAAACAGCCGTATTTTCCGTTTTGTCGGCATAAGATTTTGCAGCATTATCAAAAACCGTATCAAAAGATGTATCGGTGTTGATACTGTAATCAGAAATTTTATTTGTCTGTGCAGCATTGTTAGCCAGTAATACAGACGGATTAAATTGTGCTGATTGTGTATAAGGTGCTGTCATTCTCTTATGTTTCCTCTTTGATTTTAGAGTCTTGTCTGACTTTTCCTCTCTCCCTCACGGCTCTAGCAGCCGGTCTATTAAAGTCTTGCGTATCTGCTCGATGCAATATCGTCAAGCTCACGTCTTTCGTAGCGTTCAAACTCTTGATAATATTTTTTTTGCTGGTTTTCTTTGAGTTTTTCCAGCACTTTTTTTTCTTTTAAAATTTCGTTTACTTCTTTTCTTTTTATTTCCAAAAGTTTTGTGATATTTTGCACAACTACTTTCTGGTTTGAAATATCAACGATGAGTTTGTTAATAAAGTCTTTGTATCGTTGCACTTCTACGAGGTCAAGGTCGTTTCCGCTTTGAAAAACATTGAGCAATGCCTGATTGATTTCTGCCTGATAACCCTCAAGCGTTTTTTGTTTTTGCACTGCATCTTGAAGCCCTCTTTGAACCTTTGACAGCTCAACGAGTTTTTCTTCAAGGAGTTTTTCCTTTATATCTAGTACAACCTGTAGTCTGAATTGAAATTTTTTCAAATCTTACCTTTTTAACCTCTTAAATTTATAAATCCAAGTCTAAATGTAATAGAATATAATTCACGTAGAATTACATATACAGGGTACTACATGCGTATTATTATCTGTATCCTCTAAAAAAAGTATTTTGTTTGGCTCTTTAGTGCTATTAATAAAAAAAGTCCGGTAAATATATTACCGGACTTTTTGTTTTTTCATCAAAAATTTTATAAAAGTTTTGTCAGTATTTCAGGTTCACCGTCCGTAACGTGGATAGTGTGTTCAAAGTGAGCAGAAGGTTTTCCGTCATTTGTAACAACTGTCCAGTCATCCTCAAGAGTGTGAACATCATCGCCGCCAAGATTGAGCATCGGTTCAATAGCAATAGTCATGCCATTTTTAAGAACAAACTTGTTGCCGACTCTGTAGTTAAAGACAAAAGGCTCCTCATGCATCTGTCTGCCTACGCCATGCCCGCCGTACTGTCTGACTATGCCCAGACCTTTTTCATTAGCGACATCTTCCACAGCACCTGACACATCGTCCAAAAGAGCATTGTCCTTCATTTTGGCAATACCTGCAAACAATGCCCTCTCAGTAGTTTCAAGAAGCATTTTGCACTCATCAGAAATATTGCCGACAGGATAAGTCCATGCACTGTCGCCGACAAGACCTCTGTATGTTGCGCCCACATCAATGCTGACAATATCGCCTTCTTTTAAGATACAGGTTTCTCTCGGGATTCCGTGTACAACCTCACCGTTTACAGAGGCGCATATCGTAGCGGGGAATCCATTGTATCCCAAAAACGTAGGTATTGCCTTGTGTTCTTTGATTATTTTTGCCGCTGCATCATCCAGATACTTTGTTGATACACCGGGTTCTATTATTCTTTTCATTTCCTGATGAACAAGAGCAACGATGTTGCCTGCCTCTTTCATCAGTTTGATTTCTTCTCTTGATTTTTTGTGTACTGACATTTTTATCTCCTCTGGAGATTATTTCATATAGTCAACTGACTCCGACTACTTGTAGAACCTGTGCAATTGGCAAGTCCGTTTTGTTAAACAAGTCCGGCACAGGCAACAAGCGGAATCAGACGGGGCCTTGCCCCATGCGTAGTCCCACGTTCAGGGGGACGAAGCGTCTGATTTCAAGACAGTGCATGGGGTCACTTCCATAGATATAAACGAAGCCGCCTCAGACATTATATAATCTCTTTTAATTTTGCATAAATTTCATCAACAGAGCCTGTTGCATCGATTTTTACAAGATTGCCTCTTTTTTCATAAAAATCAATGAGAGGAGCTGTCTGTTTGAAATATGTATCAAATCTGTTTTTTGCAATTTCTTCCGTATCATCTTTTCTCTGTACGAGTTCAGCTCCGCATGTGTCGCAGATGCCTTCCTGTTTTATCGGCATAGTTTTGAGGTTGTAGATAGCACCGCATTTCGGGCAGGAGCGTCTGTAGATGATTCTTTCCATAAGATTTTCGATAGGTACATCAAAATATATAACCTTAGTGGAAACTTCTTTGCCCGCATCGATTTCTTTGAGCATATCATCGAGCATATTAGCCTGTTCAAGACTTCTCGGGAATCCATCAAGAATAAAACCTTTTTGCACATCATCTTGAGAGAGTCTGTCTTTTATAATCTGAGCAACAACCTCAACAGGAACAAGTGCGCCTTTTTCTACATAATCTTTAGCGATTTTGCCTGCCTCAGTGCCTTTAGCCATAGCTTCTCTGAGCAAAGAGCCTGTATCAACGTGAACAAAGCCCGTATCAGCAGCGAGTTTTTTAGTTTGTGTTCCTTTACCGCTGGCCGGCGGCCCCATAAAAATCAATTCTTTTTTCATATTCTCTCTCCTTGTGTGTAACACATCATCATTCTATCACGCAAGAGCAGCGCATACAAGGCTGTATATTTCCCATTTTGCAAAACAAGAGATATTACACATGTATATAAAATTTATATTTAGTTTTGTAAAACTTCTTCAAATTACACTTCATATCTTACAAAAAAAAATCTATACTAAAGTTGTAGGGAAAGTCGTTTTTTCCTGATTTATCTATTGTTTTAAAAATACAACTAAAGTTACACCGACAGGTGCAGATTTTAGTCTGCGTATCGTATGGATTCATTGCGAATCCTCAGTTTGTAAAGGGATTTTATATTATGTCTATCATCATTAATACCAATGTGCCTGCACTTATATCTCAAAATGCACTCACACGTGCAACATGGAGTTTGAACCAGAGCCTTGAAAGAATGTCTACAGGCCACAGAATCAACAGTGCAGCCGATGACCCGGCAGGGTCCTACTTTGCCTCAGGTCTTAATACGCAAATAAGAGCTATCAGTACTGTAACAAGAAATGTACAATTAGCCAGCAATATGATTTCTGTTGCGGAAGGCGATATGCAGTCAATCATGAATAATGTCGAAAGAGTAAAAGACCTTGCTATGCAATATTCTTCTGACACATTGACAGATGAACAAAAAGACGCAATCAAAACAGAAGCCCAGCAAAGAATAGACGAAATAAACAGACTGGCAGAAGATTCTTCTTTCAATGAAATGAAGCTGCTCGACGGTTCGCTCGGTGCCAGTGTCAGAATACAAATAGGCACAAACTCTGACCCGGCAACAAATGCACTCAATATTACGGGTGTATTTGATAATGCAAACGCAGAAAGTATTAACCTCATAGGCGGAGCCAGTGATTATGCCAGCATTGACGAAGCTTTTGCTGCAGCAAGCACCGCAGCAAAATTTATCGACATAGCGCAGGAATCTATTGATGTACTGTCAAAACGTATTTCTACAGCAGGTATTTACCAAAACAGACTGGAGTCTATATCCGACTCACTGCTCACAAAAAACGAAAACCTCAACAGCGCATATTCTACAATTATGGATACGGACATTGCGACAGAAACAGCCAACTATATAAAACAGCAGCTGCTGCAGCAGACAGCATCCTCCATGCTTTCACAGGCAAACCAAAACGGCGGTGTGCTGGCATTGTCGCTTGTTAATGCTCTGGCTTAGGCGTATTTTATATAGCCTGCTCATACAATCAAAGTTGTATTTTTCCTTATACATACGGTGTTGTGCTGCCGTATAAAAGTTGTGCTTTTTATACAAAAGTTTGTTTTGCTATGCAAATTTTTCGCATTTTCCATACTAAAGTATGACAAATCTCCAACTAAATAAGAATTAAATATCAAACTTTAATACTTTAATATGAGAATACAAAACAGGGATGTATTTACGGATATGCGAAAGGAGATAGTAAATGGCAATTATCGTTAATACTAATGTTACTGCTCTTAGAATGCGCAGCAGTTTGAACAATGCAACAAATGCTCTAAACAATTCTTTATTAAGAATGTCAACAGGTTACAAAATCAACAGTGCAAAAGACGATGCAGCAGGTTTGTATCTTGCAACAAACCTGAATGTACAAATAAGCGGGTCACAGGTTGCACAGGACAATATCGCAACTGGTACAAACGTATTGCAGACAATTGAAGGCGACCTTGACGTTATGATGGACAGCTTGTACCGTATCAGAGATTTGGCTGTACAAGCATCAAACGGTATCTATGACGCTACTGCACTGAGTGCAATGGAGGACGAAGCAACAGCAAGGCTCGATGAAATAGACAGAATTTCGGCCGCATCAAACTTCAACGGCTTGAAGCTGTTAGACGGCACAGGATTGACAAACGGTTTGAGATTGCAGGTAGGGCCTAATGCCGACGAAGCTGCCAATGCCATAACAATCGAAGCAGAAGTTTTTGAAAAAATAGACTCAACAACACTGGGCAGTGCGGGTACAAAACTCAGAACAGGTGTAACAACAGCTTTTGGCGACCCGGAAGAAGCAGCAAAGTATCTGGATGCAGTGGACGAAGCTATTGATATGATAAACACAAGAAAAGCTACTATCGGTGCTACTCAAAACAGACTGGATGCGGCAAATGCCTCTTTGACAACAACAATCGAAAATACTTCAGCAGCTATGTCCACTATCATGGATGCTGATATTGCGGAAGAAGCAGCAGAATATACAAAACAACAAATTTTGCAGCAGACATCCTCTACACTGCTTGTACAAGCAAACCAGCTGCCAGCTCTGGCACTGACTCTTATACAGTAATAAATATGTAAATTTATCGATTCTTATAACAAAAACAATAGATAGTTAACGATAATTACCGCCGGAGATAATTCTCCGGTTTTTTTTATGATTTTATACTTTAGTTTAAAAAAAATCTAACTTTCCGTGAATTAAGTTTTACACAAACCAAACGTATTATAAATATGTGAAGAACAGGAATGATTTTTGAAAGTTAATTAAAAAAATTAAATTAAAAAATTAAATTCAACATTCACAGTCTAAATAGGTAGTTATCTAAACAGGTCCCAAAAAGGGAAACCCCGCAAGGGAAAAATTATATCTATTAGATAGAGTATTACAGTCTATTATTCAATTTACAGGATGTAAATTGGGGTATGCCGAAAGGAGAATCGTATGGCAATTATCGTTAACACAAACCTATCTGCGTTAAGAACGCAAAACAACCTGAACAATGCAACAACATCTTTGAACCAGGCACTTGAGAGAATGTCTACAGGTTACAAAATTAACAGCGCAAAAGATGATGCCGCTGGGTTGTACATTGCAACAAACTTAAACGTTCAAATTTCAGGTTCAAAAGTTGCGCAGGACAACATCGAAACAGGTAACAACGTACTTTCTATGTTAGAAGGTGACCTTGACGTTATCCTGGACAACCTCAACCGTATCAGAGACCTTGCAACTCAAGCAGCAAACAGCGTTTATGACGCTTCAGCTCAAAGAGCAATGGGTGACGAAGTTCAGGCACGTCTTGAAGAAATCAACCGTATCACATCAGCATCAAACTTCAATGGTTTGACACTGTTAGACGGACAGAGCAGACTGGCAACAGACGGTTTGAGACTGCAGGTTGGTGCAAATGCTGACCCAACAGGCAATTCTATCACAATATCTTCTGATATGTTCCAGGAAATGACAGCAACAACTCTCGGTTCTGATGCTAACACAGCTTTAACAGACGGGTTAACAATCACTGAAGATACAAGCGGTCTTATGGAAAACGTTGATACTGTATTCGGTGATGGCGAGACAGCTGCTGCAGCAAGTTTGGCAGCAAAATATCTGGTTGTTGTTGATGCTGCTATCAACACAATTTCTTCTAACAAGTCTACAATCGGTGCTATGATGAACAGATTGGACGCAGCTGCTTCTTCATTAACAACAACAATTGAAAACAACACAGCTGCTAAATCAACAATCATGGATGCTGATATCGCTGAAGAATCTGCTGAATATACAAGACAGCAAATCCTTCAACAAACTTCATCAGCACTGTTGGTACAGGCTAACAACTTACCATCAATCGCATTGAACTTGATTCAATAATAATTGATGGTGCCGGAGTCCTCTCCGGTCGGAAAAATCTCCGAACAAACAATAATTTAAACACAATAGATAAATTTACAATAATAGGTGATGGCAACTTGCCCGAAGCGATTAAAGCTCTCGGGCTTTTTTTTATTAATTTGTTAAAGTTTTCTAAATCTGCTCGAGAGCCAGCACCCCTGCGCCTATCATACCTGCACGGTTTTCTGTTTGCGCAATTTTTACTTTTACATCAGTAACAACCGTTTCTTTATTGATATCTTTTTCCATTTGTTCTACATCAATAAATCTGCACATTCCGCCGGAAATCACTATACAATCAGGGTTGAAAATATCTGTCAAAGAAACAAGCCCGACAAACATATAATAAATCCACTGATTAAACACACGCTTGCAAAAAGCATCATTTTTTTCCACACCGTCTGTAATGTCATAAGTGGTCAAATCATCAGGAGATTTGTCTTTAAAAATACTTGTCTTAAACTCATCATAATTTTTTGCACCGTATATAGCACAATTCCTAAGCCCAGTACCTGAGGCATAAGACTCCCAGCAGTCATATCTGCCGCAGGTGCATTTTTGTCTTTTATCGGCAAAAATTTTCATACTGCCGACCTCAAGAGCATTGCCTCTGGAGCCTCTGAACAACTTGCCCTCAGACACAACACCGCCGCCGATACCCGTGCCGATTGTTATCATAAGCACAGTGCGAAAGCCCTTTGCTGCACCGTTTTTGTACTCTGCCATTACAGCGCAGTTTGCATCATTTTCCACATAAACTTTTTTGTCCGAAAGTGTGGAAAAATCTATACTGTTATACCCTGCTGGCAAATTGGGTGTGGAACTCAGCACTCTTGTGTTTTCAAGGTTTACCGCTCCTGCCGAAGACAGCCCCACCACGTCTATTTTGTCATAGTTTTCATCAATTATATTTTTTAATGTATCTTTGATTTCCTGAACAGTTTTTGGCGTAGGTGTTTTTTTTACGTCAGATATTATATTACCGCTTGCATCCACAATACCGTAACAAATCTTTGTCCCGCCTATATCAATTCCGAGTGCATATTTTTCTTTTGTCATAATTTATCCGTTTTTAACTATTTTTTCACCACGATTTACAAATTTTTTGGTAATCAGCTGCGGTCTGGTTATCGCAGAGCCGATTACTACAGCGTGTGCGCCTATTTCAAAAGCCTTGTCCACCTGCAAAGGATGCCAGATGCGCCCTTCTAGAATAACCGGACAATCAACAGAAGCAACAAGCCCCTTTAAAAGTTCAAAATCAGGCTCGTCAGATGTTTCCGGCGATTCCACTGTATAACCGGACAACGTTGTAGAGATAATATCAGCTCCCATAAGCCTTGCCGCAACACCTTCTTGCAGGGTAGACACATCCGCCATTACCAGTTTTTTGTTTATTTTAATAAATTTTATAATCTGTTTAAGGTTGTTTTCTCCTCTGGGGCGGGAGGTTCCATCCAATGCCACAATATCTGCACCGGCTTGTATAAGGTCTTTTGCATCTTTTATTGTCGGTGTGATATAGACGATTTCTCTCCAGTTTGGGGGGATGACTTCGGGTTTTGTAATACCTATAACAGGGATTTTAAAAAGTTTTTTTGCATTAATTACATCCCTGACACCTGCCACTCTCAATGCTGCGGCACCGCCTTTTACAACAGACTGCATCATTGCTATCATACATTCTTCTTTGTACAAAGGTTCAGAAGGCATTGCCTGCACTGATACTATGACTTTATTTTTTATTTGAGCGAGTATATCCATTTTTTACACCCATTATCAAGATAACATTACGACAATATTATAATACACCATTCTCCCCCAAAGGGCATATTTGCGTTACAAACAGACATTCCGGCTGCAAAATTTGGTATTGCTGCAAAAAATAATTCGTCGTTTGTAACTTTTCCTTAACAATACACACTCAAAATATAAAGTTCACACAAAAAATTCCGATATAACTAATGTGAAGTAAAACAGGGAGTATTAGTTATGACTGGCTTTGAAAAATTTAAATTGGCTTTGAAAAACGCAGAAGAAAAAAGAAACGAAGAACTGCAAAACGATATAAAAAAAGTACGTAATGTAGTAGAAAAAATCTTAACCATGGCAATGGAAAACACAGCAAATATTGCAAGAACCAGATATACGGGTCTTGAAATGTTCTGATTTTTGCTCCTCATTTCCGTACGCATACACAAGCAAAAATAAGAACAAACTCACCAGGGCAAGTTACATTACCATCAAGACATCCCGTATGATTTTTGTAACAACTGCTGTTGAAACCTCGCTCTTGTCATAATCAGGAGCGAGTTCTACTATATCAGCACCAACAATATCAAAATCTTTCAGATAATTTATCCACTGAGCAAGCTCTCTATATGTAAGCCCGTCAGGCTCAGGTGTGCCTGTACCGGGCATATAAGCAGGGTCGAGAACATCCACGTCAATAGTCAAAAATATTTTTTTACCCTTTAATGAATCAATATCAGACATTGTTTTTGCCGGTGTATTATATTGTTTCATCAGGTCGAATTCTTCTTTCAATCCGGAGCGGATGCCGATTTGTTTAATATTTTCAAATCCGACTGTTTCTCCGATTCTGCGCATAACAGAGGCGTGGGACAATTTTTCGCCCAGATAATCCTCTCTCAAATCCGTATGCGCATCAAAATGAATGATCGCCAAATCCTGATATTTTTCTTTATAAGCTTTTACAGCAGGAAAAGTAACAAGATGCTCACCGCCTATGCCCAGATATTTTTTCCCTGCCTCAAGAACAGCTCTTGTGTTTTGTTCAATAACATCAAGAGATTTTTTTGTATTGCCAAGAGGGAACTCCAACTCACCTGCATCAAAGAACATTACGTCTTCTAAGTGTTTGTCATAAACAGGAGAATATTCCTCAAGCCCCCAGCTTGCGAGCCTCAATCTTTCCGGCGCAAACCTGCTGCCCGGACGATAAGAACAAGTCCCGTCAAAAGGCAAACCTATCATGACAATTTTTGAGTCAGAATAATTTTCTGTTGAGCCTATCCAATTTTTTCCGAGGAAAGGCCCCGGGAGCATATTTTGCATTATTGTGCTACTACTCCTGAGCCTTCAACTTTTTCGTCGCCTTCACCTGCTGCAGCTGCGGCTGCTTCTGCTGCGGCTTTTTGAGCTTCGTTCTTAGTTGAATAAAGGATCACCGTAACATCAGCTATCAAGACTCTTTTGTCATTGTTATAAGGGAATATGCTGATTTTATCAAGGTTAATCAGATAAGGATAGTTGTAAATATCCTGAAAATATGATCTAAACTGCATATAATTCCCGATTAATTGCATTTGTATTGCACAAACATTATAATCAGTTGATATATTTTTCATTACAATATCATCGCCGGGGCTAATATTATAAGATATTGAACGAAGTTTCAATCCGTTGTATTTTGCAGATTGGATAACATCCTCAAACATTACACCAAAAGAAGCCATCTGGTCTAATGTAGCTGTATCGTTTTGATAAACAGGTTTTGTCGAAACTTTTTCTTCCTGCTCGTAGGCTGCTTTTTTTGCCTGCAGGTCTTCGATTTGTTTTTTGTTATCTTCTACAGTGAGAGTTTTTGCCTTAACGTCATTATATGTAGCATAAGCAGTCTGAGCCTTTGGTACGATAAATGTCAAACCAATACCCAAACATATTACTAATGCAACTATATATATAACTTGCTTATTATTATCCACTTTAAATCTGCCCTTTCATAATAGGTTTAATGCTTAATTTGGTAAATCCGGTAAGTTCGGTACACTCATAGAATTTGCACCTGAAGTTGAACTGTCAACTTTTTGCGGAGTGCTGCCACCGTTTTGATTTTGACCGTCTTTTTCATCTTTAGGTGCTTCATTCGGGTCAACCGGTTTTACAGAACCAAAGCCGCCGTTTGTAAGTTCAAATGTATATGTAATATTCTGTGCTTTTTCTATATCTATCATACCTTCCTGATCATCAACACTGAGTTTTGATAAGATAAGGTCTGATTTTGGCACCTGAGCTTTTATATTTCTAAAGAAGAGATATACATCGTCAACAGATGTTGTTTCGCCTTTTATACCGTATGCACCCTTTGTATCTGCATAGAAGTATGTGAGCCAAACTTTTGAAGGAATATCAGCACCAACAGAGTTGTAATACAAAATTTTATCAACCATACTCTGGTCAATAGATTTTGCTGCTGAATAAATATCAATTTTACCGCTGCTCTGTTTTAATTCAGTTAATTTTGCCTGTTGTTCTGTAGCCTCTTGTTCGAGCTGGCCGCGTTTTGTTTCAAGGCTCGTAATATACTGCTGCAAAGCCAGTGAACATAAATAACACACAGCAACTATAGCAAAACCTATAATACCTGTATAAATCATCAGCTGTTCTTTTGTCAGGTCAATGCCCATTACCCTGATCATGTCAGGAGCTTTGTAATCGGTTTTTGAAAGGAAGTTAAATTTAAAACCGAAATCTGCCATTCTGTAGATAGCAGCACCTATAGCTTCAGGAGTAATAGCTTTGATGTAATGAGGCAATACAGTCAAATCAACATCCATGATAGGTTGTTTTGCATACTGGTTGCACTCAAGATACAGTACATCACCGGGCTGTTTCAACTGCATTGAGAGAATTTCTGCACTAACATCGTTAGATTCACTCACAATGAGGAGTTTGTCTGTAGGGAATTTTTCCAAAGCAGCACCTGCCGCCTGAGAAATAGCTACATAAACTTCATCATTATTAAATGATTTGATAGCCAGAGGTTCTTCAAAATATTCAATTACGCTGTTGCCCAGCATTGAAAATACAGCATAACTGTTTTGAGAAACCAGCAGTATGTTCCAGGATGAACCTGTTGAAGTAAAGTCTTTTGATGCACCGGTGTATTCAAGTGTTTTTATCAATGAAGAATATGTATTTTCAATTGCAACAAGAGTCGCACCCATATCGGTGAAAATCTGTTTGATAATATCGACAACGCCCTCTTGCAAAGCAGAATACAATATATATCTTTTTTCTGAAGAGTTATTTTCTTTAACTTCAACCCAGCTGACAACAGGAGTGTTCTTTTTAAACAGATAGCTTTCTTCTACCTGCGAAGTCAACGCGCCTACAACACCCTCATCGTCCAGCACTGTCGGCAAATATGAGTGGCCAAAAGACACACTCGGAAGGTTCAAGATAATATTTGCACTGGCAGGTGCGATTTTTAGTTCATTGAACAAATCTGTCAATGCTTGTTTAAATTCGTTATAATCTTCAATCTCTCTGGTAGAAGCGTTATACGCAAGATCCCTTCTCGCATATTTCATAATTTTATGCTGTGTATAATCTACCATAATCATTTCCAAACCAACGTTTGGTGATACGGAAACGCCCACATTTACCTTGTTATCGGGTCTTAATTTTGCTAAAAAATTTTCCATCAACTAATTCCAATTAATTCCAAATTAATAATACGTTAAGATAAAATCCTATACAAATTATATTATAGTATAATTATTATGGCAACTTTGTTAAAAAATAACCATTTAGAAAGATGATGCTCAATATGAAAAATACAAAGAATGCAGGAGATTTTATATTCGGACGTAACTCTGTAACAGAAGCGTTAAAATTATGCCCGCAGCGTATAAATAAAATTATAATATTAAAATCTGTTACAAACGACCCGAAAATAAACGAAATAGTAACCCTTGCCCGCCAGAATCGTGTTGTATTCCAGTTTGTACCAAAAGAAAGGTTTGCAAACTTTACGGAATTTTCACATCAGGGCATAGCTGCCTATACTTCGCCTGTTTCTTATCTTGATATAGATGATTTTTTGGACAGCCAAAAACAAAAAACAGGTTATTCAAAAATTATTATCCTTGACGGGGTGGAAGACCCTCACAATGTGGGTGCAATCATCAGAACATCAGCCTGTGCCGGATACGATGCGGTGATTATCCCATCAAGACGCAATGCACAGGTCAATGCAACAGTAGAAAAAACTTCGGCCGGTGCTATTAACCATATTCCGATAATCAAGGTTAATAGCCTCTCCAGCACAATTGATAAGCTAAAAGATAACAACTACTGGATAATTGCAGCCGATGCAAATGGAAAAGATAATTATTTTGACATTAATTATACAGACATGAACTTTGCCATCGTAATGGGAGCAGAAGGCGACGGAGTAGGCAAAAATACAATGAAACAGGCTGACTTTATTGTAAAAATTCCAATGTTAAGAAACTTTAACTCGCTTAATGTTTCCAATGCAGCGTGTGCAATAATTTACGAATCGGTAAGACAAATGATTGAATCTGAAAAACATAGTGTATAATATTATTACAAAATATTACAGGAGTACAAATGGCAAACAAGTCAGAGAAATTTACTCAAGACGAAGTTGACACAACAGATTTGGACGAGGAAGTTTCTATAGATAAAATTACAGAAGAACCCGAAGACGAAGATTTGATAATGTCCGTCGAGGAACCAAAAACAGCAGAGAATGTTTCCACAATCAATGCTGACGATTCTGTGAAAATTTATCTTCAACAAATCGGCAAAATACCTCTTTTAACAGCAGAAGAGGAGCTTGAAGTTGCAAAAAAAATAAAAGAAAGCAATGATGAACACTCAAAAGAAATTCTTGTCAATGCAAATCTGCGTCTTGTTGTCAGCATTGCAAAAAAATATATCGGACGAGGCCTGTCCTTTCTTGATTTGATACAAGAAGGCAACATGGGTCTGATGAAAGCTGCGGAAAAATTTGATTATGCCAAAGGTTACAAATTTTCTACCTATGCTACATGGTGGATTCAGCAGTCAATTACCCGAGCCATTGCGGACAAATCGAGGATAATCCGCCTGCCTGTCCACATGATAGAAACATTAGGCAAAATAAAAAAAGTAACAATGGATTTGACAACAGAAACAGGCAAAGTCCCTTCCAAAGAAGAAATTGCCTACCGTGTCGGAATCCCTGTCAACAAATTAACAAGCCTTATCAAGGCAGCCCAGTCTACTATCAGTATAGAAACCCCTGCCACAGCAAAGGATGAATCGTCAAAACTCGGTGATTTTATTGTGGATGAGTCCACAATCTCGCCTGACACAAGGGTTTCTCAGGAAAATTTATTCGCTGACATACAAAAAATGCTCAACCAGCTTAGTCCTAAAGAACGAGATGTACTAATTATGCGTTTCGGGCTGAATGATGACGGCAACAGAAAAACTCTTGAAGAAATAGGCTCCAGATACGGTGTTTCCAGAGAGAGAATCAGACAGATTGAAAACAGAGCCATAAGCAAACTCAAAAAACTTTGCAAAAACAACAACCTGAGCAAAGGCCTGAAAAACTATTTTAATTAATAATAAATAATAAATTTTTGTAAATATAACCCCATAGAATTAATTCTATGGGGTTATATTTTATCAATAATTGTGATATAAATATATAAAATATAAATATAATGCAGGCTCAAGGGGAGCTGATTAATATAAACAGGATACAAAAAGCGTCAAAGCGCAAATCAAGAGAAAAGGAGAATTTATGACAGTAGGTCAATTCGTATTTATGCTACACTCCCATCTTCCTTATTACAGAAAAGCAGGTATGTGGCCTTTCGGGGAAGAAAACCTCTACGAATGTATGGCAGAAACTTATGTTCCTTTGTTGAACGCAATTTCCGAATTGTATGACGATGAAGGTATAAAAGCTAAATTAACAGTAGGTATTACACCGATACTGGCAGAACAGTTGAATGATGAACACTTAAAACAGGGCTTTATCGATTACCTTGATGCCAGAATCACTGCAGTATCAAAAGATTTGGAAAGATATCCGGATCCCGAAGTCGCACATTCACAGCATTTAAAATATCTGGCAAAATACTATTTTGACTGGTTTAATCACATAAAAGATTCTTTTATTAATAAATATAATAAAGACTTAATCAGTGCATTCAAAAAATATCAAGATCTAGGCTGTATAGAAATCACAACCTCAGGTGCAACTCACGGATTTTCTCCGCTGCTTGCTACTGATTCCAACCTCAATGCACAGTTCAAAATCGGCTCTGATACTACAAAAAGACTTTTCGGCAAAAAAGCAAAAGGATGCTGGCTTCCGGAATGTGCATACAGACAGGGCTATGAATACACAGGCAAAGACGGCAAGAAAAAATGGCGTCCTGCTATTGAAGTTACTCTTCAAAACAATGATATCGAATACTTCTTTACGGAATCTCACGTAATAGAAGGCGGAAACTCTATCGGAAACAGACGTGTAATCGGTGTTTACGGAAACATTGAATACATTCCTCTGCCGGAGAGAGAACCCACCGGCTATGACACATATTCTGCATACTGGCTGCCTGATGCTCAGGTTGCTGTAATGGGCAGAAATGACAGAGCAGGATTTCAGGTATGGTCAGCAGCTGACGGCTACCCGGGTGACGGCTGCTACAGAGAGTTCCACAAAAAAGACGACAAATCAGGCGCACACTATTGGAGAATTACTTCTTCCACTACAGATCTTGGCGACAAGATGCTTTATGACCCTGTTCTGGCTATGTCACAGGTGAACTTGAACTCTGACCACTACACAACATTGATTTATCATTTATTGAATGATTACAAACTTTCTCACAACAAAGAAGGTCTTGTGATGGTATCATTTGATACAGAATTATTCGGCCACTGGTGGTTTGAAGGTGTTGAGTTTATCAAACAGGTTATCAGAAAATTCAACAACTATCTGCCTCAGGTTGAAAGAATGACAGCAGGCGAATATCTGCAGGCTCATCCGCCGACCGAAGCTATCCAAATCCCTGAATCTTCATGGGGTCAGGGCGGTCACTTCTATGTATGGCAAAACCACCTTACAGAATGGATGTGGCCTATTATTCACGGCTGTGAAAAACGTATCATTGATATTGTTTCAAAATATGAAAAAATTCCGGAAGACAAGCTGCTGCACAGAGCTTTGAACCAGCTTGCCAGAGAAAATTTGCTCTTGCAAAGTTCTGACTGGCCGTTTTTGATTACAACATGGCAGGCAAAAGACTATGCAACAGACAGATTTAGAGAACACGTTGAAAGATTTGAAACAATCGCAGACATGATTGAATCAGGAAATATCGATGACAACAAACTGCAGGAAATTGAATCAATCGACAACTGCTTCCCTGTAATTGATTACAGAGCATATTTGCCGATTGAAGAAGGCAAAATCCCTCAGCAGGAAGAAAAACTCAAACCGTTGTATCAATAATTTTTTCAATGGAATCAACGAAAAAGGAGCTTTAAATTCAAAGCTCCTTTTTTTGATAATATTTATTATGTAAGTTTTTTGATTTTTATGTGTTGATTTTAATACAGATAATTATTAAAAATCGACCTGCTGCGCCGTTCAAACAGAAAGTAGCATATACCTGTCTCGGCAACTCGGCACGTCAAAATTGCTAAAGTACAAATATTATCTGTGGTTCAAATAATTTCCCCGTGCCTCGGACAATACCTCGTTTGCAGTTGTATATGCAACATTCTGTAATTCACTTTGCAAAGGTCTTTTTTTAACAATTATCTGTATGCAGTGGAATTTGATTTTGATAAGTTGTTGTACAAAGCTTCGTAAAAGGTTTCTAAATTAAATTTCACTGCAGTAATAAAGAGGTGTAAGATGTTTGCTTCGGAGTGACTACGAAGGAGGGACGACGAAGTCGGAACGAAGAAGTAAATATCTTATACCTCGATTAAAACTAAAAATAAAAAACATAAAAAACTTACATAATAAATATTATCAAACCATCAAAACATAAAATAATAGATAAAACACAGGAATTATGCTAAAATTAATTTCAGATAAATCAAAACGGAGAAATAAATTATGGCAAGAATAGTTAGACCTTCATGGGCAATAAGATGCGTACAATCCAGCTGCAGAGAACTGTTTGAAGTAGCAATCCTTGAAAAAGGCAAACAGCAGGAAGTTGTATGCCCAAAATGCGGCGAACACTATCTTTACCCTGTATTGCCTGAAGACGAAATTGACGAATAGTCAAAATGAAATATCCAAGACCGGTAACAAACAAAAGATATTACCAATTTAGCGAATATTTAAAAAACAAATTTGGCAAAAAAGTGTACAAAATTACACTCGATGCAGGTTTTAGCTGCCCGAACAGAGATGGGAAAATCTCGTCGGGCGGTTGTATTTTTTGCGATGACGGCGGGAGTTTTTCACGTGCGCACAGCAAACTCCTCTCCGTCCAAGAACAGGTGCAAGAAGGTATCCACAACCTTTCAACACGTTTTAAAGCACAAAAATTTATGTCCTATTTTCAGGCATACTCAAACACCTACAAACCCGTTGATGAATTAAAAAATATCTATGACGCATCACTATGCCACCCCGATATCGTTGGAATTTCCATAGGGACAAGACCTGACTGCGTTGATGAAGCAAAACTCGATTTGATTGCATCTTATACAAATAATTATGAAACATGGGTGGAATACGGGCTGCAATCAATGCATGACAAAACTTTGCGATTTATAAACAGAGGCCATGATTTTGAGACTTTTGTAAAAGCATATAATCTGACAAAACAAAGAGGCATTAATGTCGGTGTGCATGTCATTCTCGGGCTGCCGGGCGAAACAAAAGAAGACATGCTCACTACCATAAAAACACTGGCAAAAATGGGTGTGGATGGTGTAAAATTCCATTGCCTGTGCATATTTCCGAATACAAAACTCTACGATATGTACGAAGCAGGGGAGATAAAGCTTCTGGAAGAAGACGAGTATGTTGATATTGCCTGCGACTGCATAGAGCTGCTGCCCTCTGATACTACTATTCACAGGCTGGGCGGGAACGGACTTCAGGCAATCAAGGTTGCGCCAAAATGGCTTAACAAAAAATTTGAAATTTTAAACAAAATTGATTTTGAACTCGAAAAAAGAAATTCTTATCAGGGTTTTTATTTTAATTACTTATAAAGAATCTTTATACAGATATAAAGATTAGATAAAGAAATCAAAGTTTGAGAAAAATTTGCTTTATAATGTGTACAACGATAAGAAAAATACATGGAGAAAAAAGATGCACGCAGATTCTATTAAATATTTTTTAACTCAATTAGAAACAGCAGACAACAAAAGCAAAGCAGAAATTGAAAACATGCTGGTCAATGTAGGTTCAGCAGCAGTTCCTGTTCTTGTTGAACAATTGCAAACCGTAAAAGGTGCTGTAAGAGGCGTTGTTGCTATGAGCTTAATCAGAATCGGCGAACCTTCTGTTGATTGCCTCAAAAAAGTTGCACAAAACAACAAAGACTTTGAATGGGTTGCTAAATATTTAATTTCTGAAATCAAAGGCAGCGTTGCAGCTTAGTTTCTTAATATATAGCCGGAACTAAAATAAAATATGTAAAAAAGAGTTGTGCAAAAACAACTCTTTTTTATTAAATTAAAAATTTAGTCCGACTGAACTAGCAAAAAAATATCTTCATGTTCTTTAAATAAATAATTAAAATAAAAATATACAAAATATTGAGGAATGTAATACATCGTACCATATTTCTTGACTTTCAATTTATCAGCCGATTAATATATATATAAAGGAATTAGTGAGGTCACATGAAAAGTTCAACATTATACAGATCTAATTTATCCAAAGAAAAAATGGTCTTGTTAGAAGAATTGAGAGCAAAATCAGGACATTCAACTGTTAAAGAAGGAAGAACTCCTGATGTGTACATTCGACCTGCCAAAGAAAAAGAACTCGACGTTCTCTGGCAGAATTTTAAAGTAAACCAGAAAGAAGAAAAATCTCCGGGAGTTTATTTAATCACAGGTTTTATCGCTGGGGCTTTGTGCATGTTTTTAATGACAGCATTGTTGAGCTTTAGCTCAAATGCAATAAACGAAGCTAACAATCCGGAATCACCAAAACTCGTTAAAAAAGTGAAACCGTCAAAAGCAAAATTGTCTATTATTCCGGCTGATCAGGCTGTAGAAGAAACAAAAACAGCTGCAGCTGAAAATTATACGGTAAAATCAGGCGATACTTTAGAAGGTATTATCATAAGATTCTACGGAAAATATGATACTTCTAAAATCTCTAAAATCATGCAGGCAAATAATATGTCTAACCCCAACCAGCTTTCTATCGGTCAATCTCTTGTAATTCCGATGGACTAGGCAGGGACAAAATATTTAACACAGAAAGAGGCTTTTTAAAAATAAAAAGCCTCTTTTTTTATTATATTACGATAATTACGCTTCTTTTTGCACGGCACGTCTTCTCGGCCAAGCAACCATGCGCATCCCTTCCGCTGTGGGCTGTGCTGTCGTGTAGATAGTAAAATCATTGAGCGGACGGGCATAATGCTGTAGAAAATCAACATTTTTGATTTTCTCGATACATGTATTGCAGCCGAACTCTTCTTTGATAAGGTCTGCAAAAAATTTTTGATCCTCGCTTAAGGATAAATCCCTTAAATTTTTGACGATATGCATATTATCATTTTATACTTTTGTATGAGAAAATACTTCAAAAGTTATAAAACTTATATAAAATTGATACAATCCTTAACAAAGAAATTTAGTATTTTTTATTTATCAATGCATTGTGGGCATTAACCTCGATATCATCATTGAGAGGAGAAAGCTGAATTTCTTCTTTATATCTTTTGTGCAGAGCCAGTGAGATAAGATAATCAGCAAAATGAGGATTCTTGGGCAAAAACGAACCGTGCAAATAAGTACCAAAAACATTCTTGCTTTTTGCACCTTCTGTCTTGTCCTTTGCATTGTTGCCGTGGCCCGTTTTTACTATAGCCAGTGGTTCTGTGTCACCTTGAAGATATGTTAAGCCGCTATGGTTTTCAAACCCGACGAGTGTTTTTGGGGTGACATATTCACAACTTGCCGTAACATTGCCGATAAACCTTGTATCACCCGCAACAGTATATGCATCCAAAAGCCCTATGCCGGAGAGCTTTTCGGCATTGTGCGGCTGATAATAATGCCCGAGCAGCTGATACCCGCCACAAATTGCAAGAAACACGGCGCTTTCATCTTTTGCGTCCTGCAGTGAGGCTTTGTGCTTTTGCAATTCTTTAGCCACAGCAATTTGCTGCTGATCCTGTCCGCCGCCAATAAAATAAAAATCGTATTTTTTTATATCAATTGTGTCATTGAGATCAATTTCGTCAATTATTACATCAATATCTCTCCACTCACAACGTTTTGCAATAGTGAGGACGTTGCCCCTGTCGCCGTAAATGTTCAGGAGTTTTGGATAAAGATGTGCGATGTTTAGTGTATAATTTTTGCTGCTCATTGTTTAATTATGACAAAAAATCAGTTTTTTAACAATTTTCTTATTTCATATAGTCAACTGACTCCGACTACTTGTAGAACCTGTGCAATTGGCAAGTCCGTTTTGTTAAACAAGTCCGGCACAGGCAACAAGTGCATGGGGTC